>OLGH01002668.1_pt1 | contig 13675 bp, 10 predicted proteins | sample 1604851 | NCBI WGS metagenome assembly OLGH01 (sample SAMEA3888894, study PRJEB22519) | human gut metagenome | biome: human gut; feature: human-associated habitat; material: faeces | place: Denmark | collected 2010 | reverse complement strand
TAAGCTGGCTGTGCAGTCACTGGCGGAGCTGGAACGGAAACTGCGCCGCCCTCCCCTGCCTCAGGCTGATATCGATCCGGAACAAATAGAAGCCCGGCTTTTCGAATTGGCGCAGCTCAAGCGCAAGCTTCATCGGACGCTTCCGGAAATCCTTGCCCTCAGGGAAGAAATTCAGGACAACCTTTCGTTTCTTGACGCCTGTACGCTGGACATCCGGCAAGTGGAAAAGCGGGAAAAGCAGCTTCAAGAACAACTCGCGGGCGTATTGGCCCTTCTGAATCCCGAACGCCGGAAGGCTGGGGAGTCTTTCACCCGAAAGCTGGAAAGCGAGTTGCAGGGATTGGGCTTTTCCCAGTATGTCCGCGTAAGCGCGGATTGGTCGGAAGTGGCATTATTCCCTGGATGCGTGGAGGACCGCGTCAGACTTTTGTGGTCCCCTAACCCCGGCCAACAGCCGCAGCCTCTGGATAAGATCGCCTCAGGCGGCGAACTGTCCCGATTCATGCTCGCGGTCGTTTCCGTGCAGGAGCACGATGAAGAAGCCACGCTCATTTTTGACGAAGTGGATGCCGGTGTCGGCGGGCTCACCCTCAACAAGGTTGCGGAACGGCTCGAAGCTCTTGCCCAACGCCGCCAGATGCTTTTGATCACGCACTGGCCACAGCTTGCCTCCAGGGCGTTCCGCCACTTCCGGGTGACGAAACAAGTCAAGGACGGCAAGACATTTACGCAATGCATCCGTCTGGATGAACGTGAACGGAAAACGGAATTGGCGCGCATGGCCGGTATTGAAAGCTGACTTTCCTTTGACAGCACATAAAAAAAGGAAGAGGAACATTCCTCTTCCTTTTTTTACATCAGAAAACAGATGTGTTACGCGGCGGCTTTGGCAGCGTTGAGAGCCTTGGCAAGGCGAGAAATCTTGCGGGCGGCCTTCTTCCAATGGATGACGCCCTTGGTGGCGGCCTTATCCAGAGAAGAGGTGGCGGTGCTCAGGAGCTGCGTAGCGGCAGCCTGATCATCAGCCTTGATGGCGGCGCGAACAGATTTCACCACATTCTTGATGCGGGTCTTGACGGTACGATTGCGAGCAGCGCGCTTCACGCTCTGCTTATGACGCTTGATAGCAGACTTGTGGTTGGCCACGATTTCCCTCCGGGGTACGTCTTGCTGCGTCCGAGACGCGGCGTGGTTGCGGTTTGAATTGATGTCCTTATCTTCTTTTACGTATTCAGTCAAGTCTTTTCAGGAAGACAAGTTCCCGTGCAGCCGCGCAGAACCGTTCCGAATGCGTTATGGCGATGGCTTCCCGGCCGGACCAAGCCGGGGAGCCATGTGGGGCTAAAGTTGCAGCGCCGAAAAATCGGCAAGCCGCTCCATGCGCAGGGTCAATGCCTTAAGCATATTGAGGCGGTTGGCGCGAAGATCAGGATCTTCGCACATAACCATGACCTTATCGAAAAGCTCATCCACGGCTGGCCGAAGTGCGGCGAGCATAGAGAAGAGCGCTTCAAAATCGTCGTTCGCCCATGCTGCCTCAAATGCGGCAAACATTTTTTCCAAGGCTTCCGCAAGCGCCATTTCCGCCGGTTCCTGCAACAGTTCACGTTTCCACGTGCCCTGAAGATCCACGCCAGCTTCATGGCCTTGTTTACGGATGATGTTGGCGACTCGCTTGAACGTCTGTGCAGCCTGCGGAAAATCATTCTGCCGGCTCATAGATTCCAATGCGCCGAGACGTCGGCCGAGGGCCCATACGTTGTCGGGATCGACGGCGGTTACAGCCTCGACGAGCAGTGTTTCCTTGCCCTGAGTCAGAAAATAATTCTTCACGCGGGCAATGAAAAAGTCATTCAACTTTGCGACTGCTTCAGCGGGGCCCAGCTTCCATTTCCGATCGCCGTACAGCCTCTGCGCTTCTTCGAAAAGTTCCTTGACGTCGAAGCGGTACCCACGCTCAAGCATGATACGGGTGATGCCGAGCGCGCAGCGCCGGAGAGCATAAGGGTCGGCCGCACCTGTGGGAATCATGCCCAGACCGAAACACCCGACAAGGGTATCCACCTTATCCGCGATGGACAGGATGGAACCAAGCTCTGTGGCCGGAACGGGCGAATCAGGACCGGACGGCAGATACTGTTCGGCAAGGGCCGCGGCGACAGCTTCCGTTTCTCCCTTTTTGCGGGCATAAATCCCGCCCATGATGCCCTGCAGCGTATCAAATTCGCCGACCATAGCGGAGACCAGGTCAGCTTTGGAAAGGCGCCCCGCCCGCGCGGCCTGTTCCGGATCCTGCTGAACCTTCTCGGCAAGCCAGCGGCACAGCGCGCTGATACGGCGCGTCTTTTCGCCCATACTCCCCAAAGGAGCAAGGAACGTGACCGCATCAAGCGCTTCCAGCCATTCATCAAACGTGGCTTCAAGGTCGGTCTTCCAGAAGAACCGCCCGTCTTCAAGGCGTGCGCGGAGCACACGTTCCCATCCCTTTTTGACAAGGGAAAGATCTTTCGGGTGCAGATTCAGAACGGTCAGGAAGTGCGGCATGAGGTTGCCCGAAGCATCTTCCACGCCAAAACTCTTCTGGTGTTCCTGCATACTGGTCAACAGGACTTCACGGGGCAATTCAAGGAAAGAAGGATCAAAGTCGCCCAGCAACGGCACGGGACACTCAACCAGTCCTTGAACTTCATCAAGCAGGCCATCGATCCAGATGATTTTGCCATTGGCCGCTTCCGCGATTCTGTTCCCTTCGCTGACGATATAGGCGCGCCTTTCAGCCGCCTTCAGCTGAACGGCCCCTTCCTTCACGATGGTGGGAACGTAATCGCCCGCGGTCTTGATCGTGAAGGGACCGGGACCAAGCACGCGGTGCCCCTGCGTAACCCGCCCGGAAGCCACTTTACCGACTTCAAACGGAACGACAACGTCGCCAAGCAGCGCAAGAACCCAACGGATGGGACGGGCAAAAGCAAACTCGCCGTCTCCCCACCGCATACGCTTGGCAAAGGGCAAAGCAGCGATAATCGCCGGGCACAAGCCAGCCAGCACGTCCAACGTAGGCACGCCGCCGGTTTTCTTCATCCCTGAAAGGTATTCCCCTTTCTCGGTCTGCGCCCTGCCCAAAGCGGAAACGTCGACACCAAGCGTCTTGGCAAACCCCTGAGCTGCCTTGGTGGGATTCCCCTCGGCATCGAAAGCAATGCGGGCGGGCGGCCCCATAACCAATTCTTCCCTGACAGGCTGGGTATCCTCCAGACCTTCCACGATGACCACGGAACGACGCGGCGTAGCACAGGTATCAAGGAGGGAAAACGTATAGCCAGCTTCTTTGAGCCCAGCCGTGAACCGATCCGCCAGTTCTTTTTCAACATTGGACAAAAAGCGGGCCGGCAGCTCTTCCGTGCCGATTTCAAGAACAAAGGTGGACATTATCGGTTCCCTCCGAGCATGGGATACCCCATTTCCTTACGCTGCTCCGCATACAGATGCGCAACGGACGAGGCCAACGTGCGCACGCGCCCGATATAGCCGGTGCGTTCCGTAATGGAGATAGCCCCCCGAGCGTCCAACAGGTTGAACGTATGGGAGCACTTCAAACAATAATCATACGCGGGCCAAAGCAGTCCCTGTCCGGTGAGGCGAAGGCATTCGGCCTCAAACTGGTCGAAGTGCTCACGGTGCATGGCGGCGTCACTCTCATCAAAATTATAGCGAGACTGCTCGACTTCGTTCTGGTGGTAGATCTGGCCGTAGGTCACATGCTCGTTCCACTGGATGTCATAGACGGAATCTTTCCCTTGCAGGTACATGGTCAGGCGTTCCAGACCATAGGTGAGCTCCGCGCTGACGGGCGAAAGATCGATTCCGCCAACCTGCTGAAAATAGGTGAACTGCGACACTTCCATGCCGTTCAGCCACACTTCCCAGCCAAGCCCCCACGCGCCGAGGGTCGGAGACTCCCAGTCGTCTTCGACGAAGCGGATGTCATGCTCTTCCTGATGGATCCCCAGTGCACGAAGGCTGCCAAGGTAGAGATCCTGCACATCGTCGGGAGAGGGCTTCAAAATGACCTGAAACTGGAAATAGTGCTGAAGCCGATTGGGGTTTTCGCCATACCGCCCGTCCGTGGGACGCCGAGAAGGCTCCACATAGGCCACATTCCACGGCTCCGGCCCGATAACCCGCAGAAACGTCGAAGGGTTAAACGTGCCGGCACCACATTCTATATCCATCGGCTGAGCGACGACGCATCCCCTGCTCGCCCAATAGCGTTGCAGAGTGAGAATCACATCCTGAAAATACATGCTTCCTCCATGACAATAGCGGCACTCACCAGACGGGGTATTTCCTTCCAAAAAAGCAGCCACAGCAGACCGTTTTTTAGTGCTCGGAATCCTCCGGATCACATTCTCCGGAAGCGCCCCCTGTCCCAAGTCAGGCCCAAATGATACTGCACAAAGCCATCCCCCGCTCTCGCGCACTCACGTCGTTCCGCCGGGAGCAATACTTCGCCCGTCTCTTCCGAAGAGCCGGACGTTAAAAAATGCCAATGCAGGGGTGATACTTCCTGTACTTGGCGCAAAACGTCAAGGCTTTTGCCGCTGATTTCCACAATATTTCCTCGCCCGGAAACGCAATCCGGGCAAACGATGGTCCCTTCCGAGACCAGAAATCCGGCATGATCAAAATCTTTTTTCCCGCAGGAGACACATGCCGTCAAAGCGGGAGCGTACCCCTGCTGAGACGCCAAGCGCAACCGAAAAAGTATCGGGAGAATATCCTGAACGGTTTCAGACTGTTCAAGGAGTTCCAACGTGTCCTTGAGAAGCAGGAACACTCCGGCCGCACCATCCTGAGGAACGCCAAGCGCTTCAACAAACCGGACACAGTTCATAAACATGCCCAGCCGATTCCAGTCCGTCCGCAAACGCCGGGGCCCCCGAATCAGATTACCCTCCTGCAAGGAAAGGTACATGCCGTTTCGGGTCGTTTTGGTACTGATCTGGAGTTCGTTGAAAAGATCCAGACAGCCACAGAATCGTTTGCGGCTCCGGCTGCCGCCAAAGGCAAACGCCGATACGATGCCGTGGCGGCGCGTCAGCATACGCAGCCAGAGGTCCGATTCCCGAAAGCGCCCTACCCCCAAAACGAGGGCCGTGTCGGACCATTCCATAGACTAATTCTGAGCGTCATTGGGGAACGTGACAGTCTTGACCTGACCGATTTTCCCCACAGGCGGCAGTTCCTTGCCGTCATACGTGATCAGCATGGCTCCCGCGTTGCCCAGCTTCATAACGAGCTTTTCCTGAAAGTCGACATTCAGGGTGTCCCCCTTATGCATGACGCGCTGGCTGTTTTTGCCGTCCGCAGTCGTCGAAACCCAGCAATCGCCCTGCGCCGTCAACAACATACGGTGACCGGTGGCGGGAAGAGCCGCTTGCTCTGTCGGCGTCTCGGTTTCAGCGGGAAGAGGCGTTCCACCCAAAACAATCGGTTCCTCCGATGCCGCAGGAAGCGTGGCGTTCGCAGCCGGCTCCACAGGGATGGCAGGCGTCGTGACGACAGTATCCGCTTCAGGGACAGCCGGAGAAGACACAGCCGGCGAGGCCGTTTTTTCCCGACTCACCGTATTGCTGGAAAGTCCGGGGATACTATCCCGAAAATACCATGCCCCTCCCGCAAGAAACAACGCGCACAAAAGGATGGCAAGCCAAGGCACATGACTTTCCTCGCGACGTGCCGCAGCGGGGACAACACGGATTTCCTGTTCGCGCAGCTCTTCTTCCGGATCTTTGAGCAGTGCGCACGCAGCGTGGGTAACGCTATCGTCGACGGCAAGAAGTTTCGCATACGCCCGGATAAATCCCCGGGCATATACGGCATGCGGCATGGATTCCATGTCTCCTTCCTCTATGGCTTTAACCAACCGAGAGGTGATCTTGAGTTCCGCGGCGACATTTTCTTCCGTCAGCCCCTTATGGATACGCCTCTCACGAAGCAGGGCTCCAAAGTCTGCCAGCGTCAAAACAGTTTCCGTCTCTTCCATGCTGTGTACCTTTCGGAAATCGAATGCAAAAAGGGATAATTATTGGCGGATCTCAACCACAGCCCGCTTGCGAAGCTGTTCGCTGTATTCACGGAAGCGCTCTTGGAGCTTCGGTTCGCGCAAAATCCTTTCGATCTGAGGCGTGGCTTCCTCCAGCGTCTGCCCGTCTCCGGATTCCATAGAGAGAAGCTTCAACTGTCCTTTCAACCCGTTATTCACTTCAAACAATCCGGAGACATCTCCCGGCTTGAGCTGCGAAAGGCGGTCCTGCCATGTAGGATCAAGGCTGTTCCAATCCACGACGCCCACATCACCGCCTTCCTGAGCGCGAGGGCCCACGGAAACCTGACGAGCGGCTTGTTCAAAGGAAAGCTTGCCGCTACGGATACGGGCGGCCTGCGCCTCGGCATTTTCCGTCGGCGGATATACAATAACCGCAAAACGGACTTTCTGGTTGTTCATGAACGTCTGCTTATGCTGATTATAATAATCGGCGATCTCTTCTTTCGTCACGATGACCTTACGGCCGACCATGTTGGCAAGGAGGCGGTTCCGCAAAATGCTGCTGCGGATACGCTCGCGGAAATCCTTCTCTGTCGTGCGCTGGATCTGGAGCTGACGCTGGAATTCTTCCGGCGTCATTTTATTGCGCGACATGATCTGCTGTATTTCATTATCCACTTCGCTGTCGCCCACCGAAATTTTAAGGCGCTGGGCTTCCTGCGTCAGAATAATGTTGTTGATCATGCGTTCCAGCGTTGCCTTGGTCAGTTCTTCTATCGCAGCGGCCTGATTGGGATCTTTGGGATTCAATCCCCGCCGCATGGCTTCGGGGGCCGTTTCAGCCTGCAAGTCAAACGCCGTTATCATTTCGCCGTTCACGACCGCGGCAACGCCATTGATGGCGGCGCGTACGGGAGACGTAATCAAAAAAAACAAAAGAAACGCAGTACTGACAATGCGCACGCTATGCTCCTTGATATTCTGGCTCTGGGACTGAAACATTCCCAGCCTTGTTTTTGCAACACTGAGCACACAAAAAGATTTCCTCGGACGGAACGTTTCTCAAGATGCGTTCAGCCCAATGGAAAACGTCTTTGGAGTGCTCTCTGTGCGACAATTTTTTGGCAAGATACGCTGATTCCCGCCAACTTGCAACGCCGGGACTTTCTAACCCTCTCAGGCATATCAGTCCGTCAGAAGTGTCCCCAGCGCCAGTCTGGCGGCATCAAGCCTGCGCGGGGTGGGCAACTGCATATCCAACTTCAATTCAAGGCTTGATGGAGGAATCAACTTGGCATTGCCTTTTTGCGCACTCAAGAACGGCACCAGTTTCTCGGGGGCGATGGCGTTCTGCTTCTCATCCCAGAGGACACGGAGCCGATCCTCGTATACGTCCGCCTTCAAGGCTTGAGCGCCGCTCAGGAATTGCTTTAGCGCCAGTACAGCCATAAAGATTTCCAATGGTTGCGGCAAAATGCCAAAGCGGTCTCGAAGCTCGAGTTCAAGTTCCTGGCGAGCCTGAGCGTCCGGAGCAGCGGATAGCCGCTTATACCAACGCAGACGTTCCCGTCCATCCGTAATATAGTCCTCGGGGATATGGGCGGTAAGCCCTAAATTGAGTTCCGTTTCAATCTGCAACGATACGCCGCCGTTTTTAATCTTGTTGACGGCTTGTTCGAGCATTTCAAGATACAGTTCAAGCCCCACACGTCCCATATGGCCGGACTGAACCTCACCAAGAATGTTTCCGGCACCACGCAACCGCAAATCTTCCATCGCAACTTGGAAGCCCGCGCCCAAGTAATCCATATCAAGAATAATGCGCAAACGTTCTTTTGTTGCAGCAGGCAACCGCTCCAGATCAGAAACGACGAAACAGGCAAAAGCCTGCCGATCGGACCGCCCCACCCTGCCCCGCAACTGGTACAACTGCCCCAGACCGAAAAGATGCGCCTGATCGACGATCAGCGTATTGGCCCGAGGGAAGTCCAGCCCCGATTCAACAATGGCGGTACAAACCAGAATGTCCAACTCGCCATGCCAAAATGCGTGCATGGTTTCTTCAAGCTTCTTTTCCGGCAGCTGCCCATGCGCCATGCCGATACGCGCATTCGGAGCCAGTTCCTTGACGAACTCGACGACCCGTTCCAGCCCCTGCACCCGGTTATGGACCCAAAAAACCTGCCCCTCACGGGCTAGTTCCCGTTCAATCACCTGCCGAAGCGTTGCCTTGTCCCGCTCCAGCAGCGCCGTAGAAACGGGTTTACGCTCAGGGGGGGCCGTCTCGATGACTGAAAGTTCGCGGACTCCGGACATGGATAACTGGAGCGTCCGGGGAATCGGAGTGGCCGTCAATGTGAGCGCATCAACGTTCTTTTTGATTTTCTTGAGTTTCTCTTTGTGCCGAACGCCGAAACGCTGCTCCTCGTCAAGGATAAGCAAGCCAAGATTCGGGAGAACCACATCGTCCGAAAGGAGCCGATGCGTACCGATGAGGATGTCGATCTGTCCGGAAGCCGCCGCTTTGAGCACTTCTTTCTGCTTGGCTGAAGAAACGAAGCGGCTCAGCAGTCCGACATTGAGCGCAAAGCCCGAAAGCCGGGAGCGGAAGGTTTGGTAATGCTGCTCGGCAAGAACTGTCGTGGGACACAAGAGTGCGACCTGACGCCCTTCCGAGGCGGCCCTGAACGCCGCCCGCAGAGCAACCTCCGTTTTGCCGAACCCCACGTCTCCGCATACAAGCCGATCCATAGGTTCGGGCTTTTCCATATCAGCCAGGACGTCCTGTATGGCTTTCGCCTGATCAGGCGTTTCCTCGAAGCCGAAGGACGCTTCAAATTCACGGTACAACTCCCCGAGAGGAGGATACCGGAACCCCTTGGCCACCTTACGCCACGCATACATTTCAATCAGGTCTTCGGCGATTTTTTCGATAGCCTTGCGGGCTTTTTCCTTGCCGGATTGCCAGGCTCCGCCGCCCAGACGATCCAGCGACGGCTGCGCTTCTCCCCCGCCCTTAAAGCGTTGGATGAGGGAAAGGCGATCCACAGGAACATAAAGCCGATCATCTCCGGAATAGTGCAGCAGCAGAAAATCGTTGGCAGTGCTGCCCGTTTCCATGCGCAGCAGCCCCCCAAAGCGGGCAATGCCGTAATCCCGATGGACCAGCAAGTCGCCGGGCTTCAACTCGTCATACCGATCAAGCCCCTTGAAGGCTCCTGTAGGAACGCGGCGGCTTTTCTCCGCATGTGGCTGGAGGAGATCTTCCCCGAGTATGAGGCTCTGATCCCAAATCAGTTCAGCGCCAGCCCGAAATGGCGCCACCAAAGCGAACAGGCCATGCTGTTCCCCGGAATACCGCAGCAAAGGGGACAAGCCATCCTGAGAGGCCAGATTCAAAAATTTCGTACGGCTCTTTTCGGAAGCAAAGCACAAAATCGTCTGCCGCTTGTCGTTCTGCCACCGTTTCAGTGCTTGAACGAGCGTCTGCCAAGGGCGATCCTGCTCCGCAGTCGAAGGAAACAGATCCTCGAACGAAGAAAGGCTCCGTTCCGGCAGATCATGGATTCCTTTGGCGGTGCCCATCACCAGCGGTTCTGCGTGAACACAGGCGAACCGCTCGCAAGCGCTTTCCACATCGCTTGCTTCGCGCATGGCCAAACGCTGCGGCTGAGGACGGCCCTCCACATCCTGTGCTTCGAAGGCTTCCGTCCAAAGACGTTCCGCTGAGGACAACATATCACGAAAATCGGAGAGCCCCGGCAGAACCCATACGGTATCGGCAGGGAGCCATGCTTCCAGATTGGTCGCCGTGTCATAGCAGCAACCCGGCAATAAGCGGAAATCGCCCTGTTCCTGTAAGCGGGTCAACCCGAACCGTTCATTTTCGGTCAGCATGTTTTTCTGGAACAGGCTTTTCCAACGTGCCTGCATCTTCGCTTGATCAGCGGGGGACTGTCGAATGGGTGACACGGGAAGAACACGTACTTCAGAAAGATTTGCCTTCGAACGCTGGCTCACAGGATCGAAAAGACGGATTTCCTCTATGAGATCTCCAAAAAAATCAAGGCGTATGGGCTTATCATAACCGGGAGGCATGATGTCGAGAATATCACCTCGCCTGGCGATCTCGCCCGGATTCGAGACCATGGAAACACGCTCATAGCCCCATTCAACCGCCTGTTCGAGTATCATATCCAACGAAACGTCTTCACCCCGTATGAGGGTAACCTCCCGGTTCTCGAAGAAATCCAGAGGCACCAGCTTGGGGAGCAGGTTATCGGCGGTCAGGATAAGCCCTTTGGCCTGCCCGCTGCGCAATGCGTACAGAGCGGACAAGCGTTCCGTCCAGCCCTCACGGTTGGCCGAGCGAGGAGAAAACGGCGGCAGAGACGTCCAGCCGCCCTTATCAAGGGCATCCGGCAAAAAGTCGCCGCTGGACAACTCGGGAGAGAAAAGCCGCATCAAGGCGCGGGCGGTAAGCAACTCATCCCTGTTTTTTACGACCCAAGCCATGCCACGGCCCTGTTGGAGCATATCCACGCAAAGCCGCGCCTGCGTGGCCAGCCCCGCGCGCGCAACGTGTATCCGCCCAGCCTTGAAACGGGCGATCTCGGTCATCACATCTGTATACACAAAAGTACCTCGTCAACCATTGAACGTCATTCCCAAAATCACATGGAATCAATGAAGCTTTCCCACCCATTGTCAAGCCTCGCTCCGTATGCCGCCGGACAGGAACAAGAGCGGAAGGAGAAAACTGCCGCACCTCTAATGCATCCTAGCCAACGGATAAGCAGGGGTATAAAATGGGTAAAGGCCTCCACAAGTCCCTGCCCAAAGGCAAGAGGATTGTGGAGGCGAACAATCCCGCTTCTGAGCGGCATCACAATCATATCGGCAGGACACGGGGTATGAAAGGGAAATCAACCGATCAGGATGATTTGCTTTGATGTCCCCGTAAGCGGACGAGCTCCTGACGCGGTGATTTCCAGCGTATGCTCAAGGCCGACCATCCCTGAGCCGGGGATACCGATCTTCGGCTCAATGGCCACAACCATGCCCTGTTCCAGCGGAGCGGTAAAGCCTTTGGCAAAAACCGGGGTCTCATCGACAGTCAGGCCTATGCCATGCCCCAAGAATGGAACCTTGTCACGCCCCAACCCCATAAACCCGTCCATTTGCCCTTCGCGCTGGGCAACGGCACACGCTTCCGCCCATATCTCTGCCGGAACGGCTCCCGGTTTCAACGCGGCTGCGGTTTGTTCAAAAATCTCAACGCACACGGCATGTGCCCTACGAATCGGGCCGGGGATCGTATCGGCCGCGCCACTCCAGTACACCTGTGTCCTATCCGTATTATACCCTTCAACATTGAACCCCATATCGATGGAAAGCAAGGCGCGCTTCTGCCAAAGGCGTTCGGCATTTCCCATAAACGGAATGGCCGGACACATGCCTTTGCAACCAAGAGGTCCATTGTAATAGGTGGGATAAATGCCGGACGTATCAGCCGAGGCATAACCAAAAAAGTTTTCCTCACCCGGCGCATTCATCCGCAACATTCCGCTTCCGCCGCACGCGAACACCGCTTCCACATACGTTCTCGCAACATCAAATTCACTCATGCCGGGGTGTATGCGTTCCGGAAGCATTTCATTCAGAACTTTTGCATGTAATGCCCCGCATCGACGGAGTTTTTCGAGCTCCCACTCGGATTTTACGGCTCGAGCCTGAGCAAGGACGGAATCACAGGAGGTGAACCGCACACCTTCCATACGGCTTTGCAGCATTTCCGCCATCGACCAGTTGAATCCGTTTTTATCCACGGCAATGGCGGAAGAAAGCGGGCTCCCGCACCCCGCGCAGAGAGAGGCGATTTCCTTATATGACTTGAAGGGAAGAATGTGGTGCAAGGGGGATTCCAGTTGTGCGCGTTCCACTCCCTTGCGAAGCAACAAAACGGGCTCCCCTTCAATGGGCAACCATACGAGCCCCCACCCCAGCGTTCCCGTCAAATAATAAATGCCAAGCCGGGAAGTAACGAGCATCCCCCCTGCATCAGGGACGAGCGTGCGCAACAGACGGCGGCAGCGGGCATACCGGAATTCTATCTCTCCAAGCGGCAACAGATCGGGGCTCGACATGATCAGCTCTCCTTCTATACAGCAGGTTCGTTTGGGTCCATTTTGACAGGTTCCCTTTGAATCATTGATCTTTGGAATTTTCCTTATTTTGTCTCCCATTGCAACAGAGGATGTGCCACGCCAGATAGTATTGGGTATTTGGGCAAGCGGGATCTCGTGGGACTTAGGGGGAACTGGTGGGACGGGTAGTTGAGTGGTGTTGGTGGGTTAGGTAGGAGTAGCGTAGAGAAATCGGTTCGTGGCGTCAAGGTTGTGTCGCGTCAGACGCTTTTTCAAGATCACGCCGAAACGAAACAGAATTTTGGTATAAGAAAATCATGATGAAGTAATTTCTATCAAGAGGTTATTCTATCAAAGGCGTTCAAGTTCGGATGCCTAACTTGAACAGAACTGTAACATCTTCAAGGTATCCTTAATATGCTTGAATAATAAAATAAAAATTTATTTTAGCTTACTGAAACTTTTACCCTGGAAGCCCCCGTTGCATGTCAATTCTGACATAAAACGGGGGTCTTTTTTTATCTATCCAAGTTTGCCCATTTCAGTAGGGCCACGACTAGTAAGCGGTTTGTCCATGCGCTCCTCTAGGCGAGCGCATTTCTCTCGTAATTCGCTGTTTTCTTTCCAGAGTTTGCGGTTTTCAGCCGTCAGGTCTCGACGCTCTTCCTCCAGTGTATCCAGCTTGTCTTCCAGCTTGGCGCATCGTGCGCACGGCTCAGAAACCGCTGTTTCAGGCTGCATTACGGCTACTTGGTAGTCTATTGGCCTATCACTTAGGCGCATCGGTCCGCGACCGAAGAAAAGCCAGTCACTACTTACGCCAGAAGTTTCAGCGTAAAATTGAACCCATGAAGGAGGGACCTCCCCTCTTTTCCTGGCCCCGTTCACAGACTGCGGGCTGATATTCAGTACACGCGCAAGCTCAGAGTCGTTTTGTGCACCAGAAGATTTCAATAACCTTTCATAAATAGCATCAAATGATTTCGATCTTTCCACGCTGAACTCCGAAATAACTTAGAAATGCCCGAAGCCCTGTAAAAAGATTATAAATCAACATGTTACATTTTAAATGTAAAAAATTAACTTAGAAATAAAATTTAAGTTGAAATTTTTCATTTAAAACACTAGAAAGGTCTTACGGGCGGTTTACATGCAATGTTTACAAGCAAACTCTATCCGCCCGGCTCCATAAGATCAATGCCTGCATAGGCGTGGCGCATACGCGCAAAAAAAGACGGGAGGAAAACATGAACTGGGCGGACAAGGGCATGACGCTCCGGAAGGAGTTGAGCGAGCGGCGCTGCTTTTACTCGATGCGCATCCATGAAGCGCTCAGACGCAACGGAAGGAGTGCGGCCGTGGTGGCCTATGAGCTTGGCATTTCCCGCGCGTCCGTCTCCGCTACGATTCTCGGCAAGAACCACAGCGCCCGCGTGCTTGACGCGCTCCGCTCGGCGGGCGTCCCGGAAAAGTACCTTTT
>OLGH01002664.1_pt1 | contig 13694 bp, 16 predicted proteins | sample 1604851 | NCBI WGS metagenome assembly OLGH01 (sample SAMEA3888894, study PRJEB22519) | human gut metagenome | biome: human gut; feature: human-associated habitat; material: faeces | place: Denmark | collected 2010 | reverse complement strand
GCTCCAATATCTGAACTACCGGCTGAATGGATGTGCCGCAGCAGGCCACATAGCTATGCAGCTGCCAGTCCTCTGGATGAAGCGTGATATAGGACAACATATCAATGGGCGCTTCAAACACATAAAGACTCCCATCGGTTCCGATATGATGAAAGCTGTAACGTGGGTCGCTGGACTCTACGTTCAGGCGAAACGCCTTGCCGAAGCTGTTCGTGCTGCGCAGATGGGCGTGTCGCGGGCAGCCGCCCTCGTCTGTCCCGATGAAGACCGCGTTGTGATATGCCGCATCCTCATAGAGCAGTTTCTGGCGCGCAAAAAATGAGACCACGTCGGCATCCAGCCCGCGCGTTTTGAGAAGGTATGCAAACACGCGGTGCATATTCGCGTTTGGAACGGGCGGCGCGAAGGGCTTCTGCTGGATCACTTCCTGCTTTTTCGCCTGCGGATAAACCGGCTCCGTGCTCTCGCCCAGCAGCATGGACATCGCTTCAATGTAACTCTTGCCGTAATATTTTTGTATAAAGCTGACGGCTCGGCCACCCTCATTCGAGGCATGATCAAACCACTCGCAGCCGCGCACCGTGACGCTGTGATCGCTTGCCAGCCGCTTTTCCTGTCCGGACTTGATGAGCTTTTCGCCTTGACGGAGGAGAAATTCTTCGAGATTAACGGTCGCTGCGCGTTCCTTCTGCTCTGGGGTAAATTCTATGTATTGTGCCAAAATGCACCTCCTGTTATTGTAATGTCTGACCGTAATTTTGTTCGTGGTCATCCTGCTTATGACCCATTGCCAGCCGCTTCTGCATGAGCTTTTTGCGGCGCTTGGAGTCGATGCGGATGCCCATTGGATTGCTCGGCGGCGCGGCATTCTCCCGGAAGATCTGCCCCATCTGGTGAAATAATCTGACGGTTGAATTCAAAAGATATTCGGACGGAAGCCGCACAGAATAAGAAGTTGCGGACGAAGCACTCTCGCTTGCAAGCGTCGGATTTGCAGAAGCGCCGGTAGATGTTTCTTCCGAAGACGGTTCTTTCTCTTGCGAAGGTTTCTGTTCTGATGCTGTCCATGCCTGCTCCATCTGCTGCCGCAGGCGTTCCGCTTCCTGAATGATGGCATTCTTGATGGCACGAAATTCTTTCTGCTGGGAGAGCGGATTGTGCTGACGGGGCCGGTTCTTGTAGTAGCCCTCCAGCGTGTCGCGCAGACCATTCCAGACGGAATAATATGCTGCCACCTCCGGCAGCTTTTCCAGTTCATCCACGATGGAATCTACCATATCCTTAAGCGGCTTTTTAAGATAAGCGTACTGCTTTTTGCCGCTGGTCGTGCGCAGCTCCAGCGCAAGCTCCAGCATTTTTTGCTGAATCGATTCTGGCGGATTTTCAATAGATTCTAGCCGGTCAACAAGTCCGTGCATGGCTGTCCGCGCCGCTTCGGTCACGTCCTTATAAGCTGCGTCTTTTCGAATATAGAGATTTTCCAGCTCTGCTTGAAAGATGCTGTTGGTCATTACAGAACGCAATTTTACAACGGCATCCCGCTTCAAAACCGTCTCCTGATCTGTCCAGAGCATCATGTGAATGTGCGGGTGCGTATCCGCATCGTGGTAAGCTGCGTACCAGCGCAGCGCCGACGCTGGGACATGAAATGCTTCCGCAAACTTATTCTGTTGGCTGACAAGCAACTTGCGCCATGCTGCGGCATTGTTATATCCCAAACGCTCCGCGTCCTCACGATGCAGGGAATAGATGATCGTCCAGACGTTGCCGTCGTGCGCGGTCAAGTCGTGCATAGCCGCAGTCAGATTCGTATTTTCCTGCCGCCCGAACAGGCCGTGCGCGCCATGCTTTTCCGCGCCGGGGCGCGTAGCAATGTACTTGAGATAGCCGTTTTCGGATTGAAGATTCTGCATATGTGAATCCAATGCCGCAGAAATGAGCGCCGACGCAGTGTGCAGCGTCGGCGCTTGCTTGTAGTCCTCATACTCGAAGGAATCCCGCACATCTGGGAAGTCCTTGAGCAATTTAGATACCATTTCTTTCTGCTTTTCCGTCGCGGGACCTTTGCCTGTCAGCACCTCGACGCCCTCGCGCGTGGCGATATACTTCATGTATCCGCCTGCGCTTTTACGGCTGATGAAGCCGGTTTTTTGAATCAGCCGCGCCATCTGTTACAGTCGACTTTGCTGCCGAAGCACCTCTGGGAACGAGATCTGGCCGTTCGTCCGCAGCACCTCCTGATAGCTTTTCCCACGCATCTGCTGATATGTCTGCGCGTCGATATCCGTATCCGACGCAAGAATGTGATTGCAGACGTTCTGCTCAACGGCCTGCTTGAGAAGCAGCTTGCCGATACGATCCCCGAACATACTGAGGATTGCCTCCAGCGTTTCACCAAGGATTTTCGGTAAGAAATCCCCGGCGTACTCACTTTGCAGATAGCCGCAGTAGAACTGAATTGCTTTTTCGATGAACTCGCTCTGGCTGCTGCAGCCGTCCTGCCGATAGAGACGTTCGACCGTCGCTTTGGTGTCCGGCATGAGCCAGAGCGGGAATTTGATTTTCTTGTTTGCCATGCCAATTTTCCTCCAATTTTGTGCGCAACCCCGCTGTTTTTCTTGAAACAGCGGGACTATCTGCGCTTCCGACCCCAACAGGGCTGTTTTTGCCCTCTCAACAACCCCAGTCCGAAAGCCCCAAACTGCCCGCACTGCGGGCAGATGTGTCTGCCAAGGTGCGCGCACGACACCTTGGCTTTCTCCTGCTTTTTCGCCGCAGCGTTCAAAATCCCTCGATTTTTCCCATTCCGGCATTTCTTGCGTTTGCTGAAGGCGACTTTTCATGTTGCCGCGCTCGCTCTGTGCCAACGTTTTTCCAACGCTCCCGCACGGAGGCGCAACGTCCGGTTTTCTGGTGTTTGGCGGGTACGCGCTCGGCTGTGCCGCGAAAGCCGCACAAACCGCCGACACGGGCGCGACGGCGCGGGAAGGGCTGGCGGTCACAGCTGCATCTCCTGCATCTGCTCCGATTCCGACATTTTCGGCTGCGGATCGGTGGTAATCGCGTACCATTGACCATTCTCAGCCTTTCTCGCGGACACCAGCTCCTGCTGCAGCAGCTTCTCTGCCGGAATGGGTATTTCCCACCCACGTTCTCCGGTATGTGCCTGCGCCGCCGCACCCTGCCGGAGCTGCTCGGCGTCCTGGGCAGTCAGGTCAACGTAGCCGAAGGGCGTCATGAAATGAAAACAATCTTCAGGGCAGGCCTCCAGCAGATCTTTGAGCATCTGCACCTGTCTGCTGTTTTGCTCTGTCGGAAATTCTTCGCAGTAAAATTCCGTAGCCATTTTGATCTCCTTTTTCGTGTTTGCAGCGCCCCCCGCACGTCGGCGCAACGTCCGGTTTTCTGGTGTTTGGCGGGTACGCGCTCGGCTGCGCCGTGAAAGCCGCACAAACCGCCGACACGGGCGCGACGGCACGGAACGCGCTGCCGGTCACATCTGCATCTCCTGTGCGGGCGCTGCATCTTGATCCTGCAAAATCTCCTGACAGAGCTGATTTAACGGCACATGCTCCCGCTGCATACAATAGGCTTCCATTTTTTCGCGCAGCACTTCTTTCTCTGCCGCATTCAGATGGTAGGTAAGAGATTGATCATCGATTCCGCTGCCATAGAGCGTGATCTCCAGTTCATCGCAGACCTGCTGGCGCTGCATATCGTAGTTGGCATAGACGTTCAGCGCATGGTCGTTTTCATCGGTCTCCACGAATGTGCCAAACACTTCATCGACGTTGAAGCACGGAACGACGTAAAAATTCAGTATTCGGTCATCCATCGCCTCGATGCTATCCTCGAAATAAAAATTCTGTACAGTGAGTCTGCTTGGCGTGGTCAGCTCCCGACCATCCAGCCGGTCGAGAAATATCCTCCAGCAGTCATCCTCGGACATCTCCGCTTCCTGATATGCCTGCGCTGCCGCATCCGCCATGTTCTGCATCGCGTAGACCTTCCAGCCGTCCATGATGTTGAGCGCAGAAAACGTCCGCGCATCGAAGTCCAGCTCAAACAGTCCGCTGACCTCGCCGGTGTTCTCCATGCGGTGCTTTGCCAGCGCATGGAACGCCTCGCGGCTGATCTCTTTGCAGCCGTCCGTCGCTTCAAAGAGACTCCGCGTTGGCAGGCGCTGTCCCTGCTGGAGATAATCATGGAGCCGTCTGGCAAGCTGAAAAAACTCCATGCCGGATTCGTTTTGCAGATAGACTTCCGCGCAGTCCTCCGTGATGTGAAAGCCCGCCGTGCTCATACCTGCGCCTCCGATTTCTTTTGCGGCTTGCGCACAGGTTCATCCTTCTCGCAATCGCTGATGTATTCCTGCACAGCGGCCGGCACGACCTTTTCGTAGAGTCGCTGCGCCGCCTTTTGCAGCTCCGCTTCCAGCGTCGAATCGCGCTTGGCAATGTATCGCCGGAGGGCACGGAGCTTTTCTTCTTCAAACGTGATTTGAATTGTTGCCTGTTTCATAGATCTCTCCATTCTGCAAAAAAGCAGGCACACGGTTTTTACCATGTGCCTGCTGTGCGTATTTGTTTTATACTGTCCAATGCTGTGCGCCGGTGAGCTGGTCGAGGATCAGCGAACCGACCGTGACCGCGTCTTCGATCGTCAGGTAACGCGGCGCGCTCTCATCCAGCAGCAGCCGTCCGGACGCCGGAAATTCCTCGTCGGCGAACCAGACCTTCAGCCATATAGGATAGCGCGGCGCGAAATCGAACCGCGCGCAGAAATCCGCGTTGGACGGCAGGAGCTCCGCGCCGAGTGATCTGCATCTCCGCTCCAGTTCCTCCGGCGGCAGGATGCCGAGGTCGCGCCGGATGATCAGCTCCGCGTTACGGTCAAGACCGCCGCCGCGTACCAACCCGTCCTTATATTGGGAAAATGTGATTGTCCGGCCGGTCAGCGGCGCACCGTCTGCCAGGTCCAGATAGTGCAGCAATGTCAGCGCATGCCACTTGGAAAGCGGCGGCTGACTCGTGCAGTCCAACAGCCGGACAGTCACGGTCTGCCCAAGTGTTTTCAATGAAAACGAACCGTCTGCATACTGCGCGCCAGCCTTTCCCGCAATATCCTCCGGCGCGTGCTGCGCCAGCCGCTCCTGCGCGACGGAAAGCATCGCTTCAAATTGACGGTTTTCCATACATTCACCTCTGTCCCTATCTTACCATGCTGTTGGGCAGTTTTCAATTGCGCTGTCAATATGACATACCGCCCTGCACCTGCTCGTCCGGCATCCGCGCTGCTACGATTTTGTCATCCACACGCATAAACATTTCCGGCTGCCGGAATTGCTCCGCAAACTGTTCGGCAAGTTCGTGCGGCAAGTCGGTGAAATCATTTTGGCCGAGTCCGACGATAAAGAAATTTCCCGCGACGATGTCATAGATATCACCATCCGAATCGCGCAGCGCACGGTTGAGCGGCAGTCCGTCCAGCTTTCCGGACTCGTTCGCAATCAGTGCCACCGGTTCCTCATAGGGATACACGGCTTGGATATATCCGCCGACGAGAGCCTGCATACTTTGCAGATCATCCCCGATCTGCGTTTCATACGGAGCCTTTCCCGGCTCCACCATTAAGACGTTCAAGTTTTCCTCTCCTTTTCTGTTTGTGATTCTCTCCGGATGTGCTATACTGGGATTACCGGAGGTGATTTTGTGCAGCGGCTTATTTTCCATGTGGACGTCAACAGCGCGTTTTTATCCTGGGAGGCCGCGCGGCGCGTGGCAGATGGAGAACCGGATCTTCGTCTCATTCCTTCTGCCATCGGCGGCGACCGGGACAAGCGCACCGGCGTGATCCTTGCCAAATCCATCCCCGCGAAAAAGTTCGGCGTTACGACCGGAGAGCCGGTTGCTATGGCGCTGCGCAAATGCCCGCAGCTCATTCTGGCGAAGCCGGACTTTGCTCTTTACACCAGAAACTCCAAAGCGTTTATCGCTATCTGCCGCCGCTTCGCGCCGGTCGTGGAGCAGGTGTCTATCGACGAGTGCTTTTTGGATATGACTGGCACCGGTCTTCTGTATCCGGACCCCATCGCCATTGCGCACACGATCAAGGACACGATTCTCTCCGAGCTTGGCTTCACGGTCAACGTCGGCATCGCGCCCAATAAGCTGCTGGCGAAGATGGCAAGTGACTTTGAAAAACCAAATAGGGTTCACACGCTGTTTGCAGACGAAATTCCGCAGAAGCTCTGGCCGCTGCCGGTGGGAGAGTTGTATTCGGTTGGCCGTGCGACGGCGAGCAAGCTGACCGCTTCTCAAATCCGCACGATCGGTGATCTTGCAAAGACCGATCTTTCGCGTGTGCAAAAGCTCGTCGGCATCAAGATGGGAAAGCTTATCTGCGATTACGCAAACGGTATTGATTCCTCGCCCGTGCTGGCAGAGCCGGAGGCCGTCAAGGGCTACGGCAACTCTGTGACGCTGGAAGAGGATGTGACCGACACCGCGCAGGCAAACAAAATTCTGCTGGCGCTCTGCGACAGCGTCGCGTCCCGGATGCGCGCGGATGGCAGGAGCTGCTCCTGTGTGACCGTGACCATCCGCGGCAACGATTTTCGCAACAAATCCCACCAGAGAAAGCTTCCGGAACCGACCGACGTGACCGCCGAGGTCTTCGCGCTCTCGAAAACGCTGTTTTCAGAGCTGTGGGACGGCTATACACCGCTGCGGCTGCTCGGCGTGACGCTGGGCGATGTTTCCGACAATGAGACGGTTCAGCTCTCCATGTTTCAGGATGATCAAAAAGATCGCGCCCGAAAGCTCGACCAGACCGTTGACCAGCTGCGCAGCAAATTCGGTGTAACTGCCATCTCGCGTGGGAGCGTCACAGACGCAACGAAGCGCGTGGGTCGAAAATATAAGGCGCAGTTGGAAGAGGATAAGCCAAAATAATCTCAGTCATAGCTGATGTACGGAATTTTCAGCCAGTGCGTCCAGCGCGCACCTTCGAGCTTTGTTTTTACCACGCCGTAGCGCGTGCCCATTGCTTCGACCACTTCGCCGCCTCCGATGTACACGCCGATATGCCCGTCGTGCCAGACCGCCAGACCGGGTGTTTCCGGGATGGTGTCAATCGTTCCGGAAACGGTCGCGGCATGATACATTTCGTTTGCTGAGATGTCCGGCATGCCATTCGTGTTGTAGACGATTTCTTCCGTTTCGGCATCTAACCAGCCGTAGCCCTTGATCAAGCCGACGCAGTCCGTCGTTCTGCCGCCGACCCACGTCTGGCGGATGAAATCTGCATTGCCAGCAAGAGCATCCGGATACTGCGCGAGTTTTGCTTCGAACAGGCTCTCGGTCAGCACAAGGCCGAACGTACCCCACACATAGCCCCAGTGTTCTTCGTAGGCGTGAATGGCGTACTGCACCAGATCGTCGGCGTTCTTGCCGGCCGGATTCGTGAAGCCGGACGTGTCCAGTTCCGTGCTGCCGGTTCCGCTGCCATAGTCGATCTGGATCGTGCCGCCCGATGCGCCGGTGCCGTCGCTGCCATTGGCATTGCCTGCGATCATCGTGTAGATGTGCGCGGCGTTTTCCTTGTCCTCGTCGGTTATGGTTCTGCCGAGCTTTGCCGCAAGATTTTCATACGCGGCCGCCAGCGAGAGCGGCACTGTGGCGGTATAGGGTTCCTCCTGCTCTATGACGCTCCCGTCTTCCAGTTCAACGGTCACGGTTCGTGTTCGCTGCTCTGTGATAAAAAAGCAGTCCACGAACCGGTCTGCCGCACGCTGACTTGGCGCGGCCTCACCAAAACAGAGAGCATATCTCCCGCGATCATCTCGATGTAGACAGCGCAGTGCAGCAGCGGTTCTTTGTTTCGGTGCAGAGAACCAATGAGGTTTGCCACGTCCTGCAAATTGCTTTCCGCTTCCACTGACCGCTGCAAATCCTGTGAGCTGCCGCGGTTCATCCGGTTGCGGATCTCGGCGTTATGGACGATTTTGCGTTCTTCGAGCGGCGAGACCATGCGCGTATAGATGTGCAGCGTTACGCCGTGCTTTTCACCCAAATGCCGCAGGATGGCAAGATCGTCGGTCGATGTTGGGAACTCGCGCAGCGCCCAAATGCAGCGGAACGAGTTGCCGCAGATGTAATAGCCGGTTTCAAATTTCACGATGCTCGGCGCAATCATGTCGAGGAAGGATTTCAAAGATTCTGTTTCCGCGTCGGTCTGCTTTTTTCTTCTGAAAATACTCATCCCGTCGCCTCCATGAATCGCTGACCGTCGTAGTCCTCGAAGCGCTCCGTTGTGGTGTTCTGCTCGAAATAGATGGCAAGCAGGCGCTTGAGGTCTTCCTTTCCGGCGCGGCGCGTGGTGAAGCCGTTGTCGCGGAATTTTGTCTCGATAGTAGATAAGAGCGTATATGCCGTGTCGGGCTTTTCATTTTTCAGCCGCACCGCGAGATAAAATTCCCGCGCCAGCGTCATCTGCACCTGCTTTTCGTCCAGAAACGCGCGATCCTGTTCGAGCAACTCCCGAATCGCGGGGTTCGGTTCTGCCTGCATCCGGTCGTGGTAAAAGAGGCACGTCGCGTTAAAGCTCTCACGGGAGTTCATTGCCAGCAGCTCCACGCCAGCCTGCGCGCTGAGTGTGTTCTGGAGCGCACGGATCTTCGCGCTGACTGCGCCAGCTGGGAGGACGCTGATGTTTGTGGGCTTGATGATGTAAAAAACAAGATCGCCCGCGTCGGTAGAAATGCAGTAGTCCGTGATTTTCTGAATGCCCATGAGCTGCTGGGTGGACTGCCGACGCTTGTCTTTCTTCTGTTTTTTCATGTCGGGTCCTCCCACTCGAAAATTTGCTGCTCCGTGATGTAAAAGCTCACGACGAACGAGAGAAAGTCCAGCACGCTCAGTCCGTCCAGATGGATGGACAAAAACGCATACGCCGCCACCAGCACCATTGGCAAAAACAGCCCAAGCTGCGTCAGCGCAAGAACTGCAATGAGCAGTCCAATGCCGATGACGGCCAAGTCCCGTAGCTGCCAGAGCCAGAGCGTGGCTTTGGCGTTCAGGTTATCGGGGTAAATGTAAATACGATCACCTCCATGAACGAAAAAGCGCCGCCGCAGAACATCCTGCGGCGGCGCTGGGTGGTTATTCTTCTTCGGCATCTGTATCCGGTTCGTCGGGTTCTTCTTCCTCCAGCTGCTCGGCAGTGTCTTCCTCGTCCTGCTCCAGCGCGTCCTCGATCAGTCCGATGATGAACTGCTTCTGTTTGAGGTTGTTTTTCTTGAGGTATGCCTTCAGCCGCTCGAAGAGTTCCTCCGGGAGCTGGATCGCCATGGTTCTCATATCACCTGTCATTTTTGTTCCTTCTTTCATTTTGTAATAATCTGTGATAAGTTGTTCTACGAATTCGCTAAGTGTCTTGCCGGATCGTTCCTGCTCCTGCCGCACACGCATATGGAGCGCTGTGTCGATTTGCGCGCAGAGGTTTTTCTTGTCTGCCATTGGGCTTCGTCCTTTCCTTTTTGATTTGCAAAGCAAGCATACTGTAAGCGCCGGAACAAAGCTATTCATCAGAAACAACAAAGAAGATTCCAAAAACGAAGCACATTACATACCAAGTGAAGCGACCTCCTTGAGACTTCGCATGATAAATTCTACGCACGGAATAGCGACGGAATTGCCCAGCGCGCGATATCTTGCCGAGTCCGACGCACCGGGGATATTCGTCCAATCGTCTGGAAAGCCCTGCAATCTCTCGCACTCCAAAGGCGTAAGTCTGCGAATGAGCTGCGCATACTGCCGATCCGATTCTACGACCAGATCAGTCGCATCTTTCGCTTGTCTGGCACTCTGCATACTGGCAATATTGTCATTTTTGAACTCGTCCACGCGCTGCCGTGCGTAGACCGCGTGGCGATCTAATCCCGAGGATTGAGTTATCCTGAGGGAGTCGGTCACTATACTGCTTTTTGCCCGAGATAAGGCGTTTTTTCTGGGCATTTCACTATCAAACCTCCGAATAATAAATTTGCGGCAGCCGGAGGAAACCAACCGGTCACCGCCTTGCGGTTATTGTTGAATTGTGGTAAAATCACGCTAATCCATACAGGCGCTTTATCATCTCCTCATCGTTTTCCCAAATAGGCGCAACGGAACTTTCATTCAAATTTCCAGAGATTTTTTGGATTGCCTGACGCTTTGTCTCCGTATCTGCCCATGCATAGACACGAGTTGTGTTGACATCGGCGTGTCCAAGAAACTCCGAGAGAAGAACGAGCGGCATACCGGCACGATACAAGTGCATGGCTCTGGAGTGTCGGAGTTGGTGGGGATGTACCCGCTTGGGAACTTCAGAACAAATATGGTTTGCAAGTTCGCCATACTTTTTCATAAAGAGGGACACAGCATCAGTTGACATCCTAGTCCTGCGGCCATGGAGTGTTGTAAAGAACAAGTAATCACTATTCTGTCTTTGTTCAATGGGATGAACGGTATCCATATACTCTTTGAGAAGGGTACTCATACTCGGGGAAATCGGTACCACACGCATTTTGTTTCCTTTTCCAGTGAGGCAAATTGCAGTATACGATTTACGAAGATCAAGGTCACCGATTTTTGCATTGACCAATTCTCGGCAACGGGCTGCAGTGTCGTACATCAGCTTCATAAAGCAAAAGTCTCGATATCCATTTGCTTTCAATCGATTCGGTTGCTCCATAAGGGTATTCAAGGCTGGCATCGAAAGGAACTCAACTACTTTACCCGGCATTTTCCGAATGGAAATGTTGCTGATTTCCACTTGGGTATGGATTTTTGCAGGGTCTAGTATTCCGGCGTATTTTGTAAAGGAACGAATCGCCATCAACCGCAGATTTATCGTTGCAGGTGAGCAGTTTCTGGAACTTGAGAGCCATTCAAGAAATCCAGTTATATTGGAATAAGTGATATCCTCAAATCCAATATTGACGTATTCAAGGCCAAGTTCCGTTTTGAAGTAGAGGAGAAGAAGATTCAACGCCTCCCGATACGATTTTTGGGTATTTGCGCTATATCCCTTGTGCCGAATCAGATAGATATCAAGGAAATCCCGCATCGTTTTATAGAATTTTTCATCCTTCAATCTCATGAGCGCACCTCCGTTTGGAGTGTGTCCAGATGTAGTTCTGGAAAATCAGTATAGAGGGTCGGAAGTAAATGTATATAATACGCTGTATCTGAGAGATTTGCGTGTCCCATGTACTCGCTCAAATAGGCAAGGCAGGCATTCACGTCCTTTCCTTCCTTTATCCACTGGTACAAGCGGTGTGTGGCAAACGAGTGTCTCAAATCGTAAGTTCTCGGGGTGACCCCGGCGTATCCGAATATACCTGCGGAATGGAGAAACCGGCGGAACGTGGGAATCATCCATTCCATAGAATACATCCCATCTCCTCTGGCACTTGGACTCTGAAAGAAGTATTTTCGGTCAGGATAAATCGTGTCTGCACGCTGGTCATAAGTCACACATAGGGCGAGCATACTCTCAGAGAGTACAACGATTCGGTCTTTATGTCCTTTGGATTCCAGAATTTTCACAACCCCGTCGCGCAGACTGACATCTTCTCTGCGGAGGCGTCTTGCTTCTACCGGTCTGAGACCGCAGCAGTAGATCATGCGAAAAATCACGGACACGACCAAATGGCTCGTTGGTGCGTTGAGACTGGGAGCGCAGGAGTCTATTTCTCGAAACAATCTGGCTAATTCTTCGTATGAGAAAATATAAGGGATATGGCGACCGGTTTTCTTTGTGAAATCAAGCGGCAGGATATAGGCTTGACAGCCTACGCTGTTCATGTGCCTGGCAAGCTCTCGGATCACGGATACCCTATTCAGCCGAAACAGGCTTTGTTCGGTTCCAGTCTGTTCGGCCCATCTCATGACAATTTTCGCAGTCAAGGGGGTTTCGCACGGGAACTGCTCTCGGCAGAACTCATCGAAGGTACGGAGAATGCGCTCGCTTTCGTAATAATCATAGCCGAGAGATCGTTTCTTTTCTATCAGGCCATAAATGTAGGGAGCAAATGCTCCATGAAATGCATACTTCACAGCAAATCCTCCTGGCGTACTTCGATGCCATTCAGGCTGAGCGAACACATTGCCAACTTTTCACGACTGATACGCATATAGGACTTCATTGAGTCCATCTGCGTATGGCCCAGAATTTCTTTCACGGTATCGACGGGTACCTCATAATTTATCATGGAACTGGCGACATATCTTCTAAAGCTATGGAAGCCCTTTCCGTCTCCCGGAGTGTACTCAATATCCGTGAGTTTCATGTATTTTCTGAGGCGGTCTCCCGCAGCTGTTGAAGTCATGGCATCAAAAGGTATACGGGACCGTACAAAAAGAACTTGAGACTTTGTTTTTGGGCGCTCGTGCAGAATGTAATTCGCAATGGCGTTTCCCACTGACGCTTCGAGGGGTAAACACAGTTCAACGCCAGTCTTGCCCTGTACGAAGCGCACTTCGTGGTGAACCCAGTCAATATCCGACAGCGTTAAACGAACGATGTCGCCTGCTCTCATTCCCAAGCTGGCGGCAATGGAGAACATCGCAGTATCGCGGAGAGATAGGGCCGGACTTTTTGCAGCTGCTTCCATGACGATATCCACCTCTCTTGCCGAAAAAGCAGGCCGCAGTTTTCTCCGAGGCGCAGGACGAGCAGTCAACGCGGCGCAAAAATCATTGCATATTTTTTTGGAAAGAAGGTATTCGCACAGGTGCCTTAGTGTAGAAGTCACTCTATCTATGCTGGACTTCCGTTGAGGCGCAATGACTATGAGAAAATCATTGACTATTGTCAAATCGATATCATTGCAGTTATGACGGCCATTGGCATCAAGATACGCAAAGAATCTCCGGCAGATATTTTCCTCATCCCGTAAACTCCCGTATCCAACGGATCTCGTATTCGCTTCATGCTTTCGGAAACCAAGTAGGATTTCTTGATAATATGGCGATATACAAACTTTGGGTTCGGGTTTGAGGCGCTGCCAGATTATTTCTCCGGTTTGTATGTACTCCTCAAAGAGGGCTTTTACTTTTCTGATGCTCATCCAAACGTGGTCAGAGACCAAACCATTTTCGTGTTCTGCACGAAAGCGATCTACAACTTCGCTCGTAAAGGGAATACTGTAAAATATCACCCCCTCCGAGCGATATGCCTTTATAATTGGCCGCATCCCCTCGTAGTAATAGTTTCGGATGCTGAACTTGCCAAGCCCCAACCCGCGCAACGCCTCCAACACTTCTGCACATAAAACTTCAAATACAATTTCAGACATAAAAACACCTCTGAATGCAGTTAGTCGGCCTATGCCGCCAGCTACATTATAGAGGTGTTTTTATAATTTTTCTTATCTGGAGGTTATTTGTGGACAGTACACAGAAAGCAGTGAAAAACCAAGAGATTTGTGAACCGCTGCAAGGCAATCTCGGGATAACTCAATCCTCGGGATTAGATCGGTTATCTGGATATCCAGATAAGCGATCGCAAGTTGTAATTGTATATGCAAGATTTTCCTGATATCCACAGCCGTTGCCGCCGTTTTCAGGCTGACGGTCAATGATGTTGCCGACAATGCAGTAAACATCGCTGTCCTCCTGCACCAGCGGCGTGTTGCCGCCGCCTGTGCC
>OLGH01002661.1_pt1 | contig 13706 bp, 10 predicted proteins | sample 1604851 | NCBI WGS metagenome assembly OLGH01 (sample SAMEA3888894, study PRJEB22519) | human gut metagenome | biome: human gut; feature: human-associated habitat; material: faeces | place: Denmark | collected 2010 | reverse complement strand
CAGCCGCCGGAGCGGTGCTTAAGCCGCAAGGCGGGAATTGTGCGGTGTTGCCTTAAGTATGAAAACGGGGATTAGGCAAGTGCTTCGCAGATGCCATCGTACAGGATCTGGGCAGCCTCGGCGGAATCATACTGATCGTAGCTGAAGCCTTCAAACACATCGCCGTACACGCCATTGGTCTCGTCCTTCAGGGAAGTGCTCTCGTAGCAGGGGTCGAACGGCTGGTCAACAAAAGCCATAACCTTGGTGTTGGCTTCCAGAATCAGCTCGTTGACAGCACCGGCTTCCTTGGCGTATTCCTGGCCGGCCTTGGAGCAAACCATGCCGCACTGGGTGCCCATGATGGAAGCGCCCTCTTTTTCGTTCAGGATGAAGTTGATCAGGGCAGCAGCCTCAACAGGATGCTCGCAGCTCTGGGTAATAGCCATACCCATGGAAACCTTGGCAAAACCGCCGTTGGCAGCCTCGCCCCACTTGATTTCGTCGCCAACAACGTACTCAGCGTCGTCGGGCAGGTTCTGGCTTGCACTCAGTGCGCTGGAGTCCCAGGTGAAGATGCCGGCGTACTTGCCGGTGATCCAGGCCTGACCATCGGTGATGGTCTTATCGCCGGCGGCGTTCATGGTCTTCAGGTCGGGCATCACGTGGTTATCTTCCAGGCTCTGGATCCATTCCAGACCTTCCTGCAGCTGCTCAACGGTGTAGTTCAGGGTGCTGTCGGTAACCCAGGGCTCGCCGTACTTGCTTTCCAGGTAGAAGGTCATCATGATCATGCGGTCCAGCGGGCCGGCAGCCAGCGGATAGTAGTCATCGCCCAGCTTTTCCTGGAAGGTCTTGGCGGCGTCCAGCAGCTCCTGCTCAGTAGTGGGGTAGTGATCCAGGCCAGCCTTCTTGAAGGTTGCCATGTTCCAGTAGTAAATACGGCCGGCCATAGCGACGGGAACAGCCTGCAGGGAATTAGCCACAGTGCAGGCATCCAGAGCGCTAGAGGGGAACTGGGTCAGATCCAGCACATCGGAGTAATCGTTCAGGTTAACGAAGCTCTGACCCTTGCCGGAGTACTGGAACAGCCAGTTCCAGTTGACCTGCATCACGTCGGCAGCGGTGCCGGCAGCCAGGGCAGTGGACTGAGCTTCCTCCCAGCCGTTCCACGGGCCGTAAGTGCACTCAACGGTGATGTTGGGGTATTTTTCAGTGAATGCCTTGCAGGCAGCCTCGTATGCAGCCTGGCGGGCATCGCCGCCCCACCAGCTGATGGTCAGGGTGATGGGATCGGTGGTGTTGACGGTGTGAGCCTCGGTAGCAGCCTCGGTAGAGGTGGAAGCAGCTTCAGAAGAAGCGGCCTCGGAAGAAGCTGCGGTGCTGTTGGCAGCGGAGCCGCCGCAGCCTGCCAGCAGGCCAGCAGCCATAACGCTGGCCATTGCAAGGGCGATTGCCTTTTTCATTGTTTTAGTCCTCCTAAAAATGTTCATATAACGCGCGGCCTAACAACTGACCGCTTCATTCAACGCTATTATAATAACAAATTGTGAACATCAAAAAAATATCCAAAATGGTGTGCAAATTATAAAAACAAACAAATATTGCTTTAATTAAATGGGCAAAAAATCAACTAATGTCAAAACATACGAACTAAGACAAAACGATTTGTGCATAATGCTGAAACAGCTCGACCCCGCATCTAACAAAAATTACGGCAAAATCTTGCATAAATTGAGGCAATTTGTGCGTATTTGTATATATTGCAAACGGTTACAACGAAATTATAGGGGGAAACGTGTAAAATGCCGAATGAATCACAGAAAACAAACGCACAAATTCGGTAACGCAAAAAATGTACGCAAACGCACTTCTTTTGCGCATTCGTGCATAATTTGCAATGGGAAGAAATACAGTATGCTAAAAAATATTCGCGATGGCAAAATATGTGCGAAAAATAGAATGGAAATTGCTGTACATAAAACATATCTTGTATATGCAGCCTTTTGGTGCTCTGAAAATTACGCCGCAAAGTGTTGGAAACAAAAATGGCACAAAAGCGGTGCTGCAAGGCTGGGCAGCGGCTTTTGTGCCATATATGTTGTCATTTACTTATATACATTTACTTATATAAAAGGGCGGAACACAGATTGAAATAAAAGAATGGATCACTGGTGCACGGGGTGGCGTTTCAGGAAAGCGCGGTATTCCCGGTACCAGCACTGGGGGCAAAGGCTCTGATACTCTACAGCATCCACTGTGTCAATCGCAACCTGAGCACCCTCAAACACGAACTCGCCGTTTACCTTGCGGCCGTTGCAGGTGGCTTTGCGGCCGCAGGCGCAGATGGTTTTCATCTCCTCGATGGTATGGGCCAGCTCCAGAAGGCGGGTGGAACCGGGGAAACCGCGGTTCATAAAGTCCGCCCGCAGCCCATAGCAGATGACCGGAATGTTCAGGTCCACCGTGACCAAAAACAGCTGCTCGGCCTGCGCCGGGGTAAAGAACTGGCTTTCGTCACACAGCACACAGGCAGGGGCGCTGCCATGGGCGGCGGTATCGGCCCGGACGATATCCAGGATGTCCATGTCCGGGCTGACCAGCACATCCACCTTGTGGCTGACCCCCAGGCGGGAAACAATGTGATCGCCGCCTTTGGTGTCCACGCTGGCTTTCAGAATCAGCACCCGCATGCCGCGTTCGTTATAATTGAAAGCAACCTGCAAAAGCGCCGTGGTTTTGCCGCTGTTCATTGCGCCGTAACGGTAATATAGCTTTGCCATGTTTGGCTCCTTATTAAAATAAAGTGAAAAACAGCATGAAAATCGGGGTGTACCACAGGATCCTGCACCCATGCCGGGGCAGGCGCTGGGGTACACCCCGCCGGAAACAGTCATGTGCTGTGTGCCCGGCTTTTATTCATCATGGCTGCGCAGCCGGTAGCCAAGGCTCATCAGGCTGTCGCCCAAATGGACGTTTTCCACTGTGACCTGCGGATAAACGACCGAAAGATCATAGTGGCTGAAGTTCCAGAAGCCCTGAATACCCAGCCGAACCAGCTCGTCCGAAAGGTCCATGGCGCTCTGGCGCGGCACGCACAGCACGGCGACCACCGGCTTGTGCGCCGCACAGAAGCTTTCCAGCTCGGACAGTGGGCGGATGGTTACGCCGCTGATCTCCTTGCCCTCCAGGGCGGGGTTGATATCAAACGCGGCAATCAGCTTGTAGCCGTTGGTATCGCGGCTGATAAAGCTGGAGACCGCCGTGCCCAGGCGGCCGGCGCCGATCAGCACGGTAGGCAGCAGCTCGCCGTTGCCAAACAGCAGTTTACCAATCTCGGTAAGCAGCACATCCACCTTGTAGCCGATGCCCTGCTGGCCAAAACCGCCAAAACAGTTGAAATCCTGCCGCACCTGGCTGGCGGTGGTGCCCATCATGCGGGCCAGCTCGCTGGAAGAAATTTTATCACGCCCATCTGCCTGCAGGTTGCTCAAGTAGCGGTAATATTTGGGCAGCCGCTTGATCACGGGCAACGATGCTTTGTTTTGCATTGTTGATGACATAAAGACTAATCTCCCGTTCTCCGGGCAGGGGTAAAGGGAACACCCTGCCTCTTGTGTAATTCCGATGTAAATTCTAGTAAAAGTATAATCAATCTTGTGCCGATTGTCAATTTTTTATCTAAGTTTTTCCGCGCTTTTTTTGCTCAGTCGCGCCCCTCTGTGCATAAAAAAGCGTACCAGCGGGGCATACTGTCAGGGTATAGCCGGGTTTTGCACTGCCCGGCGCACCGATTCTGTCGGAAGGAAAGGACCCCCGCCATGCCAAACCGTACCCAAAAACAACAGCCCGCCCCCCATGCTGCCAAGGTCGCCAAGGATGTGGAGCGCATGCGGCTGGAACATGACCTGATCACGGACAGCGGCATTGTGCCCGCCACCAAGGGCCGCCATGCCATTTATTGCCTGACGGTGATCGGCACCATTGAGGGCCACAGCCTGGCCCCCGATAACCAGAAAAGCACCAAGTATGAGCATGTGATCCCCCAGCTGGTGGATATTGAGGAGGATCCCGCCATTGAGGGGCTGCTGGTCATCCTGAATACCGTGGGCGGCGATGTGGAAGCCGGGCTCGCTTTGGCGGAGCTGATCTCCGGTGTCAGCAAGCCCAGCGCAACGCTGGTGCTGGGCGGCGGGCATTCCATCGGCATCCCGCTGGCGGTTTCGGCCCGCAAAAGCTTTATTGTGCCCACCGCCACCATGACGGTGCATCCGGTGCGCCACTCTGGCATGGTGCTGGGGGTGCCCCAGACCCTGCGCTATTTTGAGCAGATGCAGGAGCGCATCGTCAGCTTTGTGGCGGGGCATTCCGGCATCAGCGCCAAGCGCTTTACCCAGCTGATGCACAATACCGGGGAGCTGGTGATGGATATGGGTACCGTGCTGGGCGGGGAACAGGCTGTAGAAGAGGGGCTGATCGACGCCATCGGCAACCTGGGCGATGCGCTGCGCTACCTGTATGCCGAAATCGACGCTGGGAAAACCGGATATTGAGGGGGCGCTGCCCGCCAGTGGGCGGAAGGCTTTGATGAAAATAGAAAGAGAAAGGGGTTTTACAAGCGGGCGTTTTCATGCTACAATATACCTTATGCTATAAGGGGCAGTATGCCCCTGCCCAAAACAGCACGGCACAGCCGCCGTGGCGGATGGCAGATAAAATCACTGCGCGGAAAGTCTCTTTATGCGGGGCCGCCGGATGCTGTTTAATGGCCGCCCGCTGCCGGATAAAAGGCGAAAGAACTTTCGTTCAAAACGGGGGCAGGGCCCGCCGCGCCAAAACAAATCAACAATGGCTGCCCGCTGAACAGGGCGGCCTGAATATACGCATATTATAGTAAAGAGGTAGGGAGAGCATGGCACGTTCAAGTTCCGCCAAAAACGGAAAAAACAGTAAAAACACATACCGCGCCTCCGGCAGCAAAAGCAGTAAAAGCAGCAGCTCCGGGGCCAGACACAACAGTTCGGCCTCCGGCAGCAAAAAGCGGATGTCCAGGCTGGAACAGCGCCGCGCCCAGCAGCAAAACCTGATCCGCAGCGTGGTGCTGGCCGGGCTTGGCATTCTGGCCATTGCGCTGGTGCTGGTGCCGGGGCAGAGCTTCTGGAATGTTCTACGCAGCTGGCTGTTTGGCACCTTTGGCGTGGTTACATATTTTGTCGGCCCGTTTTTGCTGTATCTGGCCTATCTGCTGGCATCCGGTTACCATGTGGGCACTTTCATTGGCAAGGTGCTGCTGCTGGCGGTGCTGCTGGCCGGTACGGCGGTCATCTTCTCGGACTTTAAGGTAGGGGATACCCCCTGGCAGACCGTCAAGATGCTGTTTGCCTGGGGGCAGCGCAAGTTCTGGACCGGCGGTGTGCTGGGCGTGCCCATCGGCGCATCGCTGCTGGCCGTCTGTGGCCGTCCCGGTGCCAATATCGTCATGATTATTGTCATCCTGATGGGGCTGATGGTGTTTTTTGCCGTTACCCCGGTGGATGTGGTGCAGTTCATCAGCTATTATATTCAGGAGTTCAAAGCCCGCCGCGCCGCCCGTGCGGAGGAAGAAACCGCTTATGATACCCAGCTGTTTGGCCATGAAGCGGAGGAAGAATCCCTTGAAAACCTGACCGGCAGCCTGCCGCCCATGGCTGGTGAGTCTCCGGCCACGCCGCAGTCTGGTACCCGCCGCCCCTTTGATGTGGCCCCCTATCTGGAACAGGAGGAAGCCGCCCGTCGCAATGCGGCCCAGGCGAACCCTGCCGACCAGGCAGCCGCCGCAGCGCAGGCCGGCCAGCCGGCGGCCCAGCCCCAGCAGGCGTATACGCAGCCCGGCACCGCAACATACCCCGATATGCAGCGTGCCCAGGCTGCGCCCCAAGGCGTGCAGCACACCCAAAGCTTTGCCCCGCCCGCCCAGCGTTCGGACTTTGATGTGGACCTGGGGCCGGATGCTTCCCAGCGCGCTTTGCAGAACGCCGTGCAGCATGACCCGCTGCAGAAAATTGAGATCGGCCCCGGCGGCACCTTTGGCCTTGACCCGCTGGAGCAGTTGAATCATCGCAAGTACCCCGCGCCCCAGCCGGAACCCCAGCCCCAGCCGCAGGAAGAAAGCTTTGAGCTGCACCTGGAACCGGAAGCCCAGCAGGCTGAGGAAGCCCCGGTGGAGGAAGACAGCCTGAATGACCTGATCCAGCGCGCCGTGACCGGGCGGGATACCCCCGTGGCCGGTGCCGATGTGGGCCTTCCCGATGAGGATGAAGCGGAAAGTTTTGAAACCCCGCTGACCCCGGAACCGGATGATAACGCACCTGCCGCCTCAGCGGAAGATTTTTCCACCCCGCTGGAGCCGGTAGAGGAATTGCCGGAACCGGATGACGTTGGCAGCAGCGAAAGCGCGGATAATTTTGAAACACCGCTGGTGCCGGAACCCACCCAGCCAGCGCCTGCCCCTGTTACAGCCATCCCCACATTGGGCGGCAGCTTTGACCAGGGCGGTTTCGATGCAGCCAAGGCTGCCTGGAACGCCGGAATTCCGGTATCGGATCTGCTCACCGGGCGGGTCAGCGTGCAGGCCCCGGCACCGCAGCCCACGGCCCAGCCTGCCGCCGCTGCGCCTAAAGTATACAGCGTAACGGATGAACGCCGCCCCAGCAGCCCCAACCGGCTGCGGGTATCTTCCAGCATGGGCAATTCGGCTTCGGCTCCCATTTCCAGCCCGCCCAGCGTGGCCAAAGCAATGGCGAAAGCCCCTGCCGCCCCGGCAGCCACCGCACCCGCCGGTGCAGCCCGCGAAGCGGACGAGGATGCCAGCAGCGAAGCTACGGCAGCCTTTGCCGCCCAGGCTAAAGAGGCGTTCCCGCCGTATACTTACCCATCTTTGAACCTTTTCAATGCGGCCAAGCCGGAAGATGAACGCGGCGCGGCCGCCGAGATGAAGAAAAACGCCGATATCCTGGTGAACACGCTGGACAGCTTTGGTGTTAAGACCCATATCCTGGATATCTGCCGCGGCCCTTCCGTGACCCGGTATGAGCTGCAGCCCCAGGCGGGCATCAAGGTCAGCCGTATCACCAGCCTGTCGGATGATATCGCCCTGAACCTTGCCACCGCCGGTGTGCGTATCGAAGCCCCCATTCCCGGCAAACCCGCCGTTGGTATCGAGGTGCCCAACAAGATCCGGTCTACCGTCAGCATCCGCGGGGTGTTTGAATCCCAGAACTACATCAACATGCGCAGCCCACTGACCATGGCGCTGGGCAAAGATATTGCCGGTACAGCCCAGGTGGCGGACCTGTGTAAAATGCCCCACCTGCTGATCGCCGGCTCCACCGGCAGCGGTAAATCCGTCTGCGTCAACTCGATCATCATCAGCTTTTTGTTCCGCTCCGGTCCGGAAGATGTCAAACTGATTCTGATCGACCCCAAGGTGGTGGAACTGGCTGAGTACAACGGCATTCCCCACCTGTTAATGCCCGTTGTGACCGAGCCGCGCAAGGCCGCCGGTGCCCTGGGGGCCAGTGTGGCCGAGATGGAGCGCCGCTACAAGCTGTTTGCCGAAAACAATGTGCGCGATATCAAGAGCTATAACAAGCTGGCCAAGCAGCACCCCGATGTGCTGGAACACCTGCCTTATATCGCCATTATCATTGACGAGTTGGCCGACCTGATGATGGTTGCCGGCAAAGAGGTGGAAGATTATATCTGCCGCATTGCCCAGAAAGCCCGTGCGGCCGGTATCCACCTGATTGTGGCAACCCAGCGCCCCAGCGTGGACGTTATCACCGGCCTGATCAAAGCCAACATCCCCAGCCGTATTGCATTTGCAGTTTCCAGCCAGATCGACTCCCGCACCATTCTGGACAGCGGCGGCGCCGAAAAGCTGCTGGGCAACGGCGATATGCTGTTCCTGCCGGTCGGTGCTTCCAAGCCCGTGCGTGTGCAGGGTACCTTTGTGACGGATGAAGAGATCAGCGCTGTGCTGAACTTTATCAAATCCACTTCCAGCGCCCAGTATGATGAAGAGATGATTGCCGAGATGGAGCGCCGTGCCGTGGCCGAAAAGGGCGGCAAGGGCAGCAGCTCCGATTCGGACGATGACAGCGGCAGCCGCGACCCCATGTTTGAACAGGCGGTGGAATGCGTTATCGAAGCCGGGCAGGCATCCACCAGCCTTTTGCAGCGCCGCTGCAAGCTGGGCTATGCCCGTGCGGCCCGCATCATGGACCAGATGGAACAGGAAAAGATTATCGGCCCCTATGAGGGCGCCAAGCCCCGTGCCGTTTTGCTGACCCGCGCCCAGTGGCAGGAACGCCAGCTGGGCCAGGGTGAGTAAATACCGGCGGCGCAGGTATTGCCGCCATTCCTACCGCCGCCCCCAGGTGTGGACCATTGTGGCCGCTGTTCTCATCGCCGTTGCCTTGTATGTGGTCGAAAATTACGGCGGCAACGGTTTTGTGCCCAGCTGGGACCAGATTTACCAATGGGTTGGCCTGGAACCCAGCCAGAGCGAAACCACAGCCCCGCTGCCGGAGGGGGAAACCGAAGTGGTGTTCCTGGATGTGGGGCAGGGGGATGCCGTGCTGATTTTGCAGAACGGTGCGGCCTGCCTGATTGATGCAGGCCCCAAGGATGCCCGGCAGAACCTTGTGCAGGACCTGCGTAGCTATGGCGTAAGCCAGTTGGACCTGTTGGTGATGACCCACCCCCATGCCGACCATGTGGGCGGCATGCAGGCCGTTTTGCAGAACTTTGATGTGCAGACCCTGCTGACCCCCGACCTGAGCGAAACTGACGTGGCCGGCCAGACCCAGCGCACCCTGCAAACCGCCCAGGAATGCGGCGTACCGGTGGAAACTGCCTATACCGGCCAGCAGTACACCATCGGCACCGGCACATTGACCGTGCTGCTGCCCGGTGTGGATGCCGATACGGCGGGCAGTGACGATGCAATAAATGATATGTCGCTCTGCCTGCGGTTTGAAGCCGGGAACTTTACCTTTTTGGATACCGGCGATGCCGAGCGCAACGAGGAAGCCGCCCTGGCGGAGCAATATCCGTTCCGCTTGCGGTCCACCGTGTTCAAGGCCGGGCACCATGGGTCGTCCACATCCAACACCCAAACACTGCTGTGGCAGGTGCAGCCCCAGCTTGTGGTTGCCAGCTGCGGCCTGAACAATGATTACGGCCACCCCCACCGCGAGGTCATCCAGGAAATGCAGGATGAGGGCATTGACTTTTACCGCACCGACCTGTACGGCACGGTGACCGTGACCGCCCAGGCGGACGGCAGCTTTACTGTGCAGACGGCAAAACAGCCGGACGAAGAGCTGGCTCCCGCCGCGTAACCCCCGGCAGCCTGACTCTGTGTGCCTGACCCCGGTAAGTCGGCAGGAAAGTGTTCCCGCACGTTAATTGGGTAGAAATAGAGGAAAGTAATAAAAATACAGGAGGATGAATCCTATGCAGATCTCCCAGATGTTCAAGCGCAAACCTTGCGTGTTTTCCATCGAGTGCTTCCCCCCGAAGCAGACCGCCAACTTTGGTAAAATGAAGGACACCCTGCGCACCATGCGCACCCTTAACCCGGATTTTATCAGCGTTACTTACGGTGCAGGCGGCTCCACGGGCGGCGTTTCCACTGTGGAAGTGGCCGAATTCCTGAAAAACGACCTGAACGTAGAGCCGCTGGCCCACATGATCTGCATGGGCAGCGATAAGGCAAAGGCCGCCCAGCTGCTGGACCAGCTGAATGCCGCCGGTGTGCGCAACGTGCTGACCCTGCGCGGCGACCGCACCCCCACCCGCCCCGAAAGCCCGGACTTTGCCCACGCAAGCGACCTGGCCCAGTTTGTGTGGCAGACCCAGCCGGAATTTGATATCCACGCTGCCTGCTACCCCGAAGGCCACCCCGAAGCCGCTACCCTGGCCCAGGATGTTGCCAACCTGCGCTTTAAGCAGGAGGCCGGTGCCACCCACCTGCTGACCCAGCTGTTCTTTGATAATATGCACTTTTATCGCTTTTTGAACCTGGCCCGCCGCGCAGGCATCACTTTGCCGGTGTCTGCCGGTGTTATGCCCATCGTTAAGCGCAGCCAGATCGAGCGCACGGTGGCACTTTCCAGCGCCAGCCTGCCTTCGGAGTTTACCCGCATGATCTCCCGCTACCAGGACGACCCCGAAAGCCTGTATGCTGCCGGTATTGACTATGCCGTGCAGCAGCTGCGAGATCTGATCGAGGGCGGCGCGGACGGTGTGCACCTGTATGCCATGAATGACGCCAAGGTTGCCGCCGCTGTGTATGAGGGCATCAAGGACCTGCTGTAATCGGCCTGTTGGCCCCATAGAGGGGGAGTGAAACGCTGTGCAATTAGCCTACCCGCAAAACGATACCCGCGCCGAAACCCTTCGCTACCTTGGGGCAGGGGGCTGGCAGCCGGATGCTGCATCCCAGGTGCTGCTGCAAAAAGCCGAGGACGCCCTGCGCGCCGCCGCCACCCCGCGCGGCGTGTGGAAACAGCTGCCGCTGACCGCCCTGCCGCTGCAGAACGCCGGGAATGATATCGCCCGCCACCTGCGCGGCTGCGATGCCATGGTGCTGATGGCCGTTACCCTTGGCAGCGGGGCTGATACCCTGATGCGCCGCCTGGAGCTGACGGATATTGCCCTGGCCGCTGTGGTGGATGCGATGGCTTCCGCTGTGATGGAAGAGCTGTGCAACGCGCTGGAAACCGAGATCCGCACCAGCGTGCAGGCGCAGGGGCACTACCTGACGGGGCGTTTTTCCCCCGGCTATGGGGACTGCCCGCTGACTTTGCAGCAGCCGTTTGCCATTGCGCTGGATACCGTGCGCGGCCTTGGCATGGCGGTCACGCCGGAAAATCTGCTGACCCCGCGCAAAAGCGTAACAGCCATCCTTGGCGTGGCGGACCACCCGGTAACGGGGGCCCGCGCCGGGTGCGGGCACTGCCTGCTGCGCGAAAAGTGCGAATACAGAAAGAGGGGAACCACCTGTGAAAATTGAGGAAGTATTTGCCCGCCGCCGCTTTATTATGCTGGATGGCGCCATGGGCACCCAGCTGCAGCTGCGCGGCCTGACCACAGAACAAAAGCCGGAACTGGCCGCCTTTATCATGCCGGATGTGCTCACTGCCGTCCACCGGGACTATGCCCGCGCCGGGGCGGATATCCTGCTGGCAAACACCTTTGGCGCCAACCCTCGTAAATTGAAGGGAACCGGCTATACTGTGCAGCAGGTGATCGAAGCGTCCATCGCATGTGCCCGGACCGCCGCGCAGGAAACCGGTGCCCTGGTGGCACTGGATATCGGCCCCATCGGCGAACTGCTGGCCCCGGCCGGTACCCTGCCGTTTGAGGATGCCTGCGCCCAGTTTGCTGAGATGGTGCGCGCCGGTGCCGCAGCCGGGGCAGACCTCGTCTTTCTGGAAACAATGACCGACCTGTATGAGCTGAAAGCCGCCATCCTGGCTGCAAAGGAAAACTGTGACCTGCCGGTGTTTACCTCGATGAGCTTTGAGGCCCGTGGCCGTACCTTTACCGGCTGCACAGTGGAAAGCTACGGCATTACCGCCGCCGGCCTTGGTGCGGACGCCGTGGGCATCAACTGCTCGCTGGGCCCCAAGGAAATCCTGCCCTTTGCTCAGCGGCTCTGCCGTGTGGTGCCCGCCGGTATGCCGGTGTTTGTCAAGCCTAATGCGGGCCTGCCGAACCTGGACGGCAGCTATGATATCACCCCGGCGGAGTTTGCCGCTGAGATGGCCGCCTACCTGCCCACCGGAATTTCCATGCTGGGCGGCTGCTGCGGCTCTGAGCCGGAATCCATCCGCCTGCTGAAAGAGCTGACCCAGGATAAAACCCCCGCCGCCAAAACCCCTATTGTGCGCAGCCGCCTGTGTACCCCCGTGCGCTGTGTGGAGGTAAACGGCATTACCGTGGTGGGCGAGCGCATCAACCCCACCGGCAAAAAGCGCTTGCAGCAGGCCCTGCGGGAGGGCGACAGCGCCTATGCCTGCGCCCAGGCCGTAGCCCAGGCCGAAGCCGGTGCCGAGCTGCTGGACGTGAACGCTGGTCTGCCGGATATTGACGAACCCGCCACGCTGGAAATGCTGGTGCGGGAGCTGCAATCCATCACCGACCTGCCATTGCAGCTGGATTCTTCCAACAAAGATGCTTTGGCCCGCGCGCTGCGCATTTATAACGGCAAGCCGATCGTCAACTCGGTCAACGGCGAGCAGAAGGTGCTGGACAGCATTCTGCCCCTGTGCAAAAAGTACGGCGCCGCCGTGGTTGGTCTGGCACTGGATGAACACGGCATTCCCAAAACGGCAGAGGGCCGCTTTGAGGTTGCCAAGCGCATTGTGGCCGCAACGGATGCTATCGGCATTCCCCGCGGGGATGTTTACATCGACTGCCTGACGCTGACGGTTTCTGCCGAGCAGAGCGCCGCTGCCGAAACCCTGAAAGCCATTACCATGTGCAAAAAGGAACTGGGCGTGCGCACCGTGCTGGGTGTTTCCAACATCAGCTTTGGTTTGCCCTGCCGCGGCTACATGAATACTACTTTCCTGACGTTGGCCATGCAGGCCGGGCTGGACCTTGCCATCATGAACCCCAACACGCCGGAAATGATGGCCGCCGTGCGCGCCTACCGTGTGCTGACCAGCCAGGACGAAAAGTGCAATGATTACGTTGCCGCCTATGCCAATGTGCAGGTGCAGACCTCCCAGGTGGCAAAAACTGATGCCGCCGCCCCGGCGGGCGGTGCAGCAGGGGCCGATGCTCTGTTTGAAGCCGTGCGCCGCGGCCTGAAAAACGAAGCCCGCGCCGCTGCAGAGGAAGCCCTGAAAACCCGCGAGCCTTTGCAGGTGGTGAACGAAACGCTGATCCCCGCGCTGGATGTGGTGGGCGATGCCTTTGAAAAAGGCTCCATCTTTTTGCCGCAGCTGCTGCAATCCGCCACGGCGACCCAGGCTGCTTTTGAAGTGATCAAAACCGCCATTGCCGCCAGCGGCAGCCAGGGTGAAAGCAAAGGCCGCATTGTGATCGCCACCGTAAAAGGTGACGTACACGATATTGGCAAAAACATTGTGCGCGTGATTTTGGAAAACTACGGCTATGACGTGCTGGATCTGGGCCGCGATGTGCCGCCGGAGCGCGTGGTGGAAGCCGTGCGCCAGACCGGTGCACCGCTGGTGGGGCTTTCGGCCCTGATGACTACCACCGTGCCCAACATGCAGGCCACCATCGAAGCCCTGCACGCGGCCAACCTGCCCTGCAAGGTCATGGTGGGCGGCGCTGTGCTGACCAAGGCATACGCCGAACAGATCGGTGCCGATTTTTATGCCAAGGACGCCAAAGCCAGCGCCGATTACGCCAAACAGATTTTTGGCTGATTGAATCAAGTTTTGACTTTCACGTTTCAGCTGGTATTTTGCTATAAAAAAATAAATACGATAACGCAATAAAACAGCAGCACACCGTTTCCCGGGAAATAGGGAAGCCGGTGTGCTGCTGTTTTTATTTGGAAAGGGGGAATGGCGAAATAGGAACGAAAAGAGTGTGAAAATAAGAAATGAGGAAATTGGAAAAATTGAAGAAAGAAGAAATCAAGAAGATAAAAGGCAACACCGCACAATTCCCGCCTTGCGGCTTAAGCACCGCTCCGGCAGCTG
>OLGH01002655.1_pt1 | contig 13745 bp, 9 predicted proteins | sample 1604851 | NCBI WGS metagenome assembly OLGH01 (sample SAMEA3888894, study PRJEB22519) | human gut metagenome | biome: human gut; feature: human-associated habitat; material: faeces | place: Denmark | collected 2010 | reverse complement strand
CCATCACCGCTGGTCTGATCATCTTCCCGGCCTGCTTCACCTACGGTGTGGACCAAACTGCAGGTCCCAGCCTGATCTTCATCACCCTGCCCAACATCTTCGCTAACATGGCGATGGGCCGGCTGTGGGGCAGCCTGTTTTTCCTGTTCATGGCCTTTGCGGCGCTTTCCACTGTGCTGGCTGTCTTCGAGAACATCATCTGCTGCGGCATGGAGCTGACCGGCTGCTCCCGCAAAAAGTCCAGCCTTGTGAACCTGTTCCTCATCGCGGCGCTGTCCATGCCCTGTGTGTTGGGGTACAATGTGTGGAGCTGGGACGGCTTTGCAGTCTTCGGCGGTGCGGTGCTGGATTTTGAGGATTTCCTCGTCAGCAATCTGTTCCTGCCGCTGGGCTCACTGGTCTATCTGCTGTTCTGCGTTTCCCGCTGCGGCTGGGGCTGGAAGAACTACAAGCAGGAAGTCAACACCGGCGAAGGTCCCAAGATGCAGGACTGGATGCGCGGCTATCTGACCTATGGTCTGCCGCTGATCGTTCTGTTCATCTTTGCCTTCGGCCTCTACGACAAATTCTTTGCGTAATGTACATTCGAAAGGGCGGACTCTTCGCATCGGGGAGCCCGCCTTTTTCAAAAGAAGGGGACACCGACCATGCACATGTTGATCTGTGATGACGACGTGCGGTTTGCCGCACGGGTGGAGCAGCTGGTCCGGGCCTGTCTCGGCCAGCGGGAGATTCCGGCGGAGATCGTGGTCTGCACCAGCGGCGAAGAAGCACTGGCCGTGCCGGATCTGGAACTGTATCAGGTGGCGCTGCTGGATGTGGATCTGGACACCATGAAAGGCATCTCGCTGGGGCGTCAGCTGCGGGAGCGCAGCCCGGAGATCTGCCTGATCTACATTTCGGCCTATCTGGAATTTGCCCCGGAGGGCTACACAGTCCAGGCGTTCCGGTACATCCTCAAACGGGACCTAGAACGGATGCTGCCCAGCTGCCTGGAGGCGCTCTTCCACGAAAAGATCGCCCGCAGCCGCAAGGTGCTGACCATCCGGCAGAACCGCACCAGCATCGAGCTGCCCTACGACAGCATCTACTGCCTGGAAAGTGACCTGCGCAAGGTCAATGTCTATGGCGATGTGCCGCATCAGCCGCTCTGCTCCTATTACGGCAAGCTGACCGATCTGCCGCAGGCGCTGTTCGAGAACGGCTTTCTGCGGGTGGGGCGGAGCGATGTGGTCAACATGCGCTACATCCGCCAGATCAGCGGGTACAAGGTCACGATGCGCAACGGGGTGGAACTGAGCGTCAGCCGGAACGGCTATGCGGCCATCCGGGAGACCTATCTGGAATGGAAGGGGCAGTTTGGCGATGAATGAGATATCCTGGTTCTTCATCGGGCACATGGTCTGCGTGTCGCAGTGGGCCGCCTTCCTGCTGGTGGATCGCGCTTACCTCGGCAAAGGGCGGGTGAAGCATGTCGGGTTCTGGAGCGTTGTTCTGGTGGCCGGGATGCTGGCGTTCAGTCTGATCTTCCAGATCGGCTTTTTCACGCTGGAGACCGTCTGGTACAATGTGGGCTATGTGCTGCTGTCCACCCTGCTGTTCGGCGGGACGCTGCCCCAGAAGCTGACCGCCGCCCTCATCAACGGCACCATGTGCCTGCTCTCCGAAAACACGGTCCGCTATGTGGTCTCCTGGGTGACCGGAACGTCGCTTCAGGTGGTCTGGCAGCGGCCCGGATGTCTGGTGACCATGACGCTCACGAACCTCATCGTGGGCGTGGTGGTGGCCTATTTCTCGCACCAGTGGAAGGATGAGCGGGCGCTCGAATCCCCGCAGGCGCTGGTCATGTCCTTTTTTCCCGGCATCGTTGTGGTGCTGAACGTGGTCCTGATGCTTTCGGCGAAGGACGAACCCGCCGACTCCCTCATGGTGCTGCTGACGCTGGGCCTGACGGTGGCGGTGCTCCTCCACATGTACATCGTCCAGATGTTCAATCAGCAGATGGTCCGGCAGCAGGAGCTTCATGTGCAGACGGCGCTGGAGCGGGAGCGGGCTGAAGCGCTGATGGACTCCTACACCACCCAGCGCCGCCTGACCCACGAGTTCACCAACCACATCGAGGCGCTGACGCTCTTGCTGCAACAGGGCGAATACGAGGAAGCCAAAGCGTACCTTGCCACGGTCACAAAGATCATCGCGGCCCATACCACCATCATGAACACGCACAACCCGCTGCTGGATGCGCTGCTGAGCAAGAAATACGAGGAGGCCACCCGCAAGGGGGTCATGCTCTACTTTGACCTGCCCGACCTGCGGGCGATTCCACTCGAAAAGACCGACCTTGTGATGGTCGTCTCCAACCTGCTCAATAACGCCATCGACGCTGCCGCCCAGGCCGACCCGCCGGAAGTCTATTTCCGGATGCGGAAAACGGAGGAGGAACTGCTGCTGTCCGTTCGCAACCGGGTCCGGGAGGATCTGGACCTGCCGGACGGTCAGCTCCCGCGCAGCACCAAAAAGGAGCCGGGCCACGGCATCGGCCTGTGGAATGTGACGGATGTGCTCCGCAAGTATCAGGGAGAGTACGCCATCAGCTGCCGGGACAGATGGTTCCGGTTCACCTGTTCGGTGCCGGTGCACAGAATATGACATCCTCCCCCGCAGAATATGACATTTTGCGTGAAAATTGGGTGAATATTTGCTATAATTTAGGCAGGAATAAGGCAGAGAGCCAAGAACGGCGCATTGCGGCCGGGGAGCGATCCGGAAGCGCGGAACGGGTTCATGCGGCACCGCAGAGCGTGTGGCGGTGCAGGCGGCCTTGTCTGGTAAAAGTCCTGACGAAGCTCTTGACGGTGATCGGGGGATTGCTGTTCATAGAGACTCTTCCAAATGCTGCTTCTTCCGGCATCGTTGTGTGGGAACGGGGTGTCGGAGCAGAGAGGCAGCAGCGATGAGAGCTTCGGATGGGACTTTTTTGTTTGAGATCAGGCCGGAGCCCTTGTCAAAGAGGCTCCGGTCTTTTACTATGTGGAAGGCAACCACGAAGCAATCATTCCAAAGGACATCTTCTTGCGGGTACAGGAAGAACTGGTACGCAGACGAGTGGTCAATACAAGCGCTAATGGCAAAAAGCGCTCCTACAGCTGCAACTACTGCTTTGCACAGATTGTCATTTGCGGCGAATGCGGTGAAATGTTCCGCAGAATTCACTGGAACAATCGCGGTTGCAAATCCATCGTTTGGCGCTGTATCAGTAGACTGGAGCCAACCGGGCAGGTGTGCCACGCAAGAACCGTCAATGAGACGATATTAGAGAATGTGGTAGTTCAGGCCATCAACACGCTCCTTGGCGATAAGTCCACCTACCAGGCACAGCTCCAGCAGAACATCGCAAAGGTGATCCGAAGCGCTCAGCAAAATACCGCTGATGGGATCGACGAGAGACTGCAGGAACTCCGAAAAGAGCTTCTCAAAAAGGTCAACAACAAAGAGACCTATGATGAGATTGCCGATGAGATCTTCAAGCTCCGGGAGCAGCGCGAGAAATGCACGGTTGACACTGCCGCCAGGGACACACAGACTGCACGCATCAACGAGTTGCAGGATTTTATAAGCAGCATGTACACCTTGAAGCCTTCGACGAAGCCTTGGTAAAGCGCTGGCTTGAGCGCATCATTATCTGGGATAACCACTTCACAGTGGAACTCAAGTCCGGACTGAAAATTGAGATTGAAGCATAATAATCTAAAAAGTAACAAAGCTCCTCGTCACTATGATATCCAGTGATGGGGAGCTTACTATTACACTATCTTTTCCATGTTTTCTTCCATAAATTCCAAAAAGGCGGTGGCACTATTTAATAAATTAGAAAATGTTTCTGCATAATTTTCATTCTTCACATCAAGGGCTTTTGTTATTTTCTGATATCCTTTCCCTTTACGGTGGCCTGTTCCACTGGAACGTAATTCCTGCAAATTTCTTAAGAATTTTATATGCTCATCATAATTCTCTATATCTTTTTCAATTAACCAAGCCGCTAATTTAGATATACTCCCCACCAACTTTTCATAACTTCCAGTCAGTTGACTGGTAATTTTCTTCTCATTCAAAGAATCAATTAATATTTTCACTAAAGAGAGAACAAGCATATCCATCTCTGCAATTGAATTATTAACTGGTACTCGCAGGGTTTCAAAGTTATATGTATCTTGCTCTGTTAATGGCAAAAATAATGGCCAACCAAGTCTATCTTCATAAGCTTGGTTTACTCTCCTATATGTTCTTTTAAATACAAAATCCGGAGACTCGGAATCAGATGCAATGCACATAAAATCTCTTTTTACTTTTGTCGGGCTCAATTTACCACCAACTGCTTTATTAAAACCTCTCCAGTAATGCTGCTCTGATTCACTTGGTAAATCTCTTCCTAAATCTCCCAAATATGCTGATACATACTCAGAATTACTATTGTCAATATATAACGACCACAGTACGCCACATCGTATAATACCATCTTCAACTTTATAAATCTCTGGTTTAGAATAATACTTATTTAAAACTGCTGCATCAAAATAGACTGGTGTTAAATAATGAGGTGCAGTTGGATTTGCGCCAAAATAATTACTTAAACAGCTTGGATTACATGTATGACGTATTTCTTTTCCATTTTCATCTATTCCAATAATGAAATCGACATAGTTCTTTTCCTCGTTGTATGGCCATATGTTGCTATCACATAAACTGCAAGCCCAAATAACATTTTTAGCAAAAATATATGAATAATTCTCTCTTTTGGTCCCCGTAGATGTATTTCCAATGTTCAGTGTATAAAATATAGAATTTTCATCATTTCTATACGCTAATCCGTCCTCCTCAACCTTTTCTGATGCATCAAGAGCAACACATCTACTGTCAATATGAACAATCAATGCCTTTTCCTTTACTGCTAAATATGTCTTTAAATATCTTTTATGTATAGTAATGTACCCATTGTCATTCATTTTAACAACAGTAATTCCCTCTCCATCTGAAACATCAACATATTCATTTTTTTGTGAATTAAAATATAGATTAAACAACAGCCTAAATTCTTCTGCAACTTCAACCGAATCTTTTGCTACACCATTAAAATTTCTTTTAATGATAAGAGGTTCAAAATCATCATCATTTCCCCATCGATGATACACCTTTTCATCATTTTCCCATGAACCATATACTGTTATTCCGGGCTCCATTGTATTTGCATTATACGTATCATTTTGCATATCTGATTCAACAGCATCAATTGGAAGTAAAAAACTTTGAAGATACACATCGTATTTTTTATCAACGCTATTTCCAAAAACCGGAACCATAATTTCAGCATCTAATCCATTTTCTATCCACTCACGTATATCCACTTGATACAAATAATTTCTATCCATAAACACCATTCCTCCTCACATCTATTCCACTGCCTGCAAACCGCAAAAATGGTCGAGTTGCAAGATTGGTTGTCACCCTTTTTCATTTTCCAAAAATCATCCCAAAATGCCTGACATCTAATCCACTGTCTCAAATTGCGACATCTAATCCGAGGTTACAACCTGACACACATTTTGCAGTAGATATGTTTCCATATAATAAAACCGAGCTTTCCGCAAGGCTTCTCTGATGATACCAACCTTACAAAAAGCCCGGAAATACGCCACTTTTCAGCACTTGATTTTATTTTTTTGACAGCAAACAGACCGTCTCAACATGTCCCGTCCTACCAAACAGATCCACGCCCTTGACCTTGACCGTCTTATACCCCAACTCTTCCAGCACAGCACAGTCCCTAGCAGCAGTAGCGTGATTGCAGGAAATCATAACTATCCTGTCAGGGGACATTTTTGCCATGTACTCCAGTGCATCCCTAGTGCAGCCCTTTCTTGCAGGGTCCGCTATTATCACATCTGGTCGCTCGCCACGGCTGTAAAGTATCTCTGCTATCTTTCCTGCGTCACCACATATAAATTCCGCATTTGTGACATTGTTTGCTGCGGCATTTCGTTTTGCATTGTCTATTGCAGACTCTATTATCTCAACACCTATGAGCTTTTTCACCTTTTGGCTCATTGACAAACCAATCGTTCCTGCACCGCAGTAAAGATCAAGAAGAGTTTCCTTTCCTGTCAGCTGAGCATAATCTGCGGCAATTTCATAAAGCCGTTCCGCCTGAATTGTATTTACCTGATAAAATGACAGCGGTGATATCTCTATATCATTTCCGCACATGGTATCGTGTATCGTGTCGCTTCCATACGCAGTAACAAGCTTCTGTCCGAGTATACAGTTGGTCTTTCGGCAATTCTCATTGAAAACTATACTCTTTACATCAGCATATTTTTTGCAAAGCTCACCCACAAGCACATCAAATACGCCACGCTTTTTAAGGTCAGTTATAACAAGACAGACCATTATCTCACCTGAGTGTTCGCCACGCCTGAGATAAATATGCCTGAGCAGACCGCTTCCCGTTTCCTCGTTGTATGCCTTTATCTTACGCTCGTTCACATAAGCCATTATTTCATCGGCTATTGCCTTGAATACAGCAGGCTGTAATGCACAATCAGTGTGATCGCATACATGATGAGAACGCCTTGAATAGAATCCGCAAACTGCCTTGCCGTCCTGCTCTGCTACAGGGTACTGCGCCTTGTTGCGATAGCCAACAAGCTGGTTACAACCCTCAAAGCTGTCATATTCAGGATAAAGCTTACCGATACGCTCAAATGAATCCTTTATGAACTGCTCTTTTACACGGCATTCTTCCTCATAGCTCATGTGACGAAAACAACAACCGCCACACCTTGAATAAACAGGGCAATCGTTCTTCGTTCTTTCAACCGAACCACTTACAATATTTTCGATAATGCCATAGCAATACGTTTTGCAGATCTTGACTATCCTGCATTCGATAACGTCGCCAATAACAGTAAAAGGCACGAAAACAGCAATGCCCTCGTGCTTTCCTACTCCGTTGCCCTCATTTGTCATACCGCTTATTTCAAGCCTGATAATCTCATTTTTCTTTAGCATAAAATTCCTCTATCTCATTTTTTCGCTTAAGCATAAGCTCAAAATGCTTATTGTATTCCAGCGGAAATTTGTAATTGAACACACGCTCCAAACGTCCGCCCTCTTTGTCAACAAGCTTTGTCGAGCCACCTGCACCCATTGCAAGTATGGTCTGAACCTCTTCCATTATATAGATATTATACAAACTCTCGTGACCCTGCTTTGTCCAGCCTATATTTTCAAGATTTTCAAGCATATTCTTCTGTCTGTAGAGATAATAAGGCAGATAGCCGCTTTCAAGAAGTCTTTTTGTGGCATACTCTACCATTTTATCGGCTGGATTTTTCAGTACTTCCCTGTCACCACTGTGATTTAGCCTAGCCGCACTCTTTATGGAAAGTGTGTGTACAGTGATATTCTCAGGAGCAAGCTCGATAAGCTTATCAATGGTATTCTCAAAGCTCTCCACTGTGTCTGTTGGCAGACCTGCGATTATATCAGTATTTATAGAGTCAAAACCAACTTTTCGTGCAAGGTCAAAGCTGTCAAAAAACTGTGCAGTTGTGTGCTTTCTGCCAATAGCCTCAAGAACGCTGTCATTCAAAGTCTGTGGATTTATAGATACTCTGCCACAGCCGTTTGCTTTAAGCACCTTCAGCTTTTCTTCAGTTATGGTGTCAGGTCTTCCCGCTTCAACAGTGTATTCACGGACAGTTGACATATCAAAGTTGTTTGCAATGACTTTCATAACTCTGTCAAGCTGAGCAGCAGTGAGCGTGGTAGGAGTGCCGCCGCCAAAATATACGGTGTCAAGCTTCAAACCAAGCTTTTCCGTTATCTTCGCAGTATAAACTATCTCCTCACACAGCTTGTTCACATACTCAGGGATAAGCTTCATACAGCCCTCGATAGATTGCGAAACAAAAGAACAGTAGGAGCATCTTGTGGGACAAAACGGCACTGACACATAAAGACTAAAGCTGTCCTTTTCAAGCTCATCAAGGACAGGCTTCTGGGTTATAGCAGTTTTGTATGCAATATCGCACTTTTCTTCGCTGCAAAGATATCTGCTCTCCATGGCTTTAAATATCTCCGCCTTGTTCATGCCCTCACTGAGCATATCATTCACACGCTTCACAGGTCTTATTCCCGTTATAACGCCCCATTTCGGCACAATGCCTGTTATCTCGCTCATTGCCTTAAAAAGAAGTCTTGAAAGCGAAAGTTCCATGTCGCTTTCAAAATGCACAAACTCCTCTTTTTCGCAAGTCTTGCCGTCATATCTCACCTTAACGCTCAAACAAACATTGTCAGCGTTATCCTTTTTCTGAGCGAACACATAATCGTCCTCTGTATCTATGCTGTCAGAAAAAACGTGGGTAAAGAGCGTTGCAGGGATAAAAAGCTTCATTACTCCCTCAAGCTCATATTTATAATTGTTGCCGCTGAATATCAGAGTCATTTCAAAGCCTCCGCAGCCTGCCTGAGATATGGGTTATACTTTCTCTCAGCGTCAAGTGTCGTGACATTCATGTGACCAGGATAAACAGTTAGATTTCCACCAAGGTCAGCTATTTTCATAAGCGACTTCATAAGGGCTGTGCTGCTTCCATCAGGCATATCAGTTCTGCCAACACTTCTTGAAAATAGGGTATCTCCCGAAAACATATTCATGCCGCATATGAAACAAACAGAACCGCTTGTATGTCCCGGCGTTTCCAACGCGTCAAATTCAAGCTCGTCAAGCTTTAGTATATCGTCCTCTGTAAACACATTGACCTTGCCTGTGTAATTTCTGTGTCCTCTTATTCTGAAAAGATTAGCAAGCATTCCTGCGTCATCTGTAAGCTTAGGCTTATCCATAATGTGGATATACACCTCGCAGCCTGTCCTGTCTACAAGGTCAGCCACAGCACCGATATGGTCAAAATGACCGTGGGTAAGAAAGATCTTTTTAAGCGTAAGACCGTGACTCTCTATCTCACCGAGAATATAATCAGGGTCGGCAGGTGCATCGATAAGAACGCAGTTATTTTCTTCGCTTGCAACAATATAGCTGTTCGTTTCACAAACACTCAATGGTTTGAGCCTAAATATTTTCATTATCTGTCCTTTCTTATTTACCGCTTCTTTCAACAGAAATAACGTTCTTTATTTTCTGAAGCTTGTTTATAACATTGTTAAGCTGTTCCATTCCTGCAATGCTGACAGTTACGGAAAGCATTGCATTGCCGTTTTTCAGTTCCCTTGAGGTTGACTCATAGATAAAAATATTGATCATTGCAAGCGCTGACGAAACGTCTGCCAGCAGACCTATTCTGTCAACTGCTACAATATCCAAAGTACACTTAAAATAGCCCGTATGCTTTTCAGAACTTTCCCACTTAACATTTATCCAACGAGCGGCATTTTCAGGATCATCTTTCTGCGAAAGATAGTTCACGCAATCCTTTTTATGCACGGATATGCCGTGACCCCTTGTGATAAAGCCGACTATTTCGTCACCTGGGAGCGGATTACAGCACTGAGCAAACTTGATAGCGCAGTTGTCGATGCCGTCAACGATAACACCGGTGGAATTTTTGGAAGTCTTTATCTTATTTTCAAGGTCAGAAGTATCAGGCTGAGCCTTTTCACCATATTTCTTATTATACTCAGATTTCAGCCTTTGCATCACCTTTGAAAGCTGAACACCACCGTAACCTATGGCTGCAAAGAAATCATCAAGAGTATCACAACTGTGTCTGTGCATATCCATTTTGAGAAAGTCCTCAAGTTCTTCCTCGGGCACTCTTATATTATTTCTGCGGAACTCTCTTTCGAGAGCATTTCTGCCCTCAAAGATATTTTCCTCTCGTCTTTCCTTTTTGAACCATGAACGTATCTTGGATTTGGCTTCATTGGTCTTGCAGATATTAAGCCATGAACGGCTTGGACCATGACCTTCAACGTTGGTAGTAAGTATCTCGATTATCTCGCCTGTTTTTATCTGATAATCATAAGACACCATTTTCTTGTCTACCTTTGCGCCGCACATCTTATGACCCACCTGTGTGTGGATAGCGTAAGCAAAGTCGATAACAGTTGAGCCAACAGGCAGTGTTATCATATCGCCCTTTGGAGTGAAAGCAAAAACGTCCTCAGGGGCAAGGTCATTTTTGATAGCCCTTACTATCTCCTCAACGTCGTTTGACTCCTGCTGTGACTCGATTATCTGTCTTATCCATGCAAGGCGCTGATCGTCCTTTGAGCTACCCCTTACGCCCTCTTTATATTTCCAGTGAGCGGCGATACCATATTCAGCCGTTCTGTGCATTTCCCATGTTCTTATCTGAACCTCGAAAGGTATTCCCTCTCTGCCGATAACAGTTGTGTGAAGCGATTGATACATATTAGCCTTAGGCGTGGAAATATAATCCTTAAATCTGTTTGGGATAGGTCTGAACATATCGTGGATTATGCCAAGTACGTTATAGCACTCAGTAACTGTATTGACGATAATTCTTACGGCATAGCGATCATATATCTGGTCTATCTCCTTGCCGTCACGATACACTTTTTTATAAATACCATAATTGCTTTTAACTCGACCCTCGATAAGGGGAACAGGGTCAAAATCCTTTTCAAGCCTGTCATGTATCTTGTGCTTGATGTTTTCAACAAGCTGTTCACGGCTGCCCTTTCTGAGCTGCATTTGCTCGTCTATCTCGGCATAAGCATAAGGATCAAGATAGTAAAAAGCAAGATCTTCAAACTCATCTTTAATTGAGCGTATTCCAAGGCGGTGAGCTATCGGTGCATAGATGTTCATTGTTTCATGGGCGATAGTTCTGCGTTTTGAATCTTTGCAATAATTAAGAGTACGCATATTGTGAAGTCTATCTGCAAGCTTTATGATAATAACACGAATATCCTCGCTCATTGCAAGGAGTATTTTTCTGATATTCTCGGCTTTCTGCTCGTCTTTGGTGAAAGTTTCTACCTTTTTAAGCTTTGTAACGCCATTTACAAGCATTGCAACGTCTGAGCCAAAATTCTTCTGTAATTCTTCAAGAGTGCATGGAGTGTCCTCCACAACGTCATGAAGAAGCGCTGCACAAATAGTATCAGTATCCATGCCAAGCTCCAAAAGAATATATGCAACAGACAGCGGGTGGGTTATATACGGCTCGCCAGACTCTCTTTTCTGATTGTGATGATACTTTTCAGCAAGTTCATAGGCGGAAACGATTTTTGACAGATCGTACTGCCTCTCGCCATCAAGTATTTTCTGAATAAGCGCATCAATGGAACACACCGACCTCTCACCTATATGCTCAGGCTTTGAAGCTTCAGGCACAGCATCGATATAGTCAGGAGAAGCCGTAGGAGCAGGCTTTTCTTCAAACTGCTCTTTAACCTCAGCTTCGCCAGGAAGATCTTCTTCACTAACAGTTTTTATCTCAGGCATATTTTCTATCTTATCCATTTCAGCAGGATCAAGCAAAATATTCTCTTTATCTGACATTTTAGTTACCTGCCTTTCCAAGCATTTCATTCAGCTTAACAAGAGTTTCAGAGTCCTCAAGATTTACCTTTTGTTTCGGCACAACGTAGCTTATTTTCATAGTTGCGGGTCTGAACTCGATAAGACCCTTATCACGGAAAATATCAACGCAAATATGCAGTTTGCAATAATTCATGCTGTCGCCTGATATTTTCATGAAAAGATTATCCAACGTAATATTCTTAACTGCACTTATGTATTTATATACGCCAATAAGCTCCTGCCTTGTCGGGATTATTTTTCTTATAAAACTTGCAGGAAGCTGTTCCCCGCGCATGAGCTTTTCATAACAATCCTTTGCCGCAAAATATCTTTCCTGTTTTACTCCACTCAATCTATGGTCGATAACTCTTATGGATATGGACTCACGGTTATTGAACACATTTATTCCAAGCTCCACGAGCATATCAAGCTTATCGCCAACTGCGAAACAAGCTTTTTCAGGTGCAAGGGAGAAAATAAGAGCCTGTCCTCTATAGCTTCCGTATGAAAACTCGATCTTTGTATGCTTGCCCTGTGACAGCGGTATTATCTTATCTACTCTTACTCCAAGCATTGCAAAAACGGGAGCAGAGTTCTCTGCACCAAAAGGCTCCATTGCAGCAAGACCCTTTACATTATCAAGGTTGATATCCTGCGGCATAAGAAGCTTATCCGCTATAAGCTCAACGCTAGGAAATTTCTCCATAGGATCGCTGTATTCATACACCATTTGAGTGAACTTTTCGATATTCTCAGCCTTCAGCGACAGACCTCCTGCACACTCATGTCCACCAAATTTATCAAGCAGCTCTCCGCAATGCTGAAAACACTTGAATATATTGAAGCCCTTTACGCTTCTCGCAGAGCCTCGTGCGTTTCCATCATCATCAATGGAGATTATAACATTTGGCTTTCCGTAAAATTCCAAAATGCGTGAAGAAACAATGCCAATAACTCCGTGGTGCCAGCCCTTGCCTGAAAGCACAAGCACTCTATGGTCAAGAGTTTCAGGGTGAGCGTTTATATGGTTTACTATTTCTGTCATTATCTCTGTTTCCGTCTGCTTGCGCTGGGCGTTAAGATTTAAAAGAGTGTCAACATAATTTTCAGCGTCCTCTGGGTCTTCGCTTAGAAGTGTTTTTACCGCTGTAAGTGGTGAGCCAAATCTGCCCGAAGCGTTTATAACAGGGGCAATCCTAAAAGCAATGCCTGTTGAGTCAAGAGCATTTCTATCAAGCTTTGCTTTATCTATAAGATAGTTTAGTCCCAATATTTCGGTGTTTGCAAGATATTCAAGACCACGCTTAACAATAGTTCTGTTTTCCCCTGTGAGTGGCACAACGTCCGCAACTGTACCGATAGCACAAATGTCGGCATACTGTTCCATAACAGTGTCGTAACTGCCACCGTCAAGTGCAGCACAAAGCTTGAAAGCTACACCAACTCCTGCAAGGTCTTTGTATGACGAAGGACAATCTGCACGATGCGGATTAACGATAGCCCTTGCCCTCGGAAGCTTCTCAGGCGGTTGGTGGTGATCTGTGATAACAAGTTCCATATCAAGTTCAGCAATACGCTCAGCTTCCTCAACCGCAGAAATACCGTTATCCACAGTGACGATAAGCTTAACACCCTTTTCTGCAAGCATTTCAATAGCTTCCATGTTCATGCCATATCCAGCCTCACGCTCAGGAATATAGTACATAACGTTTGCGCCCATGCTTTCAAGATAGTTGTAAAGTATAGTGGTGGACGTAACTCCATCGCAGTCATAGTCACCGTAAATACAAATAAGGTCATACTGATCAACCGCCTTGTTTATTACATCGGCGGCTACAGCCATATCCTTTATAAGAAAAGGATCACTAAGTTCTTCGCCTTTAAAAAAATCAGCAAGGCTGTCAAAGTCAGTGAAACCCCTTGAAGTCATGACGTCTAGGGTAAGGCTTTTCAAGTCACACTTGTTCATAAACTCTGCAGTTTTCACAGGGTCAGGTCTGTTTATTCTCCATTTTTTCATATAGAAATAGTCCTTTACGCAAATTTACATTCATTATCCATTATACCACATAAACTGCCTTTTTTCAAGTAGCATCAAGAAAAAGTGTGAAATTTTAGTGTTCAGTTGTCAATGATAGGTGACACATCTTCTCAAAAAATAATGTTAAGTAAC
>OLGH01002645.1_pt1 | contig 13792 bp, 15 predicted proteins | sample 1604851 | NCBI WGS metagenome assembly OLGH01 (sample SAMEA3888894, study PRJEB22519) | human gut metagenome | biome: human gut; feature: human-associated habitat; material: faeces | place: Denmark | collected 2010 | reverse complement strand
TCTTCGTAAAGCTTGGCGGCGCGTATTTTGATTTTCGCCAGCGAGGTCAATTTGAGTGGACCGGCCCCGCCATCCTCTTTGCCTGCCTCATCTTCACGCTGACGGCTCCGAAATACATTTGGAGCATCATTGGCATCTAAGTAGTGCAAGGGTAAAAATCAGTTGCTTATTTTCTGCGTGCTGGGTATAATGGAAATTAGGAAAGGAGGCGGCGCGAATGACAGAATCTGTGAAAAATGAGCTTTCTGATATCTGCCGGATCATTGACGCAACTGTGGATACAGAGAAGATCTATCTTTTCGGCTCATACGCCTATGGTACACCAACCGATGATAGTGACTACGATTTGTGCGTCATTATCCCGGAAAATTCCATGCGTCCGGTGGATGCGGTCAAGGCGATCCGCCGTGCGCTCCTGCCGCTGCAAACCATGTCTTTGGATATACTCGTATACCGTGCCGATACATTCTTCCGCCGCGCGCAAGGCGTGACCATGGAACGTAAAATCAAGCGGGATGGTATCCCCCTATACGAGAACTTCTCCCACAAATCATAATACCAATTATCGCGACAAGGCCGTCGCCCGAAAGGGCGGCGGCCTTGTCGCGTCTCCGGAGGTGAATGAACAATATTTATTTGGGATTTTGTCGCCGCGACAGTCCTGGATCAGTTGGTAGATTGGTTCTACGGGCAGATCGTGGGCTTTCTCGGCAACTTCTTTGCCCTCATGGGCAATATGGGCGTGGAGCTGTTTGAGCTGGAATGGGTCAGCGCCATCATTCTCTTTTTCTCCCGCCTTGCGTGGGCACTGTTTACCGTCAGCGTGGTGGTCTGCGCCTTTGAGTGCGGCATCGAATACTCCACCGGCAGGGGCAATCTCCAGCAGTGCGGGATGAATATCATCAAGGGCTTTCTGGCGGTGAGCCTCTTCACCGTCGTCCCCGTCCGGCTCTATGCCTTATCGGTGTCGCTGCAGGGAACCTTTTCCGCGGGACTTACCGGCTACGGACGAAGCATCGGTGAGGTGGGACAGGACATCATAACGGAGCTCAGCGAGATCCAGACGCTCTCGGACGTGATAAACAGCTCTCACTTCGGTCTCGGCATCATCACCAGCCCCATCATGCTCCTCTTTTGCGTGATCCTCATGGGCTACGCGGTGCTGAAGGTGTTTTTCGCAAACTTAAAGAGAGGCGGCATTTTGTTGATTCAAATTGCAGTCGGCTCCCTCTATATGTTCAGCGTCCCACGGGGCTATCTGGACGGATTCATGGGCTGGATGCGGCAGGTCATCGGCTTGTGCCTGACCGCCTTTCTCCAGTCCACCATCCTCATTGCGGGACTCATGGTGTTCAAGGACCACGCGCTGATGGGCGTGGGGCTTATGCTCTCGGCGGGAGAGGTGCCCCGTATCGCCGGCAGCTTCGGCTTGGACACCACAACAAAGGCCAATATTACGAGCGCCGTTTATACAGCGCAGGCTGCCGTCAACACCACCCGAACCATCGCCGCGGCGATCAAATGAAAGGGTGATGATATGACGCGGTCAGCACAAATCACCATGGGCAGCTTATTCGATGGAATCGGTGGATTCCCTTTGGCGGCGGTTCGCAGTGGCATCACGCCGGTATGGGCGTCGGAGATCGAAGCATTTCCCATTGAGGTGACAAAGCTGCGCTTTCCCGGCATGATCCATGTAGGCGACATCACTAAGCTGCGTGGCGCGGAGCTGCCGCCTGTGGACATCATCTGCGGGGGCAGCCCGTGTCAAGATCTCTCCGTTGCTGGCGCAAGGGCAGGTCTTGTCGGCGCGCGTTCTGGCCTCTTTATGGAGCAGATGCGCATTGTGCGTGAAATGCGGTTGGCAGAGAAAGCCCGTGGCCGGGAGAGCGTCAACATACGGCCGCGCTGGATGTGTTGGGAGAACGTGCCGGGGGCCTTTTCAAGCGGAAAACCGAAGTATGAGGACTTTCGGATCGTGCTGGAGGAGATCGTGCGGATCTGCTTTCCCAACGAGCTTATCCCAGGCCCCTATCCTTACGGATGGCCCGATGTCGGTGATCTCACGGCAGGCGATATGTTTTCTATTGCGTGGCGCTGTCTGGACGCGCAATTGTGTGGCGTCGCGCAGCGTCGCAAGCGCATCTTTCTCCTTGCTGACTTTGCCGGGCCGCTCGCGCCCCAGCTTTTATTTGATGTATTTGACGAAACGGAAAACAGTGAGAAGGAGGTCTCATAGATGTACCGATTCGATACGACCGGGCAGATGACGATGCTTGATTTAGACACGGCTGAAAGGGGCGGAGCTCCGCCCAAGCGCAGATCGGGCAAGCCGGACTCCGAACTGGTTTCGATCCCGTATTTCCACTTGGATCTGCTGTCCTCTCCCGTGGATCTCTTCGGACAGCGTCATTGGGAGTTCCGATCTCCATGGCGGGAAGGCAAGCGGCCCCTCAATACCGGGGCCGCGCCCCGCCGCCCGATCCGCGTCTCACTGTCCGGCATACTGGAGGCGTACCCAGCCCTAAAATATTATCTATCGAAAACCGCCTGTCTGGGCATCCTGCGCCGCGCCTTTGAGCGCGGCAAGGATCTGCCGAAGATGCTGGCGCGTGCGCTTAAGATCCAAGCGGGGCTCATGAAGCCGGACAGCCAACCCACTGACCTAAAGGCATTTCATGTGAACCAGCGCAACGAGGGCATTGACCTGGACGGCGTGTCAGGCGCGTTGATGGCAACCACCAATATGCAGATGCAGACCTTTGTAACACAGCCAAATGGAGCCGCGGAGGGCTTTGACGGCTATAACGGCGTCATGGCCTTTGCCGCCAACCAGCGGGACGAGGTGCGTGACCTGCACGATGTAGCTGGCGCGCTGGGCGCACAGCCGGGGATGAAGCAGCAGACCTTTGTAGCCGGTTTTTCCGCCGGAGCAGGTGCCAGCGCAGGCGGCATTGGATACAACGAATCAGTTGCTCCAACCCTCAAGGGCAGCCCCGGCGGGAACTGTATGCCGTCTGTTTTATGTCTCAATGACCAGGGCGGGCAGAGCATGGCATACAGCGAAAATATCACCGGCACCCTCCGGGCGCAGGAGCGTGGACACCAGCCTTTGGTCCTGAACCCAGCAGCACCCCAAATTTATGAGAATCATGGAGTTGACAGCCGTTACACCGGCCCCCACAAGGTAGCGCCCACCATATCCGCCGCCTATGGAATGGGCGGAAACAACACTTCTCTTGTCGAGCAGAACGCGGGTGCCATCTGCATTGCCGGAAATATTGTAGACCGCCAGCCGGAGAACGGCGGCAACGGCCTTGGCTGTCAGGAGGATTTGGCGTACACCTTGACCGCCACAGACCGCCACGCGGTCTATAGCCGCCAGCGTGTGGATGACTTTCGGAGGAATGATGTGGTAAGTACCCAAAGCGCCCGTCAGTATAAGGACGCCACCGATCTCATTTGCCAGCAGACAGAAGCCTATGCCTATCTCATTCGCCGCCTGACACCTTTAGAGTGTGAGCGGCTCCAGGGCTTCCCAGATGGCTGGACAGACATCCCCGGCGCGTCGGATAGTGCAAGGTACAAAGCTCTGGGCAACAGCGTGGCGATACCCTGTGTGGAGTTTATTATGTCGCGGATCGCCGCGGCCATGCGGGTAGCATAGCCGCTTTGTTGGTATCGCCGCTGTTTCACGCCGCTTCTTCGTTGGCTTTGGTCATAGCTTTCACACTTGCTTTCGGGTATCTTAGCTTTACCATTAAAAAGATCGGAGGAACTGCTATGGCAGAAAAAACGCGCAACCTCTGCGCTGAAATTCCTTTGGAGCTGCATACCAAAGTACGGCAGCGACAGGCGGAATCCGGCGAGACACTGAGCCGGTACATGACCGCGCTCATCACCAAATTTTATGAAATGGAGGAAAATGTGAAGATGGACAAGGACAATGTGAGGACGGTGGCGTTTCAGGTGCCCACCGAGCTGTTTGAGCAGCTCAAGGCATACCTCAAGCGGAACGGCATCAAGCAGAACGCCTTCTTCCTGGACTGCATCCGGCAGGCGCTGGCGGAGGACACCGGCACCGCCGAAGAATAAGAAATACATCGTGCGAACCGCTGCTGAAAATTTCGGCAGCGGTTTTGCTTTGGAGGAACAAAATGTTTATTTACCCTGAAAACCTGAAAGCCAAGCCCATGCTGTGGCTCTGGCTGCTGCGGGACATCGCCGTGATCGGCATCGGCGCTTTGCTCTCTGTGCTGGCGCTGACCCAGGGCCTTGGCATGGGACTGCTGGTGGTCACGGTGCTCTACGCCTTCCTCACCATTCAGGTGGATGGCAGCAGCATTCTGGATTTCTTGCGCCGTGCCGCCCGCTTTCTCTTTCTATGCCAACAATACTATGAATGGAGGCTGGACCCATGAACCGAAAACAGAAAAAGGAACTGCGCCAGCGGCAGTCGACTCGGCAGCTCATGGGCATCGTCCGCGTGACGCCCCACGGCATCGTGACAGATTCCGGAGAGCGGGTCTTCTTCCTGATCCAGCCGGACAACCTCTCCGTCCTGTCCCCGGAGGTCATCCGGGGCCGCGTCCGCTCCCTGACCATGCTTCTCAGCACCCAACCAACCTTGGAGATTCTGGCGCTGGACTCCCGTGAGTCCTTCCAGCGAAATAAGGAGTATTACCTGCGGCGCTTGGAGGAGGAAACGGAGCCTGCCGTGCGGGAGCTGTTAGAGCGGGACATGGCCCATTTGGACGCCATTCAATTCTCATCCGCCTCCTCCCGCAAATTTGTGCTGGTGCTCCCACTGGATGAAAAAGCCGGTGCGGATGAAAGCGCGCTGCGGCAGTTGGAGAAAGCCATCTGCGACCACGGGCTCCGTGTGCGTCTGGCGGAGGAGCAGGATGTGAAGCGCCTGCTGGCGATCTACTACCGGCAGGATCTCACCACGGAGGTATTCCGTGATTTCGATGGAGAGGAGTATGTACATGGCTAAAAAGAAAACAAAACCGAAAAAGAAAGCGGCAGAGCAGGTACAGCGTCCGAAAGACTTTCTGGATATGATCGCGCCAGCGGCGATAAAATTCAACACCGACCATTTTATCCTCGGCAGCCGGTATCACACGGCGATGGCGCTGAAAAGCTACCCGCCCATGACGGATGAGCTGGCGCTGCTGCGGGGCCTTGGCGATATGGGCGGCGTCAATCTGCGCCTGACGGCAAGGCAGGTCACGCCTGCCGAGGAGGACGCCATCCTCCATGCCGCCACCAACAAAAGCCGCATGGAGCGGAGCAATACCAATGACTACAAGCAGAGCGTCACGGCGGAGGCAAACCTACGGGATATGGCGGAGCTGCTGGCAAAGCAGCGGCAGGAAAAGGAGCCGCTCATCCACTGCGGCGTTTACTTGGATATTGCCGCCACGGATACGGAAAAGCTGCGCGCGGCGCGGGATACGGTATCCGCACAGTTGGTCCGCTCCCGCATGGGCGCCGATCCGCTGCTCCTGCGCCAACGGGAGGGCTTTCTCTCTGCCAACCTCGCAGGCGGCAGCCAGCTTGCCAATTTTGCAGAACGTGTCCTGCCTGCCAGGAGCGTTGCCAATCTGTACCCCATGAACTATTCCGGCAAAACCGATCCCAAGGGCTTCTTCATTGGCCGTGACCGCTTCGGCTCCAACATCATTGTGGACTTCGACCGCCGTGCCGCCGACAAGACCAACGCCAGCGCCCTCATCCTCGGCAACACTGGGCAGGGCAAAAGTTATCTTCTGAAGCTCCTGCTCTGCAATGTGCGGGAGGCGGGTAAAAGCGTGATCTCTCTGGACTCCGAGCACGAAATGGAGGACGAGTGCCGCGCCCTGGGCGGCTGCTTTCTGGACTACTTAAGCGGGCAGTACCGCATCAACCTGCTGGAGCCCCGCTGCTGGGACGATGGCAGCGGGCCGGAAGACCCGGACGCGCCGGACGCTTTCCGGGGGACGCTGCTCTCCCAGCACATCTCCTTCCTGCGGGATGTGTTCCGCGTCTACAAGGGCTTTGACACGCCCCACATCGACACGCTGGAGCTGATGGTAGAGCGGCTCTATCAAAAGTGGAACATCACCGACCGCACGGACTTTGCCGGAATGCAGCCGACCGATTACCCCATCCTCTCTGACCTCTATGACGCCATTCAGGAAAGCTACGACCATTACGAGGCCGCAGACAGCCTCTACCCGCGGGAAATGCTGCGGGATCTGTTGCTGGGGCTCCATTCCATGTGCCGCGGCGCGGACGCCCGGTTCTTCAACGGGCATACCAATATTGACCGCTCCAAATTTCTTGTTTTCTGCGTCAAGGGGCTGGATAACATGGCGGAGAATCTGCGGAACACCCTGCTGTTCAGCCTGCTGTCCTATATGTCGGATCAGCTTCTGACGCTGGGCAATTCCGTAGCCGCTATCGACGAACTGTACCTGTGGCTGTCCGATCCCACCGTCATCACCTACATCCGCAACGCGCTTAAAAGAGTACGAAAAAAGGAATCCGCCCTGTTCCTTGCCAGCCAGAACTTAGAGGACTTCACCCAGCCGGGAATACGGGAGCTGACACGCCCCCTCTTTTCCATCCCCGTCCATCAGTTTATCTTTAACGGCGGCAACGTGGACAAGAAGTTCTTCATGGATAACCTCCAACTGGAGGAGTCCGAATATGCCCTGATCCGAGACCCGCAGCGCGGCTCCTGCCTCTACAAGTGCGGCAATGAACGCTATCTATTGCAGGTGCAGGCCCCAGAGTACAAGCAGGCCATCTTTGGAACGGCAGGTGGACGGTAATGGCGGTACCCGTCGCGGCACTGGCGAAGCTCGCCGCTGCAGCGCTCTCGGATGAGGACACCCGGAAAAGGTTTGGCTGGATCGTGGCGGCGATCTGTTCGCCGTTGATCCTGACGCTGGCGCTGATCTGCTCTCTGCTCTCCGGCAGCGCGGAGCATAACAACTCCGCCGTTCTGCTGTGCTTTCATGGTGGAGATATTCCGGGCAAAACGCCTGCGGAATATGTTGCTTACATTGAAGATATGCGCCGCAGCTTTACGCTGCTGGACAGCGCCATTGATGCCGTCAATGACACGACGGAGAACAGCGACAGCCTTGACGGTATCCGCGTCAAGGCTGTTTTCTATGCCATTTTCTTTGGAGAGGACACACCGAGCCGCCGAGCGCACCGACAGTTCGTGGATTGCTTTGTGACCTACGAGGAACGCACCCGCATCGTTACCGATGAGGATGGGACGGAAACCGAGGAGAGCTACACCGTAGCGATTCCCGTTGCGGACATATCCGCCGTGTACGGTAATCTTGAAAACGTGCTTCACTTGGAAATATCTGCGGAGCAGAAGTCCAACGCCGACAGTATCTACAGCCTCGTCCGCTATGGCATAGCCGGTAGCACCGAGGGCTGGATACCCGGCGCGGATGTGCCGTTTATTGGTGCGGACGGTTTCTGTTCGCCCATCGGTTCAGGCTGGGAGCGCCGTGTCACCTCTGAATTCGGCAACCGCATCGATCCCATCACCGGGAAGCGCAAGGGGCACGGCGGCATGGACTTGGCCGTCCCTACCGGTACGCCCATCCGCGCGGCGCTGGGCGGGACGGTAACAGTCTCCAAGTACAACGCCGGCGGCTACGGCTATTATGTCATGATCGACCACGGCAATGGCCTTGCCACGCTGTACGGCCACTGCTCCAAGCTGCTGGCAAAGGCAGGCCAGACGGTGGAGGTGGGCGATATCATCGCCCTGTCCGGCAGCACCGGGCGCTCCACCGGGCCGCACCTCCACCTTGAGGTACGTGTCAACGGGGAGCGGGCGAATCCAAGGGCATATCTGCCAAAAGGCTGAAAGGAGAAAAATGATTATGAACATGGCTCGTTATGAGCAGGAAACCATTATCAGCTTCAACGAGGAGGAAAAGGCAGCCGGAATTTATACTCACAACAAGATACTGCGTCAGAAGCTGGAAGCGCTGGCGCGGGACAGACCGGAGGATTGCAGGCTCGTCAAAGTGTCCCGCAGCGGGCGGGCAGTTGACTACACCATCCCAAAATCATGGATAAGGATCGCGCCAAACAGGGTGCTGTCTGATGCCGAGAAGATACAGCGGCGCAATGCCATAAAAAAGGCCAATTTTGCCCTTGATAATGCCGGACGTCCGCAGGATTGAAACTTCGTGCGACCGCCGGAGGGTAGTGATACCACCCACAACACAAAAACGCCAAAAAAGCATGGAGCACAGCGACATGGAGGCGCTGGGCTTCCAGCTCCGCGACTACTACGAGGAGGTTGAATAATATGGCATACCAAAAAGTATCCAGACCGTCCACGGTCTATCACCTGACGAAAAAGGAACATCTTAACAGCATTCTGGATGACGGCGTGATTCGTCGCTTTGATGATACGGAATGCTGGTTCTGCGAGAGCCTCGATAAGATGCGGGCATACATGGCGCAGACGGTTCTCTGTGAGGGCAAGCCCTATTACGCCGTGGGCGGTCAGCTCTGCCGCTATCCCAAATTCGTGCCGTAGGATTATGTTCTCCTCAAACTCACGCCCCGTGGCTATGAGGATAACTGGTACCGCTGGAATCAGGAGATCCCTCCCGGCAGTTCCAGAGAACTGATGCAGGCAGCAAAAGAATTCTCCATGCTGAAAATCGGCTACCGCGGCGATATGGCGTTCAAGGAACCGGAGGTTATTGATGTGCCGAAATTTCTTTCCGGGGAGATCGTCAGCCATAAGGAACTGACCTCCAGTGAAATGTGGGGGCTGATATTTGAGCGGACCGAGGCAGAGATGGCAGCCTATATGCGCGGGCTGGATCAGCTGAAACGGGATGAACTGATTCAGTCTGCAGCGGAGATATCAGCCATGCAGGTTTGCCGCGGCAGGCTGACGGTACAAGGGGAAAGCCTGCCCAGAGAGGAACTTCAATTTTTGCTGCAGGCGGAAAGACCTCTGGAGGTTCTCCGTGAGGCTTGGCTGGAGCATCAGAGCGTAGACGAGGGCGAAATCTTTTCCAGTTTGCTTTCCGGTCTGCGCGAAGAAACACAGAGAATGGAATCCCCGACGATGCAGATGAAATAGGAACGGAGGAATATGCCGACTATGAAAAAAGAAAATGTCACGATCTCATTCGAGAGCGAGCAGCTTGCCGCTCTCGAATTTTCTCTCAAAAAGAAGAACACCAGCGTACAGGCGCAGCTGGAGGAACTGCTCAAATGCCTTTATGAATCCGAGGTGCCGGAGCCGGTGCGGGAGTATCTGGACAGCCGCGCGGCGCCCGCTGCCCGTCCCCGCCGTCCGGCAAGACCGGCGAAACCGCAGCCGCGGGAGGAGCCTACCTCCTCGTTGGCGCAGCCCACTGGCGAAAGGAATGGTGAGTGAGATGGCAGATCATGTAGATATCACGCTGTGGATCGACCGGCGATGGAAGGATGCCATTGAGAAGCATCTCAAGGATGAAACCTTGCGGGAGCATCTGGAGGATGTGCTGGATGAGCTGTGCAACCAACTCCCGGAGCGTGAGTACGAGCGCATCAGTGCCGAGATCTACGCGGAGGATGCCGCGGAGCGTGAAGCGAGGGAGGCTGCCCGTACCTACGCCGCCTACCATGTGGTAGAGCACGGGCAGGAGTGGTACTTCAAGACCTCCCCCGGTGAGGAACTGCTGGATGCCGCAGAAAAGCTGCGCGGCTATGTCACCGCAGAGAAAGGCACTGCGCCGGATCTGTTCATCAAGCTGTTCGCGGACGGGCATCCCATCACGGTGCAGAAGTACAACGCGCTCACCGCCCTTCGCATGGAGAACACCGGCAAGGTGCGCGGCGTGTTTGATCTCAACTTCGACAAGCGGGAGTTCTCCGCCGTTCACATCATGGACGGTTGGCAGACCTGGGCGATGCGGGATGTATCCGTGGCGGCGTACCATGCCACCCGGTCGCAATTCGCGTCGAGCGATGATCGGTGGCGCAAGCTGCTGGATCATCTGAGCGGTAAGGAAATCACCTCGGCGGGACACCTCTCCGCGCGGATTTTTTCTTTCGGTGATGAGATCATCGAGATGGACGGCAAACTCAATTTTTATGTGCGGACGGAGTTCGATGTGGACGCTGTCTTCGGCACCTTTGTCTGCACGGACAAAAACGATGACTGGCTCAACATCTACGCCAACTATGACATCGCGGAGGATAGACCCTGCGACACGCTGGAGCTGTGCCTCTGCAAAGCGGACGGCACAGAGGAGAACTGGAGCTACCGGCTCAACGCGGCGGAGCAGGATGTTCTGCTGCGGAAGATGGAGGAATACTGTCAACAGCAGACCGGCATGAGCCTCCGCGAGTTTGCCCAACAGTTCTGCGAGGAGCAGATACAGGCTCCCGAGATGCAGATGTAACCGCGCCGTTCCCCCCCTGTGGGCCGCTGTGTGCGCAGTTTGGGGATGGGGTGGCGTGTGTACCCGCCAAGCCCCTCTGAAGCGAGCGTTGCGGCGTTTGTGGGCGATATGAGAAATGGCCCGGTGAATACCGCTCCAGCGATGGAAAACTGGGCATTTGGGGATGCATGTTTCCCTCCTGGCAAAGTCCCATTTCGGAGGTTTTCACCCCTTATTTACCCGTTCGATAAAAGCACAAGATAAAAGGGTGAGGGTGTTTCAGCCCTCCCCCTCCCACAAAGCCCCGCAGTGCGGGGCTTTTCAGCTTTGAGACTTGTAGGCGTTTTCGCAACATCTCAAGCCGGCTGTAGGCGCATTTTTCCAAAAACCGCCGTGTTGCAGGGGATTGCGCCCACAACTCGCGACATCATGAGAAAGGAATGCAACTATGGCAAAAGAACAGATGACCATCCGGCTCTATCCAGAAACGCGCAAACGGATGGATAGCTGGCTGGAAGAAAGCAATAGCAAAAATCGAAACGAGTTCGTAGAAAAAGCGCTTCGCTTTTACATGGGTTTTCTCGGCACGGACGATATTACCGAATATCTTTCAGACGTACTGGTATCTACCCTGCGTGGGATCGTCGCAGACAGCGCTAACCGTACCAACTGCCTCCTGTTCAAGTGTGCGGTGGAGCAAGGGATCATGGCTCACACCATCGCTGCGCACTTTAGTGACTCGATGGAAGATCGTCGGGCTCTACGTGGGTATGTGATAGATGAAGTAAAACGCACCAATGGACAACTCAAGTTTGAGGACGCCCAGGACATTCAGCGAATGCTACCAGATGACACATGGCAAGATTGATTTTTATTTCACCCTACATGAAGGGTGGTCGAGACGCCGCACGGCTGGCACACCGTACCCGCTACTTTGCTACCCGTGAAGGTGTACAACTTCTTAAGGATGACAACAGTAGTCTACCCGCCACAAAGAAACAGCAACAGTATATCCGGCGTCTACTCCGCAGCTTCCCAGCGGCATCGGAGTTGCCAGAACATGAAGATTATGTAAACATGCCAAGCCGCCAAACCGCCTTTGATCTTATCGCTCAAATCCATGAAGATTTTATCGAACCCATGGACAGCCGAGAAAACTATCTGGACTATGTTGCAAATCGTCCTGGCGTAAAAGCGTTGGGTGAACACGGTTTGTGGGATGCCAATGGGAAAGTCCCATCGTTGGAAAATGCCGTGGCAGAGGTAGCGCAGCACACCGGAAATGTATGGACGCCAGTCATTTCACTCTCCCGTGAGAACGCCGAGCGACTTGGCTATACCAATCTTGAAAATTGGCAAGCACTCATCAACGCCACCATCACCGACATCGCTAAGGGTTACAAGATCAATCCAAACCATATTCGTTGGTACGCTGCCATGCACGAAAAAGAGAAGCACATCCATGTTCACATGGTCATCTTCTCTTCGAACCCCAGCGAAGGTTACCTCTCTCGTCAAGGCATCCGCAACATCAAATCAGCACTGGTCAACACAATTTATCGTAATGATCGTATGCATATTTATGAGCAGAAAGACAGGCAACGAAATTTGCTTCAGCAAGAAGCAGAATCACAAATGTCCGCTCTCATCGAGCAGATGGCAACCGGCACGCTGCAAAGCGATAAGCTGGAGTTGTTGATAAAAGATCTCTCCAAGCGGCTTCAGGAGGTCGGCGGTAAAAAGGTCTACGGATATCTGCCCCCTCGCATCAAACGCATCGTGGATGAGATCGTGGATGAACTATCCAAGGACGAACGTGTATCCACCGCCTACTCTCTGTGGCAAGATCTTCGAGAGGAACTGTGCAAAGACTTCAACCAGACACCGCCAATGCGTGTACCGCTGTCTCAACAGAAGGAGTTCAAGACTGTACGCAATATGGTCATCCGTGAAACATTCAGGCTTTCGGATATGAACCTCTCCTTAGAAGACGATATCACGTCAGATGAACAAGAGCTGGAAGAACCGGATTCCATCAATGATCTGAACGCAGAAAGAACGGTCTATCAGCAAACACAATTCTATAACAGGGCAAAAAATGTGTTGGTTGACCCGGAGCCAGACCCCAGCGAGAAAGCCGCGGCATTGGTCACTCTCCACCGTCTATGGGAGGAGGGTTATTCTGCCGCCGCACACCAGTTGGGACGGGCCTATCGGGACGGATTGGGCATTACCGCTGACCACAAAGCAGCAGTGGAGTGGTTTCAAAAATCAGCGGAAGCTGGAAATCGCTGCTCTGCTTACGCACTGAGTAAACTGCTGTTGGAGCAGGAACAGATCCTGCAGGCACTTCGATGGCTGCGACAGGCAGCGGAGCAGAACGATCAATACGCGCAATACCGCCTCGGTAAACTGCTGCTCACCGGCGCAGAGGGTGTGCCGAAGGATATAGATGCAGCCATTCAACTCCTGAAAGACTCCGCTGGCCAGGGTAATCAGTATGCCCAATACATGTTGGGAAAGCTCTATTTGCTGGGGCAAGAGGTAAAAACAGACCGAGAGGAAGCTCTACGCTATCTTACACAGGCAGCGGCGCAGGGCAACACCTACGCTCAGTATTTCATTGACCATCAAGATGACATCTCTGGTGTAGCAATTGGTACCGCTATCATTCGGATGCTCCACCAGATAAGTCATATTTTCCGAGAAAATGCCGCCCAGCCTGCGGTCTACGCCGAAATGCAGATTGACAAGAAGCGCCGCCGAAAACTGCAAGAGAAACGCATGGCGATGGGTCACAAGGCGGATGACCATGAGGATCGTGGATTGACGCAACAGACACAATAGAGGAGGAATTATGTCAAAGTACATTCCGTTTACAACCGAGCAAAAAGAGCGTGCCGCTTCTGTGGACTTGGAGGAGTTCCTCCGCCGCCGAGGAGAAAAGCTCATCACGTCCGGCAGAGACAAACGCCTTGCCAGTGACCACAGCATCACCATCCGTGGCTGTGAGTGGTTCGATCACGCCACCGCACAGGGCGGCAGAGCCATCAGCTTCGTCAAGCAGTTCTATGGACTCAGCTACCCAGACGCTATGTCTCTGCTCCTCGGCGATGATCTGGACGGGAGTTATCCTGCGGCAAAGGAGAATGAGTCGGAACCTGCAAAGCCCTTCGTGCTGCCGCAACAGAACAAATCCATGCGCCGTGTGTATGCCTACCTGTTACAAAAACGGTGCATCGACCGCGAGATACTCAATGCTTTCGCGCGCAAGAAACTCATCTACGAAAGCTGTGAAAAATCCAAAGACGGGACAAAGGAATATCACAACGCCGTGTTCGTCGGATTCGATGAACACGGCGTTCCCCGTCATGGGCATA
>OLGH01002643.1_pt1 | contig 13801 bp, 12 predicted proteins | sample 1604851 | NCBI WGS metagenome assembly OLGH01 (sample SAMEA3888894, study PRJEB22519) | human gut metagenome | biome: human gut; feature: human-associated habitat; material: faeces | place: Denmark | collected 2010 | reverse complement strand
ATGAATAGTTCCCACCAACGCCGCAGAGGTATGTAAAATCTCACCATAACGATAAGTACATATGTTGCCTTCCATCCAGACCACGATGTCGGCCCTCTGGTTCTTTTGGGATTTCGGCGCTCACTAGCTATCCCTGTTACCTTGCTGTCTACGCTTAGCCTGCAGCGTTACCGCGGCAGACTCAAGACTCGCTTCAAATGCTGTGGTTAGCAGCTTATTTGATGGGGCTTCCACCCACCGGACTATATACCCTTAGCTGGACGCACGGTCTGACCCCAATGTCAAGCATTAATGCACAAGGATATCTTTCAACTCAGGTGATTTTTCTTGCTTCAATCTCATTCGACACAACCGGTATCTCAGGGTAAAGCCAGCTTACATTCATCCCAAGTTCCATCATTTCATAAGCAATTTTTCTTGGATTGTATAATTTGATTCTATGCAGACAATGGTTTATTTTCTTCATATTCTGCATTGCATCTAATGAAACATGAAAGGATGTCATGCATTTCATATTATTAGTTTCCTCATATAAAGGAAATATTGTAAATACTCCTTTTTGTGCTCGAATTCTTTCACTATGGTAGGGAATGTTCACTGCAAGGGGAGGAACTTCTTCTGGATCCACCTTGATTTTCATATCATAAATCGCATATAGCAATAAATAAAATACCACCCTTTCCAGACTTTCATCTCCAATTTTTCTTCCTCTCGCAGAAAATTCCAATGCATTTTTTTCAATTTCAGCAAAATTAAATATTCTGGAAAGATGTGGTGCAGATGAAATATCCCAAATCCCGGAATTCGTTTTTAACTTCTTTATTGCCTGCTGCAGTTTTGCCTTTTCCGTCTTATTTATGGCGAGCTCTTCTACATAGCTTCCAGCCTCCACCTCATTAATTACACTTTGAATCACGTATTCATTCCATTTCTGTGGTTCAAACACCCACATACAGGGACATGCACTCATTCTATCAGCCTCAAAGTGCTCGTCATTTTTAAAGAAGCATTCCAATGTAAAGATCAATGAATGCATTGCCGATTCAGACCAGTCTAATAGCCTTGTTTTTACATCATGATGCTGCATTACTTCCAGCCATTCTACTGGAACTCCAGGTTTTTGTTCAAAAAACTGGCTGTTTTTTGCAATAAAATGTTCTTTCCGTGCATTTTCTTCTCTGTTTAAACTATGTTCACGATCACTCACTTTTCGAAAAATACTTGGTGCTAAATCCCATGTATAATCTCTATGTCCCCGAAACCATAAAAGCGGCGGCGTTCCCGCCACTTTTCCTGCTTTTTGTCCAATCCCAGACACAATGTTCATAAAGTCAGCTAAGCTGTATGCATTGTATTCATTAATCATTCACTACCCTCCCAGTTTTTTACATCGTTCTGACATCTCCTATAACAATTCATCAGAAACTCCGCATACATCATTTGTTCTTTCTGATATTCCTCTGTTCCTTTCTTATCTATAGCAAAACTTTCATTCCATCTTGTAGTGATCTGTTTCCGAATTGTATCATCCTCAAAAATCTGCCTTCTAATCTCTTCTGCCTCTTTTTCTTCAAAAAATGATCCCTGACTTATAAAGTCAGTTAAAATTTTCTCTATCGTATAATCCTTCTGTTCACAGATCAATCTCAGCACTTTACAAAAGCGATACATTTTTGTATATAAGACACTTATTTTTTCGTTCCTATTTTCTGCCTTGATTAAATACAATTTTTCATATAAAAGCCTAATAACTTTTTCCAATTTACTCATCGAAAAACTTTCTTCCTGAAAAAGGCTCCAGAGCTCCGGACTTTCCGTTTCAATCTCTACATGCTCTTCACTAACTTTTTCCGAAAGCTCTTTAAATGTCTCCTGCGCAATTTTTTCGATTTTCCCTGTCGTATTTTTTTTATTTTTACGTTTCCATATTGCCCTGCAAACTATGCCGCATCGTTTTGCTTCAAACCTTGTTTCTCCTTTCGTTTCAAACGGAAAATGTGTTGAAGCAAACTGTAAATATCCAAAAATACTAAATTCAAAAACACCACACATAAATAAATCTGACGCAGCCTCTCTATAAACTGAAAAAGTCATTTCTATCAGATTCAAAATGGTTTCTTCTTCATAATCAGAAAGTGCCCCGTTAAAAGCTGTAGCAAACTTTTTTTCATCATTTTGCGCTATTCCCAACTGATTTTTTACCTTTTCAATCTCCATTCGGCTTTTATTACTCCAATTCCACTCTATTTCATTATCTTCATGTAAAGAAAGCATTTGTTTTGCTTTTTTAAAAATTTTTCTCCCCATTGCCACTTTTTCGCAATAGTAGAAGTATTCCTCCAGCAGTTTTGTTCCACTCCATGCTTCCAGCTTTAATTTCAAATCCCGATATTCCCACCAGCAATTGTGAATTACTTTGCAGTACCCCAAATCTGCTCTACCGCCTTTTCTTTTTTTCTCGAGTATTTTCCGAATTTTTTCTGATAGTGTTACCTCATCTTTAAAATCCAATACTACTATGTTTTCTCCCATTCGTTGACAATGGCTATTAACAATTGCGCATGCATATTGTATACAGTTTTTCTGCAATTCTACTAAATTTTTTTCTATTTCATCTATTAAAGATTTTTCCGATAATTCCCCCTTTTTCATTCTCTTATAACCTTTTTCCAGACTTTTCTGTATATTTTCTTCTAATTGTTTTATCCTGTTTACACATTCAAAATATTCCGAGTCATATTCTAAAACACAATCCTGCGTATTTCTAATAAATTCCCCGATGCCCAAATACGTTTCCGGATTCAAATTTCCACCCTTGCAAAAACTCAACATTTTCTGTTTGAATACTTCTTCAAAACATTTCAGTTCTCCCTTATATTGTTCCGATCCCATTCCAAAAAGAGCGCTGCATACTTCATTCTGTATCAATTTAAGCATACTATTTTTCTGAAAAAGATCCATTCCACCATAAAAGATTTTCCAAAACAACGAATAACTGAAAATATTCAGCACGTAAGAAGCTAAGAGTTTATTTCGCACTTCCTGCTCCCTGAATCTGATATTATGTGCAATTTCATGACATAAAATTGGAATATAACTTTCATATTGTTCCATGCTTTCCACATTTGGTACAAAAACAACCATCAGATTCTTGGAAAGCTCCTTCTGCGTTTTCTGTCGACGACTTAGTTCAATCAATACTCGTACAGATTGATCTCTTTCTTCAATACATGGTATCAATACCGGACACAGATCCCTCGAGACATGATAATACGACGTCTTCCCAGTTATATTGTTCCTTGCTATATCTAATACATGACTGATAAACCAGTCATATGCCATTAATATTTTCTCAATACTTCCATTAATCTGCAGATTATAATTTGGAGCCTGCAGTGTCTGCAGGTTAATATTTCGTATGTACCCTGCAAATGCATCCAAAGACTTTACACCTACTATCAATTCCTTTTCATAATCTTTAAATTCCATCGGGTCACTGCAATATTCACGGATTTTTTCAAGAGATTCTATCAAATATCTCATTTGCCGAAGCAGAATAGACACCTGCAGTCTAAGCTCTCTTTGACCGTTCAAACTTTGACTGTTTTCTAAAAGACTCTTAAGCAGTTCATAATATACTTTTACACGCTCATTTTCCTTTACAGAACTTGCCAATTCAATTTCTTTTAGAACTTTCATGCAATATTCATATTGCTTTTCATTTCTTTGTTTTAATGTCTCTTTTTTACTTAAAGTAGCAATACACTTCGTCCGGGCTTTCCGATACTCATAAAATTTATTTTCTTCTCGTGGCACTCCTTTAAGTAAAATACGCTCATTCCAATAACTCAGCTTTCCTGAAAAAATATCTTTTATTAGTGTTTGGGCATTCTCTCCCAATTTCATTTTATCAGCCTGGCTTTTCAACTGCTCCAAGATTTCTTTATTTACTTTTCTGTCCTGTTTGCATATCATCAAAATATGGCGTATGTGTATAAAATCTTCCAACATAATATCTATAGAATAATCGTATCTTCCGTATAACTGATATTCTACTGCACTTCTTTTTTTTGTTTCTTCTTCCGTCTCTTCTTCTATCTCTTCTTTTTCTTCTGTCTCCTCTTTTTCTTCTGTCTCCTCTTCTTCTTTCGTCTCCTCTCTTCTATACTCGTCCGAATAAATTCCCCTTATTGATACCAGATCTCCCTGTTCAAACAACATATCCTCTATTTTTATCTTTTTTGCTTCTGGGTTTTTATCTACATTCTGCATTCCCATAATACTATATGTGGTAAGAAGCTGATATTTTTTGTTTTCAATCTGAAAATAAATTTCTCTGAGAGTCGTCGAAAGTTCAAATGCAATATGAATATCATTACTTCTGACACTTATTAAATAGTCCCCCGCTGTAAAAAGTGAAAATAACTGACATTCTATTTTTCTTTTATCCTTTTCATCGTTTATTTTTTTCTGAAATGTTTTAAGCTCTTCACGTAATATTCTTTCAATCTCCTGATGATCCTGATTTAGTGCTTCTCCCCAAAAATCCGGATGTATGAAAACCTGTATTAATGTTAAAAACATTTTTTCATGATCGGGACTTTTAAAACTTTCCTCACCCACAAAGCACAATTCCTGCAAAGCCAGATAATTTTTCTCCGACATTTCCTGGTTTCCAATGCATCCATGAATAACATCTTTTTCTTCTTTCACCTGAAATGCATCAAAATAGTCCATTGCCATATATTCGGTATGAAATGATCCTTCTGATCCAATATTGTATCGGTATAATTGAATGCTACTAATCTGTTTCATAATGGTTCCTCTTAATTTTCTCTTTATTTGTATTTTAAGAAAAAGCGCCCTATATACGAGCGCTTTTTCTTAAAATTCTATTTCATAATCCATTCTTGTACAATACGGAATGCTATATAATGTTTCTAATTCTTTTCTTGTCGTTTTTAGATTCTGATTCTCAATATCAATTAAAGACTCCTTTATCCCATTACCTGGAAATGTATCTGTTCTTGAATAATACACTGCGTCTATTTCCTCTGCTAAAACCATATTTTTTCCCTTTTCACTCAAAATCCTTTCTTTAATATTTATGTTTAGCTTAACTAACATATCAACCTCTGTCTGCCGCATCTTCACTTAAAAATTTTCTTTGTTTCAAATGTGCGACAAAAAATGCAATCATCAACGCTCCAAACAGAAAATTAATTCCTGTTCTTGTATATTCCGTTATTCGAAACAGCATTGTCATTAACTGCCCCTCGACTGTTTTTCCCAAAATGCTATAATCCATAGCCGCCCACAGTCCAATCTTTATTTTTTCTATATTGCAAACAAGATAATAAAACAATGCCATTCCAAAAATCATTTCCAAATAATTGAATACCAACAATATCAATGTCCGTAATGGATTTGCCGACGGTCTGTGAATATCCGCCAGAAAAATCAATGCCAATAAACAAGTTATTGTGTCCAGCATCACATAAACTGTCGTAATTCCAGCAATAATATACCACCTATTTTCATTTCCATTTATATAGGGACGCATTTTCTGCCAGGAAAATAACAAAATCCATACAAACGGAATTAACATTTTGATCACCGTTTCAATTTCTATAACTTCTCTGCGATATTTCCATCCTCTTTTTCCTGCTAAGCTTCTGACCAGCATCGAAGGTACAAAAAACATTCTTATTCCAGCCAGGAAAAGTCGAAACATCTTTGTGATTGTGAAATAATATCTCTTTTCGGAATCATATTTCCATATTTCCTTGCAATATGCCTTTTGCGATTGGTACCCAGACATATAAACCATTCTTCGTTCCGCTTTCATATTCGTTTCACATTCACGATAAACATCCAATATGCTGTTCATAACATCTGATTGTTCATGATATATTACAAGATAAATCTTCTCGATTCGCTGGAACGTATCGCTGTCATGCTTCTTCCACTCTAATAGCTGATTGCTTATCGACACTAATGCAATTTGAAATGCAAGTTTCATTGGAAACCCATAATTTCCTGAACTGATAATCGGAACAGCCAATGATTTTATATCTGAATTTTCTTTTACGATTTGCATTATGCTTTCATAACACTTTGCCAAAGTTTGAATACACTCTGATCCCCCATCATATTTCGGACCAACTGCATGAATAATATATCTGACAAAGTCTTCTCTGCCTTCTTGCGGATTATTTTCTGTTATCCTAGCTTCTCCCTGATGACATCGAATTGTATTGTCCGGTAAACTTGGCTCTCCATCTAATTGCTGTTTAATTTTCTGATTAAAGCTATCCTTGTCTTTTAAGATTTCAGCCATTTTCTTATGAATAGCACCATCTACACCACTGCCACCCATTAAAGTTGATTTTGCAGCATTCACAATCGCTGTTACTTTTCTCTTGCTAGCTTCCTCAACAATGTCGCCTTTGATAACTTCTATAATTTCATTAATATTTCTTTGAATAAAGCTTTTTTCATCAATCACAACCGTTTTCTCCTTGGTAATTAGGAATCTTCTTATCCGCACGTATATAACAATATAATTCTCAAAAACGTTCTTGTAAACAAATTATTTTACAGGAACGTCTTTCTGTTATTGCTAATCTTATATTCTTCTACGCTGTAATTAGATATTTTCAAAAGCCTTCATGCATTATTGCTTATATCATAGTGTCAACAATTTTGCATTCTCTTATTTTCTTTTACGTATTATAACATATTTATTTTTTTTCTACTAGTTGTATTTTTATATATATTTACCATATTATTTTATATATATTTACCATATTACACAAAATCATTTCTTTCTTGCAATAACTTATCTTTTTCTGATGGTGACATCTCATGAATGTCTGATTAGAAAATAACCCGTCATCCTCTTATATACTATTGTATTCATAACCTCTTTCTTTACTTTGCTGTTTTTCTCTGTATAATACTGCCGGCCTATGTCCAGCATCTCCTGTCATTTCTCCGGTATTTTCGACAAGGGAAGATACCTTTCTTCGAAATGCCGGAACTAATAATTTTGTATCCAAAACAGCTTCATGAATCTGTTGTAATTCTCTCAATGTAAACTTTTCTGGCAAAAGCCGAAAGGCAATGTGTGTCTCTGTAATCCATTTACGAAGCTGCATAATTGCATCTGCAATAATAATCTGATGATCGAACGCAATATCATCGCTTTCAATTGTCTTAAACTTTCTTTTGACATCCCATTGAGATGTGACTTCTTTCAGTTTTGCGCAAATCACATCCTCTTCATGTGTTAAACGCAACACCCACTCACCCTCAACTTTCCTGAAAGAAACATCAAACCATTTTGCATCTGATGCATCATCTCCTGCTTTAATTTCTTCATGATTTGAATTAATCAGCGCCATAAATCCATTCGTAATGACCCATCTTCTTGGATCACGGCCCGGATCACTGTAGGTTCCAAATTGTTCTAAAAAATCACAGCTTAAATTAGCTTCCTCCTGAAGTTCCCTTCCTGCTGCTTCACATACAGTTTCATCCGAACGTACAAAACCACCAGGAAGAGCATAACAATCTTTAAATGGTTCCATTCCTCTCTGTATTAAAAGAATTTTTAATTTTTTCTCCGATATTTTTCTATAATTATTTTCTTCACTGTCAAACATTTCAAAGATGACTATATCTGCAGTAACTGATGGTTTCTCAAATTCTGAATCATCATATATTTTGGCATACTCCTCATTTGATTCCAAAGTCTCTATCTTCTTTTTCATAATTTCCACTTCTTTCTTTTATTAATATCATTATGATAATATCTTTTTAGCAATTTGTCAACATCAAAATACAAGAACTGAAATTCGCTATGAAGATGGACGTCCCCGCGCAGATCATTCAAACCCTGCTAATAAGATTGCAAATTCTGCTCGAACGGTACGCCTATTCTGAAATCAGCGGTACATTCATTCTGATTTAGCGGTATGCGTTTTCTGCTCAAAGCGGTACGTTTTTCCTTTATTATTGTGATGTAACTATTATTCATCACTGTGCAAAGGAGAAACTATTATGCACGACTACAATACTATTCTTGGAGTCATAGAACTTCGACTCAGTAAAGTCAGTTATGACGCCGTACAAAAACGTTACCGGATTGGACGGAGCGGGATTGCATTGATCATGAACCGCTACAAGGATTCAGGCTTATCATTGGATGATCTTCGACAAATGCCAGCCTCAAAGGTGGTTGATCTCATCTATCCAAAAGAAAACCTTCGACATAAGGATATTCCACTGCCTGATTTTGAAAAAATACATGAGCAGATGATCCAAATGGGAAAGCATGCCGACTTGAGCTTTCTATGGATCGATTATAAAAAAGAGCATCCCAATGGTTACCAGCTTGCCCAGTTTTATAAGCTGTATCGTGATTTTATGGTAGATACTTATGGTACTTCAAAAACATCTATGCCTGTGGAACGGATTCCTGGTGAAAAGATGTATATTGACTGGGTAGGCGACCAGCCGGAACTGCTACTGGACACAGCAACTGGCGAACTTGAGTATTCCGATCGGAATGAGCATTCTTTTCGGAAATTCTGAGCACCCTTTTCCGGAAAGAAAGAGCATACCTTTCCGGAGCAGAGTGCAATCCTTTATTTAATACTCAGGCGGAACCTTTATTCCATTTTTGATAAGCAACGCCTGTAACTGACCGATATATTCCCGCAGATGCTGGATTTCTGTCCAATTGTTATGGCATAATTCATCGGCCTCTTCCAGTTCATGACGAAGTAACTCATAGTCGGTCCATTTGATACATTTATGATCTTTACTGAAAGCGCAGTAATCAGTCATTGGCAGCCCCTTTCTGGGAATCTTTAATTCCATGGCGCTCCCGCATAGATACCCGGCCATCAATCATTACTTCGTACGAATTGTGGACGATGCGGTCAATAATGGCTTCGCAGATCGTAGCATCGCATTCATTTCCTATCCGGCTGTACCAGCCAGCAGGTTCAAACTGCGTACAAAAGATAACTGATCCTTTTACGCTGCGTGCTTCGATAATCTCCAGCAGTTCTCTGGTCTGCTCACTGGAAACAGGGCTGAGCAGAAACTCATCCAGAATCAGGAGATCAATCTTCTGATAAGCTTTAATTACTTTTTTCAGTGGTAAGCGCCAAATAATAATGCGGTTAGATACAAGATTACTCCAGCCCTTTGCGAGTTGGAGTAATTCACTATAATTCACATGCGATTTTTGATAGATTGGAGTTTTTCACTCCAAGGTGCCAGTTCCGCCAGCTGTTCATCGGTCATATTTTTACTCGGTCGGTGCTCCAGCAGAAATTTAAGATATCCGTAAATGTTCAGCCCATGTGCTTTGGCCATCTCAACCATTGTGTAGACTACTGCGCTGGCATTCGCTCCGTCTACGGAACTGCTGAACAGCCAGTTTTTTCGCCCCACTGCAAAGGGACGGATCGCATTCTCACTGAGATTATTGGTAAAGCTGCACCGCCCGTCTTCCAGATAAGTTTCTGCTATATCACGCCGGTTGAGAACATAATTCACGGCTTTATCCAGCCGGGTATTCCGGACGGGCTTTTGCTGGTCAAGCCACGACCAGAAAGCCTCCAGAACAGGTTTTTCCTTCTCGAGACGCAGTTGTTTCCGCTTTTCATAATTACCGGGATACTTTTTGTTAATCGACCAGGACTGTTGTACATCCATCGATAAAAGCAGAAAGTTTCTGTCAGACCTGACGGTTGGAAAACTGAACCTCTCAAAAGGAATGGTCTGCAGACTGAGCAGGGAGTTTGCCCGGAAAACAGAAGCCGGGCGGAAATCTGCTTATGCTGATATGCTGCTTTCCCCTGTCATGCACACGGACTGCACGAATGCAAGGATAAACGGAAAGAGCTGTCAGGTTTATGTATGTGCCACGCCTGATGGTAAGGCTCTTTATTTTGCCCGTGAGAAAAAAGGGCATGAAGGGGTAAAAGGTACGGTTACGGAAGACTACCAGGGAATCCTGGTCCACGACCACGACGTTACCTTTTACAGTTATGGGACGAATCATCAGGAATGTCTTGCCCATGTGCTGCGCTATCTGAAGGACAGCATGGATAATGAGCCGGAACGCAGCTGGAGCAAAGAGATGCGTTCCCTGCTGCAGGAAATGATCCATTTCCGGAATGAATGCAATCCTTCAAAAGAGGTGGATCTGGACAAGGTTTCCGGATTTGAAGAAAGGTACCAAAAAATACTGGAAACCGCACGGAAAGAATACGAAGACATTCCGGCAAATGATTATTACCGTGACGGGTACAATTTGTTCCTGAGAATGGAGAAATATAAGCAGAACCATCTGCTGTTCCTGCATGATTTTAGGGTACCTGCCACGAATAATGAAACGGAACGGCTTCTGAGGAATTATAAGCGGAAACAGGCGCAGGCCGTGACATTTCGGAGTTTCGAAAGCATCGAAGATCTCTGTCAATGCATGAACATGCTTGTTTTGATGGTAAGTAGGTAATCATCCGTACCTGTTATCCTCGATTTTTTTCTGATATACTCTCCTCAAAACCTGAAAGGATTGTATCATCATGAAAAAAGACGAAAAACTTATTCTTTGGACAGAACGTCTGCAGGCGTTCCAGGCTAGTGGCCAGACCTGCAGGGAGTGGTGCCGGGAACATCAGATCCCTGTTTCTACCATGACATACTGGAACCGTAGATTACGTACACTCGAAAGCGAATCACAGCCGGAACTGGTTTTTGCAAAGATGCCAACGGAGCAGGAACTTTCCACAAGAGGAGCCATAACAGAAAATATACCTCTGCGTATCTTTATTACAGACAGTATCCGGATTGAAATTATGCCGGACTGCCCGCCAGAGCTTCTGCATGTTTTCGTAAGAAGTCTGAAAGAGCATGCTTGAACTGGCAGGCAGCACAACGGTATACCTTGCGTGCGGAGTAACCGATCTCAGAAAAAGTTATCACGGTCTGGCGGCTATCATCAAATTAAAATTTCAGCTCGACCCATATTCTCGCTGTATGTTTGCGTTCTGCAACCGCAGGCGGACCTCAATCAAAATTCTTCAATGGGACGGATCCGGTTTCTGGATTCTGATGAAAAGGCTGGACAAAAACTGTTTTCGCTGGCCGGACACACCGGATGAACTCCAAAAGGTAACCCTGAAAGAGATGCACTGGCTGTGTGACGGATTATCCCTGACACCCCAGGGGGCGTTCGAAGAGCGGCATCCGAAAATCATCGTGTAGGTTCCTGTAAGGACGAAAAAAGCAGAGATATCCGCTTGATTTCCTATAACTGCAGACTGCATTTTTCCTCGAAAAAAGCAGGTTTGTATGGTATACTTCTGGTAGAAAAAAAAGAGCCGGGAGAATACCAGATGGAGCCGATTTTTACAGAAGATCAGTTAAAGAACATGAGCCGGGAGGCACTGATTGAGCTGATGCAGGTCATGCAGGAAAAGCAGCGCAAAACAGAAACCAAAATGAAGCTGATGGAAGAAAAACAGAAAGAGCTTGAGTTTTTAAATGCCATGCTTTCTGACCGCCTGACGCTTGCAAAGAAACAGCGTTTTGGGGCTTCCAGTGAAAAATACGCAGATGGATATGAGCAGATGAATCTGTTCAACGAGGCGGAAGCTGCGTCAGATGGTGAACCTGACCCGGAGAAAGAAATCGAAGTCACTTCCCACAAGCGTAAAAAGCATGCCGGAAAGAAAGAGGAAGATCTTTCACATTTCGAAGTAACAGAGCGGATAGAATACAAACTTACAGGGCAGGAACGTTATTGTCCAGACTGCGGTAAAAAATATAAGGTCGTCACGAAGGAAACGGTAAAGCGGTTAAAGTTCGTTCCGGCACGTTTTGAGGTAGTCGAAGAAATCTCCTATGTATACAGCTGCCCGGAATGCGGAGCTATGAAGCGTCTGGAAAAAGTTCCGGCCCTGATCAAGGGAAGCATTGCAACGCCGTCCCTGGTTGCAGGCATCATGAATGCAAAGTATGTCAACGGCATGCCGCTGGCCAGGCAGGAACGGGAATTCGCAAGATATAACCTGAAGCTTTCCACCAAAACCATGGCAAACTGGATGATCAGCTGTGCAGACCGATATCTGAGACTGCTCTACGACCGGGTGAAAGAAGAATTCTTAAAAAGCCGGTACATTCACTGCGATGAGACACGGGTTCAGGTGATTGACGAGCCGAAACAGCAGGGGTCTACCCAAAACTGGATGTGGGTCTATCTGACCGACCGCTACAGTGAAGCGCCGCAGATGGTTCTCTTCGATTATGAGCGGACCAGAGCCGGGTATCATCCCAAAAATTTTCTGGGAGATCAATTCGAAGGATACCTCACGTGTGATGGATATCAGGCATACCACGGGGTAAAAGATTCGATTGTTGTATCCGGATGCTTTACCCATGCAAGAAGGAGGTTTGACGCAGCGCTTACGGCACTGAAAAAGGATTTTACCAAAGAACAGCTGCGTGGAACCGTTGCGTATCAGGCGATGTCCCGGATCGGAATCCTCTATAAAATAGAAGAACTGATTCAGGATAAGACGCCGGAAGAACGGTATCTGGAGCGTCAGAAACAGTCCCGTCCTGTCGTGGATGCATTTTTTGAATGGTTACATTCGATGGAAGATTCGGTAGACCGGTCTTCCCTTATTGGTGATGCCATTTTATATGCGCTGAATCAGGAGACGTATCTGCGCCGTTATCTGGAGGATGGGCATCTGAGCATTGACAATAACAGCGCGGAACGTGCAATTAAAAACTTCGCAGTTGGCCGCCGGAACTGGCTGTTTTCGAAAAGTATCCGTGGGGCAGATGCCAGCGCCACCATATACAGTATCACAGAAACCGCACTTTTAAACGGGCTGAAACCCTATCTGTATCTTACCTACGTCCTTGATCAGCTGCGGCGGATGGGATCGTTTCCCGAAGAAGAAAAACTGGATCAGTTGCTGCCCTGGTCAAAAGAACTTCCGGAAGAACTTCGGACAACAGAATAAATTTGAGCCGCCTTTTTCTGGGCGGCTCATTTTGAAAAACAGGGTACGGATGATTACCTACTTACTGTCCAGTAGCTGTTTCACCGCCTTTGCATTGCAAATTCTGCTCGAACGGTACGCCTATTCTGAAATCAGCGGTACATTCATTCTGATTTAGCGGTATGCGTTTTCTGCTCAAAGCGGTACGTTTTTCCTTTATTATTGTGATGTAACTATTATTCATCACTGTGCAAAGGAGAAACTATTATGCACGACTACAATACTATTCTTGGAGTCATAGAACTTCGACTCAGTAAAGTCAGTTATGACGCCGTACAAAAACGTTACCGGATTGGACGGAGCGGGATTGCATTGATCATGAACCGCTACAAGGATTCAGGCTTATCATTGGATGATCTTCGACAAATGCCAGCCTCAAAGGTGGTTGATCTCATCTATCCAAAAGAAAACCTTCGACATAAGGATATTCCACTGCCTGATTTTGAAAAAATACATGAGCAGATGATCCAAATGGGAAAGCATGCCGACTTGAGCTTTCTATGGATCGATTATAAAAAAGAGCATCCCAATGGTTACCAGCTTGCCCAGTTTTATAAGCTGTATCGTGATTTTATGGTAGATACTTATGGTACTTCAAAAACATCTATGCCTGTGGAACGGATCCCTGGTGAAAAGATGTATATTGACTGGTTATGACATTCTACTCATAACCAGTCTTATGAGAAGAGAAAAGTTATGAGAAG
>OLGH01002637.1_pt1 | contig 13818 bp, 9 predicted proteins | sample 1604851 | NCBI WGS metagenome assembly OLGH01 (sample SAMEA3888894, study PRJEB22519) | human gut metagenome | biome: human gut; feature: human-associated habitat; material: faeces | place: Denmark | collected 2010 | reverse complement strand
TGGAATGGTATGGAATCTTCTGTTCTTAAGAAAGAAGCTCCTCATATTATTGAAGAAAGAGGATTTGGTAGAGCTACAGTTAACTATAAATTACGTGACTGGGTATTCTCAAGACAGAGATATTGGGGTGAACCTATTCCAATCGTACATTGTCCTGACTGTGGAGCAGTTCCGGTTCCTGAAGATCAGTTGCCATTATTATTACCTGACGTAGAATCATATGAACCAACAGGCACAGGTGAATCACCACTTGCAGCAATTGATGAATGGGTTAACACAACTTGTCCTTGCTGTGGAAAACCTGCAAAGCGTGAAACAAATACAATGCCTCAGTGGGCAGGCTCCAGCTGGTATTTCCTGCGTTACACAGACGTTCATAACGATAAGGAGCTGGCAAGCATGGATGCATTGAAGAAATGGGCACCCGTAGATCTGTATGTCGGCGGTATCGAACATGCGGTTCTGCATCTGCTGTACGCACGTTTCTATACAAAATTCCTGTATGATATTGGTGCAGTACCCTTCGATGAGCCCTTCACAAAGCTGTTCAATCAGGGTATGATTACAAAGAACGGCAGCAAGATGTCCAAATCTCTGGGTAACGTTGTTTCCCCCGATGAACTGGTTGAAAAATACGGCTGCGACTCTCTGAGAATGTATGAACTGTTCGTAGGTCCTCCCGAACTGGACTGCGACTGGGATGACAGCGGTATCGACGGTGTATTCCGTTTCCTGAACAGAGTATGGAAGATGGTTTATGCAAATAAAGCTTCTGATAAGGCTCCTTCCAAGGATGAAGAATATATCGTAAACAAGATGATTGCTGATGTTACAAAGCGTGTGGAATCTCTGGCAATGAATACTATCGTTTCCACCTTCATGGAATCCACAAATAAACTGATGGATGTAACGAAAAAGGAGGGCGGTCTGTCCAAGTCCACTCTGGAAACATTGACTGTTATGCTCGCTCCCTTCGCACCCCATATTGCAGAAGAAATGTGGCACGAACTGGGTCATGAAAATACAGTATTCGAAGCAGGCTGGCCCGAAGCTGACGAAAGCAAGCTGGTTCAGGACAGTGTAGAAATCGCATTGCAGATTGGCGGCAAGCTGAGAGGTAAAATGCAGGTTGCAATAAATGTCTCCAAGGAAGAAGCGATTGCACAGGCAAAAGAAGCACTGGCATCCAGATTGGAAGGTAAAACAGTTGTGAAGGAAATTTACGTTCCCGGCAAAATCATCAACTTGATTGTAAAATAATTGAAGCACGAAAGAAAAGCAGGGTCGAAAGACTCTGCTTTTTGTGCCTATGGAAAGGGGCAGAGCATGAACGGTATTTTGTATATGGATGTATCTGTTTTTGAGGATGTTCTGTTATATGAAAAAGGGAAAACGCTACTTTCCGCAGAACGTAGGATGTATATGGAAAAGCTGAAAAATCCGAAGGCGGCAAGTCTTTCTTTGGGTGCAGGTGTGCTGTTGTTTTTTGCTTTGCAGAAATGCAATTATACAGAGCAGCTAGAGAAAATCAAAAAAACACCCTTGGGAAAGCCATATTTGAAGGGAATTGATTTTCAGTTCAACCTGTCTCATTCGGGAACGTATGCGCTTTGTGCTTACAGTAACAGGAATATCGGTGCGGATTTACAGCAGATAAAAGAGAAGCTTCCCGAAAAAACCGAAAAAATCTTGTCGAAGGACGAAACATCTTTTCTGACAAAATTTACGCAGCCGGAACAAACACAGCTGTTTTATCGACTTTGGGCAAGAAAGGAAAGCCTTATTAAATGGGATGGCAGGGGACTTCGCTTGCCCTTGCAGGAAATTTCTTTTATCAAAAACGGAACCCTGACAGACATTTTGGAATGGGAGGATAAGACCTTATATTTCAAGGAATATCCGAAAATCAACGAGAAATACGCTGTTTGCATCTGTAAAGAGTGCACAGATTTTGCGCGGAATGCAGAGGAAATAACTGCAGAAATGTTAAAAATTTTTTAAAAATATGAATTTTCGTTGAAATATTTCAGATAAATCCTTATAATAAGAAGATAAAGATTGAAAATATGAGGTTATAATATGAAAAAATTTAAAAAATTCGTCTGTGCTGTCTTGGTTGCGGCAGTTTCGGCGTGCGCCGTTCCAACGTATCAGGCAGATGCAGCTTCGATTTCACAATTACAGCAAAAACGCCAAAATCTGGCATCCAGTACAAAAAAAGCAAAACAGGAAATTGCAAATATCAAAAATAAAAAGCTTTCCGCCGAACAGGAAATGGAAGCAATGGATAAGGTTTTGACCAGCATTCAGGCAGAACTGGATGAAGCAACAGAAGATTTGAATATTCTGACAAAGCAGTTGGAAGAAGCCGAAAAAGCTTTGCAGGAGGCAACGGAAAAACGAGATGCGCAGTTTGCATTACTGGGCAGCCGTATGCGTTTCCTGCAACAGAAGGGCTCCAGCGGCTATCTGGAAATCCTTTTTGATGCACAGAGCTTTTCTGATTTGTTCCTTCGTATGCAATATGTAAACGATATCATGGGCTACGATAAGGAAATTCTGGAGGAACTGGAAGAAACCCAAAGAACGATTGAGAAAAAGAAAAAAGAGATTGAAAAGAATAAGGCTGAGCAGGAAGAGGTTGTTAAGCTGCAAAAAGAAAAGCTTGCCGAGCAGCAGGAAATTGTAAACGAAAAGAAAGCCTTGGTTGCATCCTATCAGAACGATCTCTCGAAATATGAACAGATGGTTGCAGCAAATGAAAAGGCGGATAAAGCCGTTTTGAACCAGATTGCGAAGCAGCAGCAACAGAGCAAGAGCAGCGGCGGCAGCTCTAAGGTATATTATACCGGAAACGGCTCTCTGGGTTGGCCTGTTCCCGGGCGTACCACTGTCAGCAGCGGCTTTGTCACTCGTACCAGCCCGATTACCGGTAGAACAGAATCCCACAGCGGTCTGGATATTCCTGCACCTTATGGTACAGCGATTGTTGCGGCAGAGGCGGGTAAGGTTACATATTCCGGCTGGATGAATGGGTATGGGAATATCATCGACCATGGTGGTGGATTGAGTACATTGTACGGACACAATTCCTCTCTGGTTGCAAGAGTAGGACAGGTTGTCAGCCGCGGTCAGACCGTAGCAAAATGCGGCAGCACCGGTTGGTCTACTGGGAACCATTGTCATTTCTCCGTATTGAAAAACGGCGCGTATGTAAATCCCAGAAACTACTTATAAGAAATAAGGAACAAACAGGGTGATATCAAAAAAATGGTATCATCCTGTTTTTTATTGCAAAGAAATAAGATTAACCATAATTTTATTATGTAAATAAAATATTGCTATAGCAGCTATCAAGTCTCAAAGAATATCAATATTTTCGTAAAAGTATCGTTTTGCGAATAAATACAGATTTACCCTTTTCCATGAATATCAAGCCACTTCTTACAGATTATCATATTTTTGCTATAGCAAAAAGTGTCTGCAAAAAATATTTCACAGACACTTTCTTCCTATTTCATTTCATTTCTTTTATTTCATTTCTTTTGTTTCAAATCAGTTTTTAGTTTTAAATTAAAGATTCTATTCTTGTAAACTGATTTTCGTTTTCCTTGATTTTCTGTTCCTTACCGATGCTGCATACGTTTTCGCAATCGACACACCGCAGCAAATCTGCACAGTCACGAATATCCGCAGCGGTTGTCTGCAGGATTTCAGTGCGTTCCTGCAGAAAATCCGCATCCGTCAACTGTTTATAAAATCTGCCGATGGCATGATTCAACTGCTCCATGTTCGTTTTCGGCTGATCCAGCGTGTTAATTGTCCCAAGGATATATTTTGTCATTTCCCGTTTATCTGCATTAAAAAGTTTGATTTGCTGCGCAAGTCCCTTGAAAATATCATAGGTTTCCGTCAGTCTGGGGTCTCTGTAGGAATAAAAATAGCTGAAACCGCTCCGCATGAACTGACAGCCGCAGCCATACGCGCCGCCTTGTACGCGCACCTGATTCCAGAGATATTCCAGATTGATAATGGTTTTCAATACCTGATATTTCCCATGATATGCCAACCCGTTCTTCTGATAATCAAAGGAAGTTGTGTTGTATAACACGCCGCCTGCATTGGCGAAGGCTGCCCTTTCGGGTTTCAAATCAAAATTGTATACAAAATGCTTTTGTTCCTTCGCAGGTAATTTCTGACGGAAGGTGTCGATTTTTGTCTGTACAACCGCCCTTTCACTCTCCTCACAGCCCAGAGCAACCTCCAGATTCTGCTGTGTAAAGAGAAGCTCCGCCGTTTTCTTCAGCTTCGCAATGACAGGTGCTGCATCCTGCTCCAACTGTGCATCTATCTCGCAGAGGAATCGATAATAGCGGATGCCGCTTGTGATATCCTCAATCCGCAGTGCCGGAAAGAGATTGCTGCCGCCGTAGAAAATTGCAAAATAATGGGACTGATTCAGCAGTTCATTTTCCCCTTTGATTTTCGCGGATTTCACGATTTTTTTCATACTTTCTACTACATCATATTTTGTATGGAAAAGAATTTCCTCTGTCATGGCAATCGCAGCATCCAAATCCTCTTTGAGCAGCTTTTCCTTTACGGTCACAAAAGCGCGATAATCCGCCGCGTGGCTATTATAGGTATTGTTATGCAAAGAAAAATCACCGAAAATCTGGTTTTTCACGGTTGCCAGTGTCTGGAAGGAATATTTTTCCGTATCCAGCTTGCCAAGAAGTTCTGTCAGAAGCCCTGTATACGGTAACAATTCCTGTGGTACGGCAGAGATATCAAACATCAGCTTAAGATACAGAATCCCGTTGCTTTCCAGCGGCACATGCAGAAATTTTGCGGCTGTATCCGCATTATACGGCGCAGGCTGCGGCTTTTTGTCAATCTCAGAAATTTCCAGTAATGGAATCTGCGCCAGAATTTCAGGTGTATCTGCCTTCGTCTGGAATTGCTCCAGTTTTTCAGCATCCTCTTTGATTTCCGCAAGGTCAGCGTCGGTCATAGCAGATCTTCGTTCAGCCATCTTTTCTGCAAAGGCCTGCGCATCCTTCTGCGCCTTTCCCTTTTCTGGAGTAAAAACAAGATACGTTTTTTCTTCATTATGCAGAAAAACCTCTGTCAGCAACCGTTCAAAGTATCCCTCGTCCTTTTTCAGCCGCTCAATCACAGATAACAGCCGTAGGCTATCACAGGGGTCTTCGCCATGCAGCCAACGCTTCATCAATCTGGTTGCATAAATCAGCCCCTTCGGCGTAGAGCCGTAATCCTCCTCACGCAGCAGGAAATCGAATTTTCGTAAAGCACCCTTGACTAAATCCACAGGCAGACCTTCTGCAGCCAAACGCTTCCATTCTGCATCAATGATTCTGATAAAGGCATCCGCCTGTTTCACATCTGCATTTTTTGCAATGATACTGAATACCATTTCATAGGTTGAGGAATCGAACCATCCCTCTGTTTCCTGACAAATGCCTGCATCCAACAGAGCTGTTTTTAAGGGAGACGCATTCGTTTCCAGCAGAATATAGGAAAGAATCTGCAATGCCATCACACGCTCAGGGTCTGTGCATTTGCCCGCCTTTATGCTGTAAGCAAGGAAGGAGCCGCCCTCTTCGCCCTCCGCCGCCGCAGGGTAGGTTTCATGCAGCAGCTTTCCCTTCTGCACACACTCCGTTTCCGTAATCACGGGCAAGGCATCACTTTTTTCAAAGCCATCCAGATAGTCCTCACTGATATGCTGCAAGCATGCCATCGGTTCCATATCTCCGTAAAGATAGAAATACGCATTGGAAGGATGATAATACTTCCGGTGGAAATTCAAAAAGCTTTCATAGGTCAGATCGGGAATGGCAGCAGGCAGCCCACCGGATTCATAGCCATAGGTGGTTTTACCGAAAATTGAGCGGGAAATTGCACCACTCAGCAGGCTTTCCGGATCAGAAAGCGCACCCTTCATTTCGTTATAAACAACACCCGTTACATCTAGTGTGTTTTTCTCTTCATTCAGAAGATAACGCCAGCCCTCCTGCCGGAAAATCTCTTTTTTCTCATAAATCTTCGGAAAGAAAACCGCATCCAGATACACATCCATCAGATTATGAAAATCCTTTTCATTGCAGCTTGCAACAGGATACATCGTCTTATCCGCATAGGTCATGGCATTGAGGAAGGTATTCAGAGACCCCTTCGCCAGTTCATTAAAGGGGTCCTTTGCTTCATACTTTCGCGAACCGCAAAGCACGGAATGTTCCAGAATATGCGGCGTACCACAGTCATTTTCAGGCGGCGTTTTGAATGCCACATTAAAAACCTTATTGTGATCCGCATTTTTCAGATATAATAAGCGCGCACCGCTCTTTTCATGAGAAAAAAGATACGCTGTGCTGTGAATATCGTTGATTTCTTCGATTTTCTGTAACCGAAACCCAAAATAAATCTCATTTTGCTTGAATTCTGCCATAAAGCACCTCCTTGATTTTGCTTTTATTGTACCATGTTTGCAGGGGAAGAGAACAGCTGCGAAGCAAATATTTTCTTCCGCAAGGCATGGTATGAGCAGGCTCTGCCTGTGCGAATTGTAGAATTTGCTGTGAAAACAGCAGATAGACGCTGTAAGCGGCTAACCCACGGACAAATCCGTGGGTATTATACCACAAAAAGGACGGGATTTCTCCCGTCCTCTGAATTTTTGTATTCTGATTATTTGAAGTATCTGTTATACAGACCCAGGAATGCTTTGCCGTGTCTTGCTTCGTCACGCGCCATTTCATGTACTGTGTCATGGATTGCATCCAGATTTGCAGCCTTTGCTCTCTTAGCCAGGTCAAATTTACCTGCTGTTGCGCCGTTTTCAGCGTCAATTCTCAGTTCCAGATTCTTCTTTGTGGAATCTGTTACTACTTCACCCAGCAGCTCTGCAAATTTTGCAGCATGTTCAGCTTCTTCAAAAGCAGCCTTCTCCCAGTACAGACCGATTTCAGGATAGCCTTCTCTGTGAGCTACTCTTGCCATTGCCAGATACATACCAACCTCAGTACATTCACCTTCAAAGTTTGCTCTCAGGTCAGCCATGATATCTTCGCTTGCGCCCTGTGCAACGCCTACAACGTGTTCAGCAGCCCATTCCATTTCGCCGTCCTTCTGTTCTACGAACTTATCTGCGCCAGCATGGCAAATAGGACATTCTGCGGGAGCGGAATCGCCAACATGAACATAACCACATACGGAACATACAAATTTTTTCATAACTTTTTCCTCCTTGAAATCTCTCTTTTATTGTTTTCTATTTAAATTGATAAATTATTGTTATCTGATAATCATTATAAACTAGAAGTCTGCATTTGTCAACACCAATTTGAAAAAAAATATAAAAAATTTGACTTTTCTTCGGAATATAAAAAAGCCGAAGTATATTTCAACTCCGACTCATTTTATTCTGCTTCTTATGCTTCCTCTTTGCCCCAGATACCCTTTTCTTCACGCAAATCTCTAGTGCTGATAAGATATTTTTCAATCATTTTTACAGGGTTGTAGGAACGTTTCGCCTTACGCATCCCTTCAATGCCCATGTCCTCTTCTCTGTTAATCAGTTCCACATCCTCACATTCATGCAAAACATACTGCTGATTGATAATCGGGAAGATACCGTCATACTCTGTATCCCCTTTTTCAATATGAATCAGCTGCATCTGCGGATGCAGGCGCTCACCAATCGTAAAAGCGCACAGCTTTCCGTCAATATAAATCGTACCGCCTGTCAGTCCCAGCGCATCCATATTCTGTAATGCCAATTCAACAGAGCGTCTTTCGTCCGCCATTTCCTGCGCATCCTCGCCTGTTTTCTCATCCATCCAATGGTCATATAACGCTATGCAGTCTGCAATCATGCTTTTGTCAAGCCTTCTGTATTCATAATCAGGATATTTCGACAGAAATTTATTGATATGATTTCGTTTGCCGTGCAGCTTTTTCCCTTTCAATGTTGCGAGGCTTTCTCTGGTATATACATAATCCCATGCAATATCGGTTGGCATGGAGAATAATTCAGGGCATGCCGTCAGCATTTTATCCTTAAACATAGTCCAGACGGAACGATAGGTCGGCTCCACGCCGCGCTTTTTCATATAATCAATCCCCTCGTAAACTGCCTTGCGATAATCTACTTCTACGCCGTATTTGGGGATAGGTGCCCAGAGGAATACGGGAACTCCCTTAAATTCCAGCTTGATATACAGCACATTATTTTTCTCTGCATATTCCATTTTCCCATCTGCGCCCCAGATAAAGAGATTTGCAAAGGAAAGATCGGAGCACTGTAGATTCCAAGGCTTTGTGTAGGAATCAATCAGCGCTTTGTCCTCTAATGCGAAGGGCTTGAACATCAGTTCAGCGGTTTCTGCTGCATTGTTTTTTGTTTCTTCTATTGTCTTATTTTTTTCACATTCCAAACATCTTGGCATAAGGCCTGCCTCCATTTTTAATATTCATCTATAATATAACACTTTTGTTTCGGAAGAAAAGCATCCAATTCCTTGTATTTTTCTTCATCGAAAATTTTCAATTCACTTCTTATTTCAGCAAAGGAATGATATCCCACCAGAACCTGTAACAGGTGCCCTGCGGAAATTTCAAAAACAGGAGTTTCCGCGGAAGACTCCCCTTGAAAATTAAATACACCATTATTTTCAGAAATGACAGCATCCGTCAGGCGGAATGCATACGGCAGCTCAAGCTGCAACGCCTGCAGCAGTGCAGACGCATTGCAAAGTCCCATCACGCCCTTCTGCTTCCTCTCGGTTTTTGCAAAGGGAAGTTTCATCTCAGGCGGCAGCTTTGCATAAAATACCAGACCATCTGCTTCCTTGCGCAGCCCTTCCATTAGCATGGGATAGCACTTCTCATCAGCAACCGCTTCCACGCAGGTTAGCTCCGTTTCTGTCTTATAATAAAAAGCATAGCCCTTTATCTCGTTATTTCTAATATATGCAGCACATTTCCCTCCGTCCGCAGCATAATCTGCCGCTTTACGCAGGAAATCCTCTTTGGTGCGCAAAACCATGCCGCTGTATTTTTTAGCAAATGCTGTATAAAGCGGAAATAACGAATCCAATTCTGTAACAGGAGCAAGCGTTACATTTCCTTTTGTTGCATGCATACCGTCGTAGGTCAGATACGCTGCATCCGCAACAGGGAAATGCCCGAAGGGAAAATAGCTCTGCAAAACCGCAGGTGTGTGTGGTGCAACCAGACAACCCTTTTCGCGCAGAAGCTTCATTTCATAGGTGAAAATCTGCCCCATGTAGCCCTTTTTTCTATAATCCGGATGGGTAGAAACACCACAGAGCATCGCTCCCGGAATTTCCCTTCCGCGTATCCAAAGCATATACGGAAACGCCTGCATACAACTGACAATTTTGCCCTCCGTTTCCAGAACAACAGAATAATCAGGCGCAAAGCGGTTTACGAAAAACCAATCGCAAAAGGCATCGCTGTCACCAAAGCAGATTTTCCAAAGATCATAAAACGCTTCTTTATCTTCCGCTTTCGCAATTCTGACAGCTGTCATAAATTCGCACTCTCCTTATCCTATCTTTCCTCTATGTCTTATTCTTTTTTATTATAACGCGCAAAAGCATAAAAAACAACCGATAATTATTATTATTTAACAGTAAATTTTATATTTTTTTTGTACACTGTGACGAAAATACAGACCTATTTCATCTGTTTCAACCCTTCCGCCCATATTTTTTTGAAGGCAGAAGGCAGTGCATACTGTGCTTCAGCTTCTTCTCTTGTCAACCAAAGCAAATCGGATTCTGTTTTTTTTGTTACCCTTACGAAATAGCAGTCCATGTGCCATTCTACATGCGTAAAAATATGCTTTTGCCCCTTCATAGGAAGCAGCTCAGCCTCTAAAATGCCCATTTCCTGCAATGTAACAGGCGGTGCGATGTCTCTCTGTCCGTTCGGCAGCTCCCAAAGTCCCGAAAGCAAGCCATTTTTCGGGCGTTTGCCAATCGCAATTTTCTCCCCATCTACGCAGAAAAATACGTTCAGATATTCTAATGTGCGCGGCTTTTTCTCCGCCTTTACGGGATACACTGCTGTCTGATTTTTGCAATATGCCATGCAGCTCGCCCGAACAGGACATACGCCGCACTTCGGCGCGCCGTTCGGCAGACAAACCATTGCGCCAAGCTCCATCAATGCCTGATTCAAATCCCCAGCACACTCCTGCGGCATGATTTCAGCAAGACGGCTTTCCCATTCCTTTTTTGTTATTTGTAAGGAAATATCCGATGCATCTGCTGTAATGCGCGACATTACACGCAGAACATTCCCATCTACCGCAGGAATCGGCAGACCAAACGCAATCGAGCCGACCGCTCCTGCCGTATAAGACCCAATGCCCTTGAGCGAAAGCAAATCCTTTTGATTTGCAGGAAATACGCCGCCGAAATCTTCCATAATCTGTATCGCCGCCTTCTGCATATTGCGGACACGGCTGTAATACCCCAGACCTTCCCAAAGCTTGAGAATCACTTCCTCATCCGCATTCGCTAAATCCTTTACAGTCGGCAGGGTCTGCAAAAAGCGTATATAATACGGCTTGACCGCCTCAACTCTCGTCTGCTGGAGCATAATTTCCGAAACCCATACAGCGTATGGGTCTTTTGTTTGTCGCCATGGCAAATCTCTTTTATTTTCCCGAAACCACCGAATCAACGGTTCAACAATTTCTTTCAAATCCTTCATAGTTCTACCTCTGTTTTTATCTCCAAAAAAATGAGGAAGGTGTGATACCTCCCTCATTTTTCATCATCTTTGTTTAAATACCTTTAAATAAATCGGAATCAGCATTCCGCCGACGGCATTCCCCAATGTCATCACCAGAACGGCAACAAAGCAATGTGCGCTCCATGTTCCGGATAAGCTGAAATAGAACATATTCGCGATAACGTGCTCGAAGCCGCTCAGGATAAATACCATAACGGGAACGAAAACACCAATAAACCGCAGGGTTGAGCCCTGCACATTGCGAAAGCAATCCACCGCAATAAACATCAGCATGCCGCAGAAGACCGCAAGCAGAAAAATACTTGTGAAATCATCCGACAGCTTCACTTCAGCCATGCCCGCAACCCGTTCAGCCATTCCCTCATAAATACGGCTGTTTCGTACCATTGTTGCTGTAATCCATGTGCCAACAAGGTTCCCCAACCAAGTGACCACCAGCTCAATGAGATACACAGGCTTGTTGAAGGGCGTGTAGCCAACCTTCCCGGTAAACAGATGCAGCTGAAACACCACAATGGTAAATAAACCGATGGCGAATAAAAAGCTGCCGACTACCGGATTTGACTGCGAAAGGAACACGGTTCCCCCCATGCCAATCAGCATACCTGCCAGGATTGCAGAAAAAAATTGCCTTACTCTTTCCATAAAAACCCTCCTTATTCAGTTGTATAAAAACTTTTCATCTGTTCTTTTATTCTACAAGCTATGACTTTTTCTGTCAATCCTTTTTGTTTCTCTTCTCTTGTTCTATGATAGATACATTCCCCTTGCGGCGTGTTCTCTGCTGTGCTAAAATAAAGGGGCAAAATAAATATCTCTATATTTTAAGGAGGTTTTTGTATGAATCAAGAACTTTTAGAAAAATGCAAAAATGCTGATCTGCTGAAGGAAGTTGCAAAAGGCAAGGAAGTTGTATGGATTAACGAAAATCTGGAAAAAACTGAGGATGCAATGGCAAAAATCAATATCACAATGGCGGATATTGATGATGCAGAGGCAAGACTGGCGCGTTTTGCACCTTTCTTAATGAAGAAATTTCCTGAAACCATCCCCACAAATGGGTTGATTGAATCTCCTCTGACCTATATTCCCAATATGCAGAAAAAGCTGGAGGAGCATTATGACACAAAAATCCCCGGCAAAATGTTCTTAAAGCAGAACAGCCATCTGGCAATCTCCGGCTCCGTAAAGGCTCGCGGCGGTATCTATGAGGTGCTGAAGCATGCAGAGGATTTGGCTCTGGAACATGGTATGCTCAAGAAGGATGATGACTATAGCGTATTCGCTTCTGATGAATTCAAAGAATTTTTCAGCAAATTCAAAATTCAGGTTGGCTCCACAGGCAATTTGGGTATGTCTATCGGTATCATGAGTGCGGCTCTGGGCTTCCATGTAATCGTACATATGTCCGCAGATGCAAAGCAGTGGAAGAAAGACCTGCTTCGCCAGAGAGGTGCAGAGGTTGTGGAATATGCGGATGACTACAGCAAGGCAGTTGAGGTTGGGCGTAAAAATTCCGATGCCGATCCCAATAGCTACTTCGTTGATGATGAAAACTCCGTAACGCTGTTCCTTGGCTATGCGGTAGCGGCAAAGCGTATCGTAAAGCAGTTTGCAGAAAAGAATATCATTGTGGATGCAGAGCATCCTCTGTTCGTTTATATTCCCTGCGGCGTTGGCGGCGCACCCGGCGGTGTTGCTTTCGGCTTTAAAAAGCTTTTCGGAGATAATGTGCATGTATTCTTTACCGAACCTACACAGGCACCCTGCATGTTAGTCGGCATGGCATCCGGTCTGCAAAACAAAGTCTGCGTAAAAGATTTCGGTCTTTCCGGTCTGACCCATGCAGACGGTCTGGCGGTTGGTCGTCCTTCCGGCTTTGTCGGCGGCGTGATGGAGCATCTGCTTTCCGGCGAAATGTCTCTGGAGGACTATCATATCTATGACCTGATGCGTGATCTGGTGGCAACAGAGGATATCTTTATTGAACCCTCTGCTTGTGCATCCTTCTGGGGTCCTATCATGCTGAAGGATGAAAAGGTACAGGCTTATATCAAGAAAATGGGTCTGGAGGATAAAATGGCAAACGCAACACATATCCCTTGGGCAACAGGCGGCAGCCTTGTTCCGCAGGATATCCGCGAAGAATATATGCATACACATTTGAAATAAAATTATATAAAGCATAGCAAAAAAGGCGAGTAAGAAATAAAGTGTTTCTTGCCCGCTTTTTTCATGCTCCTTGTTATGCAATAGGGGTTGAAAAGCATTGATATAAGCGGCTTTGCAGGTGTGTTTTCCGCGTGACAAGGGTTTCATACCTTTTTTCTCAAAAACGCCTTTCTACTGCGTAACAAATCTGTGGTAATTATTCGAGGAAGCATAGATCACCTATCTTGGAAAATCCAACGCAATTAAACAACTAAAGAAATACCAAATACGGATTTAATCAAATATCCAGCCCCTTCCTTTCCTTAATCCCTTTCCTTTGGGGCAAAGTAAAGGCGGTGTATATTCACGTGCCGGATAAGTCAACGGGACATAGGGAACAGCAGATTGATATTTCCTATGACCTTGTGGGAATACTCCCCGCGTCTTTACTGAATGACCTACATAACAGAGAAACGTCGTAGCCCGCAAGCTACGCCGTTTCCCGAAAACATTTCTATACTGTTTTGTGAGTGCCGCCCTAAAGGGGGGCTCCTTTTTGAATGCGATAAATCGTACTAATATACTACAAAGCCCCAGAATTTCCGTGTACTCTTGTCATACCAGATTATTCTACTATTAAATAAACAACGGCTTAACCACAAAAATCTGCTGTTAAGCCGCATTAAATATCATAGAAGATCTGAATTTTATACAAAATATCGTCTATCGTCATAGGAAATACTGCTATAAATAGGGGCGAAGAGCCTTCAGTAGTTTTTCTTCCGTACTTATAATATCTTTAGTCAAATGAATGATCTCTTTGTCTGCTGCCGGGTACTGGTTTAGGTAGCGGTAAAG
>OLGH01002636.1_pt1 | contig 13823 bp, 13 predicted proteins | sample 1604851 | NCBI WGS metagenome assembly OLGH01 (sample SAMEA3888894, study PRJEB22519) | human gut metagenome | biome: human gut; feature: human-associated habitat; material: faeces | place: Denmark | collected 2010 | reverse complement strand
AACGGAAATATTGTAGGTCAACCAATTGTTGGTGCAATAACTTCATCATCACAAGAAAAGCAACTTAATAAACTTATTGATGAAGCAATTAAAAACAGTAAAAAATAAAGATTTTAAATATCTCTGTACTCTACCGGGCTCATATATCCCAGAGATTGTTTAATACGTTTGGTGTTATACCGGATGATATAATTATTAATTTCATCTATAAAATTATTGTAAAAGTAAAGAGCTATCAGATTTTGAAAGTCTGATAGCTCTTTTATTATTTTGTTTTACTTCACAATTAATGTAAAAAATGTCGAAAATGGGTGAAAACAGGAAGGAAACATTGAAAAGAATAATAATCGGTCGTAAAAACGTGAAAAAAAATCACAAAAAGTGGAGAAAAACTATTGAAATTGGATTTGTTTTGTGATAAAATGTGGAAGAAATAAAAAAAGGGAGTTTTTATTATGGAAAAGAAATTAAAAGTGCTCATTGCAGATAATTCAAATCAATTTGCCACACAGTGTCAAAAAGAGTTGGAAACGCAGGGCTACGAAGTTTCAACGATGGAAAATGACGGTGCTAAGGTGTTTGATGCTATAGCAAAGCAGAAGTTTGACGTTATTTTGATGGATGTTTTTATGACTAATGAAGACGCAGTCGATGTGCTTGAGTATTATCAAACCCATACTGTTGAAAAGCCGATAATTGCTGTTTTGTCAACAATCAGTAGTGAAGAACTTGAAAAACAGACAATGTCTTTGGGAGCAGATTATTTCTTTATAAAGCCGATTTCGCCTGCTCAGGTTGCGAAAAGAATTACTCGCTTAACTGCATGGAAGAATGAGCATAAGGCTGAAATTCAAAAGGGCAGAGCGATGTTTGAACAGGATATGGATGTTGTGATTTCAGATATTATGAGGCAAATCGGCGTGCCGGCACATATCAAAGGCTATCATTATTTGAGAACGGCTATAAAATATTGCCTTGACGACAGCGAAATGCTTTCATCTGTTACTAAAATTCTTTATCCAAGCGTTGCAAAGAAATATAAAACAACTTCCTCACGTGTTGAAAGAGCAATTCGCCATGCAATTGAGGTTGCTTGGGACAGAGGCGATGTTGATGTTTTGTCATCATACTTCGGTTATACAATTCAATCGGAACGTGGCAAGCCAACAAATTCGGAATTTATAGCAATGATTACAGATAAAATCAATCTTTCAATGCGTAATTCAATGTAAAATAAAATCGACTTGTGTATATTATGTGTTTATTATTCGTTTACAAAATGTTCAAAAATATACAAACGAGGACTTTCATAAAAGTTGCTATTTGTTCAAGTTGACAAAATTAACGTAAAGCATTTGACAAATTAAAATTTTGGTATTACCATTAATTTGTAAATTAAACAGTCAAATGCAATGAACAGGAAATGACTTTGCGTACACCGTTTACAGAAAGCTGTCGGTTGTGCAAGACAGCAACAAGGAACGTTTTTGCCCTCACCTGCAAGCAGTTTCAGCGAAAGAAAACGAGTAACTGAAACCGGTTCTCACCGTTATATGAGTCGCTGTTAATATCTTTGATATTTGACGACGGTTGAGTGGTCGACATTTTGTCGGCAAGCAAAGTGGTAACACGAAAGCGCAAGAAAATAAGAAGTTTATGCCTTCGCCTTTGCAAAAAATCGGAAACGGTTTTTGCTTGGCGGAGGTTTATTTTTTTGTTGGGCATCTTGACTGCTAATATAATAAAGAAAGAAGATGTATTTATGAACACGCTTGTAATTGTTTTAATTGCTGTTGTTGTTCTCGGTTTAGGCTATGTCTTGTACGGCAGACATATTGCTAAAAAATGGGGTATTGACCCTAAAGCCGAAACTCCTGCCGTAAAGTATAATGACGGAAAGGACTATGTTCCGACTAACGGTTGGACGGTATTTTCCCATCAGTTTTCGTCTATTGCCGGTGCCGGCCCTGTAACAGGTGCTATTCAGGCGGCTGTGTTCGGTTGGCTTCCTGTTTTGCTTTGGATTCTTATCGGCGGTGTATTCTTCGGTGCAGTGACAGATTTCGGTGCACTTTACGCATCAGTTAAAAATCAGGGTAAATCAATGGGTATGCTTATTGAAAAGTATATCGGTAAGCTTGGCAGAAAACTATTCCTGCTTTTCTGTTGGCTTTTCTCACTTTTGATTATCGCAGTATTTGCCGATATGGTTTCGGGTACATTCACCGCATTTGATGCTGTTTCGGGCGCAAAGCTTGCAACCGCTTCAACAAACGGCTCGGCAGGTATGGTATCAATTATGTTTATGCTTTTTGCAGTTGTTTTCGGTCTTATTCAAATGAAGTTTAATTTCTCAGGCTGGAAAGAATTTGTATTAGGCGTTGTATTTATTGTAGTTTCGTTTGCAATAGGAATGAAAGTGCCTATCATTCTTGGCAAAGACGGCTGGAGCTATATTGTATTTGCTTATATTTTTATTGCTGCAATTATGCCGATTTGGCTTATGAAACAGCCTCGTGACTATATGACAACTATTATGTTTGTTTGTATGATTGCAGGTGCTGCGTTAGGTCTTATCATCGGTCATCCGACAATGAATTTACCTGTATTTACAGGCTTTAAAAATGAGCAACTCGGCACAATGTTTCCTATTTTGTTTGTAACAGTTGCCTGTGGTGCCGTATCAGGATTTCATTCACTTGTTTCATCCGGTACTTCGTCTAAAACAATCGCTAATGAAAAGGATATGCTTAAGGTCGGCTACGGCGCAATGATTCTTGAAAGTGTGCTTGCTGTTCTTGCACTTTGCGTTGCAGGCGCTGCCGCTAAAAACGGTATTCCTGCCGAGGGTACTCCTTTCCAAATCTTTTCAAGAGGTGTTGCAGGTTTCTTTGAAAAGATGGGACTTTCGGTTCATTTCTCAACAGTATTTATGACAATGTGTGTTTCTGCTCTTGCACTTACAACTCTTGATGCGGTTGCACGTATAGGCAGAATGAGTTTCCAAGAATTGTTCAGCGTTGACGATATGAAAAACGCAAAGCCTTGGAGAAAACTTTTGTGCAACACATATTTTTCAACAATCTTTACTCTTGCTTGCGGCTTTGTTCTTACAAAGATTGGTTATCAAACAATTTGGCCGCTTTTCGGTTCGGCTAACCAGCTTTTGAGCGCACTTGTTCTTATCACTCTTTGCGTATTCCTTAAGGTAACAGGCAGAAGCAATAAAATGCTTTTCCCACCTATGATTATTATGCTTTGCGTAACATTTACCGCTCTTATTCAGCGTGTAGTAGGCCTTGTTAAATCACTTGTTGCAGGACAGGAAATTTTTGCAAGCGTAATTCAGCTTGTGGTTGCAGTATTGCTTATAACACTTGCTCTTATTATTGCCGTTAATTCGTTTAAGAGTTATGTAAGAAGCAAAAAGGGCAGTGAGGTTGAAGAAACTGAAAAAACTATCGTTAATGAATAAATCTTAATATTTCAATAAAAATTAAGGATTAGATATTCGTATTGTTTTACGAATGTCTAATCCTTTTTTGATGCTTAAGAACTAAAGCTGTTTTTTATGTCTTATTATATTTCGTACCACTTGATTTCGTTTGAATTTAAATGAAGGTCAAATGATGAGCCGTCGCCGATATAAACTGTTGTATCCTGCGGCTCGTAAGTGTTGTTTACTACGCAATATTTGCCGTTTTTAACATAAGCGTGAACCTCAACATTGTAGTTTGTTGAATACCACTTGTGAAGCTCGTTTTCAGAATTTGCACTCCAAAGAACCGCTCTGTAAAGTACACGGCTGTTTTCAAAACTGTAAGGAAGGCCACTAATGTAAACGCCTCTGCCTTTGCCGAATTGCTTAACTGCCATTTGAACCTCTTCTGCGTGACGAACTGCAAACGGAAGCTCTGTAGCATTTTGAACAAGAACTGTTGTTCCTTCAAGTGCAACAATATTTTTCTTACCCTCGCCGAAATCGACGTTGCCGCCGTTTGTATCCTCAAGAATAAAGTGGTTGCGGTGTTCCTCAGTGTTGTAGCGACGGGTGTTGAGAGTAAGTCCGTTTTCTCTTTCAACGCCCAAAATATCGTCAAGCTGGAAGAACTTGCCCTGCCATTGATGAGCAGCCGGCTCGCCGACACCGATAAAGCCGCCGCCGTTATAAACAAATTTCTTGACTGCGGTGATGATTTCCTCGTCTACCCAATATTCTCCTCCGCCTTGCGCTGTATCTGCATCGCCGACATTGATGATAACGTCGAAATTATCAAGCAAATTTTTGTCTTTTTTAATATCGTCAAAGCTGATGAATGAAACGTCAAACGGAGCGCCGCTCAATGCCTCAATAACACCAAAGTATGAATAGTTTTGCCTGTAATAAAGACCGTGGTGCACCATATGGTTAGACCAAGCACGCATTTTGCCCCAGCAGTTGAGGACTGCGACTTTCTTTACACAATAAGGAGTAACGCCCTGAATGTTGTCATAAAGAGTTCTGAATTCATCACAAACAGATTTGATATATTCAACGAAATCGGGGAACTGAAGCGCAAGCTTAAGGTATCCGCCGTATCCGATACGCTGAATAGGGCTTCTTAAAATAGCACGTCTTGCAGTCACCCAATTGACCTTTGCCTCCTTGATAGGGTCGCCGCCTTCGCAGAAAACGTCAGGGAAGAAGTAAGGTAAAAATCTACCTTCTGTGTATTTAACATTTTTTATATCGCTGAAAAGACGAAGCGTTGCGCCGTTGCCGACACTGCCTACAACAGCGTCAAGTCCGATTGAGGCAAACTCGTCCATAAACGGCTCCATTCCAATCCAATGGTCGCCCATAAACATCATAGCTTCCTTACCGTATTCGTGAACAATGTCAACCATTTCCTTGGCAAGTGCGGCAACTTCTCTTCTTTGAAAAGCCTGAAAATCCTTAAATTCCTTTGACGGAATTCTGTATGTATTGTTCATATATCCTTGGTCAATGATAAATTCGGGGCGGAATTTGTAGCCGACCTCTTTCTCAAACTGCTCAAGAATATATGGGCTTACCGATGCGCTGTAGCCGAACCAATCAACAAACTTCTCCCTTGCAAGCTCATCAAAAATCAATGTGAACTGATGGAAAAATGTTGTAAATCTTACAACGTCAACATACTCATGGGTGTCAAGAAATTTGCGCAACCTTTCAAGCGAATGTGCTCTTGTTTTCGGCTGACGAACGTCAAATGTTATCTGTGGCTCAACGTTCCATTTATTTACCACCGCATTATACATATGTACCGGGTCCCACATAATGTAAGCAAGAAAACTAACCGTATATTCATGGAAAGGAGTACAGTTATTAATAGTAACGTTGCCGCTTTTCTCGTCATAATCCCAAGAAGTCGGTGCAACTACCTCACCCGTAGTTCTGTCAATAACCTCCCACCATCTTGTGATATCGTCACGGTTATTTACTTTAAGCATATCAGGATAAAGATTATCCATAAGATGAATTGAAAGGGTGTCGCTTGTAGCGGTGTGAAATTTAGTCATAATATACATCTGCTGAATTTCATCGGGATTTGCCTTTGCCCAAGCGTTGTCCTTTCTTGTTGTGTAATAGGTTGCATAAACCTTTGCTCCTGTGTCACGAAGTTCTTGCGGAAATTCGGTTCCGTCGCAGTCACGTATTGCGTCTGCACCCCATTCGTTCATTATTTCAAGAGTTTCTTTGACAACGTCCATATCTGTCGGAATTGTTACTCTGCCTTTGCTTTTTGCCATATTTTACCTCCGAATTGTTATTTTTTGATTTTGATTATTTTATTGTTTTTAAGTGTCATTTTCCGCACCATTTTGCACCCAATTGGTGCAAGCGGACAGGGCTACTGCTGCACGACGTTGGGACGAGGCGAGTGCGTGGGTATAAAAGCCTCCGGTGAATCGACATGTTCCGCCAGTATATGGAATCTCCTATCGAGGTCTCGCTTTGCGCCGGAAGACAACCTGCGCTGGGCACCATCGCTACACCGTTCGATCCAGCGGTCGACCTTCTCGACCTGCTTTCCAAGGTCTCCAAGCTGAGGAAGCATTTCGGGCTTAAGGAGGGATAGCGCCACGGTGATCATGGACAGGGCCAGAACACAGCGGGTGTGCTGGATGGCCTCGTGGGGGTACGGGATTACGGGGTTGATGGGTCTTCGCATGTCGTTTCTCCAGAAAAAGGGAAAGCCCCGGACATTAGTGAGGGGCTTCCTTTGGCTTCATAAAAAAGTTGTCTAAAAAAGAGATTGAGAATAAGGTAGTTAAAAATAGAGAGGAAAAGCGAAGTTTCTGAAGCCTTTTCAGGTGTAACCTACTGAAAAGCAGAGATACTTTTGTAAAAGCCTCTAGTTATCCGCCGTGTAGGCGGCTTAGAAGGTACTGATGAAGAGGCTCGGCAGTTCGATGCGGTTATCCGCCGTGTAGGCGGCTTAGAAGTATCTGGTCGGACGCCTAGACACTTCATCGGCATCACCCCCTTCCAGGACCAATTGCCCACAACACCCAAACGAAAGGCGACCCACATCAGTATGAGCCGCCTTTCGTTTGGGGTCATTCGTCGCCTTCGTATGGTGTTACATCCAGCACGTTGTAGGCGTACCTGTGCCGTCGGGATGGTTTGCCCCTTCCGTGATGGGAAGCACGCGCAGGTCGTAGTAGGGGTAGGAGGGGACGAACAGGATTTTGTCGACCTTTGCCGGACTGGTGCCGTCGCGATCCCATCCGGATACGATGTCGCCTTCCTTATATGGACAGGCGGCGACGGCGGCGTCCCGTTTGGCGACTTCGAGGGCGTTCTTCGCCTGTTGCACGGCGCGTTCGCACCTTCTGACCTCATCAACGAGTTCCATGATTTCAGCGTCGTTCATTACCGTTCCGCGTGATGCGTGTTGAGGTTATGGGTTCATCTTTTGCCTGAGTTGGTCCGCAAGTTCGGGAACCACGCCGAGCAGGGCCGCCCGGAGTATCGGCTCAAGGCTCTCTGCTACCTGCTGTTCCGACAAAACAGGCGGCGGGGGCGTATCCGTTCCCGCCACATACTGCGGGCCTTCGCCGGTGCGGATCCAAGGCGGCGATGATCCGTTTGATGTCCTCGAGGATCTCGGCTTGCCGCGTGGACTTGTTCAGCCATGAGGGGTTGATGGGGATGTCCAGTTCCGGCACGCCTTCACAGCTCTTGATGCTGTCGACGGTAAACTGGACGGCTGCGCGTCGGCCTTCACGGTCCCGCCGCTCGAAGTCCTTGACCTGCGTGTCTCTACGAGGGCGGGGAACGGATCGAAGGAAACAGGGCCTATCTGACGCGTCATACCTACGAATCGGACAAGCAATACGACATCCGCGCGAGCCGGGCCACCTACCGCAACTTCGCGGCCCCCATCGTGGATGTGTTCGCCAGCTTCATCAACGAGGGGCGGCCGGAGCGTATTTTGCCCGATGCCCTCCGCCCCATCGAGGCGGACGCCGACAGGTACGGCATGACCGCCGACGCCTTCTTCGCGGACGTGACCCGGCTCGCGGCGGCAGGCGGGGCGCGGTTCGTCATCGTGGACATGGAACAAAAGAAAGGGGAAACCGTGGCGGAGGACAGGGCCAGCGGTCGCCGTATGGTGCCCTACTTCACCTCCATCAGCCCCGACGACGTGTGGGACTGGGGGATGGACGCCAAGGGCCTTACGTGGGCGGTCGTCCACAGCGAAGAGATGGAGTACCCCGCAGCCTTCGCCGCCCCGCTCCGTTACGAAACCCTGACCGTCTGGACGCGGGACTCGTGGACTCGCTACCGCCGCCCGATGAAGGACAAGGAGAACACCGAGTACGCCATTGCCGGGGACGGCGAGCGCAGGCACGGGCTCGGCACCGTGCCGTTGGTGCCGTTCCTGTTCGAGCCGACTTCCCCCATGACCGGGCTCCCCGCCACGGACGACGTGTTGTCCCTGATCCTGCGCATCTACAGACGGGACTCGGAACTCGACAAGATGCTGTTCGACCGGGCCGTCCCTCTGCTCAACGTGGGCGGCGTAAGCCAGGAGCATTGGGACACGTTCGTGGTCGCCAGCTCCAACGCCCTCATGAGCACGGAACCGGGCGGCATCACCGCGCAGTACGTGGAGCCGTCGGGCACCGCGTTTCAGGCGCAAGCCGAAGCCCTTGCCCGCGACGAGGCCAGCGTGCGGGAAATCGCCCTTCGTATGGTCCGTCCGCAATCCGCCGTGGGAGAATCCGCCGAGTCCAAGGCCATCGACAAAACACAGCTCGACACGCAGCTTGCCAGCTTCGCCCGGCGCAGCGGCAGCGCGGAAGCCCTCTGTTGGAAGCTCGCCGCCCGGTGGCTTGGAGCTAAGGAGGACGGGATCGAGGCGAAATACAACGAGGCGTATGATGTGGGCGAGGCGACGGTGAAGATCAAGGGGCAGACTCCTGTGAAGGAAAGCCAAGAGTGACGCGAAAGCCCCGTCAGTGTGGGTTGACCGGGGCTTTCGCATCATGGAGGGTGATTATATCATCAAAGCGTGATGACTCGCTTACTTCCAATTTGGATCTTCCTTCAGTTGTTCCATCAGAAGAAATTGGATCGCCTTGTCCGGCTTGCCGATAAATATATAACGGGCATATTTACTCGGGGTATCTATTGCTTCAGGTACGTCTTTCACTTCAACTATCATTCCCCAAGCTTTTTGAGATGAAGGCTGGTAGGCGCTGATAATGAAATTATTACCGCAATCATGCGGTTTGCATTGCTGCCTGACAAGATATGTTTCACCATTGCACTGTACCATATCGGCCGTTCCAAGTGTCGTAAGTCCATGGAATATCCACTCTGGGAGATCCGCCCGGCTCTCGCCTTTCAGTGCCTGTTCCCATGCCTGAGCCTGTTTATCGGATATGGACGAGGCATAGGTGCCGATGCTGGCCAAGAGCAGAATACTCAACACTGCAAAGGCTATGATCGTTTTTTTCACTTCTTTTCTCCTTCGATGATTGCCGGAGGTTTTGCTCAATCACCCTACGGCAAGACTACACGTTGAAGGTCTACTTCTGGAGTCGCTCGGGAACAATATTCCTCAAGAATTATGAGCAAAGCGGTTCCGGAGGGAGACTCCCTTTTTGGTTTCGCCTCCTCCGTGCTTAGAATAACGCAAAAGAAGCCCCGAAGTCTATGATTGACCGAGACAACTTCCTTCACGCGTTATTTCTAGATGTCGTATGTGCAACTGAGGGGGATATTGACGATCCAAGCCTTGTCCAGTACCTGCCCGTTCACGTACAGATGTCTGCTCCCTTTACCCAACACCCCGGCCGTACATTGCCTGCTTGGCTGCGTAGTCCCCTATCCATCCACCAATGCTTCAATATAGCCACAGTTATCGGCATAGCAGTTTTTCGTCTTCCCATAAGTGTAGGGGGGGGGACCGAAGTCGACGTCATGACTGAATACACAACTTATGCTTTTGTCAAAATCGGACTTACATGGTTTATTTATTTGATATTATTAACTATTTATATAGTTCCGAGTTTCCTCTTGACAGAATTTTAGATCCATGATTTTTTACTAAAAAATTTGGTATACCAAAATAAAAACCATATGGAATTTAATATGACATCCCAATATAACGCCGCCAAAGATTGTGAAGAACAAGCTTATCTTCTGATAAAACAAGGACTTTTTGACGGCATCTATCCGCCCGGCTCGAGGCTTGTGGAACGACAGGTCGCGGAAAAATTCTCCCTGAGCCGAACACCTATCCGGGCGGCACTGCGCCAGCTTGAGCATGAGGGATTTCTGGAACGACAGGAAGGCCGAGGGTACAGCGTCCGGATTCTAGGCATCAGAGATGCCATCGAACTGCTGGACGTACGCGAGGCCATTGAGGGCATGGCAGCGCGCCTCGCTGCTCAGAATGGCACCGAGGAGCAACGCAAACGACTTATGGGCGTCATCGAGCGCATGGAACAGGATGAAAACGACGGAACCTGTTTCAATTACTATAAATTGTGTGGTGAACTTCATCAGATGATCTTTGAAATGGGCGGAAACCGCGTACTTGCCGACATGGCAGTGCGCATCAACGCCCAGTCAGCGGCATTCCACTACAAGACTCTGCTACTTTCCGAACGCGTACGTTCGTCCATCAGCGAACACAAAGAAATCGCCGAGGCCATCGTCAACGGCGACGCCGATGCTGCCGAATTCAAACTCCGCGAACATGTGCGCATGGTCAAACGTCTCGTTTCCCGTTTTGTCGAACAAGCTCCTCTGGGAGTCTTTTGATGCGGAAGGCTGCTTTCGAGCAGCCATGGGAAAACTTTTACCTGCCAACCTGTGTTGTAGAGGCCCGTTATGAAAAGATTTGGTGAAGCTGTCCTGTACACTCCCGGCCCCACGTCGGTTCCCCCCCGTATCCTCAACGCCTACTCCCGCCCCGTCCTACACCATCGTACGCCCACCTTTTCCGCGATCTTGGGGAGTTTCCTCAACAAAGCCCAATGGCTGCTCAATACACAACAGCCAGTCCTGCCGGTACACACTACAGGGCGCGGCGCGATGGAAGCGGTCATCTCCAATCTGTTGTCGCCAGGTGACGAGATCGTCGCTCTGTGCAACGGCAAATTCGCCAAGATGTTCGCAGATATCGCCGGGCGCTATGGCCTGACGGCCCATTGCGTGTGCACCGAATGGGACAAGATGCCGGATCTAGCCGAATTGGAAGCGACTCTTGCGGCCCACCCACAGGCCAAAGCCGTAACCATGTGCCACAACGAATCCACGACTGCCGTCACCATCGACATCAAGGCCGTATCCTCACTGGCGAAGGCGCATGGGATGCTCACTATCGTCGACGCGGTCAGTTCAGTGGGTTGCATCCGCATCGACTTTGACGACTGCGGAGCCGACGCCCTCGTTACTGCTTCACAAAAAGGCCTTATGTGCACAACGGGCATGGCACTCGTCGTCCTGAGCGAAACCGGCTGGAAAGCCTGCGAAAACTCTACCCTCCCAAAGTACTACACGAACTTCAAGGACATCCGGAAAAACGTCCTCGCCGCCAATCCTGAAACCCCCGGCTCCACGCCCGTAACCGAAATCTACGGATTGGATGAGGCCGTCAGCATGATGCAGGAAGAAGGCCGGGACGCTCTCTTCGCCCGTCATGCCCGCGTTGCACGAGCCGTGCGCGCCATGTTGCGAGCACTCGGCATGGAGCTTTACCCGTTGAATATCCCCGAAGAGGCGCGTTCCAATTCGCTGACGGCGTTCGCCCCCCTTGAGGGTCTGACAGCGTCCGAAATCAAGAACGGCCTTCAGGAAGGCTTTGGCCTGAGCATCGCCGGAGGTATCGGAGAACTGAAAGGCAAGGTTCTGCGCATCGGACACATGGGACATTTCTATGATCGCGATGCCCTGACCCTCGCGGCCTGCCTTGAAGCCTTCCTGAAAGGAAAAGGCCTCTTGCGGCAGCCGGGGGCCGGAGTCGCCGCCTGCATGGACGCGCTGTTGCGCTGACGGAAACGACCCGGCGGTTCCGTCCATATGCGGAACCGCCAAACGGCGGAACCTGCTCACGGACGGAGGCCGACATGGCTGGACAGACTCTTGTTGAAAAAATGCTTTCGGCACATGCCGGGCGGACAGTCCGCGCCGGTGAGACGATCAACGCCACCGTTGACGTAGTTATGGCAACAGACGGCTCCGGGCCACTGACCATTGACTTCTTTAACAAAATGGAGGGATGTTCCAGTTTCGATCCCCGGAACGTCCTTATGATCATGGATCACTACGTCCCATGCCCCAACGATAAGGTGGCCGGGCTGCACACCATGATGCGCGACTTCGCCAAGCAGGGCTTCGGCACCGTCCTCGATCTGGGCGAGGGCATCTGCCATCAGCTCCTTCCTGAAAAAGGGTACGTCCGTCCCGGTCGACTCATCATAGGCGGTGACTCCCACTCGACCACCTACGGGGCTTTCAATGCCCTCGGTACGGGCGTGGGGTCCTCGGATCTTGCCGCTGCGATCATCGCCGGGGAGCTGTGGCTCCGGGTTCCCCCCACCATTGGCATACGCCTTTCCGGGGCGCTGCCCCCCTCCGTCTCAGCCAAGGATCTCGCACTGTGGATTGTCGGACACATCGGCGCCGAGGGCGGACGTTACAAAGCCATCGAATTTTATGGGGACGGACTTTCCGGCCTCGGCATGTCGCAACGGATGACGCTATGTAACCTCATGGTCGAAACTGGGGCCAAATTCGCGGTCATGCCGGGAGACGGCAAAACGGCCGAATGGTTCCAACGGTTGGGCATCGTTCCCGTAGCCTTCACCACACCCGATCCCTATGCGGCCTATGAAACTGTCATCGACATTGATCTGGCCTCTATCGAGCCCATGCTCGCCGCCCCTCACCGTGTGGACAACGTCAAACCCCTCACAGAATTGTCCGGCACCCCTATTTGCATGGGAGTGCTCGGTACATGCACCAATGGGCGGCTCGACGATCTGGAGGAAGCGCTTGCCGTTATGGGCAATCGCCCGCTGATTCCCGGTTTTCAGCTTCTGGTCATCCCGGCCTCGCGGACCATCTACGCCGAGGCTTCGCGGCGCGGCGTTCTTCCCGAACTGGCCCTGCGCGGCGCATTGATCCTGCCTCCCGGTTGTGGACCCTGCTGCGGCAGCAGCCCCGGTATTCCCGGCGACGGCTGGAACGTCCTTTCCACGGCGAACCGCAATTTCATCGGACGCATGGGTAACGTCAATGCCTCAATCTACCTAGGCTCTCCTGCTTCGGTGGCCGCCGCTGCGGTGACCGGTTGCATCACGGATCCACGAACCCTCTGATTCTCCTTAATTGAGCCGGAAGCAAGGAGGCCCTCATGCGCTTTCAAGGGACGGCCCATGTGCTGGGCGACGACATCAACACGGACTACATCATCTCCTCCCGCCGTAAGCGAGATACATTGGATGCGGTATTCCTCAGCCGCTATCTCATGGAGGATCTGGATCCCTCCTTTGCCGCAAAGGTGAACGCGGGCGATATCCTCATCGCAGGTTCTAACTTCGGCTGTGGATCGGCCATGGAAATCGCCGCGCTGGTCATTAAGGCCGCAGGCATTCCGGTCGTGCTAGCCAAATCCTTTTCACGTTCGTTTTACAGGAACGGCGTAAACAACGGTCTTCTGCTCGTGGAGTGCGATACTGAGGGGATAGAGGAAGGAAGCAGTATCCGGGTCACAGCTGATGATAGCGGCATTGCGGTGCATGATCTTGTGAGTGGCCTTGTCCGGCACGCGCCCCCTCTCGCCGATGTGCAGAGGGAAATCCTCGCCGCCGGGGGGCTGGTCGCGCTCATGCTGCAACGTAAACACTCAGGCCATGGAGTTTCCTGATGTCTACAGAGTCCTTAAAACAAACAGGGGCCCCACCTCTGGGCGCCCCCAAGGAGGATGCTCCTTCCAACCGGCGACGCCTTGAAAGCTGGCAGGCGTCCCTTGTCGGTTTCATCTGCGTCGTGTGGGCGTCTTTTCACCGACTGGGCGCCTCCGGTTTTCTGATCCTGCCCCCAACCCAGTTGCGGGCCGTGCATCTCGGCGCGGCACTCGCCCTATGCTTCCTGCTGGTTCCCGGCAGCAAACGCTCCTCGCGAACTTCAGTTCCCATGCTCGACTGGCTGCTGATGCTCGTGGCGGCTGGGCTTATGGGATACATGTTTTTCCGATACGAAACGCTCATCCGCCTCGGCGGGCGCACGGAGCCGCAGGATATCTATATCGGGCTGGCCGGTATGCTCATCCTCTTTG
>OLGH01002635.1_pt1 | contig 13829 bp, 14 predicted proteins | sample 1604851 | NCBI WGS metagenome assembly OLGH01 (sample SAMEA3888894, study PRJEB22519) | human gut metagenome | biome: human gut; feature: human-associated habitat; material: faeces | place: Denmark | collected 2010 | reverse complement strand
ACAGACGATCCGCCAGGAAACGCCAAAAGAGGATGGTCATATCCGGTCACAGAAGATTCTGCTTACCTGGCTGATCGACAGGGAAGAGCTGTTTGATCAGGTAAGCCGTTATGTTACGCCGGAGGATTTTACGGTGGAGCTGTACCGGAAAGTTGCTGAACTTCTGTATGAACAGCATGCAAAAGGAGAACTGAATCCTGCGCAGATCATGAATTATTTTACAGAGGAAGAGGAACACCGCGCGGTGGCAGCACTTTTCAATACGAGAATCAAAGAGCTGACGACTGCGGGAGAGCAGGAAAAAGCGATCAAGGAGACGATTCTCCGGGTAAAGGAGTACAGTATCGAAACCGCAACCCGGAATCTGGATCCGACAGACATTCAGGGGCTGCAAAGGCTTATGAATGCGAAGAAGGCAGTGCAGGACCTTCATAAACTGCATATTTCCATTAATTAGGGATAGAATATAAACAAGCGATGAGAGGAAGGACACTACATGGAAGAGAACGTAGTAAAGTTTCAGGAAAAATTAAAAAATCTGGTTGCCCTTGCGAAGAAAAAGAAGAACATTCTTGAAATCCAGGAAATCAATGATGTATTCCGGGATATGGAGCTGGAACCGACACAGATGGACAAGGTATTTGAGTACCTGGAGGCCAATGGGATCGATGTGCTTCAGATGAATGATGACTCCAATGTGGATGATGATGATCTGGAGATCATGCTTTCGGATGAAGACGAAGTGGATATGGAGAAGATCGACCTGTCTGTTCCGGACGGAATCAGCATCGAAGATCCGGTCCGTATGTATTTGAAGGAGATCGGTAAGGTTCCGCTTCTTTCAGCAGAAGAAGAGATTGATCTGGCAAAGAGAATGGCAGATGGTGATGAAGAAGCGAAAAAGCGTCTTGCAGAAGCCAACCTGCGACTGGTAGTCAGCATTGCAAAGCGTTATGTGGGACGTGGTATGCTGTTCCTGGATCTTATACAGGAAGGAAACCTTGGACTTATCAAAGCGGTAGAGAAGTTTGATTATCAGAAGGGATTTAAGTTCAGTACCTATGCAACATGGTGGATCCGTCAGGCAATCACAAGAGCAATCGCTGATCAGGCAAGAACCATCCGTATTCCAGTGCATATGGTAGAAACGATCAACAAACTGATCCGTGTATCCAGACAGCTTCTTCAGGAACTTGGACGAGAACCTTCTCCAGAAGAAATCGCAGAGGAGATGGATATTCCAGTGGAAAGAGTTCGTGAGATCTTAAAGATCTCTCAGGAACCAGTATCATTAGAGACACCAATCGGTGAAGAAGAAGACAGCCATCTTGGAGACTTCATTCAGGATGAGAATGTACCAGTACCAGCGGATGCAGCAGCATTTACGCTGTTAAAAGAACAGTTAGATGAAGTACTTGGAACACTGACAGAGAGAGAACAGAAAGTCTTAAGATTACGTTTTGGATTGGATGACAGCAGAGCAAGAACTCTGGAAGAAGTTGGAAAAGAATTTAACGTTACAAGAGAACGTATCCGTCAGATCGAAGCAAAAGCATTGCGTAAGTTAAGACATCCAAGCCGCAGCAGAAAGTTAAAAGATTATTTAGATTAAGGTATGATTATGGAATTATCAAACAGATTAGAAACGATCGCATCTTTTGTCACAGAAGGTTATGTAGTGGCAGATATCGGGACAGATCACGGATACATACCAATCTATTTAACAAGTAATGGAAACTGCCCGAGAGCTTATGCGATGGATGTAAATAAAGAACCATTAAGCCGTGCCAAAACACATATTGAAGAAGAGAATGCAGGAGAGGTTGTATCCTGCATTCTTTCCGATGGATTACATGAACTGCCGCAAGATGATGTAGATTCTATTGTAATCGCAGGAATGGGTGGAGATCTGGTTGTCAGAATCTTAGAGCAGGACTTTGATAAATTAGCGAATGTAAAAGAATTGATCTTATCCCCACAGTCTCATTTAGAACGAGTGAGACATTTCTTAAATAATCATGGATTTCGGATTTTAGAAGAAGAATTCTTAAAAGAAGATGGAAAATACTACGTTGTGATCCGTGCAGTTCATGGAAAGCAACAGTATGACAAAGAGTGTTTTTATCGTTTTGGAGAAGAACTGATCCTCGCAAAACATCCAGTACTTCTTGAGTACTTAGATCAGGAATATGTCAAATATTCAAAAATCAAAGAAAGTCTTACAGACGATTCAAAAGAACACATCAGAAGACGAAAAGAAGAAGTGGAAGATTTACTTGGAGATATCATGGAGGCACTTTGTTATTATGAATTGTAGAGAACTGATCACATTTTTAGAAACAGAAGTTCCGTTAGAGACAGCAGAAGGCTGGGATAATCCGGGATTTCTTGTTGGAGATAAAGATAAAGAGATAAAGAAAGTTTTAGTTGTATTAGATATCACAAATGAAGTTGTAGATTATGCGATTGATCAAAAGGCAGATTTTATCCTTGCACATCATCCGATCATTTTTTCAAAGATCAACAAATGCACGAGTGATGATTTTCTTCAGAAGAAATTATTAAAACTGATCCGCCACGATATATGTGCATATGGAATGCATACATGTTACGATGTCTGCAGAATGGGAGATCAAGTAGCAGATCGCTTGAATTTGAAGGAAATACAGGGACCAGTTGAGCTATCTAAAAGCCACAATGAGAAAGCGTTTGGAAAAGGAATAGGGATTGTTGCCAAGATTGAAGATGAGATGAGTGTTGGAGAATACGCAAAGAAAGTAAAAGAAGCATTTTCTTTGGAAAATGTCATGGTATTTGGCAATCTAGATACAAAGATCTCTAAACTTGCAGTTGTTCCAGGATCAGGGAGAAGTATGATCAGTGAAGCGAAAAGTACAGGAGCAGATGTATTTTTAACTGGAGATATCGGGCATCATGAAGGCCTTGATGCAGTCGATATGGGAATGTGTGTGATCGATGCAGGACATTATGGATTAGAACAGGTATTTATTGATGATATGAAAGATCTGATTAGGACTCATTTCAGTGATATGAATGTGATCACATATAAGGCAGGAAGCCCTTATAAAGTTGTTTAAATAGTAGTTATATAAAAAGGAAGTGATGGCGTATGATCAAAGCCACAGTGAATCAAAGCATTTATGAAGTAAAAGAAGGAACAACACTTTCTGATCTTGCGAAGCAGGTACAGCTGCCTCAGGAGCCGATCATTTTGCTTGCCTATATGGATGGAAAGTTAAGAGAATTATTTACTCCTATGACAAAAGACTGCCATGTGCGTTTTGTAACATTAAAAGAACAGGCAGGGTATATGGCATATAAACGAACTGCCACGCTTATGTTTCTGAAAGCATGCGAAGATCTGCTTGGAACTGGTGCAACGACAAAGATCGCATTAGATTATTCAATCGGAAATAGTATTTTTTGTGATTTCCTAGAAGATCGTGTGATAGATGATGCTTTTGCTCAATCCATTCAAAAACGTATGGAAGAGCTAGCCAAAGCGAATCTTCCAATCACAAAAAGATCGCTGGACACAGATCAGGCTGCAAAATATTTTGATAGGATAGGCTTTAAGGGGAAGAAAGAATTATTTCAGTTCCGCAGGGAATCAAAGACGAATATTTACTCGTTAGACGGATATGATAATTATTTTTATGGATATATGGCACCATCGACAGGATATATTCCAGCATTTTTGGTGTCTGCTTATCAGCATGGGGTAGTACTTCAGATTCCCAAAAGGAAACAGACAGAGGAAATCGTACCATTTACACCACAGCCAAAACTTTTCCATGTGATGCAGCGTTCCAGAGAATGGACGAAAACGATGGGTGTTGACACGGTAGGTGCCTTAAATGATGAGATCACACATGGAAATATCAATCATCTGATCTTGTTACAAGAAGGATTGCAGGAAAAACTGCTAGCGGATATCGCGGATGAGATTGTAAGCAAGAATAAGAGAATCATCCTGATCGCAGGACCGTCATCTTCAGGGAAAACAACATTTTCCCACAGATTGTCTATTCAGCTTGAAATCGCTGGATTAACACCACACCCAGTTTCTATGGATGATTATTTCTTAGACAGGGAATTGTCTCCAAGAGATGAAAATGGAAATTATAATTTTGAGACGATCGCATCGTTGGATGTGGATCTTTTGACAAAACATATCAATCAATTGCTAGATGGAGAAGAGATTGATGTGCCAAGTTATAACTTTATTTCAGGAAAAAGGGAATATCGCGGACACAAATTAAAGATTGGAGAAAAAGATGTTCTGGTCATGGAAGGAATTCATGGATTAAATGGTACTCTTACGAATGAAATACCAGAAGATGCAAAATATAGAATCTATGTCAGTGCATTGAATCAGATCAACTTGGATGAACATAATAGAATACCAAGTTCAGATGGAAGATTGTTGCGAAGGATCGTGCGAGATGCCATGACAAGAGGAAATGATGCGAGAGAGACGATCTCCAGATGGGACTCTGTTAGAAAGGGAGAAGAAGACAATATTTTCCCATATCAGGAAGAAGCAGATGTAATGTTTAATTCAGCACAGATCTACGAGATCGCAGTCTTAAAACAATATGCGGAGCCTTTGTTATTTGCGGTTCCAAGAGATTGTCCAGAATATCAGGAAGCAAAAAGATTATTAAAATTTTTAGAATATTTTTTAAATATTCCAAGCGAAGCAATTCCAAAGACATCTCTTTTAAGAGAATTTATCGGTGGTAGTTGCTTTGATGTGTAAGATATGATATAATAATTGGCGCTTAGTCGGACAAATGGTCGCGCCGTTTCAGACGAAAGGGAAACGGTGAGGAAAGTCCGGGCTTCACAGGGCAGGATGCCGGATAACGTCCGGTAGGGGCAACCCTCAAGCTAGTGCAACAGAAATATACCGCCACGTAAGTGGTAAGGGTGAAATGGTAAGGTAAGAGCTTACCGCCTGGCTGGTAACAGGCAGGGCATATGTAAACCTCATCCGAAGCAAGACCGAGATGAAAACGATAGATCGGCCCGATCTGTTTTCAGGTGGGTCGCTGGAGCTTGCTGGTAACAGTAAGTCGAGATAGATGACCATTCAACGACATAACCCGGCTTATCGTCTGGCTAAGCATTATGAATAAGAATGATAGAGAAGTTGTAAGAGAAATCATAAGTAGATCTTACAACTTCTTTTTTTGATATGTAAAAAGAAGTTATAACAAATGTATTTCTTTCAGAAACCAGAAAAATCTTGAAAGAAATTGCAGATATATATATAAAAATGACGATAAAATGGATAAATCAAGCTATTCGTGAAAGAACTTTCAAAATATCAAAAAAACTTGAAATTAATTTTAAAACAGATATACTAAAGATAACGAAAGCAGGAAAGGGAGGAATTAAAAATGAATCCGAAAGTTGAGAATTTAAAAGGAAAACTGATCGTATCCTGCCAGGCATTGCCAGATGAACCATTACATTCTTCTTTCATCATGGGAAGAATGGCACTTGCTGCAAAACAGGGTGGAGCATCGGGAATCCGCGCAAATACACCAGAGGATATCAAAGAGATCAAAACACAGGTAGATCTTCCGGTGATCGGAATCATCAAGAGAAATTACGATGACTGTGAGATTTATATTACACCAACGATCAAAGAGATTGACGAATTAATGGAAGCGAAACCAGAGATCATAGCATTAGATGCAACAATTTCAAGCCGACCAAAGGGACAGAAATTAGATGAGTTCTTCCATGAGATCAAAGAAAAATATCCAGATCAACTACTAATGGCAGATTGTTCTACAATCGAAGAAGCACTCCATGCAGATGAATTAGGGTTTGATTTTATCGGAACGACAATGGTTGGCTATACAAAACAAAGCAAGGATCTTAAAATCGATGAAAATGATTTTGAAATCTTAAGAACAATCCTTTCAAAAGTAAAACATCCAGTGATCGCAGAGGGAAATATCAATACACCAGCAAAGTTAAAGAGAGTTTTAGAACTAGGAGCGTTTTGTGCAGTTGTAGGTTCAGCGATCACAAGACCACAGCTCATCACAAAATCATTTGCAAATGCTATCAAATAAAAGCATTTTTAAAAGGATCATGTATGGATTATTATGTAAAATCGGTCATACCGATCATTGAATCAAATTATGAAAATTTTACAGCTCTGGAAAAAAATATTGCGGATTTCTTTATGAAAAATGAAGAAAAAATGGACTTTTCAGCAAAAGAGATCGCAAAACACTTGTTTGTTTCAGAAGCTTCGTTATCAAGATTTGCAAAAAAATGTGGATTTCGAGGCTATCGAGAATTTATTTATCAATATGAGGAATCATTTGAAGAGAAAAATAAAGAACTCACGGGACATACAAGAACCGTGTTAAATATGTACCAGGAGTTGTTAAATAAGACATACAGCCTGATGGACGAAGCACAGATCATAAGGATCTGTGAGAAATTAGGACAGGCAAAGAGAGTGTTCGTATGTGGGAAAGGAAGTTCCGGCCTTGCAGCGAGAGAGATGCGCCTAAGATTTATGAGAATTGGAGTAGATATCAATTCGATTCAAGATCCAGATCTGATGAGGATGCAGGCAGTATTCCAAAAGGAAGGTTGTCTTGTGATCGGGATCAGTATCAGTGGAGAGAGTGAAGATGTTTGTTATCTATTAGAAGAATCAAAAAAACGAGGAGCGGACACCATCTTGATCACAGGAAAAAATAAGGATGACTATGAGGATATCTGTGACGAATTAGTTTTGATCGCATCAAGAAAATATTTAGATCATGGAAATGTTATCTCTCCACAGTTTCCAATCCTTATTATGTTAGATCTTATATATTCTTACTATTTAGAACACGATAAAAAGAAAAAAGAAACCATGCACGATGACACTGTGCGCGCATTAAAAGGAGAAAGATCATGAGAATTATCAAAACAAAATCATACGAAGAAATGAGCAAAAAAGCAGCAAACATCATTGCATCTGTAGTCACATTAAAGCCAGACTGCATGTTAGGACTTGCAACAGGATCATCACCAATCGGAACATATGATGAATTAGTAAAGAAATACGAAGCAGGAGATCTTGATTTCTCAGAAGTTACAACAGTAAACTTAGACGAGTACAAAGGATTACCAAAAGAAAATGAACAAAGCTATTACTATTTCATGCATGAATACTTATTCGATAAAGTAAATATCAATCCAGAAAAAACATATCTTCCAGATGGAACAAACTTAAACAGTGAAGAGGAAGCAGCACGTTATGAAGCATTGGTACAGTCTTTAGGAACGGTTGATCTTCAGTTATTAGGATTAGGAAGAAACGGACATATTGGATTCAACGAGCCAGGGGATCATTTTGAAGATGGAACACACTGCGTAGACTTAAAAGAAAGCACGATCGAAGCAAACAAACGATTCTTCGAATCAGCAGATGATGTACCAAAACAGGCATACAGCATGGGAATCGGAACGATCATGCGTTCTAAGAAGATCTTATTAGTTGTCAGCGGAGAAGAAAAAGCACAGGCATTAAAAGACAGTATTTATGGACCAGTAACACCAGAAGTACCAGGATCTATCTTAAGATTCCATCCAGATGTAACAATTATTGCAGATGAAGCAGCTATGTCATTGATCAAATAGTTGAATATGTGGAATAAAAATGAAGATTCAATCTATTTACAAAAGAAGAACTAGTGATCTTTGGAACTCCTGTGTATGCGGGAAGAGTTCCAAACAAAGTACTTCCGATGATACAAGGATTATTTCAAGGAAATGATGCATTTGCAGTACCAGTTGTTACATTTGGGAACAGAAACTATGACAATGCATTGATTGAATTAAGAAATGAACTAGAAAACAATCATTTTCATACGATTGCAGCAGGAGCGTTCGTAGCACAGCATGCTTTTACAGATCAATTAGCAACGATGCGCCCAGGTAAGTCAGATCAGGAAGAAATCAGAGGGTTTGCCAAGCGTATCGTAACGATTGTAGAAATGATACAAACATTGGGAGAAATTCCGAAACCAGTTCATGTAAAAGGAATTGAGCCAATCACGCCATATTATACCCCACTTGGAATTGATGGCAAACCAGCGAAATTCTTAAAGGCAAAACCAAAGACAAAAAGTAATTGTGATCACTGTGATCTTTGTGTGAAAGTCTGTCCAATGGGATCGATCAATTCAGAAGATCCAAGTAAAATTGATGGAATTTGTATCAAATGTCAGGCATGTGTAAAAAAATGTCCAAAACAAGCAAAATATTTTGATGATCCGGCATTTTTATCACATGTTGAAATGTTAAAGAGAAACTATCAAAGAGCTGCTAAAAATGAAATTTTTGTGAGTGATGGCAGAGAAAATGAAATACCATAATTTTTAATCAAGTGGATGAAAACACCATTTTTCTGATATAATTAATTTATCAGCAAAATGGTGTTTTTGCTATTTTATAAGCGAAGGATCAGCTAGAAAGGATTTTTATGCTATTTACAAAAAAGGAAAGTTACATTATACAAGGAATGGATTACCTTTCACTGATCCGTTTTACCTATCCTTTATTTGTGCTATCTACGATCTTAATGGCGGCACTTGCGACACCAATTCAAACAGGAATCTTAGGCCGCTTATCCGCAGATGCGATTGCAGCCAATTCTGTTTCTACGACGATGTTTCAGTACTTGAAAGTTATAACCATCGGAGAAGCCTCAGCATCTGCTGTATTGATCGGAACAACGATCGGGGAAAACAGAGGAACTACAAAAGTAAAAGAATACAGTAAAACACTGCAAGTTATTTATCTGATCATAGGAAGTGTTCTTGGAATCAGCTTGTTTTTCCTAAGGATTCCATTGTTATCTCTCTATGATCTGACACAAAATGCATATCAAATGGCAGACCAGATTCTGATCATTTTATCCATCGTGATGGTTGGAATGTCATACCAGATGCCAACTGGAATTGGTATTATCAAAGGTGGTGGCGATGTAAAATATATGATGTATCTGAATTTGATCTCAACCTGGGCGATCGTGATGCCACTTTCATTTTTAGGGGCATTTGTATGGAAATTGCCAGTACCGATGGTTGTGTTATTGCTGAATTCAGATCAGTTGTTTAAGTGTATACCAACGTATCTGTATGTGAAGAAGGATCAGTGGATCAAGGTTTTTGTTTGATGATCAATACCTTGCCATTTACAGATTCAAATGATAAGATAATTGATAAAACAAAATCAATTGCAACACACTAAGGCAATGAAACTTCTATGAATAATCCAAAAATAATTGCATATACTCTTTCTTAAAGGAGAGTATGTGACATTGAAGAAGAAAATAGAAATTGCAGCCATCCTATGTTCCATCGGCATCTGCAGCTTTGGACAAAATGTCTTCGCAGGAGAATTTCTAAGATTACCAGCCCAAACCAATGCCAAAGTAGAACAAGTGGTGCAGACAAGACTTTTGGAAGAACAAAGAGCGTACCTTATGCAGGCACAGCTTATGACGAAAGTCAATTTAGAACAACAGATTAAAGACAAACCCGTCTATATTCCAAAAACAAAGCATGTAGTCACCCAAAGAGAACGATCGATTCTTGAGAGGATCGTGGAAGCAGAAGCAACCGATAAAGATGAAAAAAGCAAGATACTTGTAGCAAATGTAATTTTAAACCGTGTAAGAAGTAAAGAATTTCCAAACTCGATCGAAGCCGTTGTGTTTCAGAGAGCTTATGGGAAAGTCCAGTTTTCACCGACAGCTGATGGAAGATATGAATCCGTCCATATCACAAAGAGTACGAAAAGAAGCGTAAAAAAAGCATTAGAAGACGGAATCGACTATTCCGAAGGAGCATTATATTTCGTAGAAAAAACGATGGCAAATCCAAAAAATGTTTCATGGTTTGATGAGGCACTTACCAGATTGTTTACCTATCAAGGACATTCTTTTTACAAATAATGCTTGACAAGGAAAGATAAAAGTATTATGATTTTAAGCAAATAGAAAAGAAACCGTTGAGAAAGAGTAGTAAGCAGGATCAGAATGATTCAAAGAGAGCTGCAGGTGGTGAGATTGCAGTATGATTTCCCTGGTGAATGGACTTTCGAGGGTGATTTTGAAAGTAACAAGTAGGAATCGCCGGGCACCCGACCCGTTACCAGAGTGGGCATATATGATAGTATATGATTTAAGTGGACACACCTAGTGTCAATTTGAGTGGTACCGCGGATAATTCGCCTCAAGCATATTTGCTTGGGGCTTTTCTTTTTTTCTATTTGAAGAAACGTACAACTTAAATAAAAAGGAGAAGAAATTATGAGAACAATGAAAAAAGTATTAGCAGCGGGATTAACAGCAGTTATGGCAATGTCATTAATGGTTGGATGTGGAAGCAAGAAAGATGACAGTTCATCTAAAACATATAACTTAGGAATCATCCAGTTTGCAGAACATGGTTCTCTTGATAACTGCCGCAAAGGATTTTTAAAAGGTTTAGAATCTGAAGGTATCAAAGAAGGAGAAAACTTAAAGATTACATACAAAAACTCACAGGCAGATACAGCCACAGATAACCAGATCGCATCAAATTTTGCATCAAAGAAATTAGATATGATCTGTGCGATTGCAACACCAAGTGCACAGAGTGCATACAATGCAACAAAAGACAGTGATATCCCAGTTGTTTATACAGCTGTTACATCACCAAAAGCTGCAGGATTTGTAGATAAAGAAGGAAAGAATGTTGGAAATATCACAGGAACTTCCGATCTTGTACTTGCAGATAAACAGTTAAAACTGATTCGTCAGATGATGCCAAAAGCAAAGAATGTCGGAATCTTCTACAGCACAAACGAAGCAAACTCCAAAGCAGGAATCGAAGCTTATGAAAAAGTAGCTGATAAATATGGATTCAAGATCATCACACAGGGAATCACAGCTTCCGCAGATATGCCAATGGCAGCAGACAGTTTACTGAAGAAAGTAGACTGCATCACAAACTTAACAGACAATTTAGTAGTCAGCAACATGCAGACATACCTTCAGAAAGCAAACAAATTAAATATTCCAGTTTTCGGATCTGAAGTAGAACAGGTAAAATTAGGATGTGTAGCTTGTGTCGGAATTGACTTCGTAAAATTAGGAAAACAGACAGGTAAGATGGCAGCTAAAATCTTAAAAGGCGAAGAAAAAGCAAAAGATATGAAATTCGAAACATTTAACAATGGAGATGTCATCATTAATACAGCAGCAGCTAAGAAGATTAACATGACAATCAGCAAAGATGTGCAGAAACAGGCAAAACAGACATTTGACAAGATCAGCGCACCAGAAAAATAATCAGGAGATGTAAATATTATGGAACAATTGATCATAGGCGTATTTGAGCAGGGATTTATCTATGCGATCATGGCGCTTGGCGTATATATCACATACAAAATATTAGACTTTCCGGATCTGTCCGTAGACAGTACTTTTCCATTAGGAGCAGCAGTGACAACCGTCATGCTCTCCTCAGGAAAGAACCCACTGCTTGCATTAATTGCAGCAACAGCAGCCGGAGCAATTGCAGGAATGGTCACAGGAATCATACATGTAAAATTCAAAGTCAGAGACTTATTATCCGGAATTATCGTTATGACAGGTCTTTATACCTTAAACTTAAGAATTGTAGGCGGAAGCGCAAATGTTCCATTATTTAACTACAAATCCGTATTTGATAATGACTTCATCAACGGAATCTTCCCAGAAGCATTAGCACCATATAAGACGGTGATCATTATTTTCATCATCATGATCATTGCCAAAATATTATTAGACTTATATTTAAAAACAAAATCAGGATACCTGTTAAGAGCCGTTGGAGATAACGAGACAATCGTAACATCTCTTGCAAAAGACAGTGGATTTGTGAAGATCGTAGGACTTGCGATCTCAAACGGATTAGTTGCATTAGCTGGAAGTGTTATGTGTCAGCAGCAGAGATTCTTTGAAATCTCTATGGGAACTGGAACGATCGTTATCGGACTTGCCAGTGTTATCATTGGAACAAACGTATTTAAAGGAAATCTTATCAAAGCAACAACTGCAGTTGTCATCGGTTCTGTGATCTACAAAGCATGTGTAGCAATCGCGATCGAAGTAGGATTACCAGCAACAGACTTAAAATTGATCACAGCAGTCTTATTCCTGATCATTCTGATCATCAGTATGGACCGTAAGAAGAAGGTGAAAAAGGCATGATTGAATTAAAACATATCGACAAATATTATAATATCGGAACAGTCAATGAAGTCTGCCTGTTCAAAGACTTCAATCTGACGGTAGATGACGGAGATTTCATTTCCGTGATCGGAAGTAATGGTTCAGGAAAGACATCCATGTTAAATCTGATCTGCGGAAGCTTAGAAGCGGAAGCAGGAAATATTATTTTAAATGGAGAAGATATTTCTCATCAAAAAGAGTATATCAGACAGAGAAAGATCGGACGTGTTTATCAAAATCCAGCAATGGGAACCTGCCCATCTATGACAATCCTTGAAAATATGTCTCTTGCAGACAATAAAGGAAAGAAATTTGGACTTGGATTTGGTACAAATAAGAAGAGAGTTGACTATTACAGAGAATTATTAAGCCAATTAGGACTTGGGCTGGAAGACATGATGGGAAGCAAAGTAGGTTCCTTATCAGGAGGACAGAGACAGGCAATGGCACTTCTTATGACAACGATGGCACCAATTGAGATCTTAATTCTGGATGAACATACTGCTGCACTTGATCCAAAGACAGCAGAACTGATCATGGAGTTGACAGGAAAAGTTGTCAAAGAAAAGAAACTGACAACGATCATGGTTACACATAACCTGCGTTATGCCGTAGAATATGGAAATCGTATTCTTATGATGCATCAGGGACATGCGGTACTTGATAAAGCTGGAGAAGAGAAAGCAAAATTAGTTGTTGATGATCTTCTGGATCATCAGGTAAAATCATCTTAGCAAGATCAACTAATTTTGTTCCAATTGGAAGTAATAATAATGTTGTAGCAACATTAAATATTGTATGTACATTAGCTATTTGAGCAGCAACATTATTTGGTGTTATACTTTCATTTCCTTTTATCCATGGTTTCAGCGGTTGATTTTTCATATTTTCTAATTCCTGTTATCTCACAATTTTTACTCTACTAATATTATATATCTTCCAACTTATTTCAGCAATCCATTTTTAAACCATGGATATATTTCCTAAAATAAAATTGTGTATTCTCTTTCCTCTTTAGTATGCTTAGATTTTCTGTTATAATAAATACACCGAATTATTCCTTCGCATGACCTAATTTTAAAGGCCTTAAATTCAAAAATAGGAGGTGTTTATAAGTAGAGGATAAACGGAATATTCAAAAAAGAGGTGATTATTATTTCAGTGAGTATAAAAAAACCGGATGGCATACAAATAGAATTAGATTCGACCAAGATTGTTGATGCCATCAGCAAATCAATCATTCGTGAAGAAGAAAAGAAGAATGAGAAAAAGTTGCGTAATTTTACAATATTAGCTACTGGAAATGTACGGGCTAGTCGGTATATAAAAGAGCCCAAAATAAACATGTCGAAACTATTCTCTGGTATTTTCACCAGTATATGTTTCTGCAATTTTTTACAAGATTACAATGAGCGCAATATTTCTGTTACCTACATTCCAACGACAGATTACGAAAAAACAATAGTAGTTACGGCAGATTTTGTTGATACTACTATATTCGGTATGCCTGTTACAGTAAAAC
>OLGH01002633.1_pt1 | contig 13832 bp, 8 predicted proteins | sample 1604851 | NCBI WGS metagenome assembly OLGH01 (sample SAMEA3888894, study PRJEB22519) | human gut metagenome | biome: human gut; feature: human-associated habitat; material: faeces | place: Denmark | collected 2010 | reverse complement strand
TCGGATCACTGTAATTCACCGGATTGTTTTCCGCATAGGTATACAGGTTCTGGCTGAGTGGTTCTAACAGACTTCCCAAATAGCTGTCCTGTGTCAGGAAGATTCCTTCCTCTAGATCATAATATCTCGCTCTCAGGTACTGGTTTCCGGTCGATGCATCGATATATTCCGCATTGTAGGTATACGGATTCTGTATCTCTGTATTTCCACTTACGGAGACATTGCCAAATGCATCATAGCTGTAAGCTGTCTCAAGTATTCCTTCTGTGTTTGTCAGATGATCTACCGAACCGGTTCCGGTATAGCCATAGTAATACGTATCTGTACCGTCACTGTAATCCAGTCTCTCATTTCCGTAGGTATAAGTCTCTCTTACCTTCCCATTCTCATCATAGGCAGTCAGCACCTGCGTATACTGCTGATTGATATCATTGACGTAGTTCCGGCTTTCAAAGTAATCATAGGTGTCTGTCACAACCTTGTATGGGATCAGTGCCTGGCTTGTCTCACTTGGATAAGTGACTTCTCCCGCTCCCGGCATGTTCGTAATGCCGTCCGGGTTTACCACGATTCCCTCTTCATCCGCCCGGTCTTTCGCGATCTTTCTGTGATAAGCTGATACCAAATCTTCCCAGAGTTCTCTCCATGTCTGACCGATGGACTCTTTGGCTACCTGGAATCCCTGCAGGAAGTTCTGTCCGAATCCGTACCAGAACATGGATCCTTCTCTTCCCTGGTCAGAGGTCTTCGGAGATTTCTTTTTCTCCTTGAAGAGCTGATACTCCTTCGTATCTTCCGTGCGGTTCGCTGTAAACATCCGGTTACTGTCTCCGTCATAGAGTGCCGCCATCAGAAGTCCTTTTTCATCACGTACGGCTATCAGACGATTCTCCGTATCATAAGTATAAGTATGCGTCTTTTCATCCGCATTTAATTCCCTTACACGGTTTCCATTCGCATCGTAGATATAGGTTGTCTCTTTTCCATCCTGCTCGCTTGACACCAGTCGGTTTGCCGCGTTGTAGGTATTCTTTATGATAGTTTCTGTCGCCTGCTCCAATGCGTTTTCCGTACTTTGGCGGACTTCGATCTTGTTTCCTGCTCCGTCATAAGCGTACGTCACTCTCTGGATCACTTTATCTTCTGAATCCTTCATCACAATCTCGCTGAGCTGTCCCGCCGCATCGTAACCGTAATTAGATACCTTAGTCTCTTTCTTCGTTTTAATAGACTCTGTCAGGATATAGCCCGACAGGTCATAAGTATAGCGGTAGGTTGAGATTGTCTTTCCTTTTGCATCTCTGTTCTGGATCTCCGTCACCTGATGTGCGGCATCATAAGTAAGCTTTGCACTCGTTTGGTTTGCACGCAAAACTTCTGTCATATTTCCAGCCACGTCATAAGTATAACCGGTCTCTTTTCCTTCCCGATCTGTGACTTTTATCAGCCGGTCCAGTGCATCATATTCATACTGTACTTCGCTTCCGTCCGGATAGATCAGCTTCGCAAGATTTCCGTAGCTGTCATAGTTATATAAGATAACACTTCCGTCTCCCTGCTGTACGCCCGTGATCCGTCCATCCGCATCATACTGATAGGTGGAAGTTCCGGTCAGATCAGACATGGAAAGGCGTTTGCCTTCTTCATCATAAGTATACAATACCTGTCCGTCTGCTTCTTCCGAGTAATCCGTCTGAAGAAGTGCATCCAGCTTGTTATAGTCATACTGAATCGTATTTCCGTTTGGACGGGTGATCTTTTCCAGACGGTTATTCAGATTATAACTGTAGCTTTCTGTTTCTCCCAGTGCATTGGTTCTTGATGTCTGGTTGGACAACAGATCATAGGTGTAAGTCATCTTGTTGCCATTTCCGTCTGTGGTAGAAGTCAGATTGCCTACTTCATCATAGGTATAAGTATTCCGATTTTCATAGCTTGCATCTCCTGCCATCGCTTCCGTCAGCCGATCAGCCAGATCGTAAGCATATCGTACCTGTCTGCCTTCTCCATCGGTAACAGATATCACATTGCCGTTTCCATCGTAAGCGACCGCTGTGGTATTCCCATTTCCGTCTGTGGAGGATAGCAACTGTCCTTTCCCATCATACTGATAGGTAGTCTTTGCTCCGGTCGCATCTGTTTCCTGTACCAGACGGTTCATGTTGTCATACTTTTTCGTCTCTGTTTGCCCTAACGCATTGGTCAAAGAAGTCAGGTTGCCATTGGCATCATATGCATAACTGGTCACACGGGTATCATTCACAGTCTTTTTCGTCAAGTTCCCCACACTGTCGTAGGTATAGCTTTCTTTTCTTCCTGCCGGATCCAGTGTTTCTTCCAGTCTGTCCAGCTTGTCATAACTGTATCGCACAGTATTTCCCATCGGCGACACCTGTGAAGACAGATTTCCGTTCTCATCATAGGTATAAGCGGTTTTCTGCCCCAGTGGATTTTCTACACTTTTCAGTCTGCCCATGATGTCATATTCATAAGATATGCTCCGGTCTGACTGATCCGTCTCACGGATCAGATTGCCGGCGATATCGTAAGTATAAGACTTCTTCAGCCCCTGTGGTGCCGTCTGTCCTGTGATTCTTTCCAGCTTATCATAGGCATACGTGTATTCTGCTCCATTTGGAAGGATTTTCGATGTCACCTGTCCATGCAGGTTATTTTTATAAGAGGTTACATTTCCCAGCGGATCGGTTTCTTTACTCAGTGATCCGTTCCCGTCATATTCATAGGCATATGTTCCGCCATTCGGAAGGGTCTCTCCCACTTTCCGGTTCATGTTGTCATAGGCAGTTTCCGTTACATTTCCTTCTGCATCAGTATAACGGATCTGATTGCCCGCTGCATCGTAAGCATAACTTTCTTCTCCGCCCTCTGCGGTTGTTATTTTTGTAAGTCTCTGAAGGGCATCGTAAGTAAACAGCGTGTCATTACCATTTTTATCGGTATGTATCACCGGAAGAGACAGTGCATTATAGCCATATGTTTCTGTATTTCCATTGGCATCGGTCACACCGGTCAGATTGCCAAGTACATCATAGGTGTAACTTGTTCTCTCCCCTGCCGGATTGATTTCTTCTGTCAGCTGGTTTAGCACATTATAGCTATACTTCCAGATTCGTCCGCTGCTGTCTTCTTTCTGAGTGACATTTCCATTGGCATCATAGGTATAGGTTGTAATTTTTCCTTCTGCATCTGTGGCTTCCGTCAGATTGCCCACCTCATCATAGGTATAAGTGTTCTTAGCTCCATCTGCTTCCACGACTTTCACCAGCCGCTGATACTTATCGTAGGAATACCTCGTCTCTTCTCCGAATGCATTTGTTACAGAACTTTTATTTCCATATACATCATACTCATAAGTCTCTTCAAAGCCTTCATTGTCCCATGTATGAGTCACTCTTCCCTTGGCATCATATTCATACTCTGTCACCAGTCCGCTGCTTCTCGTCTCTTTCACCGGCTGATTTAAACGATTATATTCATATTTTACCGTTGTTCCGTCCGGCGCTGTGATTGTATCGTACAGACCTGTGGCAGTGTATGTCATCTCATAAGTGTTGCCGCCACCATCGGTCACACCGGATGGCAGACCCTTCTTGTTATAAGTATAGGTGATCTTTCCGCCCAGTGCGTCTGTCAGTTCTATGAGTTGTTCCATCTGATTGTAACGATAAGTTGTTACATTTCCCAGTGCGTCCGTCACTGTCTTCGGCTGGTTCTGCGTGCCGAACACTGTACTGCTTGTATTTCCGGCGGCGTCTGTCAGTGAAGTCTGGTTTCCGTTTCCATCGTAAGCGACTTTCGTTGTATTGCCCAGTGCGTCCGTCAGTTCCAAGAGTTTTCCATCACTGCTGTAGTGGTAAGTCGTCGTATTACCGTTGGCGTCGGTCATCTCTTTTAAGTGTCCCAGCACATCATATTTATAAGACACGGCTGTTCCGTCCGGATAAGTGGTCTTTGTCCGGTTATTCAGCCTGTCATATTTATAAGAGGTAACCTGTCCGTCCGCATCTTCTGTCAGGACATTCCCATTGTCATCATAGGTATAACGTGTGGTAAGTCCACCCTCGTCTGTGTAAGAAGTTGTTCTTGCCAGTTCATCATAGGTATAGCTGTCACTGGTTCCTTGCGGATATGTGATCTGTGTCGGAAGTCCATCCTCCTGAAATGTATAGGACACCTGTTCTCCTGCGGCATCTGTGACAGAATTTACCTGATTCTGTGCATAATCATAAGTGTAGCTTGTTGTATTTCCATTTTCATCCGTCTGTGTCAGGATATTTCCAAGTGCATCATAGGTGTAGGTAATGGTATCTCCTGCCGCATCTGTTTCTGTCAGTTTGTTGCCTCTTACATTATAGGTATACGTCGTTGTATTCCCTTCCGCATCGGTCAGGGATGTCTGATTGCCGACTGCATCGTAGGTATAGCTGTATGTTCCTCCTGTGCCGTTGTCCGCTTTGATTTTATTTCCCATCCCGTCAAAGGCGAAGGATACGGTATTTCCATTTCCGTCTGTAACAGCCATGACATTTCCTGATGCATCGAACGTATATCCCGTATGTTCTCCATCTGCAGAGGTCTCGCCGGTCTTTCGTCCTTCTGCATCATAAGTATAGACTGTCACACCGCCCAGTGTGTCAGTCATCTCTGTCAGCAGTCCATGTGCATTATAGCTGTAGGATGTCCTGTTTCCCTTTGCATCTGTCATCGTAATCAGCCTTGCACCGGAATAGGTGTAGGTAATGGTATTTCCATTGGCATCGGTGTCTGTCAGAATTCTTCCCTGTGCATCTACGGTATAAGTATGTTGTAATTTTCCGGCAATTGTTATTGTCAGAAGATTACCTGATTTATCATAGGTATATTCTGTAGCAATTCCGTCATATCCGCTCTCACGAATGACATGATGGTTCTCGTCATAGTCCCAGGTCTTTTTCTTCCCGTCAAACCGGGTCTGGCAGGTTTCATTTCCTGCCTCGTCATACTGATGTCCGGTCGTGTGTCCCAGTTCGTCAGTTTCACTTTCCAGCTGGTTTTCCGCATTGTATTCCATAGTACGGGTTGTGCTGTCCGGATTTTTTACTTTGACGGTCCGCATCTGATCATCGTAATAATAAACCGTCTGATTCCCATTGGCATCGGTCGCCACGGTCTGTCCATCTTTATAAGCGAGACTTGAGACTCCGCCATTGGCATCGGTCTGAGTGGTCACTCTTCCCTGATCATCATACACATTTTGGACAATTCGCATACCGTTCGCATCATACCATGCTGTCATGCGATGAGCGTCATCGTATTCATACCTTGTCACCGCTCCGTTGGCATCTGTGTAAGAGATCAGATTTCCGTTCCCGTCATAGGCATAGGACAGGGTACTGCCGTTCGGAAGCTGAATTGCGGTAATATATCCTTCTTCATTTGTTGTAAACTCGTATTTTATTCCTGCCGGAGATGTAATCTCCCTGAGATTATAATTGTCATCATAGGTAAGGACGGTCTGATTTCCTTTTTCATCTTCGATGGAAGTCAGCATTCCAAAGTAATTAAATGTTTTTGTTACATTCGTTTCATCTGTGATGGTGTACTGATAGACCGGATAGCTTTCTTCTCCTTCCCCAAAGTCAAACGTGTTTTCTTTGATCTTCTTCTGGTTCAGTTTCAGTTCATAACCATCTGGTGCTGTATATTCCCCATCTTTTTCAGTAAAGACCAGAATGCTTCCATCCCCACGGCGATAGTGTAGATTTCCATCTTTATCTTTTGTGATCTGTTCGGTGTAATCAAACGACCACCCACGACCGAATACACTGGCGAGTTCTGCTCCTTTGGAGTTGTAGTTCCGTTCAATCACAAAGTCATCCGTGTAATCTGGAATCGAAACATCGGTACGGTTCAGATAGAAATTTCCGGTGTTTAAGTTTACCGGTTCGAATCCAAACTCACAATGCAGCCCTCTTCCCATCAGTGCCGCATCAATCTTTGCCTTTTCTGTATCATCTAGTGCTGGTGGATTATATGGAACGGTCGCATTCTTCTTTGGATTACGAATAAACAGAGTATTATTCTCCACCAGAAGCATATCCTGTACCCGGTTGTCGTGCATAATCTTGGCAAGCGGTATTCCATAATAATTTGCAATCTTCGGAAGCGTGTCATACTGTGTCACTTTATAAATGGTAAAGTCATCACTCTTTTTTGTCTGGCCTGCGATTCCATCCTTCGCTGCAGTCCCACTGATGTAATAAAGCACATTAAATTCCGGCTCTGTAAAAGGATATACCGTCTGCCAGTTCCCAAGTTTATCTTTATATTTCGTCGTCCCCTTAGAAAATGCACTGTCAAAACTGCTGCTGTCCGGATATTTATAGGAATAGCTTGCCAGAGAAACGCCCTGATAATCTTTTTTCTCATCATTTAAGGCATAACCTACCATAGCTCCCGGTGTTGCGATGCCATCTGCAAACACTCCCTGGAACTGCAGTTTTCCGCTCTTATCCGTCAGTACCATACTTCTGAGTGCAACTGTTGTATCGTTAAGTCCGTAATTTAGGTTCACCGGATCCGGCACACTCCAGTTAATAGTGATACTTGGGCGTTTGTCCCAGGAAAAATCCACCTGCCCGTCAGTTCCAGTGGAATATGGCGTATAGAATGCACCACCCAAGTTCGTCTCGTTTGTTGCCATAACAACCAGTCCATTGTTATCTGTAATCCCCTGTACCCAGTTATTCACCGTTTCCCTGATATCAAACTGGTGCATCCCATGTTTATGGACAGACACTGCATTCTCTCCTGAAGGTTCCAATGAAAGTCCCACAGAATTATCCCATGTAAGACTTCCTGCATTCCATGGGGAATTGATCCGGTAACATGCAAAGGTTGCATTTGTCTGCGGATAATCCACATACTGATATACATTCAGGCTGGCACTGTCAATTTTTGCTTCTGAAGGAATACTCTTCCTGAAATCGTAATTAACTGCAAAATACATTCTGCTCCGCCCAATGTCCTTTGCCCCCGGCACACCAGTCATGGCACTGGTGATGTATCCGGCATAGCCATAGCCGGCTCCATGATAGGTTCCATGAACCGTACTTGTTGTGACCTCGATCAGACTTTCTGTCGGAACCGTAACCGTTGGATCGATTTTTACAGGATAAACCCTTTCTTCTGCCAGAAGCCATTCTTTGTCTGCGCGGACTGTAATCATATAAGTATGACCATCGGATTGTTTCTCTGCTGATATCTCAATTTTCTGGGACTGACTGCCATCAGAATCAGACATCAAAGGTGCAGACAGAACAAACAGGATGGTGTTCTTACCCTTTTCACGAATGAAGATCTGGTTATCTTTACTCTCTACATCATATCCTTTTGCATCGAAAAGATATTGAAATTCATTCTGCTCCGTTTTCTCCCGTAAGATGATATCTTCCTTTACTCCGGTCGTATCTACGCTGTACTGTACGTCGATATTCTCCTGTACACTGTTGTAAAGCAGTGCATGATCTTTCGTTGTCGCATTCCCATAAGTTCCTTCCTGCGGAAAAAGTTCCAGTGTATGTTCTTTATTCGTAATTTCAATCCCACGTTCCTCTGTAACATTCGCTGGAAAACTGACATCTATGCTGCTGTCCTTTGGTTCATAGATAAGGTCCAGATTTGGATCACGAATCTCTTCTTCTGTCGGAGTTTTTACTTCCTCTTTGCCTTCTATATCCTTGGGTATTAAAGTAAGGTCAACCGGACGCATTTCCCCGGAAGTTGATTCATGGGTATTCGCTTCCGATGTAAGCAATGTAACATAATGAGTCGCATCCACCTGGAATACTTTTTCATGTTCTTTTACTTCCACTGGCTCTCCGTATAACCCTGTCAGTTCAGCTTCTTTTTCATCAGTATATTTCGTAATTTCAGGCAGACGCAGTGAAACCTGTTCTTTTTCATTGAATGCACTTTCTACCAAAACTTCTGCATCTTTTAAGTTCTTTTTCGAATCATCGTTATTCTCTGCTGACTGCTCAGGCTGCACCTGTCCAACCGTTTCCTCATACTGCTTCTTATATAATTGTTCTGTCTGATATTCATCATATAGATTTGAAACCACTTTTTGAGTTTCTTCCGCTAAAACCGCCATATCAGAATCTAATAACATACATCCAGTAACAACGAATGCCAAAATTCGTTTTTTCCATTTATCCCACTTTTTCATTTATATTTTTCCTCCATGCACGATTACCAAAATAGACAATCAGCCCCATCAAAAAGATACACTGACATAAAAGTGTAACTCCACTTTGAAGATTTCTCTCAGGCAAAAATGCAGGCAGAGTCATTATCACGCACAACCCAAGAAGTACTGCGATCGCTCTTTTTCCCATGAAAATATCTTCTTTCCAATTTCTTTCATAAAATTGTTCCATCAATAAGTAAATAAACCCGACACGTATCATGTTCTGACAGAATCCGGATAACAGATAGATCAGCCATTTTATCTGTTCCTGGTCCAATCTGCCTGTCTTTGCAATCCCCCATCCAATGCCTCCCATTATACAGCTAACCACTAACTGACCAATTAAATACAGCATTCCACAACGTATCATTACCGATTTACAGAATTCTGTTTCCTTGGAAATATATTTTTTGAAAAGCAGGTATAACAGGATGATCCCAACACAGAAACACACTCCTCCCAGTATCATGTGCAGTGATCCAATACGCCGGTCATAACTCCACTGTCCCATAAAATACGGAAGTATTATAATTCCTGCTATTCCAATCGAAAACATGCAGCCAAACGCACTGCATAGAATCATTTTTCTGTCTTTCGCATATACCATACATTCTTTCATATCGTTTCTCATTCCTCTTGATTCTTTTTCTCACATTCTACTAATATTCCCTGAACCAGACACCTCTTCTGTTTATCATTTCTCGTGCATGTAGATAAAGTCAACAATGGAGGAGTAATCTCGGTTTCATCTTGTATTACTCCACCAGAATCTGCCACAAAATCAGGTATTTGCCGTAAATAATCATTTATTCCTTCTGTTGTACTAAAATCATAGGATGTCAGAATATGTTCTGCTGGATGTTCATAAGCAGCAATAATATGGTATGTTCGCTTTTCTTCCGGAGTAAATAGAAACACCTCATTATACTTTTCAAAGTAATCTCTGTCCAAATATTTATCCAGGCAACCAAACATACTGCCATCTTTCATATGATGTCCATATAGAACTGTATTCGGACTGGAAAAATCTTTTCCGTTAACTTTCTCTGTATAAATTGCCCCATAAATGTTCGACTCTTTATCAATATCGTGGCTCAGATAATATCCATCCTCGTCCCCCTGCACGACCGGATAGTCAATTTTTGTTCCCGGAATCCGAATCCACGCATATACATCCGCATTTCTGTTTTGCCAATAGTTAAAATCTATCCATTCCTCCGGCTCTGTTTCTTCACAGAATTGTTGGTATACTTTTGCAGTCTTATCCCGGATAGCTTTCCCAAAACAGAAAATGCACGTACACACAATTCCTGCAGCTATTACTTTCATGACCTTTTTCATACTTTTCCCACCAGTCTCCTTCCTCTATAGTACAACCTTAATTCTTCAAGCAACTTTCTCTCCACATTTCATATAATCAGGTTAAATATATTGTATTTTATAATTCACATCTTTTCAACCAATATTTAATCTCATGTATAAAAAATGCCAGGCACTGGAACTTCCCTGAAAATTTCAAATTTTCTCTTCCAGCCACCTGACACTTTTCACTTTTCTTTTTTTTCTAATTTTCTTCCCGCCATTCTTTTAATGCAGCCGAAAGTCTCCGGTCAATATCTTTCCTTGCTGCCTCACATTCATCCGGGTATTCCTTTGCCGCCTTGAAAATAAACCGCAGCACAAACTTAAGTCCCACAGGCAATACCATGCGGAGCATGGATTCCGGTAATACAAAATGCGTCCCATGCTCGTATACAAGCGGTACGTATTCACAGGTATGTGGGCGTTCTTTCAGCCGCCTGTCCATACGACGGATATATTTTCCTGCCTCCCAGAAGGAATCATCCTCTGCACCTACGAGGAACAACCGTCCTTTTATATTCTCAACTTTGATCATTTCCCTGCCATACGAAATCACTGGCTGTCAATCCGAAAGTCAGTGTGATCTTCAGAAAATAAGATCCTTCCTTTCACCATGAAATCGATCTGCTCTGTTAGCCTTTTATCATATCATCATGATTCCACAAATACAATTCCATAAGCCTCCGGACCGATATAAGTTGCGATTGTTGCACCAATCTCTTCCGGCTGCTTCATTTCTACTTTCAGATCTGCCTCCTGAAGGGTGGCCATGTATTCCCGGCAGTTCGTATCATCCTGAGAAAAAAGCGGGATTGCCTGAAACTCAGGATCTATTTTACATTCTTCTGCCAATACTGCCATGTCCCGCATCGCTTTTTTTGCTCCCCTTGTCTTTTTTACGACCTCAATTTCTCCTTCTTTTGTAAAAGTAATGATTGGCTTGAACTGAAGTTTATTTCCAATGGCTGCTACAGTCTTCGGCAGTCTTCCTCCTCTTGCAAGGTATTCCAGTGTATCCAGGCATGCGATCAGTCTGACTCTTGATCGGAATTTTTCCAGTTCTTCTGCAATCTCTTTTCCACTCATTCCTTTTTCACGTAACTCACAGGCATAAAATGCAATTTGCTTTTCCGCAGCAGCCGCACATTTGGAATCGATAATATAAATTCCTTCATAATCTACCATGGACTTTGCCAGCATCGCCCCCTGATAAGTTCCTGAAAATCCTGATGAAATCAGAATACACACTACTTCTTCTTTCTTATTCTTTGCTTCTTCAAAAATCTTCACAAAACATTCCGGTGACGGAAGGGATGTCTTTATATTCACCCCATCCAGAAGCATCTCCCAAAATGTTGTCATTGGTATCGTCTTATCATCAATATACGTCTTCTCGCCACATAAAAGCGGCATTGCGATCAGTCCAATCTGCTTCTCTTCCATTTCCTGCAATGTGATATCTGATGCGGAATCTGTAAAAATTCTGACACTCATTTTTCAACCTCTCTGACCGGGCTTCCCCCCGGCTCTCTTTCACTTTGTTTATATATTTTGACTTTTATCTGAAATGCAACTATAATAAATTAAATCATCATTCTATGCTCAATGCAACAAAAGTCGCAGAAAGAAATTATAAATTCATTTACCGCAAAAGGCAATAGCCTGTCCGGTATTTGCAACTTTTCCGCTCAAAAGTTGCAGAAAGGAGTTTTATGGGACAAAATGCAAAAGCTACTGACTTTTTAAAAGAATGCATGGCAGATGCATTGATCCAGAAAATGCAGGAAAAGCCATTTGAAAAGGTCACTGTAAATGAAATTGCGGATCTTGCCGGTGTGAACCGTTCAACCTGGTTTCGGAATTTTAAAACGAAAAATGATGCCCTCTCTTTTAAGATTGTCATTCTCTGGAACAGATACCGAAATGACCATGGTCTCTCATCTGAAAAATATACTTTGGATAATGCCCGGGATTTTTTCGCATTTACTTATGAGAACCGTTTCCTGTTGCAGCTTGCGTATACCGCCCAGGTTCAATCCTCTATCTATGATGGTTTCTATCAGATTATGATGTCACAATATGACGGGTCTGCCTATGAATGTTATCGTGGACGCTTTTATTCTTACGCCCTTTTCGGATTACTGGATGAATGGGTCAAGAGAGATTTTTCTGAATCGCCTGCAGATCTTTCAACAATATTTCATAAAATAATACAATCCTGAGGATTGCATTCCGCTGCCTCCATGCGTATAATACTTTATGTAATCTGTCGCAGAAAGTGGGGAACATCATGAGAACAATGGATTTTACAACCGAGCAGCCTGACTGCTGCCAGGTGGGTGATTATCTGGAAGTCGAAGAAAATCAGCTTCCTACATCCTACTGGTATATGCTCGAACATGCTTACGGTGCAAGTACAAATTATAAGAACCGTGAGCGTCTCCAGACCCGCAGAGGCAAGGTCACTAAGATATGGAAAGATGACCGCTTCAACTACATAACTTTGGAATTTGATGAAGAGGATGTAAAGTAATGTATAATAAAGATGATATTGTGTATATTTTAGAAAATGATCAGGTCGTCCGCAAGGCAAAGGTTGCCGGAAGACAGGATGATCTTTATATCGTTCAGTTGATCGGTTCCTGCGGTGCGATTCATCTGCCGGAAAGCCGGCTGTTTGAAAGTGCTGAAGCAGCAGAAGAAAACCGCCAAAAGACGAAACTGAACAGTGCCAATGTCAGAAATGACTTTATCAGTAACCGGCCTGACCCGTTCGACCGCTGGATCAACAGTCAGAAATTCTGATATTTTATCGCAGGTTGTATTTACCAAATAAGGTTAAAGAAGTTATATAGAAAAACTTCTTTAACCTTATTTTGCTCTTTATTCCTTTTTTTCTGCTTTTTCCCCTGTCTCATACGCTCTGATTCTGCGAAGTAGCTTTCTGTATAATTCATCCTGAAGCAGTTCCCTATGCTCATATGAAACAGGGTAATCATTCAGAAAGTCCGGGTGTTCTTCTATATATTTATCTCTTTCTGCCTGCCCGGCATTCAATAAATATTTCTCATAGGTCTGTGTCTCAATAAAATTAGTTAAAATTCGCTTAGTCCAACCATATCTTTTCGTCATTTGAATGTAAAATTCACGTTGCGAATCATCCTTACATTTTTCCATAATGATGATATTGACAGATTTTGCCGAAACCGATATAATGTTGCCATAATTTAATAAAGTATGTCATATCGCTTTTGCAATTATTTGCAGGAAGTTGGGTGTAATTCCCACACAGGAACGCTGCTGTAATAACGGAGCGGCCTTTCACGAACAAATTGTTTTTGTTCAGTCACTGGATATTTTCTGGGAAGGCGAAGGGTATTTGCTATGAGGTTTAAGTCAGAATACAGCGATATTACATAAGTACAATTACTCTTCGGACTCAAGAGGTACTAAATGGATAAAAAGGCTGTTTTCACACAGCCTTATTCGGCGTGTGTTCATTATCCTGTTCCAATGCAAATTACCGCATGAATCTTTTGAAGGGTTCATGCGGTTTTTTATATTTTATTTACATTTGAAAGGGAGTAACAAGTATGAAAAAATGGATGGGTTTAGGTATGTCGGCGCTATTGTTAATTGCAGCGCTTACCGGCTGCGGGACAACACAACAGGAGACGGCTTCCAATGAAATATCGGTGAGCCAGACAGACTCTCATTATCCCGTGACGGTTGAAAGCTATAATTATGCGGGTGATGTGGTAACAACTACGTATGAAAAGGCACCGGAACGTGTGATTGCTGTGTATCAAGGTTCCATTGAAACGATGCTTGCTTTGGGATTAGAGGAACACGTAGTGGCTTCTTACGGACTGGATAATGCCGTAAAAGAGGAATGGGAAGACGGTTTGTCAAAGATGAACTATCACGAAGAAGTGTTTGCACCCTCCAAAGAAGATGTCATGATGTTGGAGCCGGACATGATTTTCAGTTGGGGTTCTTTGTTTGGTGAGAAAAAATTAGGCGATGTAGACCAATGGATTTCCAGAGGTACCAATACTTATATTAATACCAATACAAGAGCGGGTGGTTATGACCGTACTTTGGAACACGAATATACAGATATTTTAAATATAGGAAAAATATTTGATGTAGAAGAAAAAGCGCAAGCATTGGTAGATGAAATGAAGCAAGAAATTGAAGACGCATTGGCTAAAACCAA
>OLGH01002632.1_pt1 | contig 13833 bp, 7 predicted proteins | sample 1604851 | NCBI WGS metagenome assembly OLGH01 (sample SAMEA3888894, study PRJEB22519) | human gut metagenome | biome: human gut; feature: human-associated habitat; material: faeces | place: Denmark | collected 2010 | reverse complement strand
ACAGTCGACACCGAGACGTTTCAATACATTTTCATGTTCTGCGAAAGCACCCTGTAGTGCTAAAACTGCAACAGTCATTATTTTCCTCTTTCTGCCATCAGTAAGGCGATTTCCTGTTCATTGATGCCGACCATAGCTTCCCCGAGGTCTTCGGAAAGTTTGGCGATCAGTTTTGCATCAGTATAATTAGTAACTGCTTTTACGATCGCAGCAGCTCTTTTTTCCGGATTTCCGGATTTGAAGATACCGGAACCTACAAAGACACCTTCTGCACCGAGCTGCATCATCAGGGCTGCGTCGGCAGGAGTAGCGACACCGCCGGCTGCGAAGTTTACAACCGGAAGTCTGCCGTTGTCATGTACATAGGCAACCAGTTCATAAGGAACCTGCAGTGTTTTTGCAGCTTCAAACAGTTCATCTTCACGCATACTGGTCAGCTTTGCAATTTCACTGTTCATTTTTCTCATGTGGCGTACGGCCTGGACAACATCACCAGTACCAGGTTCACCTTTAGTTCTTATCATAGATGCGCCTTCATTGATTCTTCGTAAAGCTTCACCTAAATCTCTTGCTCCACATACGAAAGGAACATTAAACTGAGTTTTGTCGATATGATATATATCATCAGCAGGAGAGAGAACCTCAGATTCATCTATATAATCAATCTCTATAGCCTGAAGAATCTGTGCTTCTACGAAGTGACCAATACGGCATTTTGCCATAACAGGGATACTTACTGCATCCTGTATACCTTTTATCATCTTAGGATCACTCATACGTGATACACCGCCAGCAGCTCTTATATCAGCTGGGATTCTTTCAAGTGCCATAACAGCACAAGCACCAGCAGCCTCAGCTATCTTAGCCTGTTCAGGAGTAGTTACATCCATGATAACACCGCCCTTTAACATCTGGGCGAGTCCTTTGTTTAATTCGTATTGTGAAGTAGTTGTCATAATAAATAACCTCTTTTCTTTATTTTAAATATTGATATTTCATTGTCAGTTCAATCATGTCAAGTATGTCATGATCGGTTGACTACGCTAAGTAATCATTAACTTGTGGATATAATAGAACTTATCTGGATATATTAAAATACTCAATATAAAGAAAAATAATAATGCCAGTTGATATTAAACTGGCATTTAAACACAAGAAAAATACATATAAAATGATAATGTCAGATACAGATGTAAAAATAAAAAAGCTCTTTCCTACAGTCAGAAAAAGCTTTTTTATATTAGAAATATTATGTTTAAGTTATAGCAGTATTACTATGAGATGCACGAAATTCATGAAATTCTCAGTATTACAATATATCACTGCCATCTGGTATCTTAGATATAATCGTTTTGTTGATTCTTATAAAGAATATAAGCGAAACAGTGAGTGATATAAGTTCAGCAATAGGAAATGCCCACCATACAGCATGTAGTCCTCCAAGCTTAGAGAGAATGAAGGCTGCTGGGATGAGTACCACAAGCTGACGCATGATGGATACAAGCATGCTGAATACCGCTTTTCCTAGTGCCTGGAATACTGTACCACATATAATACAGAACCATGCGATGAGATAATGGATACCAATTATACGTAATGCAGGAATACCTATTCTTAACATATCATCAGATGCATTAAACATACCAAGCAGTACCTGTGGAATACCTTCAAAACATAGGAAACCTATAAAAGTAAGTGAAAATGCAGTTATAAGGCTTAGTTTGATAGTCTTTAGCATACGTTTTCTGTTCTGTGCTCCATAATTATAAGCAATAATAGGTGTTATACCGTTGTTCAGACCGAATACTGGCATAAAGAAGAAACTCTGAAGCTTGAAGTATACACCAAATACGGCTGTAGCTGTAGAAGAGAAACCTATGAGGATTCTGTTCATGGAGTAAGTCATGACAGAACCGATAGACTGCATAATAATAGATGGCACACCTATGGCATATATCGTGCCTATAATATGTGCATCTGGTCTGAACCTGTGGAAATCAAGCTTGATTTCATGGTTAAACTTATGGTTACATGTTCCGGCAACTATGGCTGCAACACACTGACCGATAACAGTGGCAACAGCAGCACCAGTAACACCCATCCTTGGACAGCCTAAAAGACCAAATATCATAATAGGGTCGAGGATAATATTTGTAATAGCACCACACAGCTGTGATGTCATGCTGAATATGGTACGTCCGGTAGATGTTAACAGACGTTCAAAGAAAATCTGTGCAAGTAGTCCGAAAGAGAATATCATAACAGTACTTAAGTATTCTATTCCGTATTCCATAATCTGCATATCAGCGTTTCCTATCTGGCTTTTATAGAAAGGCTTAACGATAGTGAAACCAAGAATTAAAAAGACGATATAACTGCATACATATAAAAATGCTGCATTTGATGCAATCTTATTCGCTTTCTTATAGTTGTGTTCACCAAGCGACTTGGATAGTAAAGCATTCATACCAACGCCGGTTCCGGTGGCAACAGCTATAAGAAGAGTCTGCAGCGGGAATGCCAGAGAAACTGCAGTAAGAGCATTCTCTGATAACTTGGCAACAAATATGCTGTCAACAATGTTGTAAAGTGCCTGAACAAGCATAGAAATCATCATTGGCAAAGACATGTTAAATAATAGTTTGGCTATGGGCATAGTACCCATTTTATTTTCTACCCTAGGGGCAGAGTTTGTTTCCTGACTCATAAATCCTCCTGTGTGTAAATAATGTAAAAATATGACAATAACTTATATAGTATAGCATAAATCATAAAATGGTACAATGAGAGGAGGATAAAGGGAATTAATAAAAATCACGCATGATACATTTATGATAATATATCATAAATTATCCAACTACTTTATAATTAAACATTGATGTATTCAAGGCTTTAGTAAGCCACATATACATAATAATGTTTAAAAGGGTAATATACCGGCACAATAAGTAATATCAGCCAGAATTATATTATTCAGAATAAGTAGAATGGAGTCAGCAGGATATTGTTCTTGAGTTTAAGATATACAACGAAAGAAAAGAGAGTAATATTGATGAAGCAGCAGATGCAGCACTTAAGCAGATATATGAAAAGCGTTATAAGGAAGAACTGATACAAAGGGGAGTGTCCGAAGATAGAATATACTGCTATGGTGTGGCTTTTAAAGGAAAACAGGTTGTTATAAAGATGGGAAAGAAGATAAAAGGAATATGATAATAGTCTAAAGCAAAAGGTGCTGTCACCTCAACGATTTTCAATCGTTAAAGCGACAGCACCTTTATGATTAGAATCAGTCCGAAGCTGGATATTGTTAATTACAGCTTCTGGTTATCCTTCATATATTCATCATATAATCCGATGACCTTATTCATAACCTCAGGACCAGGAGCACCGAGAGTAAGTCTCTTTTCTACACATGTCTTAAGGCTTATAGCTTCATATACATCTTCTTCAAAGACAGGACTTATTTTCTTGTATTCATCAAGTGAGAGGTCATCAAGAGCGATTCCCTTATCTATGCACATAAGTACAAGCTGTCCTACGATACCGTGGGCATCTCTGAAAGGAACACCCTTCTTTACAAGGTAGTCGGCAGCATCTGTTGCGTTAGTGAAGCCCTTCTTAGCAGAGTCTTCCATACGTGCATCGTTGAACTTCATAGTATCAATCATGCCCTTGAACAGGCTTACACAACCCTTTACAGTATCAATAGCATCAAAAGTAAGCTCTTTATCTTCCTGCATGTCTTTGTTGTATGCAAGAGGAATTCCCTTCATAGTTGTAAGTATGCTCATAAGTGCACCATATACACGTCCTGTCTTGCCACGTACAAGCTCTGCTATGTCAGGGTTCTTTTTCTGTGGCATGATACTTGAACCTGTGCTGAATGCATCATCGAGCTCAATGAACTTATATTCGTTAGAATTCCATATACATATTTCCTCAGAGAATCTGCTTAAGTGCATCATGATAGTAGAGAGTGCGCTTAAGAACTCTATAACATAGTCTCTGTCAGACACAGAATCCATACTGTTAAGTGTTGGTCCGTCAAAGCCAAGAAGACTGGCTGTCATTTCCCTGTTGAGAGGATATGTAGTTCCTGCAAGGGCACCAGCACCGAGAGGACAGTAGTTCATTCTCTTATAGATATCGTGAAGTCTGCTTCTGTCACGCTTAAACATCTCAAAATAAGCTGAGAAGTGATGAGCCACTGTTACAGGCTGTGCCTTCTGCAGGTGAGTAAAACCTGGCATATAAGTTTCAACATTTTCTTTTATTATTTTTAAGATAACTTCCATGAGTTCTCTTACTTCTTCATCAACATTCTTAACTTCGTCCCTTGTATATAGTCTCATATCAAGAGCAACCTGGTCGTTACGGCTTCTTCCAGTATGAAGTTTCTTTCCGGCATCCCCGATGCGCTCAATAAGAGTAGCCTCCATGAATGTATGGATATCTTCATACTCATCAGTGATTTCAAGCTTTCCTGATTCGATATCAGAAAGTATGCCCTTTAAGCCATCTGTGATCTGCTTTCCTTCGTCTTCTGATATGATACCCTGTGCTGCAAGCATAGTGGCATGTGCGATACTTCCTTCTATATCCTGCTTATAGAACTTCTGGTCAAATGAGATAGAAGCGTTAAAGTTGTTTACAAGTTCGTTAGTTTCCTTAGTGAAGCGTCCGCCCCAAAGTTTCATTGTTTACCTCTTTCCTGGGATTGTCGTATTATCACATCATTATAATTTATTATAACATCCCAATTAATAATATTCTATCATAGCCGGGGGCTTTTGACCCCGACATCATATAAATGCATAAATGCAGATTTATACCTTTATTAAATATAGCTGCTGTTTAATCAGCGTGATTGCTTTCATCGCTGTCAAGATTATCAAAATCATCAAGCTCATCAAGACTGAAGTCATCAAGTGGCATAGGTGAATCATGAGGATTAATATCATCATCATATATGGACTGTGTTTCTGTTTTTCTTCTGTCCATCAGAATCACATCATCTTCACATATAAGCTCCTGTATAAGTACAGGCCAGCTGTCTGTGCTTATAACATTCATACGGCACATTCGTTTAAAGAAGTATATACCTATCAATATAATAATGCAGAGCGAAGTGATAATGCAACCTAAAATAAGGTTAACAGGTGTATATTTGAGTGTTATATTATGCTCACCTGCTGGAACATGTACACTTATAAAAGCACCATATATATCATTTGTTTCAACCTTTTTACCATCTATATATACTGACCATCCTTTATCATATGGAATAGAGCATATAAGAGTTGCATCCTTATCTGCATTAACAGTGCCTTTTATCTTGTTGTTAGTGAATTCTGATACGTTAAGCGAGTTGTTGTTAAGTATGTTAAAGGCTTCTGTGAATCTTGAAGTTTCAAGTGTGTATACACTGGCGTTCATGGATGTGTCAGCTGAAACTACGATCACATCCTCAGGAGTAGCATATCCAAGATCTATGATGGTTCCACCTTTTTTAAGGTCTTTGTAGGTATATTCAGAACCATGTATAGTGACGGTTACTGTGTCACAGGCAGTATTCTTAGTGATCATATACAGGTGTCCGGCTTTCACTGGTTTTACTTCAAAGCCGGCATCAGTAGAGTTCTCATATGTCAGTGTGAACACGTTGGATATTCCTGTAAGATTCTTTATAAGCGAGTTCTGGTTGTCTATGCCTGAGCCTATAGCCTCGCTTCCTTCCCATCCGTAAGGGTCGTTGTATGTCATGTAGCCGATAGGAAGAGTGTAGGTGTTTTTATATATGAATTCTCCATCATCACCTGTGTAATATGTCCTTAGAGGACTTTCTGTAAGTATACGGTTTGATATGGCATATTTAACGGAAAACAGACTTTCAGTTACAAGAGTTGCACCGTTATATTTGTAAGCATTAAATGAGTGCTCAAAACCAAGCTTACCAAGGAATTTTTCCATAGCACCATTCGAGGTTGATGAGAATGTTGACATACTGTGGTAGTTATGCCATGCACCATCATTGTTAGAACGGCTGCCGAACTTTTTATCCATGCGGTAGAAGGATGAGTCATCCTCTGCCACAGTAGATGTGACTGTTTTTACGGCATCATAATCAAGCAGATAAGAGGTACGGCTTGTAGTTCCGATGCCGGTAGAGTCCATATTTATAGTACATTCTATGATACATAAAGAAAATGTAATAAAAAGAATGACAGGAACCTTGAAATCATGCTTAATGTGTATGACCATAAGAAGTGCGTATATAAGTATAAAAGCACCACTAAGGTAAACTATAGTAAAATCATAAGTTTCATCTACTGCAAATACCTGCTCTATAAAGAGCATGATGCCGATAGCTATCCAGAGTGCCGCACCAAGCTGTTTAGTCGTCATACTGCGGATATGTGTAAATGCTTCATAGCACATAGTAAGAAGAAAGAACACATATATGAAGGACTGTCTGCATGGAAGACTGTTAGGAAAGTGGAAGCCATGCCAGATAAAGTTAGGTATATTAAGGTTAAAAGCTGTAAGAAACGCAAGTATAAGAACTGACTTTCCTATTTTTTCCCTTAAATCTACTTTCTTGTCCATAATATAAAGAGGGAATAAAAGCAGTACTGCTACACCACAGTATATATTAGGGTAGTGTTCAAGTCCTAAGTGTACCGGAACGTCTATAAGATGTCTTGTAACCGTGTTAAGTATGCTAAAGTATAGTGTCAGCTTCTTTGGAAATTCTATGTTGTTGGATGCTGAAAGTGTGAAAGCATAGAATTCTGGTAACAAAAGACATGCTGCGAGTCCACCTGCAAGTAGTGAATATATAGCAAAGTTCAGTATTTTTTTAAAATATATGACAGGCTTTCTTGTTCCCCTGTATGCGATAATAAGTACGATAAAGTATAAAACAACTGATATACATACCATGATAGCTATATAGTAGTTGGTGTATATACATAAACCAAGAGTTATGCAGTAAAGGAAACATTTGTTTTCGTTAACGAGTCTTTCAAGACCGAGTATTATGAGTGGCAGAAGTACAAGACAGTCAAGCCACATTATATTCCAGCTGTAAGCAGCTACGAAGCCTGAAAGAGAGTAGAACATACCAAACAGTGCAATACTGCATTTTCTGTTATCAAAGTGCTTTGTTATATAGTAAGTGAATGTAACACTACTTAAACACAGCTTTAATATGATGATGGAATTCATTATTTCAATCATATATTTCTGAGGAAACAGCACTATAAACCAGTTAGATGGACTGGCAAGGTAGTAAGCATATAGGGCCGTGAAGTTGGTTCCCATGCCGATATCCCAGCTGTATGTAAGACTTTCCCCATGTCTTAGCTTATTCCACAGCTCAGAGAAAAATGGTGCATACTGATGATACATATCTGATCTTAAGTAGCAGTTGTTTCCAAAAGGATATATTTCTCTTGCTATATATAAGGCTGTCATTATGATAAGTGGGATTATAAAAGCAATGATATAAGTTATTCCACCACTTGGAATATTACTATTTGTTTTGTCAAAAAGACAGAAATGTTTCTTAGACTTTTTTGATAAATCAATAGAATTGTTGTTAAGCGAATCCAAAACGATACCCCCTGTTAGTTAATTAAATACATCAGTAAGAGCCAGATATCCTTTTACCCTTACATCATCATATATTACCAAAATATAAAAATACTGTAAATAATATTGATGAATTATTTATTGTTTTAGCTTGTATTATTTCTTATTATTATGTACAATGAATATGTATGCGAAGGAACCTTATATTTTTTTTATAAGGAGTATACATGAACATAATTAAATTATACAACCAGTATAAAACGTATATCAGGTGTTTCGCTGTGACCATCATAGTTCTAGTAACAGGGGCGCTATATTATGGTATGCATGGCAGCGGTAAAGATAAAAGCGGGGCAGATATCTATACATCATCCAGACATGAGACATCATCATATAGTGGGGTGTCGGCTTTAGATGAAGATGCAGATAGGACTTCTGTTAGTAGTGTGGATAGTGACTCTTTGGATGCTGCAGTCCTTAGAGGCACACAGGAAGATAAAGAACTGATATATGTTTATGTATATGGTGAAGTTAACAATCCTGGAGTGGTTGGATGTAAGAAGGATTCCAGAGTGTATGAGGTTGTAGAGTTATGTGGAGGCTATACAGCAAACGCCAATGAAAGCTGTATTAACCCTGTGCGTAAGGTATCTGATGGGGAAAAGATATATATTCCATATGTTGGAGAAGACTACGGCCAGGGGATTTATGATGATGATTCTTATAAGGCCTCACAGGAGTATGCTGCATCGTTATATGGTGATTATGGAGCTTCACAGCAGAATACGCGCATCAATATCAACACAGCGGCTAAGGAGCAGTTAGTCACACTTCCAGGTATAGGAACATCAAGAGCAGAGGACATAATAAGCTACCGTAGTAAGAATGGCAGCTTTAAAAGTATAGAGGATATTAAGAATGTGCCGGGTATTAAAGATGGCGCATTTGCAAAGATTAAAGATTATATATGTGTTTAAACAAGGAGTATTAACAGATATGGCTGGTAAGGTATTAGTTGTAGATGATGAAAAGATGATAGTTAAAGGCATAAAGTTCAGTCTTGTGCAGGATTATAGTGTTGTTGATTGTGCATATGATGGTGAAGAGGCACTGAATATGGCAAGGAACAACGATTATGACATTATCCTTTTAGATATTATGCTTCCAAAGATGAACGGCCTTGAAGTATGCCAGCAGATAAGGGAGTTCTCCAACGTACCTATTATTATGCTTACAGCTAAGGGTGATGATATGGATAAGATAATGGGTCTTGAATATGGCGCAGATGATTATATCACCAAGCCTTTTAATATTCTTGAGGTCAAGGCAAGGATGAAGGCTATCTTAAGAAGAAACAACAGTAACAGGGATAAAGAAACTGTTAAAAGCAATGTGCTTGTAGTAGGTGATATGAAGATAGATTGTGACAGCAGAAGTCTTTTTATCAAGGGAAAAGAGATATATCTTACAGCTAAGGAGTTTGACCTGCTTGAGCTGCTCGCTTTTAACCCTAACAGAGTATACAGCAGGGATGCGTTGTTAAAGACGGTATGGGGTGCAGATTATCCAGGAGATGGAAGAACAGTAGATGTCCATATAAGGCGTCTGCGTGAAAAGATAGAGGATAACTCAAGTGAGCCAAAGTATGTTCATACCAAGTGGGGAGTAGGTTATTATTTTAATGTTTAAACATATTGATATTGGAACACATAATAAGTCATTTAAATCAGGAAAGCTTTTGACTGGTATCCGCAGGTGCATTTTTAGTGCACGCTTCAGGATTATACTTATGATGTCAGTATTAGCAGTTATATCTGTTATTTCTGTAGTGCTGGCACTTAAATATTCTTATATAGAATCTCTTATTAACAAAAGAAAAGAGTACATCAGTAACGAGGCTGTGCTTATGTCGGCAGAGTTTACGGATTATTCTGACCTTTCAGATGCAAGAAATGGTGGAATGTATGAGAATCTTATGAACTATTCTGCACTTAACCAGATGAGGATAAGAGTTGTAGACAGAAAGTACATGGTAAGCCTTGACACGTATGCTGTGGACAATGGCAAAACTATCATTAGCTCAAAGGTTATTGATGTATATGAAAGCTCTAAGGCAGTAGCAGATTATAACCGTAAGTCTGGCAGTATAGAGGCAGTTTCACCTGTATATAACAGTGAGGGTACTGTTATTGCAGTGCTAGTTGTGAATTTTGATATTTCAGATATCAGAGTTCTTGCAGGAGATGCTTTTGATGGGATTTATGTGGTGTTGTTTGTTGTTATCACATTTATAATAGTCAGCTCTATAGTGATATCGTATTTTTATATGAGACATTACAATAAAGCATTAAAGGTAGTTGAAGCTGTTGATGTTGGTTATACGGACAAGAGGATTGAGATTAAGGGCTCAACAGAGCTTAGAAGCTTTGCAGCCCATTTTAACAGTATAATGGATAAGAACAACGAGCTTGATTCTTCAAGGTCAGAGTTTGTTTCAAACGTATCACATGAGCTTAAGACACCGATTACATCCATAAAGGTATTGGCAGATTCGCTTAACACGCAGGAGAATGTGCCTGTTGAGGTGTATAGGGAGTTCATGCTTGATATTGTAAGTGAAATCGACAGGGAGAATAAGATTATAGAGGATTTGTTATGCATGGTAAGGCTTGATAGGGCTTCGTCGGTACTTAACATATCGTCAGTTAATATGAATGAGCTGCTTGAGTTAGTGCTAAAGAGGTTAAAGCCGCTTGCAGCAAAGAAGAATATAGAGCTGTTGTTTGAAAGCTTCAGACCGGTTGTTGCACAGGTTGATGAGGTTAAGATTACCCAGGTAATATCTAATCTTGTTGAGAATGCTATAAAGTATAATAATGTCGATGGATGGGTACATGTTTCGCTTAATGCTGATCATCAGTTCTTTTATGTAAGGGTTGAAGATTCTGGAATAGGCATACCTAAGGACAGTCAGGGCAAGGTTTTTGACAGATTCTACAGGGTAGATAAGGCCAGATCAAGGGAAACAGGTGGAACCGGACTTGGTTTATCTATCGTCAGGAATATAATTCTTATGCATCATGGTACTATTAAGCTGTACAGTGAGGAAGGCATGGGAACAACATTTACATTCAGGATTCCTCTCAACTATGTAGAAGAGAATGAAAACTAGTAATATTCAGCAGGGTAACAGGCAGAATGGAGAAGTACGTGGTTAAAAAGTTCGTAGTAAGAATAATGTGTATATTAATATGCATCGGTATAACAATGTCTATGCCTGCATGTTCATCAGAGAGTAAGAATGAAAAGTATACAATATATTATACTAATAGTTCAAAGGATAAGCTTATTGGGAGTACATGTATGCTTGATGCTTCTATGTCTGTTGAAGATAAGGTGAGAACGTTGCTTGATAACATGGGTGTACGTTCTTCAAGCAAGGATGAATATATCATAAAGCCAGATAATGTTAATCTTTTAGAATCCAGTGTTAAAGGTAAAACAGCATTTTTAAACTTTACAACAACATATAAGCAGATGCCATCACAGGTAGAACTTTTATATAGGGCAGCAGTTGTAAAGACACTGACACAGCTTGATGATATTTCGTATGTTCATTTTTATGTGGATGGCAAGGAAGCTTTATATGAAGATGGAAGTGTTATGGGGATGTTTAAGAGTTCTGACTTTACAAGCTCTGATAATGATATCAGGCAGATGGATTGGCGTAATGTACAGCTGTTTTATGCAGATGAGAGTGGAACAAGACTTGTTAAAGTAAAAGAAATGTTAGCTTACAATAAAAACATGCCTATAGAAAGAATGGTGGTACAGCGTCTTATAAGTGGTCCAACAACACAGGATGCTTATTCAACACTTCCAGAGGCAGTAAAGCTGCTAGGAGTATCTGTTGTAGATAAAGTATGCTATGTTAATCTTAGTGAGGAGTTTGCAGATGGACTTGTAAATGTTGCATCAGAGGTTGAGATATATTCTATAGTGAATTCGCTCTGTTCGCTTGATAACATAGAATCGGTCAAGATATTTATCAATGGCGATTATTCAAGCACCTTTAAAGATAATATCAGCTTGGACAGGTTTTATAAGTTTAATCAGTCGCTTGTTAAGTGAAACAGTATTGATATATTTTTGTCTGCTAATATGACTTTGTGTGTTCCGGAAAGGAACGGAAAATATAGTATTGAGAAGACCTTTGTTTATTGCGGCTATGATACAGCTTATAGCCGCATGTGTATCTTTTTGGTGTATGGGAATCGGGCAGCAGGATATGTTGTCAGTGGTTCTTGTTACATCATTTGCTGGAGTTTTGTTATATGGTATTCTTGCGTTATATATAAAGTTATGCAGGATATCCGTCTTTTATTTTCTTGTTTTTATATTATATCCCATTACAACAATATCAATGATGCTTGCTGTTAACGACCTGAACCAGAGTTATGGCTGTGAGAACTTTACAGGAACTGTTAAGAATATAGTTTATAAAGAAGATTATATGATGCTTTATATGAAGGATAACAGCCTGAATAAGCAGGGAATAATAGTGTATTCGTATTATACAGATGATTATAGTGCGGGTATTGATGATGAGATAGACGTATCGGGAGAAGTCAGTATGTGGGAGAAAGCTCATAATCCCGGAAACTTTAACAGCCGTTTATATTATATATCATGTGGTTATCCATATAAATGTAATGCAGACAGGATAACGGTTATACATAGCGGTAAAGACAGCTTTAATGCATGGCTGTACAGTTTAAAGCGGCGGTTTAAGGCCGTATATAATACAGTTTATGATGAATATGATAACCAGCTTATGAATTCTATGGTGCTGGGTGATAAATATGAGCTTGAAGCAGATGTTAAAGATATGTATCAGAAAAGTGGTGTGTCACATCTTCTTGCCATAAGCGGGCTGCATATATCAATAGCGGGTATGAGTGTATATAATATGCTTAGAAAAAGGCTGAATCAGAAGATATCGGCACTCGCAGGAATATTGGTTATATTATCTTATCTGATATTTACAGGAGAATCAGTATCGGCAGCAAGGGCGGGATGTATGCTTGTTATGACAATAATAGCGGATGTAAGGGCAAGAACCTATGATATGTTGACGGCACTTGCCATGGCATCTGTTATGCAGATAATGGACAATCCATATATAATATGTAATACGTCATATATTATGTCTTTTTTTGCAATGCTTGGTATAGCACTGGTGCTTCCGGTTATATCATCAGCAGATAAGACACTTGTATTCATAAAAAAGAAAAATAGAAAAAATCGGACATTGAAGGATGAAGTTATATATCTTTTATGTGATTCATTAAGTGGCTGTATTGCTATACAGCTTATGCTGCTGCCGGCATTGTTATATGTATCTTATGAGACTTCATTTATAAGTGTTATATTAAACCTGATTGTCATACCGCTTATGCCGGTTGTGATGATAAGCGGTATAGCTTCAGGACTAGTAGGACTTGTGTCGATAAAATGTGCATGGTTTATGGCAGGAGCAGCCCATTATGTACTTAAGATTTATGACATATTGTGTAAAGCATGTACAGATATACAGGCAGGAACATACGTCACAGGAAGACCACAGGTATGGCAGCTTGTCCTTTATATGTTTATCTTAGCCGTATGGATAGCAGCTGATTCTGAATATGTGAAATATTGTACCATATATCATATAAGTAATGTACATGGTATATGGCGGAATGTAAGTAATAATGCGAGTAATATACATTATGTATGGCAAAATGTATGTAATGTGAGTAATCTGCATGATGCAAGCAGGAATGTGTGTAATATATATAGAAATTCATGTAATATAAGCCATAATATTAAGAGTGTTATTCTAATTGTGCTTTTAATACTGGCTGCTGTCAATATGAGATATGTTCATCCCAAGGGACTTTATATTATGATGCTTGATGTAGGTCAGGGTGATTGCATATATATACGTGATGAAAATGGTATCAGTTCTCTGTTCGATGGTGGAAGCACGGATGTTAAACAGGCAGGAAAGTACAGGATATATAAAACTCTGCGTTATATGGGTATACGGAGGATAGATTATGCTGTGATAAGTCATGGTGATGCTGACCATGTGAATGGTATTAAAGAACTTATAGATATGAGTGGTGCTTCATTTACTGTGGGTGAAGTTGTCATGCCTGATATAAAAGATAAGGATAGTGAAGAATCATATGC
>OLGH01002628.1_pt1 | contig 13847 bp, 9 predicted proteins | sample 1604851 | NCBI WGS metagenome assembly OLGH01 (sample SAMEA3888894, study PRJEB22519) | human gut metagenome | biome: human gut; feature: human-associated habitat; material: faeces | place: Denmark | collected 2010 | reverse complement strand
GCCTCCAAAGGCCGTGATCCCAGAGGAGGGGCTGATCCATGACTATTTCTTCCTTTTCCTGGAGCCCACAGAGGGAGAGGGACGGCTGGATCTGATCTGCAATACCATTTCGCTGGAGACGCAGGAGGTGCAGAGCAGGGTATATCACCCCATCTCCCTGATCCAGCTGGACTATCTCCCCGAGGGGCCGGTGCGGGAAATGCTCTCCGCCTATGCCGTGCTTCAGGAGAGGCTGGGAGATCTGGGCCTGATATCGGCCTGAAAAACAGCACAGGATCGAAGCGCGAGCCCAACAGGACGGGGGCCGCAGGACCAGTGCCGGCTTGCCGGTGGACGGCAAAGCCCCCAAAGGAGGCCGGCGAGCTGTATGGAGAAGGGGTAAAACCGATAGTCTGGCATTCCGAAACGGCGGCAGGAGGACTGCCCAACCGGCCGGCGCATGAATTCGGTGCAAAGCGGTGAGTTGCCGGGGGCGGCTTTGCCGCCCCCGGGCATTGAAGTCCCGAAGGGTGGAGCGACTAAAGGGCGCGAAACTCAAAAGAAAATGCGACTTGTCGAAACAAGTCGCATTTTCTTTTGGGTTTCGCTCCCGTTGGTCGCTCCACCCTTCGGTGATTGAAATGCTCGGGCGAAGTGAATTCGCCCTCCGCCAAGGTTTTGCTGCGCAAAACGCTTGTACGGCGCAAAAGCGTTGTTTTTTGCTTCGGTAGGCCAAATAGATACGGGACATCCGAACTGGGTGTCCTGTTTTTTATAAGAACGTTCCCTGTCAATGATTGAAAACAGGTTTTTAATTTGCTATGATACCTTCATACTTTCCATAGGGGGATAATTTGTGAAAAAAAGATTTGCTATATGCAGCACAATAGTTTTGCTGCTGCTTTTGTCAGCCTGCGGCGCACCGCAGACGTTGGACTTTTCCTACGCTCCGGAAGGAGAAGAGCTTTCTTTTTTGATGGTGGAGACTTCACAAACTCACCGCGCAGAACTGGAGCACGTTCCCTCTGCGGCTGATTTTGCCGATGCGATTTCGGATGACCCCGCCTCGGCAGGGCTGCTGAGCGAGAGCGAGGTGGAGAGCCTTTTACGAGGTCATGCCGCGATGGAGACGGTGTCGAAAGAACAGGCGCAGTCTGATGTTTCCCTGCTGTTCCGCACGCTGCAAAGCGCTTACGGCGCTTACGAATACTTTGGGCAGGAAAAGTTTGACGCAGCGGAGGACGCTGTGACACAATGGCTTTCCTCACAGAATGATGAGATTAAAGTTTCTGCGCTGGGAGAAAAACTGCAGGAATCTCTCGCATTCATGCTTGCGCACGACGCGCATGCCATGATTTATGAACCGGCGGCGGAAGAGATCGAAGCGCAGGTGCGATATGAATACTTCTTTGCCGACGGCTTCTATTTTTCAAAGGATGTCAACGGCAGCTATTATATGGTGAATGACGGGGAGAGGTGGACATTGAGTAGCTTCTCCGATGAACATGTCAGCGTGCAGCCGACGCTTCTGCAAGACGGACGCATTGTTTATCAGCCGACGCTTTTTGCGCTGCGGAAGGACGCCGTGCAGAGCAGTGTCACACTGAAAAATTCTTCTGGAAAGGCGAAAATCTATCGCCTTGACTGGACGGAGAGTCAGCCGCTTGATGTTGACCTCGGCACGCTGGATTACCGCCTGATACAGGAAGACGGTCTTACCTATGTTTCCCTCCGCAGCTTTGTTTCCGGCACATATGATAATATGCTTGCACGCTATGCTCGGGAAGGGGCAAAAGCACGCGGGAGCAAAGCGGTGATCTATGACCTGCGCGGCAATGTTGGCGGCTCGGACAGTTGGCCGAGAAAGTGGATACAGAGTTTCCTCGGAACGCAGAACAGTATTGAGACCTCCATGCTGTATGCGCAGAAAAACAGCGCCCTTTTTGCTGCGGAAAACAGCGAGAGTCTGCTGCCGGAAGATGAGGGAACTTGCTTTGCCCGTGAAGTCCACGGGACCTGGTATGAAAATGATATTCCGATCATCGTGTTGGTTGACGATCATTGCGGCTCATCCGGCGAGGGCGCGGTACAGCTTTTGAAAACGCTTGACAATGTGCTCATTGTCGGCAGCAACACGGCGGGATACCAGCTCTGCGGAAATATCAGCACCTTTACATTGCCATATACCGGCATCGGTGTGCGCTTTGGGTCAACGCTTTTCCTCTATGGGGACGGAGAAAATGTCGATCACAGGGGCTATGCTCCGGATGTCTGGTGTGATCCGCAGGATGCGCTTGCTTCAGTGCTGGCACTGCTGAAAGAACAGGGGGTCGTCAGTGCAGATGCTTGCGAAACCGTGAGAGAAAAAATAGTGAAATGATGAATTTTTTGCTCATACAGGCAGAGCGGCAGCGAGTAATAGAAGCAACTCAAATCGTATAGCACCCACACTTGGCAGGCATTCGATTCCGCAGGCTGCGCAGATCTTCAAACTGCAAACTGCCAATGTCGGGGGTCGAGGGGAACTCCCCTCGCGTTCGCTTGGGGGGTACAAGGGGGCATTCTCTCATGCGAGAGAATGCCCCCCCTCTTCTGCGCGGCCACAGGGGGAAAACCTCAGCGTCCCCCTTGCGCAGCAAGCCCCTTTCATGCTATGATATTTTCACAGAAAAAGAGAAAGTGAGGAGATCATCATGACTCTCGATGAAGCGATCAAGTCCCTGATGGCTTTGCAGGCCAAGCTCGCGGCCTACGGCCATGCCATGGGCCTGCTCTTTTACGACGGCGCGACCACCGCGCCCAAGGGCACGGCGGCGAACCGCGGCCAGACCATGAGTATTTTGAGCGAGGAGCACTACAAGCTTACGACTGGCGGGGAGACCGTCGCGCTGCTCGAATTCCTCGACGCGCACAAGTCCGAGCTCAACGAAAAGCAGCAGCGCATGGTGTTTTTGCTCATCAAGGACATCCGCAATATGCAGAAGATCCCGATGGACGAGTACGTCGCCTACCAGCAGCTGCTTGTCGAGGCCGACGACGTCTGGCACCGCGCGAAGGAGACGAGCGACTTTGCTCTCTTCGAGCCCGTGCTTGAGAAAATTTTCGAGACCAACATCCGCTTCGCACACTACTGCGCACCGGAAAAGGACCCCTATGACTACTGGCTCAGCGAGTATGAGGATGGGCTGACGATGGCGCAGTGCGACGAATTCTTCGCCACGCTGCGCGAGCACATCGTGCCGCTCCTGAAAAAAATCAAAGAAAAGCCGCAGGTCGACGATGCGATGCTGCATGGCCATTTTCCCGAGGAGAAGCAGGCGCAGCTTTCCGACTACCTGATGCGCACGATGGTCCTCGATTTGGACCATGTCGGCCTGTCCACGACCGAGCATCCGTTTACGACGTCCCTCGGCTCGCACTTCGACGAGCGCATCACGACGCACTATTTGGAGGAGAATTTTGCCTCCTCGATGTTCTCCGTTATCCACGAGGGCGGCCACGCGCTCTATGACACCGGCAGCGCGGATGATCTCGCCTATACGGTGCTCGACGGCGGTGTCTCCATGGGCATCCACGAGAGCCAGAGCCGCTTCTATGAAAATCTGCTCGGCCGCTCGCGCGCCTTCACGGGCTTCGTGTTCCCGAAGCTCTGCGAGTTGTTCCCCGAGCTGAGCGGCCACACGGCGGAGGAATTCTACCGCGCCATCAATAAGGCGGAGCCGTCCCTCATCCGCACCGAGGCCGACGAGGTCACCTACAGCCTGCACGTCATGGTGCGCTACGAGCTCGAAAAGCGCGTGATGCATGGCGAGCTCAAGGTGCACGACCTGCCGGGCGAGTGGAACCGCCTTTACAAGGAATACCTCGGCGTCGACGTGCCGGACGACAAACACGGCGTGCTACAAGACAGCCATTGGTCGGGCGGCAGCATCGGCTACTTCCCGTCCTACGCGCTCGGCAGCGCCTACGGCGCACAGCTGCTTCGCAAGATGAAAGAGACGATCGATGTGGACGAGCGCCTCAAGACCGGCAATTTTGCGCCCATCAATGCGTGGAACCGCGAGCACATCTGGCAGTACGGCTGCCTCAAAAAGCCCGGCGCGCTCTTGGAGCAGGCGCTTGGCGAAAAGTTCGACCCGACGGTCTACACGCAGTACCTTGAGGAAAAGTACGGCGAAATTTACGGTTTGTAAGAGCGGAATAGCATCAAAAAGGCGGTATCCGACCGGATATCGCCTTTTTGTGCGTGAAACGTGGAAAGTCCATTGCATTGTAACCGCATTTCCGATACAATGGGTGGAGAGAGAAGCGGGTAACGAGCGGAGGAGAGACCGCACGCCCGCAATGAGAGATGGGAGAGCAAAAATGAATACTGCGCTGTATGAGACCTACGTTCAGATTTTGCATGAGGAGCTTGTACCCGCGATGGGCTGCACTGAGCCCATCGCCGTCGCCTACGCGGGTGCGCTTGCGCGCCAAACGCTCGGGGCACTTCCCGAGCGCATCGAGCTGACCGTGAGCGGCAATATCATCAAAAACGTCAAGAGCGTCATCGTGCCGCACACCGGCGGGCGAAAGGGCCTTCCCGTCGCGGTCGCGGCGGGTGTACGCGTCGGCGACGCCGACGCGCAGTTAGAGGTGCTGGCGAATGTGACGGAGGACCAGCTGCCGCTGCTGGACGAGTACCTTTCCGCGGCGGAGATCGCGGTGAGCAAATCGCCGCTGCGCTGCCCATTCGACATTCAGGTGCGTGTTTTCGCAGGCGGGGACACGGCCTTCGTCCAGATCGTCGGCAGCCACACAAACGTCGTGCGCATCGAGAAAAACGGCGAAGTGCTGCTCAACAAGCCCTTTTCCGAGGAGGCGGCCCAGCCGCCCGAGAGCCGCAGGAGCCTGACGGTCGAGGACATTATCGCCTTTGCCGACGAGGTCGATTTAGACGATGTCCGCGCGCCCATCGCGCGCCAGATCGAATATAACACGGCCATCGCTGAGGCAGGATTGACAGGGCAGTACGGCGCGGCCATCGGAAAAATCCTGCTCGATTCCTATGGCGACGGCGTGCAGAACCGCGCCAAGGCCTGGGCTGCCGCGGGCTCGGACGCGCGCATGAACGGCTGCGAAAAGCCTGTTGTCATCAACTCTGGCAGCGGCAATCAGGGCATGACGGCTTCGCTGCCCGTCATTGTCTACGCGCGCGAGCTGAAAGCGAGCGAGGAGCAGCTCTACCGCGCGCTCGTCGTGTCGAATCTTGTCACCATCCATCTGAAAACGGGCATCGGCAGCCTTTCCGCCTACTGCGGCGCGACCAGCGCGGGCGCAGGGGCCGGGGCCGGCATCTGCTATCTGTACGGCGGGCGCTATGATGAGATCGCCCACACGGTCGTCAACGCGCTCGCCATCAACTCCGGCATGCTCTGCGACGGGGCGAAGGCGAGCTGCGCGGCGAAGATCGCCTCGGCGGTCGAGGCGGGGCTGCTCGGCATGCAGATGTACCGGCACGACAGCCAGTTCTACGGCGGTGACGGCATCGTCGTCAAGGGCGTGGAGAACACCATCCGCGCCGTCAGCAGCATCGCGCGCGACGGCATGCGCGAGACCGACAACGAGATCATCCGCCTGATGATCGGGGAGGAAACTGTCAAATGAAGATACTTGTCACAGGCTTCACGCCGTTCGGCGGGGAGCAGATCAACCCCTCGTGGGAGGCGGTACGCCGGCTTCCCAACCGCATCGGGGGAGCAGAGCTCATCAAGCATGAAATTCCGACGGAGTTTGACGCCTCCGGTGCTGCGCTGCACAAGCTTTTGACGGAGCTGCGTCCCGACGCGGTGCTCTGCGTCGGCCAGTACGGCGGCGCAAATTGCATACGCGTCGAGCGCGTGGCCATCAACCTGCGCGACGCGCGTATTGCCGACAACGCGGGTAAGCAGCCGACGGACGAGCCGGTCGTGGCCGGAGGTCCGGACGCCTATTTTGCGACGATCCCGACGCGGGAGATCGTCGACGCCCTGCGTGAGCAGGGGATTCCCGCTCAGCTCTCGTACTCCGCGGGCACGTTCGTGTGCAACAACCTCCTCTACTGCGCCCTGCACGAGAGCGAGCGGAGCAATCCAGCCCCGCGCTGCGGCTTTGTCCACGTCCCTTACCTGCCCGAGCAGACCAAGGACGGCAGCGCGCCGAGCATGGGTATGGAAATGATGGTCAAAGCGCTGCATATTGCGGTGGAAGCGATCGCAGAGGAAGAGAAGCAGTGAACTGAAAATAAGAAAGCCCGCGGCAAATCGCCGCGGGCTTTTGCTATTTATACTGTTGCAGGCTTGAGGAAATCATTCCTACTCGCTCTCTGAAACCGGGACCGAAACGATTTTGTAAGCAGCTCTCAGAGCATCTGTTTCCGTCCAGCACCTCAAAGCCTGTCTACAAGATGCCGGACTACGCCTCTGTCCACAAGGAGCTCCAGCGCAGCGGTGTTACGCTGAACCTGCTGTGGCTGGAATACTGCGACCAGTGCCGGGCGGCGGGCGAGATTCCATACCAATCAACCCAGTTCAACAAGTACTATGCCGACTATCTGGCAAAGGTCAACGCTACCATGCACCTGAACCACAAACCCGGTGAGATTATGCAGGTGGACTGGGCCTGCGATACTGCCGCTGTTATTGACACAGACACCGGTGAAATGATCCCGGCCTATGTGTTCGTGGCAACCCTGCCGTACAGCGGCTACAACTATGTAGAAGCCTTTTTCTCCATGAACCAGGAGTCATGGACCACTGCCCATGTGAATGCCTACAAATACTTCGGCGGTGTCACCCGGACCATCCAGTGCGACAACCTGAAAACCGGCGTGCAAAAGCATGGGAAGGATGAGGTCGTTCTCAACAAATCGTACCAGGAGCTGGCAGAGCATTACGGCACGGCAATTCTGCCTGCCAGAGTCCGCGCACCCAAGGATAAAGCTGCTGTTGAGGGTACCGTCGGTATCATCTCTACCTTCATACTGGCCGCTCTGCGGAACCGCCAGTTTTTGTCTCTATTGGAACTGAACAAGGCGATTTGGGACCGTCTGGAGACGTTCAACCACAAACCTTTCCAGAAAGGGGAGGGCAGTCGGGCCAGCAGCTTTGCGGAAGAAAGGCCCTTTCTGCGCCCTTTGCCGCCCAGACCTTTTGAATTGGCCACCTGGAAAGTGGCAACGGTGGGACCAAATTACCACATTTCTGTGGAGCGTATGAATTATTCTGTTCCCTTTGAATACATCAAGCAGAAGGTAGATGCCCGGTTCACCAAAGCCACGGTAGAGGTTTTCTACGGTGGAAACCGAATCTGTTCCCATCCCAGGCTGTACGGACGGTTTAACCAGTACAGTACGATCCAGGAGCATATGCCGCCAGAGCACCAGAAGTATGTCCAGTGGAATGGTGAACGGTTCATTCACTGGGCCGGTAAAGTCGGCAGCAACACGCAGGTCGCTGTCCAAGCCATTCTCAGCGGCTACAAAGTAGAGCAGCAGGGCTACAAGTCCTGCATGGGTCTGCTGAAGCTGGCAGACAAATACACCCCGGAACGGCTGGAGAATGCCTGCAAACGGGCATTGGAATACACCCCCCGCCCTTCTCTCAAGAATATCCAGGCTATTCTGGCATCTGGCCAGGATAAAGCCATCCCTGAGCAGAGTGCGGCTACTGCGTCCTCATCCCGGTACGGATTCACCCGTGGAGCTGCGTATTACGGAAGGGGGAACAAGTGATGCTGACTGAAACAACGGTATCCAAGCTGCGTGAAATGCGGCTGAGCGTTATGGCCAACGAGCTGAAGGACCAATTTGCCGATCCGCAGTTCCAAAGCATGGCCTTTGAGGACCGGCTCGGTCTTTTGGTGGATGCGGAATGGAATGCCCGAAAGAATAACCATCTGAACAAGCTGATCCGGCAGGCAACCTTCTCGGATCCGGGAGCTTGTCTGGAGAATGTGGAGTATCTGCCCGACAGAGGTCTGAAACAGGAGGAACTGCTGCGGTTCGGCACCTGCAACTACATCCAGGAGCACCACAACATCATCCTGCTGGGTGCCACCGGCAGCGGCAAAACCCACCTCGCCTGCGCTCTGGGCATGGCTGCCGCAAGGCGGTTTTATGCGGTGAAGTACATCCGGCTCCCGGATCTGCTGGTAGAGTTCCAAATTGCCAGGGGTAACGGCACCATCCGCAAGTTCATGGCCCAGTACAGGAAGTATGCCCTGCTCATTATTGACGAATGGCTTCTGTACCCTTTGAAAGAAACGGAAGCCAGGGACTTATTGGAAATCGTGGAGTCCCGGTACAAGCGAAACTCCACGATCTTCTGTTCCCAGTTTGACATTCCGGGCTGGCCGGAAAAGCTGTCTGACCCACTGCTGGCTGATGCCATCTGCGACCGAATTGTTCATGACGCCTACACCATAGTCCTTGGCGGCAAGGAATCCATGCGCAAGCGGAAGGGGCTGCAAGACATCTGACTCCGACCATATTTATGATACCTTGACAGCTTTGTGCTGTCCATATTCAACCTGAGCGGTGGGACTGCTCAATCTGGGCGGTCCCATTGCTCAATTCAAGCGGAACCGCTGCTCAATTTCGCCGGTCGAGCTGATTTTGCAGAGCGGTGTACGCAATTATTGAGCGGATACGATAAATTGCAACAAAACGGACAGCTCAACGTACAAATTTGGGAGCTGCCCGCTTTCGATAATAAATCGGTATTTGTGGTAATCTGGACCGAGGCCTAGTTACTTGCTCTTCATATTTGAAAACATTATGCTTTCAATATGATTCCTTTGCTCGATAAAATCTTTATTTGCTTTATCACGCATCTTTTCAGCTTCTCTAACTCTGTCGGCAATTTCCTTTTTCTTTTCAGGTGCCAATCTAGGAATTGGAATTGTCGCAACAAATTCTGGCGTTATATCTATTGCTTCTTTGACTTGCGCAAACGTATACCATTGACAAAAACGTTTGCGCAAGTTTTCGCATTTATCTGTATCACTTTTCGAAACATCAGACCTTGTTGAATGGCATATTTGCAGGTTCAAACTATCGGTGCAATTTTTAGATAAGGACGAGATGGCTGCCGTCCGGCAGGCGCAGAGGCTGTATCATGTTGCATGGAAGGATACCGGTGAAATCGCGGAGGAGCTGGGTATCCCTGAGGCTCGTGTCAGTCGATATGTTCGCTACAACACCCATTTCCTCGGTGTGCATGATCTTGTCCCGGAGGGCTATGACGGCGATCCCTACGAGCGGCTGATGCCGGGGATGCTCTCCGTTTCGGCGGAGCAGGCCGTGTACCGCAAGGTCTGCATCAAGCTCCTCCGGGAGCTGTTCGACACCCTGCCGAAGAAGGACAGGGACATCCTTGGCAAAGCCTACGGCGTTTTTGGATACCGCGAAACGGCCTTGAAAGAAATCGGGATGTATCACATGATGAAGGAGTCCGCCGTGGAGAAGGCAAAGAGCCGTGCGGTCGAGAAGCTGAGAGAAGCCTATCCCGGCAGCAGGCTCCAAGTGTGGAGGGCTGTTCATCGTATGATGCAGAGACCGATTCCGCTGCCCGAGAATAATGTTGGACTGGCAAGACACAATAGCACAGAAAAAGAGGAGCAGCTACTGTTCATTCGGAGAAATTTCCCGATAAGACCAAAATATAAAAACGAAAATTTGACTTGGTTAATGTTCAGAAAAGAGTTACAATAGGATAAAAGAAAAAATACATATAATACAAGGAGCTTATAAAGAGTGCTTGAATATGTTTTTGACAAAACAATATGTTTTCTTGAGAATATGCCAAAAAGTGTAAGAAAGAAAAAAGGCCAATTCTTCACTTCGGTAGAAACAGCAACATATATGGCAGAGATGTTTGATTTAAATGGTTTGCCAGCTTCTGTTGACATCCTGGATCCTGGATGTGGAACAGGCATTCTCTCTGCTGCTCTAATCGATCGTCTACAGCGGGAGACCAATATTAAAAAAATCTTTTTAACATGTTACGAAACTGATCCTGATGTTATTCCGGTTCTTCGCTCCAATTTGATTTATATCAAGAAAAATGCCAGCATCAGTTTTGATTTCGAGATAAAAAAGGATGACTATATTCTCTCACAAGGAGATTCTTTTTCGGGAACCTTGCATGCAGAACCATATCCCCCAAAATATGATTTGGTAATTGCTAACCCTCCTTATTTAAGGATCATGCGAGATGATCCAGCAGCGATAGCTATGCCAGAAGTTGTACATGGCGCTCCAAATCTTTATTTTCTATTTGCGGCGATGTCTCTATTCAATCTGAAAAAAGGGCGCGAGATGGTATACATTATCCCACGCAGTTGGACTTCTGGAGCATATTTCAGAGCATTCCGAAACTACTTTTTACGGGAGGGGAAAATTCAGCAAATTCATCTCTTTATAAGTAGGGATAAAGTGTTTACTGAGGAGCAAGTACTCCAAGAAACAATTATCATCAAAATGAAAAAAGCCAAAACTGCTCCAGATAATGTGATTATTGCCTCCAGTCAATCAAACCGAGACTTTAATGATGTTTCTGTGTTAAAGGTACCATATGATTCTGTAGTAGCCGGCGAAGAGTTATATGTATTCTTGCCAATATCTTCCGAAGAAGTTGCAGCCGTAAATAAAATCAATAAGTTTTCCTCAACTTTTCCGGACATTGGCTTGAGAATGAAGACTGGCATTGTTGTTGATTTTCGGCAATGGGAAGACTTACGTTCAGAACCGGGAGACCACACTGTTCCTCTCTTTTATAGCCAACATATTCGTAACGGAAGAGTAGGTCATCAACCCTCTGGCAAAAATTGTGATTGGATTGTCGATACTAAGCCAGGATTGATTCAAAGAAACAAAAGCTATGTGTTTTGCAAAAGGTTTACTGCCAAAGAGGAACGAAGAAGACTTCAATGCGGGATTTATCTTGCTGAAGATTTCCCTCAATACCACTCAATAAGCACGCAGAATAAAATAAATTATGTGGACAGCACCATCGGAGAGGATTTGTCCAAAGAAGTGGTATATGGTGTTTATGCGTTGTTAAACTCTACGCTCTTTGATACATACTATCGTGTTCTCGATGGCAGCACGCAAGTAAACTCCACAGAAATAAATAACATTCCTGTTCCTCCACTGTGTGTAATTGCTGATATCGGAAAACGCTTAATGCAAAAAAGGAGTCTTTCTACTGCAACGTGCGATGAACTATTAAACGAAGTATACACATAATTGGAAGCCCCAGAATCCGACGACGATTCTGGGGCCTTTGGTTAGCATACCTTGAAATGTTTATTAGGGCACTCTCTAATCCAGATGTATGTTCCTGGTGCTAAATTATTTTCACTCTGCTGCCGAGACGCAAGACATTTCCAGGTTTCATATGTAGTAGTTGTTCCTCCATAGATTTTTCCGGAGTTATTACATATTGTTTGTAAACCCTCTACTTTGTGGAGATCCGCTTCACCATCTGATGTTACGGCTTCAATGAACCACAGTTTTTCTTCTGCTGGGTTATAGAGTATCGCATCCGGCCACATATCATCTATTGTACCAAATACAATCCCATATTGATCAAGTGCAGCTCGCTCTTCTTCAGTCACCCGGTCTCCATCGGCAAAATCTGTAAACAACGGAATATATCCGGGCAAGAATGTTTGGGCATATACATTGATGGAATCTTGAATGAGTCGCTTATGACCGGATATACCAATGTTCTCTCTTGATGCTCTTTCGAGTTCAGCAAATACCGCTAACCTCTGATCAACATTTCTACGCGTCAAATTATTTTGATGGATTTTATCATTAGGGGCAAGAGTTACTGCCCTTTCATAACAATCCAGGGCTTTGTACAGATCTCCTGCGTGTTCATAGCGCACACCTAAATTGTTTATCGCAGAGGAATTATTAGGCTCTCTCTTTACAATCGCTTCATAGATATCCATCGCTCGCGGTTGCTCTTTTTCAGCATAAGCATATGCACATTCAAATGCATGTCCACTTTTAAGAATGTCGGCAAGAGGCAAATATTCAGCAAGCCCCCTATTTAGATCATATTGTTTGATATCGTGCAATCGTTCAACAAGAGTACCAAAAACAGAAGGGACAAATTGCTTCGGAGCCCATTCGTCATTTTCCAAGTACTCAATTGTTTTTCTTGCAATTCGGCATACTTCATCATCGGACATATTTTCTAATGTCTCGGAGAAATAGATTTCACTCTCTTCGGGATCTTGGTGCCGTACTAAGAACTCCCAAAGAATGTCGTATGCATCTTCGAATTGTTTGAAATGGCATCGCATGCGATAAACCGCTACTGCAATTTTTTTATTAAAATCCGTTTTCAGGTAGCGTGTTAATGTAGCAACATCAGATTTTTTGTAGCGATGGATATCATATGATTCAGAGGGCGAGTACAAATAAAGGCAATATAGAACATTTGCCTTTACCTTTCTGGAGCTATCTTGCGCAAATGTAGATAAGATGCTTTTGAAAATAATGGGATATAGTGTTTCAAAGGATATGGAAATCCAAAGCGGTTGTGCCCACTCATCAAGATCAGTAACAGCGTTACTGACAGGTATTCTATCAAAAAACTCGGTTGCCTCGAGTACTCTCCCCAATTTCAGATTAGCATAGATTATTCCCAAGTAATGTGAATAAGCAAGGTTGTTGTCTGTATCAGTCCTTATAACCTTTTCCAACAGGCGTTGTGCCTCGCTGTAGTCAGGGGAATCCGAAAACAAACCAGCATAAGCCTTAATTAAATCCAGATAGTTTTGCTCCGATTCACAAAGATTATTCCCATTTTCAAGCTGAACCGCAAAGTGACAAACATCATTCCATTGATTAACAGATACAAGGTAATCAATCACTGCACTCAACAACCGAGCATCGTTAACATTGCGTTCCTTTACAATTTGAATAACGGCATTTTTATTAGGCGCCAACCGAAAATATTCTAATAGTATTCTGGCATCTTGAGGGAAACGAGCAACTCCCTTTTCCAAATAATTGAGCGCAACGTTAGAATCTTCTTCAACTTGAGAATACAGTACATACCCATATGGATGGGGATAATTGCTGTTTAAGTTAAATCGCAGATGTCTCTTGGCTTGGTAGTCACTCTTTTCAGTGTAATCATGGCGAGTGTTAATGTAACCTAATATGTGGTGTGCCTTGGCGACTATTTTTTCATCTTCATTCTTTAAGAGAGGGGTTAGGGCATCTACGGCAAGCTGATATTCCTTTTCTTCTACATATTTAATAATGTCGGCAAACATCATCATCTACAGCCCCTCTCTCCAATAGTCTTCTTGCTTTTACAATAACATATAACTCTCTTTTTTACAAGAAACGCTTAAAGTTTCTTATCTGGACGCGCCGAAAGATGCCATTCTCACTTTAATTGGCGCATAGCTGTTGTTTATTATGTTTTTCAGACCGAGCAGAATTTAAGCAGTGTCTGCTTCCGAGCGAAAAAAGTGCTAAAATACAAGCAATTTCGGCCTGCTTGTAAGATAATTAGTGCAGAAAAAGTTGCGATTCATCGCAAAACTTTGTACTTGAGTTGAAGGTCGGACATGTACAAGCGCCACAGTGGTCAGATTTCGTTATTTAATGAGCCGGAATTCTTCGGAACAATTCCTCTGAATCCAAAGAATGAATTGATGCGCTTAATTATGAGATTGTTCCATTCCTCCGGAGATTCAACAATGAGAGTTTTGTTCATTGCTGCCCGATCACGTTCGGGATAATTCAAAAAATAAGCAGCGGCAAAAAACGACTCGACTGAGGACTCGGAGATCAGGGTGAGAGATCCCGACTTTTT
>OLGH01002624.1_pt1 | contig 13867 bp, 18 predicted proteins | sample 1604851 | NCBI WGS metagenome assembly OLGH01 (sample SAMEA3888894, study PRJEB22519) | human gut metagenome | biome: human gut; feature: human-associated habitat; material: faeces | place: Denmark | collected 2010 | reverse complement strand
TAAAGTATACCGCAGGAGAGAGTAATATTCAAATCGTCTACGGCGATTTTGGAACCGAACCCGGTGCTTGCGGGCCAGCGCGGCAAGGCGCGGGTACTGCCACGCGGCGCACCGCCCGCCAAACCCTCCCGGCAGGGCCGTTACCCCGTAGGGATGCAGCCCGGCCCGGGCGGCAGCGGTAAGCAGGGCTTCGGTGCTGCCATTGCATGCGGTGAACTCCACCGCGGCCCAAAGGCTTACCGGTTCCATGAGCACCTCCTAGTCATCCGCAAAGTCCGTGCGCACGAACCGCCCCCGCAAGGTCAGGCGGCTGGCGGTAAGGGTGACGATCTTCAGCCCGTCGCCGTAGATGGTCAACCGGCCATGGGGCATCTGCAGGCACAGCCGGTCGGGGCTGTAGGTCAGGATGCGGCAAAAGTGCTCCACCTCCATGCGGCCCCCGCTCAGGTAGACGGCAGGGGCGTGGTAAAAGCCCTGCGGCGGCTGACGGAACAGCAGGGCCAGCCAGCTTTGCAGCAAAAGCCGCTTTTTGCGCTTGGCACACATCCCATTCCCTCCCATCCCGCAGTTCTGCCCGCGGCGCGCTGCTACATATATATGGATGCGGAGGGCTGAGTTATGAATCGAAGCTGGAATTTCCGGCGGGGCGTGCTGCTGGCGCTGGCAGGGTACACGGCGTTTCTGGTGTTTGCCGCGCCGCAGCGCTGTGCCGATGCCCTGCAGGCGGGGCTGCGGCTGTGCGGCGGGCCGCTGCTGGTATCGCTGTTTCCGTTCCTCATCGTATCGGCGCTGGCGGCAGGCTGCGGGGCCGGGCAGTGGCTGGGCTTTGTGTTCCGGCCTGCGGCGCGGCTCATGGGCATCCGGGCAAAGGGTGCGGGCGGCGTGCTGCTCATTGGGGCCTTGGGGGGCTTTGCACCGGCGGCGGTGGCTGCGTCCGAAGCCGTGCGCACCGGCCAGCTCACCTCCCGGCAGGCCTCGGCGCTGCTGCCCGCCTGTGTGTGCAGCGGGCCGTCCTTTGTCATCCTCACGGTAGGGCAGCAGATGCTGGGCAGCCGCGCGGTGGGGGTGCGGCTGTTTGCGGCCCAGCTGCTGGCGGGATACCTCACGGCGGCACTGCTGTGCCGGATGCAGGGCGGGGCCGGGCAGGCTCCACCCGCGCAGGGGGAAACCATTCCGCTGCCCGCACTGGACGCGGTGATCGCGCAGGCGGCAGTGACCTACCTGAAGCTCTGCGGCTTTGTGCTGTACTTCCGGCTGCTGGCGGCAGGGTGCGGGGCATTGCTGCCACAGCCGTGGGCGGCGCTGCCCGCCATGCTGCTGGAAGTGTGTTCCGGCTGCGATCAGGCCGCCCGCACCGGGCTGTGGGCCAGCACGCTGTGCTGTGCGGCGCTCAGTGTGCAGGGGGTGTCGGTGCTTTTGCAGGTGCGCACCATCTGCCCGGCCGAGATCTCGCTGCGGCCTTTGCTGGCAGCGCGGGCGGTGCATCTGCCGCTTTCGGTGGCGCTGTTCTGGCTGGGCAACACCGTGCCGGTGCAGGCTGTGCAGACCTTTACCACCCTGACCGAACGGGTGGTGGTGCTGCGCCGTGTCCCGCTGGACTGCGCCCTGCTGGCCTTTGCCGTGTGCTGCATCACGGTGGAGGAGTTGGCGAGGAGTTAAGGTGCGGGCTGGGCTGTGGGCTGGGAGTTTCTCCAGCGAATGTCCGGGAAGTGGGGCCCCGTGCGTAAGCACAGGGGCGGAACCGTGGGTTCCGGGCTGTTCGCGGAGAAAGCTGCCAGCACGCAGCCTGCGGTTTCCGGGAACTTTATCAGGTGCTACTGTAGGAGCGTTATCTGAGCAAGTTTAAACTTTTAAACGAACCATCGATTGAAAACGAACTTTATCAAGCTGCGTAAGTTCCAAAGGCTGCATAAGTTTGAACTTGCGCACGAAGAGGAACTTGCGCAACCTGATAAACAATCAAAATAGAACGTATGTATGCTTATAATTTTAAACTTGCGCACTTGATCCTCCACGGTAGAGCGTGTACCAGCGGTTTGCATTGTCACGTCCGCGAAGATTTTGCTTTGTGATTTCACCAGACTTGATAAGCTCTGTGTAAGCACGGTTATAGGTGCCGTCGCTGCACCCGATCTCCCGCAGGACGGCGGCGCGCAGCTCGTTGCTGGGCATCGACCCAAGGCGGCTCTCGGACAGAACGTTCAGGATGGCGCTGCGGGTGTCCTGCCGGGTCTCTGCCGTGCGCACCCGCCGCTCCTCAATGAAGTCGGCATCCTTCTTGTCGGTGTAGCCGTCAAACACGGCCCGTGCAGTCTTTACGCCCTCCACCTCCACATCGTCGATGTGCAGCAGCACCGTCTGCTGGGGGCGGGCGTAGCTGCTTTTCTCGTGGCTGAGATAAATTTTGCCGTCGTTCTTGGCGCGGCCCATCATCAGCACGCTGCGGGCCATGTCCCAGATATCCGAGCTGTCGGCCAGACGTGCGCGGCCGGAAACGCCCTGCTTTTTGTTGGAGTGCATCACGATGAGCACCGCGCAGCCCTGCTTTGCGGCAATGGCGCGCAGCGGCAGCAGGGCACTGCGCATCTGGTTGCGGCTTGCCATCTCCACATCGGAGGGCAGAAAGCTCTGCAGCGGGTCCACGATGAGCAGCAGCGGCCCGGCCTTGGCAGCAAAATCCGCCAGTGCCTGATCCTTGAGGGTAAGGGGCTGGCCGGTCTTGCCAAAGTAGTCGTCGGCGGTCAGCACCAGCACCCGGTTCATGTCGGCCCCGGCCGCCAGCAGACGGGCCTTGAGCACCTTGCCGGGGTCGTCCTCGCCCGCAAGCAGCAGCACCTTGCCGGTCTGCTGCGGCGGCAGCGGAAAAAAGCCGGAGGTCTTGCCCGCCGTCACATAGGCAATGAGCTGTGCCTGCCAGATGCCCTTGCCGGTGCCGCCGTCGGCACCCAGCAGAGACACTTCGCCCAGCGGCAGCAGCTGCGGCACCAGCCACGCCACGCTCTGCATGGGCACATCGGCCAGCAGACCGGGCTGCGCCGCGCTGCCCTCCAGCGCAAGCTTGCGCTGCTTTGCGTCCGCGTTCACGGCGGCCATAAAGGCTGCAGGGTCGGCCTGCCACGCCTGCTTGCAGGTGTTGAGCCATTGATCGATCTTGTAATTGACGGCGGGCAGCTGCATGTTGCAGGCTGCGCCGCGCACGTCGTCCAGCAGGTCTTCCCGTGCATCCGGGTCGGTCTGGTGGAACATTACCGCAAAGGTCAGGCGGCTGAACAGCTGCTGCTCGGTCCTGCAGGCATCCAGCATGTTCAGAAAGTCTGTGCGGTCCTGAATGGATACTCCCAAAATACATTTCTCCTTTCGCTGTGGTTTATAACTGGAAGCAAAACCAAATGTTGTTGCCATAAGTATAACTCTGAAAAAACAACGTGTCAACAAATAGTTTTTGCGCAAAAAGCCACAGCTTCCGGGGTGAAAATGCACAGGAAAATGGGGAAAGAAAAAGAGAAGGCGGGCACCTTCTCTTGACAAAACGGCAAAAAATAACTATACTACAAATAGAAAAGGTGCTGTCCGCAATGGTCAGCTCCTTCCGGTTGGATCAATAAGAATGACCGCTTACCGTTTGGAGACAGGGGCGGTCATTTCTTATTGTTATGGATCTCTTTGAAGATTGCCCATGCGATCTGAAATGTAATCCCAACTGTGCCGCCAACAATGACGAACAGCTGCAGAACATCGTTCAACACCATGATGCATCCCCCCTTCCGCGTTTGCGAACGGGGGAACAAACAATAAGCTTTTACGTCCCCCGGACGCTTGCCGGAGGGAAGCATGACCACCTGCGCTTGCAGATAGCACCTTAACGCCACCCTTTGGGGCGGCATTTTTAGTTTAACATACTTTCTGACGAAATACAATAAGAACCCACAGAAACGACGCTTTGTAAAATTTTATGGTGCATGGTTGCTTTTTGAAAAAAGCAGAGTATAATAAAAGTGAGAAAGTAAGAAAATCGCACAAAGGAGAATGAAGGATGCTGACGGAATTGAGGACAAAATCCCAAATCACCATTCCAAAGGATATTGTAATGAAGATGGGCCTGCGGGAGGGCGACAAGCTGGAGATCGTGGAGAAGGATGGCGTGATCGAGCTGATGCCGGTAGCCGTTTACCCCAAAAAGTATCTGGACGAGCTGCGCAGCGAGATCAACGAAGCAAAGGCCAAAATTGCGGCAGGGGAGCAGCCGGTGTTCGACACTGTGGACGCACTGTTTGAAGCGCTGGACGGTGCGGACGAATGAATTATAAGATCACCTACACCAAACGATTCATAAAGAACCTGAAGCGTTTGAACGCAGCGGAGCGGGCGCAGCTGAAAAAGAAGCTGGAAATTCTGGAAATGGACCCGCTGAAGTAAGGAGTGATTCTGGATGTTACAGCCGAAGCTGACAAAGGTGGAACCCGTAAAACCGCTGAAGCTCTGCCTTTATTATGAGACGGGTGAGGTAAAGCTGTTCGATGCAGCCCCTTATGCCACCGGCTCGTGGTACGGCAGGCTGCAGGATGAGCGTTACTTTGCTACCGTGCATCTGCTGCCGGGCGGTATTGGCATCGAGTGGGAAGAGGGGCAGGATATCGCCCCGCATGAACTGTACGAAAACAGCGTTCCTGTGAAGAAAACAGCATAACCAAATGCAAAAGGCCGCTGCACGGTTCACATGCAGCGGCCTTTCCGTATTCAGCGGCGGTTTACTGGATGCCGGTCACAGGGTAGTCCTGATCCTCAACGGCCTTCTTCAGCACGTCGTCGGCGACCTCGGCGTTCAGGGTGACGATGGCGGTGCCGGCCTCGTGGCTCACGACAGCCTCGTCCACCTCGGGCAGGGCTTCCAGAGCCTTCTTCACGCGGGCTTCGCAGTGGCCGCACATCATGCCTTCCACTTTCAGGGTCTTCTTCATGGTATTATCCTCCGTTTTGACTTCGGGCGCTTCGGCGTCCGATTTTTTGTTATTTTCAGCCGCAGACTGCACCGGGGCAGCAGCGGAAGAAGCGGTTTTGTGGTCGTGCCTGGTGCTGTGCAAATCGAACAGGTTCAGCCGCAGGGCGTTGCTCACGACGCAGAAGCTGGACAGGCTCATGGCAGCAGCACCGAACATGGGGTTCAGGGTCAGGCCGAAGGGGATGAACAGACCAGCCGCCAGCGGGATGCCGATGATATTGTAGATGAACGCCCAGAACAGGTTCTCGTGGATGTTCCGCAGGGTGGCGCGGCTGAGGCGGATGGCCGCAGGCACGTCCGAGAGCTTCGAGTTCATCAGCACGACGTCGGCGGCGTCAATGGCCACGTCGGTGCCTGCGCCGATGGCAATGCCGGTGTCGGCACGGGTGAGGGCGGGAGCGTCGTTGATGCCGTCACCCACCATGGCCACCTTGCCGCTGGCCTGCAGCTGGCGGATGACGGCCTCCTTGCCGTCGGGCAGGACGCCAGCGATGACCTCATCCACGCCTGCCTGACGGCCGATGGCGTCGGCGGTGCGCTGGTTGTCGCCGGTGAGCATCACGACCCGGATGCCCATGTTCTGCAATTCACGGATGGCGCGGGGGCTGTCCTCCTTGATGGTGTCGGCCACGGCCACTACGCCCAGCAGACGGCCCGCGCCGCCGAAGTAGAGCGGCGTTTTGCCCTCGCTTGCCAGCGCGGCGGCTTTTGCTTTCAGGCTGGCGGGCACAGCGGCCTTTGTTGCAAGGAAGGACGCATGGCCCGCGTAAATTTCTTTGCCATCCAGCGTTGCAGTCAGGCCGTTGCCGGGCAGGGCTGCAAAGTCGGAGACTTCCGGGGCCTCGATGGCATGGGCCTCGGTGTAAGCGAGGATGGCCTTGGCCAGCGGATGCTCGCTCCTGCGTTCCAGCGCGGCGGCAAGGGTCAGCAGCTCCGTCTCGCTCACGCCCTCGGCGGGCAGGATGTCGGTGACTTTGGGTTCGCCGCTGGTGATGGTGCCGGTCTTATCCAGCGCCACGATCTGGGTGCGGCCTGCGGCTTCCAGCGAAGCGGCTGTCTTGAACAGGATGCCGTTCTTGGCCCCCAGACCGTTGCCGACCATGATGGCCACCGGTGTGGCCAGGCCCAGCGCACAGGGGCAGCTGATGACCAGCACCGAGATGCCGCGGGCCAGCGCATAGCCGAACTCCCGGCCCAGCAGCAGCCAGACGATGGTGGTGACCACAGCAATGGAGATGACCGCCGGGACGAAGAAGCCCGACACGGTGTCGGCGATCTTGGCGATGGGGGCCTTGGTGGCGGCGGCGTCGCTGACCATCCGGATGATCTGCGCCAGAGTGGTATCCTCGCCCACGCGGGTGGCCTCACACCGCAGGAAGCCCGACTGGTTGGTGGTGGCAGCTGAGACCTTGTCGCCCTCGGCCTTGTCCACCGGGATGCTCTCGCCGGTCAGTGCGCTCTCGTTCACGGCGCTGCTGCCTTCCAGCACGATGCCGTCCACCGGGATGTTCTCACCGGGGCGGACGACAAAAACATCGCCCTTGCGTACTTCCGCGATGGGGACGCTGACTTCGGTGCCGCCCCGCAAGAGGGTGGCCGTTTTGGGGGCCAGCTTCATCAGGCTCTTGAGTGCGTCGGTGGTCTTGCCCTTGGAGCGGGCTTCCAGCATCTTGCCCACCGTGATGAGGGTCAGGATCATGGCGGCCGACTCAAAGTAGAACTCCATCATATAGTGCATGACGAGGGCGTCGTTGCCATCCACCTGCGCACGGGTCATGGCGAAGAGGGCGTAGGTGCTCCAGAGGAAGCTGGCCGAGGAACCCAGCGCCACCAGCGTATCCATGTTGGGGGCGCGGTGGAGAAGGCCCTTGAAGCCGTTGATGAAGAACTTCTGGTTGATGACCATCACGATGCCCGCCAGCAGCAGCTGAACGAGGCCCATCGCGACGTGGTTGCCGTCGAACCAGTGGGGGAGCGGCCAGCCCCACATCATGTGCCCCATGGAAAAGTACATCAGCACCGCCAGGAAGAGAAGGGAGGCGATGAGCCGCTTTTTCAGTTTGGGGGTCTCGTGGTCGGCCAGGGCGTCGAGGTCGGCGCTGGGGTCCGGGGCGGTGGTGGGCCCGCCCGCCTTGGGGCTGGCGCCATAGCCTGCATCCTGCACCGCCTTGACGATGGCGGCGGCACTCGCGGTGCCCTCCACGCCCATGGAGTTGGTGAGCAGGCTCACCGAACAGCTTGTGACGCCGGGCACGGCGTTTACGGCCTTTTCCACCCGTGCAGAGCAGGCCGCGCAGCTCATGCCGGTAACGTTGTATTGTTCCATAGTCTTCACTCCTTGCGATGGGTCAGCTTGTCCGAAAAAGGGTCATTTCATGAGTTTGGGCAGCAATTTCAGCAGCTCATCCAACTTTTCGTCGCTGCCCGCGCGCAGGTCGTCCGCGACGCAGGTGCGCACATGCTGGCTGAGCAGCTCTCTGGAAAAGGCGTTCAGCGCAGAGTTTGCCGCCGCCACCTGCACGAGGATGTCGGCACAGTAGACGTCTTTTTCGACCATGCCGCGGATGCCCCGGATCTGGCCCTCGATGCGGTTCAGCCGATGGATGAGGCTCTTGTACTCCTCCTCGCTCCGTTTTTTGTGGCGGCAGCAGCAGGCGTTCAGGGTCTCTGCTTCGGCCTGCGCTGTTTCGGCAGCTGCATCTTCGCAGCAGGGGGCAGGGGACGCTTCGTGCAGGGCACAGCGGGGGCAGGGTTCCATCTCGCTGCTCATGGGAACAACTCCTTTCAAATTACCCCTTGGGGGTATCTTTCGTACAAAGGCATTGTAGCACAGCTTGTCCTACAGAACAAGTAGGAAATGAAATTTCAATTGTGAATTTTTCGTGAACACAGAAGACAAAAAAGAAGGAGCTGCTGCAAACTCCCTCAGTCACAGCGTCGCTGTGCCAGCTCCCTCATGGAGGGAACCCTGGCGCAAGGGTCAGCTGTAAAAGGCCCCCTCTCAGAGGGGGTTGTCACCGTAGGTGACTGGGGGAGCATCAACAACTCCTGAAAGGCAAGCGCTTATTCGCAGAATTTCCGCATAAAAGCGATGTCGCTGGCGGCGCGGGCGGGGACGGCTTCCTCGCGCAGGACCGGGAAGGCGGCCTGCGGCATCTGCTTCAGCATGGCGAAGCCGCCTGCATAGTCCACGCAGGAATCCTCCAGGCTGGTGGAGTACAGGGTGCCGTCCGGTCGGAAGTTCTGGCCTTTGAAGTGGACGGCGGCGATCTTGTCGCCGTACCAGCTGCCCACCTTGTCCCAGATGCGGCGCTGTGCGTCCAGCGAAGCATCCTCCGGGCCGACGTAGTTGGCGAAATCGCAGAGGACGCGCAGGTTGGGGCTGGCGATGGTGTCCAGCACCATCTTGACGGCCTCCGGGGTGTTCATGGCGTGGTAGTAGACGCACTCCACGGCGAACAGCACCCCCTGCTCCTCACAGACGGGCAGGATCTCGCCCAGGCTGCGGAGAAGGGCTTCCTGCGCTTCTTTGCGGGTGACGCCGGGCTGCTTGGCCATGTTGGTGGTCTCGCTGCCCATGCAGCCGGCGCGCAACGCCTTGGCGACCGGGATCTGGCTCAGCACCTTGGCGACCTCGGCGCGGCGCTTGTCCTCGTCGGCATAGCTCAGCTCGACGTAGGTGCCGTTCACCGCGATGGAAACACCGGCAGCGGCGGCAGCGGCGCGGGTGGCCTCGACCAGTTCCGGGGTGACATCGGCATAGCTCTTCACGCCCTCAATGGCCTTGGTGTAGGCCAGCTGGGTGCAGGCAAAGCCCGCCTTGCGGATGGAAGCAAACAGCTCATCCGGGGTGTGACGGCCAAAATCGTGCCCGCGGGCACCGATCACAAATTCAGGCATGGCTTCCTCCTTCTCCAAAGATGCGTTCTGCGAACAGGTGCAGCTCCTTGCCCCACCAGTACCAGTCGTGGGAGACATCACTGCCCCAGAACTCGCAGTGGGCGGGCAGACCGGCGGCGGTCAAGGCCTCGGAGAGGGCGCGGGTGTCGGCCTGTGCCTCCTCCTCGTAGCTGCCCTGCCCGGCGCAGAGGATGAGGTCGTTCTCCTCCGCCTTGGCAAAGGCCTTTTTGTCCACGAGGCCGGTCTCGGTCAGGTAGGCGAGGGGGGCATTGCGGAGCACGAGGTCGTCCTCGGTGCTGCCCAGAAAGCGGCTCATGTCGTACAGGCCGGACAGACCGATGGCACCGCCGAACACCTCCGGGCGGCGCAGGCGGCAGTTGACGGCCTGACAGGCACCGGTGTCCACGCCGACGCACCAGATGAGCTGGTCTTTCTCGGTCTGGTTCAGTTCCCGGATGCGGGCGGCCAGCTCGGTGGACAGGTAGTTGAAATACTTTTCCTGCATCTCGGCCCGGCGGCGGGGCGCAGCATCCCCGGCCAGCAGGCTCTCGGCGTCGATGCCGTCGGCGGTGAAGAGCTGGAGCTTGCCGCTGCTCAGCAGGGAAGCCACTGCTTCGGGCATCCCGTTGTTTTCCCAATCGTAGAAACGGCCCCCGCGGGCGGGCAGGGCCAGCACCGGCACACCGGCCGTGCCATAGACCTTGAACTCCATTTCGCGGCCGAGCATCCGGCTCCACTCTTTATAATAGGTACCTTGCATCATGGAAGCATCCTCCTGAATTTATACGAATTGATTCCGCACCGGGTCGTATCCGTACCCGGCGGCAGCGAGCGTTGCGCACAGCGCGGCCTTGTCCTCGTCCAGGTCGTCGCACAGTGCGTCGAGGCTGGGGTAGAAGTCGCGCAGCTTCAGGTTCACCATGCTCAAAAGCATGATGGGGTCATGGGGCAGAGCCATCTGTAAAACCTCCTCCTGGAAAACAAAAAAGCCGGTCACTCGACAAAGTGACCGGCAGATGCAGCTACTTAGACAGCGCGGGTAACTTTGCCAGCGCGCAGGCAACGGGAGCATGCGTAGATATACTTGGGAGAACCCTCCACGACCGCCTTGACACGACGGACATTCGGCTTCCAGGTACGGTTGGAACGGCGATGGGAGTGGGAGACCTTGATACCAAAGGTAACGCCCTTGCCGCAGCATTCACACTTAGCCATGATACTTGCACCTCCTAGCAGTGAAGTAAGGAATTCAAAATAATCAGCTTGACTATTGTACCAGAGTCGGGCAGAAATTGCAAGCATTTTTTTGAAATTTCTGTAACCTTTTTTATCTGTGGGCCAAACCCTTGTCTGAAATCAAAAAACATAGTACAATAAGACAAAATAATCCACTGTTAGGAGAATACGATGACCTCACGCGGACTGTACTATCTTATCCGGGCGCTGGTGACGCTGGTCGCCATCCCGTTCCACGAAGCGGGCCACGCCCTCGCCGCCTGGCTGCTGGGCGACCCCACGGCCAAGCGGGAGGGTCGGCTGTCGCTGAACCCGTTCCGCCACTTTGACCTGATGGGCACCCTGTGCATGGTGTTGGCGGGCGTGGGCTGGGCAAAGCCGGTCTCCACCGACCCGCGCAATTTCAAGAACCCCAAGGCGGGCATGGCGCTCACGGCGCTGGCAGGCCCGGTGGCGAACCTGCTCCTGGCCTACCTCGCGATGGTGGTCTGGAAGCTGCTGTATTACTGGGCCCCGGTCACGGTCGGAACCGTGTTTGCAGCCCGCTTCCTGCAATATCTGGTCATGATGGACGTCAGTCTGGCAGTGTTCAACCTCATCCCGGTGCCGCCGCTGGACGGCAGCCGGGTGCTGCTGGCGGTGCTGCCCCAGCGCATCTACTTCGGCATCATGAAATATGAGCGGGTGATCCTCATCGTCATGCTGGCGGTGGTCTGGAGCGGCTTTCTGGACGGCCCGCTCACCCTGCTGAACGATGCCGTGTGGGACCTGCTGGATCTGGGCACCGGCTACATCGACCAGATCGCCTATTCCATGTATTACGCATCCATCGGGACGGTGATCTGAGTGGCAGAAGAGCTGACGTTCCATCTGGCGGACTTCGAAGGCCCGCTGGAACTGCTGCTGACGCTGGTGCAGAAGCATAAGATGGACCTGCACAACATCCCCATCCTGGAACTCATCGACCAGTACACCCGCACTGTGGCGGCGGACGCCGGAGCCGACCCGGAGACGGCCAGCGCCTTCATCGAGATGGCGGCGCATCTGGTGGAGATGAAGAGCTATCTGCTGCTGCCCCGCAGCGAAGAGGGCGAGCGGATGAAACAGGAACTCACCGGCCAGCTCATCGAGTACGACCAGTGCCGCCGGATGGCCGGGGCATTGCGCGCAAAAGGGGAGCAGGCCCCGGTCTTCGTCCGGAGACCGCTGGAAGTGGAGCAGGACAACACCTACGACCTCTTCCACTCGCCGCAGGTGCTGGCGGACTGCTGGCAGGCGCTGGCGGGCCGGAAAGCGGCCGTCGTCCGGCAGCCCACCCAGCAGCAGTTCGAGCCGCTGGTGTCCGCGCCGGTGGTGTCGGTGAACAGCCGGGTGGTCTATATCCTGCGCCAGCTCATCGGGGGCAGTGCCCGGAAGCTGGGGCAGCTGTTTTCCCGCCGCCAGAGCCGGAGCACCCATGTGGCCACCTTTCTGGCCCTGTTGGAACTGGTGCGCGGCGGGCGTGTCACCCTCGGCCCGGACGGTGCGATGACCATGCGCCGCGGGCGGCTGGAACGCACAAAGGAGAACGAATGAACCAGAAAAAACTGCGAGCCGCCGTGGAGGCGATGCTCTTTGCCTATGCGGAACCCATCGGGGCCGACAAACTGGCCCAGGCGCTTCAGATGCCGGTCTCCAGCGTGGAGCCGGTGCTGGAAGAGCTGCGCACCCGCTATGCCCGCGAGGACAGCGGCCTGTGCCTGCTCCACCTGAACACCCACTGGCAGCTGGCCACCAAGGCCGACTTTGCCGAACCGGTCCGCCGGGTGCTGGATACCCGGCGCTCGGTGCCGCTGGGCCCGGCGGCGATGGAAACGCTGACCGTCATCGCCTACAACCAGCCGGTCTCCCGCGCATTTATTGAGCAGGTGCGCGGCGTGGATTCCTCGTCCAGCGTGTCCGGCCTGCTGGAAAAAGGCCTCATCGAAGAGGCCGGACGGCTGGACCTGCCCGGACGGCCGGTGGCGTTCCGGACGACGGATGTGTTTCTGCGGTGCTTTGGCCTGTCCAGCCTGGACGACCTGCCGCCCATCCACAGCAGCGAAGAAAGCGGGGGAGAGGTATGAGTGTTCTGAGCGTTTTGGGAGCGGTGCTGCTCGTTCTCTTGAAAGGGATCGGCATCCTGCTGCTGGTGGTCCTGACCCTGGCGGTGGTGCTGCTGTTCTGCCCCTTCTGCGCGGATGTGCAGTGGGAGAACGATGTGCTGACCATCCGGGCCGGTGCGCTGGGGCTGACCCTGCCGGTGTTCCAGTATCCTGCACCGGAAAAGCCGAAAAAGAAAAAGAAGAAAAAACCGGCCGAACAGAAAGCGGACCAGAAGCCCAGGCCGGAGACCCCGCCCCGCAAAAAGGCCCGGCTGACCCTGAACATCCTCTGCACCATCCTGCGGGGGGCGGGCCGGCTGACCAGAGCCATCATCGGGTCGCTGCACATCACGAAGATCGACGTTGTGCTGGGCGTCCGGGGCGAGGACCCCGCCGAAGCTGCCCGCAGCTATGGCAGGCTGAACGCCTGGCTCTATCCGGCACTGGGCATCCTCGACCGGTTCGTCTATCTCGATTTTGAGCAGCTGCGGCTGCTTCCGGATTTCGGCTCGGCCCAGCCGACGGTGCAGGACCGGGTGTCCTTCCGGGTGTCGGCACAGGCGTATGCCATCGTCTTCACGGCAGTGCGTGTGCTTTACGAGTTCTGGCGCGAAAAAGTGCTGGACGTCTTCCTATGATTTGGTTATAATATAACTGTATGGTGTGTTCTGCCTGTCCGCTGCGGCGGGGGCAGTTCCGGAGAAAGCGTTCCCACTTTTTCCCACTCATTGAAATAAGGAGGCCGATTTTATGGCTGAGCATCCGATCCAGGGTTTAATGAACGTCACGATGGACAAGGTCCGTCAGATGGTGGATTCCAACACCATCGTGGGCAAGCCCATCACCACCGAGGACGGCACCACCATCCTTCCGGTGTCCAAAGTCAGCTTTGGCTTTGCATCCGCAGGCACGGACTTTGACGGCAAGAATGCTGCCAACAAGGACCTGTTCGGCGGCGGTTCCGGCGCGGGCGTCAACATCCAGCCGGTGGCCTTCCTTGTCATCAAGGACGGCTGTGTCCGCACCATCCAGCTGTCCGACGGGGCTAACACCGTGGACCGCGCCCTGACCATGATCCCCGAACTGGTGGAGAAGGTCAGCGCCCTCATCGACAGGAAGAGCGGCAAGGCGGCCCCCGCGGAGACCGCCCCCGAAGCGCCCAACGCGTAAGAAAAGGCGCATGAGCTTCCCCTTGAGGAGAGCAGCCGAATGAAGCAAGATGGATGAGGCAAACGCGCGAAAATGCGCACCCCCATCCGGCACTGCGTACCACCTTTCCCGCAAGGGCAGGGCTTTTCAGCGCGGTGCATTTTGAGCGCCGGGAGGCGCACAAGGAGTAAACGAACAATGGCAGAAGAACGTATTCAGAAGATCATGAGCGAGCAGGGCCTGTGCTCCCGCCGTGCGGCCGAGCAGATCATTGCCGAGGGCCGCGTCAAGGTCAACGGCCACCCGGTCAAGGTGGGCGACAAGATGGACCCCAACCGCGATGTGCTGCATGTGGATGATGAGCGCATCTACATCCAGAAGAACCAGCAGCTCTACTATCTGGCGCTGTACAAGCCCCGCGGCTATGTGACCACCGCCAGCGATGAGCTGGGCCGCAAGA
>OLGH01002620.1_pt1 | contig 13885 bp, 17 predicted proteins | sample 1604851 | NCBI WGS metagenome assembly OLGH01 (sample SAMEA3888894, study PRJEB22519) | human gut metagenome | biome: human gut; feature: human-associated habitat; material: faeces | place: Denmark | collected 2010 | reverse complement strand
ACAATATAAGAGTGCCGGCTTAACACCGGCACTCAGTTCTTCTGAATTAAAATTATCTGTTTTCGCAAGGCTGGTTAGCTACTGTACAGCTTGTTTTGCATGCTGACTGACATGATGTCTGGCATTCACCACAACCACCCTTTTTCATAGTTTCCTTTAAAGTCTTTCCTGTTAAAGTTTTAATATGTTTCATAGTTATCCTCCAAAATTAATATACTTTTATGCCTATCTGCACAATTCTTACGCTATTATAACACAATATGGTACAAATTCAAACGTTTTTTTACTATATTCTGTGGTCTGTTTCCCTCATTGAATTTACCCAAGCATTCCACCAAAAGTTCCAAAGCCTAAAGCTACTGCTACTCCTGTGCCAAGTCCAATTGCTCCACCTCCTGTTTCGTCCCTTATTATAAAGGAAATACCCATAATTAGCCCTATATAAATTGCTCCCGCAACAAGCCCCCACAAAAGCTTTCTCTTTTGTATATTTTTTCCAAGGATTAAACCTCCTACCAATGAACAAATCCCATAAATTGCTAAAATCATAATTCTGATTATTCCATCTCCTAAAGAAAGTTCAAAAACAATAAATGCAAGAATCACCACAAGCACTGTGCTTAAAATAATTTGAGCCAATAATTCTTTTAAAATCAAGCCTGCTATTTTCTTCATAAAAACCTGCAAAATACACTTTCATTCTATATTATTCAGTAATTTCAAAATTAATTACGATTGTTTTTTAATTCTCATTCAACATTTTTATGTATATAAAAAGTTTTTCTATCAAAATAAAAAGGAACTGCATCAGCAATAACCAATGCAGTTTCCTGTCAGAACTTTTTTAATTTTTCTATTTTTGCTCTTTGTCCTCATCTTCAAGTTTTTCTTCATCTTCTGTTTTTTCCACTTCCGGATCAATCTGAACTTTTACAAGGTCAATTCTCTTTTCATCCATCTTAATTACTGTAAGTTTGCAATTTGATATCTTAACACTATCTCCCTTGTTAGGCAATCTGTCAAGATGTTCAATTATCAATCCTCCAAGTGATTCATAATCTTCTGAGTCTATGTCTGTTCCCAATTCATCATTGAAATCATCTAAGTTAATTGAACCTTCAACAATATATTCATTGTCTCCGATTTTTCTAACTGCCAATTCTTCCGCCTGGTCAAACTCGTCATGAATATCGCCGATTATTTCTTCGACAATATCTTCCAAAGTTATAAGGCCTTCTGCCTGACCATACTCATCAAGAACGATACACATTGGCTTCATAGCAATTATGCCTGCAACGGCAACACGCTGTTTTTGACCTCCGGAAAGCTTATTCGGCGCTTTAAGGCGATATTCATACATACCAACCGTTTTAAGGGCATTGTCAACCCTTTTTCTTATTTCTTTTGGTTCAACTCCTAAATTTTCAACGCCAAAAGCAACGTCCTCCTCAACAATAGAGGAAACGATTTGGTTATCGGGATTTTGGAAAACCATTCCGACCTTGCGCCTGATATCAAATATAGTTTCATCGTCAACAACTTTTTGACCGTCAACGATAACCTCACCGCTTTGAGCAATATTAATACCGTTAATAAGCTTAGCCGTTGTTGATTTACCTGACCCGTTATGGCCTAAAATTGCAACAAAGCTGCCTTTTTCTATTGTCAAATTAAAATTCTTAAGCACATCAACAGTAACCTGATTTTCATCGTCATCATCAATCGCATAAGAAAAGCTTACATTTTTAAATTCAATTAAATTCATTATTTCAACATCCAAATTGCCGTTGAGCCGCAAGGAAGAACTCTGCCGTTTGAAGAAACAGGAATACCAATTTCATCAGCACTAACCTTTCCGCCTCGTTTATTAGTAATTACATCATCAAGAATATATTTCATAACAGAGGCTGAAAGCCCTGTAGTATACGAATTAAGCATAACCATAAGCGGTTTATCAGAAAGCACCTGCTCAACAAGCTTTACAAAATCGTAAATGCTGTCCTCAAGATGCCATATTTCACCTTTAGGACCTCTGCCATAGCTCGGAGGGTCAAGAATTACGATATCGTACTTATTGCCTCTCCTGATTTCACGATGAACAAATTTAATGCAATCATCAACAATCCATCTGATTTGACCGTGGTTAACTTCGGACGCAGCTGCATTTTCCTTTGCCCATTGAACCATACCTCGTGAAGCATCAACATGAACTACCGAAGCGCCCTCTTTAAGGCAAGCAACCGTTGCACCGCCGGTGTATGCAAAAAGATTAAGAACTCTGACCTCACGACCGTCAGCTTTTGCTTTTTTAATAACCTCTCTTGTAAAATCCCAATTTACTGCCTGTTCCGGAAATATTCCCGTATGCTTAAAGCCCATGGTTTTGATGTTGAAAGTTAAATCCTTATATTTTACCTGCCAAGATGAAGGGATTTTAGTATGTATCTGCCATCTGCCACCACCTGTTCTTGAACGAAGGTAGGTAGCATCAGGCTGAAACCAGTATTTATTTTCCTTTTTACTTTTCCATATAACCTGAGGGTCAGGTCTGACAAGAATCTCTCTCGTCCATCTTTCAAGCTTATAACCGCTGCTGCAATCTATAAGTTCATAATCTTCCCAATCTTTTGAATATCTCATATATTAAATCCTTTATGACAATCTATTCCTGACAACATCTGCAATTTTGTTGCCGAGGGTTGTTATCTGTTCTAAATCGCTGCCCTCAAGCATTACACGAATAAGCGGTTCTGTTCCGCTCACACGAACAAGAACACGACCCTCGCCCATAAGTTCCATTTCAGCCTGCTGAACGGCAGAAATGATATACTCATCATTATTGTATTTTTGCTTACCCTCAGGTGTAACCTTAACGTTTATAAGCACTTGAGGATAAACCTTCATAATTTTAGCCAATTCAGAAAGCTTTTTACCTGATTTAACTACTGCTTCAATAAGCTGAACACCTGAAAGTTCGCCGTCACCCGTTGTTGCGTAATCGAGAAAAATAACGTGACCGCTTTGTTCGCCTCCGATATTGTAGCCTTCCTTTAACATTCTTTCAAGAACGTATCTGTCACCTACTGCGGTTTTGGCACAGGCAATATCATTTTCCTCGCAGAACTTAAAGAATCCCATATTGCTCATAACCGTAACAACGGCGGTATTTTTAGCAAGAGTGCCTTCGTCTTTCATTTTCTTTGAGCAAATAGCAATTACCTTGTCACCGTCGACAAGTTCGCCGTTTTCATCAACGGCAAGCATTCTGTCTGCGTCACCGTCAAAAGCAAGACCCAAATCAAGCGAAGCATCCTTAACAAATCGCATTAGTTCCTCGGGATGAGTTGAACCGCAATTGTCGTTTATATTTGTTCCGTCAGGTGTATCGGAAAGCATTAAGCATTTAGCACCCAACGAAGTAAATATTTCCTTAGCACAAACCGAAGCGCTGCCGTTAGCGCAGTCAAGAGCGATTGAGAGACCGTCGAAACGAACATCCGTTGTTGAAACAACGTGTTTAACATAATCACTCACTGCCGTTTTGCAATAAAGCCTATTACCGACTTTACCGCCGGTAAGAACCAGAATTTCCTCAGCGTTGTCAAGAATGATTGCTTCAATTTCATTTTCAAGATCATCATCAAGCTTATAGCCGTTGCCCTGAAAAATCTTAATTCCGTTATATTCGCAAGGATTGTGAGAAGCAGAAATCATAACGCCCGCCTCACAGCCATATTTATCAACCAAATAAGCAACTGCAGGAGTAGGGACAACGCCTACCGAAAGAACGTTACATCCAACCGAACAAAGCCCTGCCGTAAGTGCCGCTTCAAGCATATCTCCCGAAGCACGAGTATCCTTACCGATAAGAACCGTCGGCTTTGCCGATTTGCTTTCCTTAAGCAAAACCATAGCTGCCGCTCTGCCTATTTGAAGTGCAAGTTCAGAAGTCAAATCAACATTTGCAACTCCTCTTACACCGTCTGTACCAAAAAGTCTGCTCATAATAGTCCCTCATTCCATATAAATTTAATTATTATAAAAGTGATTGTTGACCGGGTTGTTCAATTCCCAAATGCTGATACGCAAGAGGAGTAACACATCTGCCTCTCGGCGTTCTTGAAAGGAAACCTATTTGCATAAGATAAGGCTCATAAACGTCCTCAATAGTAACCGATTCTTCGCCTATAGCCGCCGCAATCGTATCAAGTCCTACAGGACCGCCATTATAATTTTTAATCATAGTTGTTAATAAAACTCTGTCTATGTTATCAAGACCGAGATTATCTATTTCCATTCTTTCAAGAGCATCAACTGCCGCTTCCTTACTGATTATACCGTCATACTTAACCTGAGCAAAGTCACGGCTTCTTTTAAGAAGTCTGTTAGCAATACGAGGTGTTCCCCTTGAACGAGAAGCAATTTCCATAGCGCCTTTTTCATCAACAGGGATATTAAGAATATCTGCGCTTCTTTTAACTATTGACGAAAGCTGCTCGTTTGTATACATTTCAAGCCTGAAAATCACGCCGAACCTGTCACGAAGAGGTGCGGAAAGCTGACCTGCACGGGTGGTTGCGCCGATAAGGGTGAAATGCGGTAAATCGAGCCTTATTGACCTTGCCGAAGGGCCCTTGCCGATAATAATATCAAGTGCTCCGTCCTCCATTGCCGGATAAAGGACTTCCTCAACCTGCCTGTTAAGGCGGTGAATTTCGTCAATAAATAAAACGTCACCCTCCTGCAGATTTGTAAGAAGAGCCGCCAAATCGCCCTGCTTTTCAATAGCCGGACCGCTTGTCACACGAAGATTAACACCCATCTCATTTGCAATAACACCTGCAAGAGTAGTTTTGCCGAGACCGGGAGGACCATACAAAAGAACATGGTCGAGTGCTTCCCCTCTTCCCCTTGCCGCCTGAATATAAACGGCAAGATTTTCCTTAACCTTATCCTGACCGATATAATCGTCAAGTACCTTAGGTCTTAATGAATTTTCTATATCGTTATCCTCAGGAGTAAAATCAGAAGTAACTATTCTGCTTTCAAAATCCATTTCGGTTTCCTGCATAAACGATTACCTCCTTATAAATTCTTTGCAAGCTCTTTCAAGCCGTGCCTAATCATTTCATCAACCGACATTGAGCTGTCAAGAGAGCCGACAACAACCGCCGCATCCGACTGCGAATAGCCGAGAGAAACAAGAGCCTCAATAGCCTCTGCGCTTGCGCTGTTTTCAATATTTTTCTGCAAATTGGAAACTGTAGCAGAAGCCGCTTCGGTAGCGATTGAGCCGATTTTATCCTTAAGTTCAAGAACTACTCTTTCAGCCGTTTTCTTTCCGACGCCCTGCGCTGCAGTAATAGACTTAGCGTCACCGGATGCTATGCAAAGTGCAAGCCTGTCGGGAGTAAGTTCGGAAAGAATTGCGACAGCCGCCTTAGGACCGATACCCGATACGGTAATAAGAAGCTTAAAAGCATCAAGCTCGGCAGTGGTGGCAAAGGCATACAAATCCATTGCGTCCTCACGAACTGCAAGGTGAGTAAATACATTTATTTCCTTGCCGATTTCGCCAAGTTGCTTAGCAGTATTAAGGGAAGTGAAGCACTTAAAGCCGACACCGCCGCATTCAACAACTATAAAATTAATATCGCAAGCAGTAAGCTTGCCCCTTAAATTATATATCATAACAAATCCCTTTATTTCAGTGAATTAAGCTTACCCATCATTGAGCCGGAGCAATGACCGTGGCAAATAGCCATAGCTAAAGCATCGGCAGTGTCATCCGGTTTAGGTATTTTAGCAAGACCGAGCATTAACCTCGTCATTTCCTGCACTTGCTTTTTTTCAGCCCTACCGTATCCTACAACTGCCTGCTTAACCTGAAGAGGAGTATATTCAAAAATGTCAACCCCGTAATTTTGAGCTGAAAGAGTGATAACTCCCCTTGCCTGCGCCACGTCAATAACCGTCTTTGCATTATTGTTGTAGAAAAGCTTTTCCATACTCATAACCTCAGGCTTATACTTTTCAAACAGATAGCACATATCGTTATAAATCGTTTGAAGCCTAAGAGGAAAATCGGTATGAGCCTCGGTAGTTATTGCGCCGTAGCCGAGAACACGAAACTTATTCATTTTATATTCAAGCACACCCCAGCCGACGATTGCGTAGCCCGGGTCAATTCCGAGAATTATCATATCATACTACCCCATAATAAATCAATTAATTATATCACAGTAATTATTAATAAGCAATATATAATATATAAATTATTTATTATAATAAAACTAAATGGCATTAAAAAAGGCAGTCAAACGACTGCCTTAAATCCCTCCGAGTGCAACAAGTTGCACCCACCTCCCATTTACAAGGGAGGCAATTATTCTGTTTTACCTTTTAATTGGTGGACAAATTTTTGAAGTTCTGTCATATTAAAAGTATATCTGCCCATATCGGTATTAGGGATATAATACCTAGAGCAAACCTCACTGCCCAGCGGTGCAAATGACTGTTTAAGCGAATTATACATATAATCTGCCGACTGCCTTGCATTAGAGCCGCTTGCGATAACAACGCCAACTCTTTTTGGCTTTTTAATAGGCGGATTAGAGCCACGCTTATAGCGAGCGTTATAGTAACGCTGAAAGCGGTCCAAAATCGCCTTAATCGGAGCAGGGAAGAAATTATTATACACAGGAGTAAAGAATGCTATGTAGTCGGCATCCTCAAAATCCTCAAAAAATATATCCAAATCCTTATTAGAGCACCCGTCGTGATATTCGCACCATTTGCAATCGGTGCAAGGTGACGGAGCAAGCTTGTAGCTGTCATAAAGCTTAATTTCGCAATCAAGAAAGTATTTACGAACCTGATTGATAAGTTCCTGACATATACCGTCCTGACGGGGAGAGCCCATAATTATCAACAATTTTTTCATTATTTTTCAACTGAATATTCAATAGAATTAGACTTACACCATTCCTCAGCCTTTTCAAGAACGAATTTATTTTCAAATTCGTCAAAGCCCTCGCTTATGGAAGAATAGGCATTAAAATATTTCCAAAAAGTGTCAATATATTCATTGCCGGTAAGCTTTTCCAAAACAGCGCTGACCTTTTTATTATCAAGAAATTTGATATAGGCTCTGATAACCTCTTCATTAGAGATTGTCAAGAAAGGAATAAAGCCGTTAGTCATTAAATCCTCGGTATCGTCACATTCAAGTTCGACGCTTGAGTGAACCTGAGAATCAACTCTCGAATACCAATATTCACCACTGCCGCCCCAAACAAAGCGAAGCGTCTTTTCATCAAGTAATAGTTTCATCAAAAATACCTCGTTATAACTGTTATATAAATATTATATGCTAAAACAGTTAAAACTACTTTTCAATAGAGTTCATCAAGCCGCCGTTTTTAATAATATTTTGGATAAACGGCGGAAAAGGCTGAGCCTTATAGGTTTTGCCTGTTGTGCAATTAGTTATTAAACCGCTGTCAAAGTCAACTTCAACTTCATCACCGGCTTTTATATCCTTAGCAGCCTCGTCACATTCAAGAATCGCAAGGCCGATATTGATTGCATTTCTGTAAAAAATACGTGCAAAAGTAGATGCAATTACGCAGGAAATGCCCGAAGCCTTAATAGCGATAGGCGCATGTTCTCTTGAAGAACCGCAACCAAAGTTAGCCTCGGCAACCATAATATCGCCCGGCTTAACCTTATTCACAAAATCAGCGTCGATATCTTCCATACAGTGCGATGCAAGCCACGCCTCATCACTCTTATTAAGATAACGTGCGGGAATGATAACATCGGTATCAACATTATCGCCAAATTTATGTACTGTACCCTTTGCTTTCATATTCCTACCTCCTATATTTCTCTCGGGTCTGCAATGTAGCCTTTAATAGCAGAGGCAGCAGCTACAGCAGGAGATGCGAGATATATTTTAGAATCAACGTGGCCCATTCTGCCGACAAAGTTACGGTTTGAAGTTGAAACAGCAACCTCACCTGCAGCCAAAATACCCATATGGCCGCCAAGACACGGACCGCAGGTCGGAGTTGAAACAATAGCACCTGCTTCAACAAAAGCTTCTGCAATACCCTCTTTTATGCACTGAAGATAAACGTTTTGAGTTGCCGGAATAACAATGCAGCGAACACCGTCGGCAATTTTCTTACCCTTAATGATAGAAGCAGCAGCACGCATATCCTCAATTCTGCCGTTAGTGCAAGAGCCGATAACAACCTGGTCGATTTTAACATCGGAAAGTTCGTCAACAGTCTTAGTATTTTCAGGAAGGTGAGGGCAAGCAACGGTAGGAGCAAGAGTTGAAAGGTCAATAGTAACCACGCTGTCATACTCTGCATCCTCGTCAGCCTCATAAACCTCATACGGACGCTCACTTCTACCCTTAACATATTCAAGAGTTATATCATCAACAGGGAATATTCCGTTTTTAGCGCCGCATTCAATAGCCATATTTGAAATGCAAAGACGGTCATCCATCGAAAGTTCCTTAATGCCGTCACCTGTAAATTCAAGTGACTTATAAAGAGCACCGTCAACACCGATTTCACCGATAAGATGAAGAACAACGTCTTTACCGCTGATACAAGGTGCTTTTTTGCCTGTGATTACCACTTTAATTGCAGACGGAACCTTAAACCAAGCTTTACCTGTAACCATACCTGCAGCCATATCGGTTGAGCCAACGCCTGTTGAAAAAGCGCCGAGTGCACCGTATGTGCAAGTATGAGAGTCGGCACCGATGATGCAGTCGCCGCAGGTAACAACGCCCTGCTCAGGCAAAAGTGCATGCTCAATACCCATATTTCCCACATCATAATAATGCGTAATATCATACTTTTTGGCAAATTCTCTAACCTGCTTGCAGTTTTGCGCAGATTGAATATCCTTGTTAGGAGTAAAATGGTCCATAACAAGAGAAATCTTAGTCCTGTCAAAAACAGAATTTTTGCCGAATTTGGTCATTTCGTTAATTGCAACAGGAGAAGTGACGTCATTACCAAGTACCATATCAAGCTTTGCTTCAATAAGCTGACCTGCTACAACGCTGTCAAGACCTGCGTGCTTAGCCAATATTTTTTGAGTCATTGTCATACTCATAGCTATCACCCTTTTCGTTAATATATTCAAACAAATAAATGTATATAATAATTAAAACTATATATCATCTGTGAATGAGCCTTCGCCTCTTTCAAGTGAAGTAATACCTGTGCGGGCAAGCTCAACAATAGTAAATTCATTTTCAAGTTCTTCAACAAACATATCAATAGTGCTTCCGAGACCTGTAAATTCAAATGTAATTGTAGTCATTGATACATCAATCACACGAGCACCCCAACGAGCATTAAATGCAAGAAGTGCATTCTTATGCTCAATACCCTGAGCGTGCACCTTAACAAGTAAAAGTTCAGATGAAACGGAACTGTCAGGCTTAAGCTCGGAAACCTTTTTAACGATTTCAAGCTTTAAAAGCTGAGCCTTAATTTGCCTTACGTTTTCAGGCTCGGTTTCAGTTTCAATAGTCATACGAGAAAACTTTTCATCCTCTGTTTCACTAACTGTAAGAGACGAAATATTATAGCTTCTTCTTGAGAAAAGGCTGGCAACTCTTTGAAGTACGCCGCTTTCATTATCAACAAGAACTGACAATACTAATTTTTCTTTCATTGTTAGCTGCCTCCTTAATTAAATTTTTCAATAATATCCGTATGAGCCCCTCCCGGAGGAATCATAGGAAGTACGTTAGAATCAGGGCTGATTCTGCAATCAACCAAAACAGGTCCGTTATATTCAAGCGTTTCTTTAAGAACAGCATCAATATCGTCATTAGTGCTGATACGAAGTGCCTTAACGCCAAAGCCCTCAGCAACCTTAACAAAATCGGTTGCTCTGTGTGGATCTGTATCCGCAAAGCGATTTTCATAGAAAAGCTTTTGCCACTGACGTACCATACCCAAAACGGTATTGTTCATAATAAACATTTTAACAGGAATATTATATGAGCACATCGTAGCAAGTTCTGAAAGATTCATGTGGAAGCCGCCGTCACCTGCAAACATAACAACTGTTTTGTCAGGGCAACCCATTTGACCGCCCATTGCCGCACCCATTGAATAACCCATAGTGCCGAGGCCGCCGGAAGTAAGAAGAGTTCTCGAATGCTTAAATTTATAAAATTGCGCAGCCCAAAGCTGATGCTGACCTACATCTGTTACAACGATAGTGTCATCCGGTGTTGCGGCATCAATCTTTTCAATAAGAGTCTGAGGATTAACATAATCGCCGATTTGAAGCTGCTTGAAAGGGCGACGGAATGTTTCAATCTCTTTTCTCCACTCGCTGTGGTCAAGTTGTTCAATCTCTCTTGTAAGAATAGGAAGCACCTCAGCAAGGTCGCCACGAAGATGATAATTTGAAACAATATTTTTATCCATTTCTGCAGAGTCAATATCAATATGTAAAATTTCTGCATTAGGAGCAAATTTCTTTCTATTGCCGGCAACACGGTCTGAAAAACGAGCGCCGCATGTAATAAGAACGTCGCAATCGTGAGCAGCTTTGTTACATTCATAATGACCGTGCATACCGATAAGACCGAGATGAAGCGGGTTATCATAAGGAAATGCACCGAGACCCATAAGGCTTGAAGCAACTGGAGCGTCAATCTTTTCAGCAAAGGTAACCAAATCCTCACCTACATTTGAAAGGATAGCTCCGCCGCCAACATAAATAAGAGGTTTCTTAGCATTTCTGATAAGCTCAACTGCTCTTTCGACAGCACTTTTCTTAGGTTCTTTTGCCTTTTCTACTTCAACCTTAGGCATAGGTGTATATTCACACTCAGCCGAAGTAATATCTTTAGGAATATCAATAAGAACAGGACCTTTTCTGCCGCTTTGAGCAATAGAGAATGCACGACGAATAGTATCTGCAAGTTCTTCTACGCTCTTAATTTGAAAATTATGTTTAGTAATAGGCATAGTGATACCGCAAATATCAACCTCTTGGAATGAATCTCTGCCAAGACCGGAGGTTGCATAGTTGCAGGTAATAGCTACTACAGGAACAGAATCCATATATGCAGTTGCAATACCTGTTACAAGATTTGTTGCACCGGGGCCTGATGTTGCAAAGCAAACACCTACTTTGCCTGTAGCTCTTGCATAACCGTCAGCCGCATGAGAAGCACCCTGCTCATGAGCAGTTAGTATATGCTTAAATGTGTCGCCGTATTTATATAATTCATCGAAAATGTTGAGAATCGTTCCGCCGGGGTAACCGAAAATAGTATCTACACCCTGCTCTTTTAACACTTCAAGAACGATTTGGGAGCCGTTAAGCTTCATATTTCCCTCTCTCCTTTTACAAAAAAATAGACATATAAAAAAATATTAAAGATATAATATATTATTTGACTAATAAAGTCAAGAAATAAAATCAACATAATTTAGACTTGTAAAAAGAATATTTTTGTTATATACTTTATAGGAATTAATTTAAAACAACAAAGGAGAATATATATGAAGCTCGGTATTGTCGGTTTGCCAAACGTTGGCAAGAGTACATTATTTAATGCAATCACTAATGCAGGCGCTCAAAGTGCTAATTATCCGTTTTGCACAATTGAGCCTAATGTAGGTATGGTAAGTGTTCCTGACGAAAGGCTTGATAAGCTTGCCGAAATGTATAACCCTGACAAGTTCACTCCTGCAACTATTGAATTTGTTGATATTGCAGGTCTTGTAAAAGGTGCATCGCAGGGAGAGGGTTTAGGAAATAAATTTTTATCTCACATAAGAGAAGTTGACGCAATTATTCACGTTGTTCGTTGCTTTGAAAATGACGATATTACCCACGTTGACGGAAGCGTTGACCCCGCAAGAGATATTGAAACAATTAATCTTGAGCTGGTTCTTTCCGACCTTGACATTCTTACGAGAAGAATCGACTCAAGAAAAAAAGCTATGAAAGGCGACAAAAAGCTTGCCGGCGAGGTTGAATTTCTTGAAAGACTTGCAGGTGAAATGGAAAACGGCAAGACTGCAAGAAGCGTTGAAATAAGCGAGGAAGAGCAAGAGTATTTAAAAGATGTTTCACTCTTAACGATTAAGCCGGTGATTTACGCTTGCAATATGGGTGAAAATGATTTCATCGACGGAATTGACAATAACAAGTATTACAAAGCTGTTGAGGAAATCGCAAAAGCCGAGGGCGCCGAAACACTTCCTATCTGTGCAGAAATGGAAGCGGAGATTGCCCAGCTTGACGATGAAGAAAAGGCAATGTTCCTTGCAGATATGGGGCTTGAAAAGAGTGGTCTTGACAGACTTATTAAAAAAAGTTACTCTCTTTTAGGCTTAATCTCATATCTTACGGCAGGCAAGCCTGAGGTTAGAGCGTGGACAATTAAAAAAGGCACTAAAGCACCACAGGCGGCAGGTAAAATTCACACCGATTTTGAACGTGGATTTATCAGAGCCGAGGTTGTTTCATTTGATGATTTGATGGCTTGCGGAAGTATGGCGGCAGCCAAAGAAAAAGGTCTTGTCAGAAGTGAGGGCAAGGAGTACGTTATGAAGGACGGAGATATTGTTCTTTTCCGTTTTAACGTATAATTTTGGTATATTTAATGCTCGATTTTTGTCAAAATAAGCAAAATTCGAGCATTTTTTATAATATTTAGTAGTTTTGTTTAAAAGTTTTCAAGAATTATTTGTGATTTTTGTTGACTATTTTTAAATAATTTGTTATTATTTTAACTAAGGTGGGAGAGAACTATGTCAGAGCCCGGCAAAAACATTATAAATGACACAATTCTTTCAAGTGCGCAATCAGGCGACAATAAGCAGACAGAGGCTTTAATTAGGCAATATCGAAATGTTGTTGAAGCAATTGCCGCAAAGTACATAAATTCTCCTCTTGAATATGACGACATTATTCAGGAGGGCATGATAGGACTTTTGGCGGCAATTAAAACATTTAACAATAGCAAAGGTGCTCAATTTAAAACCTATGCCCAAACCTGCATTAATAATTCCATTCAAACAGCACTTAGGAAATTTAATCGAAAAAAGGATATTCCGATAGGTTCAGTTATTGAATATGCCGAGGAGGAAATCCCGGAAGAAAACGGAGTTATAAGTGCAGAGGATTATTATATCGCCGGTGAAAGCGTTTCAATGTTGGCAAATACCCTTAAAGAAAATCTTTCTGAATATGAAAACGAAGTCTTGAGGTTACATATTGTCGGTTGCAACTACAGTGAAATAGCGAAAAGATTAAGCAAAACACCTAAATCGGTAGACAATGCGCTTCAAAGGATTAAGAAGAAATTATCAACCGTAAACTTAAAAACCGACAAATATAATTAAGAGGTGTAAGAAAATGTACGAAGACAAAACATTAGTTTGCAAGGACTGCGGAAAAGAATTTGTATTTACAGCAGGCGAGCAAGAATTTTATGCGGAAAAAGGCTTTACAAACGAGCCACAGAGATGCAAGGAATGCCGTGACAAAAGAAAGCATGCTCCACGTGAATATCACGACGCTGTTTGCGCATCTTGCGGCAAAGCATGCAAGGTTCCGTTTGCTCCAAGCGGTGACCGCCCTGTTTATTGCAGCGAATGCTTCGCAAAAATGCAGGAAGAATAATTTTAATACTAAATTATATCTACATAAACAGAGCTGTTTTATTACGGCTCTGTTTTATTTTATAAAAATAAATAACTTTTTAAAAAAAGTTCTTGACATATAGGCTCACGTATGGTAATATACATAAGCACCAAACGCAGAGGTATCGAAGTGGTCATAACGAGGCGGTCTTGAAAACCGTTTGTCCGAAAGG
>OLGH01002612.1_pt1 | contig 13933 bp, 9 predicted proteins | sample 1604851 | NCBI WGS metagenome assembly OLGH01 (sample SAMEA3888894, study PRJEB22519) | human gut metagenome | biome: human gut; feature: human-associated habitat; material: faeces | place: Denmark | collected 2010 | reverse complement strand
CCGACGCCGAGACCGCCCGTCAGGCCGAGGCCGTGCGCCGCAGCGCGCAGCAGACCGAGGCGCAGCTGCGCAGCGACATGGAAGACCGCGTGAGCGACGCGGCCATCGGCCGCATCACGGCGGCCGCCGCCGGCGTGCTGGCGCAGGATGCGTTTGCACCCGCGCGCGCAAACCTCGTTGACGACTTTCTCACCCACATCGGCGAGCACCTGACCACCCAGCCGAGCGACGCACTCGCCCTCGCCGAGACCGGCACGCTGACCGTGACGGTCGAATCGGCAGAGCCCCTGAGCGCCGCCGCGCTTGACGCGCTCACCGGCACGCTCACGCGCGCCTACGGCCACGTCACCGTCATGACGACCGTGCGCCCGGAGCTGATCGGCGGCGTGTGCCTGCGCATCGGCGACACGCACTATGACGGCACGCTGCGCCACGCGCTCGACCTGCTCGAGCAGGACGCGGCCAACAGCGTCCTGCACACCACGCAGGAAACGCCCGACCTCGCTGACTGCATCCGCGCCAAGCTCGCGGACACGCACGTCGGCATCGACGTGTTCCAGTCCGGCGTCGTCACGAGCCTGTCGGACGGCATCTGCCGCATCCGCGGTCTGGCCGACGCCATGGCCGGCGAGCTGCTGGCCTTTGACGGCACGCTGCGCGGCATGGTCATGGACCTCGGCCGCGAGGACATCGGCGTCGTCCTGCTCGGGCCCTACGGCCACCTGCAGGAGGGCGACCGCGTGCGCCGCACGGGGCAGATCATGTCCGTGCCCGTGGGCGAAGAAATGACCGGCCGCGTCGTCGACGCGCTCGGCCGGCCGATCGACGGCCTCGGCCCGATCCGCACGACGGAGCGCCGCGCCATCGAGAGCCCCGCGCCCGGCGTCATCGCGCGCAAGGGCGTGAGCGTCCCGCTGCAGACCGGCATCAAGGCCATCGACGCGCTCGTGCCCATCGGCCGCGGCCAGCGCGAGCTCATCATCGGCGACCGCCAGACCGGCAAGACCGCCATCGCCATCGACGCCATCCTCAACCAGAAGGACACCGGCGTGCTGTGCATCTACGTCGCCATCGGCCAGAAGGAATCGACCGTCGCGGGCGTCGTGCAGAAACTGCGCGACCGCGGCGCCATGGCCTACACCACCGTCGTGTGCGCGCACGCGTCGGAAACCGCACCCATGCTCTACATCGCGCCCTATGCAGGCGCCGCCATCGGCGAGTACTTCATGTACCGCGGGCGCGACGTGCTCATCGTCTATGACGACCTGTCGAAGCAGGCCGTGGCCTACCGTGAGATTTCCCTGCTGCTGCAGCGTCCGCCCGGACGCGAGGCCTACCCCGGCGACGTGTTTTACCTGCACTCCCGCCTGCTCGAGCGCGCCGCGCGCCTGAGCGAAGAAGCCGGCGGCGGCAGCATGACCGCCCTGCCCATCATCGAGACGCAGGCGGGCGATATCTCGGCCTATATCCCGACGAACGTCATCTCCATTACCGACGGGCAGATCTTCCTCGAAACGGATCTGTTCCACGCCGGTGTGCGCCCGGCCATCAACGTGGGCCTGTCCGTGTCGCGTGTCGGCGGCGCGGCGCAGCTCGGCGCGATGAAGCAGGTCGCCGGCCGGCTGCGCATGGATCTGGCGCAGTACCGGGAGCTGGCGTCGTTCGCGCAGTTCGGCTCCGATCTCGACAAGGCTACGCGCGACACGCTCGCGCGCGGCAGCCGCATGACCGAGCTGCTGAAACAGCCGCAGTACGCGCCCATGGACGCGGCCGATCAGGTCGCGGTGCTCTTCGCCGCCGGCGAGGGGTACACGGACACGATCGCCGTCGAGGACGTGCCGCGCTATGCCGACGCCCTGCTCGCGCGCATCCACCGGACGTATCCGGAGCTGCACGACCTTGTGCACAGCGGCAAAAAGCTCCCGCCCGAGGCGCTCGAGCGCCTGCGCGAGCTCGCAGCCGAAACGCTGAAAAATCTATGAACCACCATTCCCTCCGCCGGCAGAGAGGAGTTGACGCCCCTTGACGAACCTGCATAAGATCCGCGCGCGCATCCGCAGCGTGAACAGCACGCAGCAGATCACCCGCACGATGAAGATGATCGCCGTGTCGAAGCTGCGCAAGACGCAGACGAGCCTTGCGGGCGTGCGCCTGTTCGCGGACAAGAGTCAGGCCGTGCTCAACGCCCTGCTCGCCGGCGACGCGAGCTTTGAGCACCCGTATCTCACGCCCCGGCGCCGCGTCGGGCACGTGTGCTACGTGGTGTTCTGGGGCAACCGCGGCCTGTGCGGGGCATACAATCAGTTGCTGCTGCGCCATCTGGAGCAGCTCGTGCACGCCGAGACGCGCCCCTGCTCCGTGATCGTGTGCGGCCGCTGGGGGCGCGACGTGCTCGCGGGCACCGACCTGCCCGTGCGGCAGATCTTCTCCGACCTGAGCGACACGCCCACCATGGCCGAGGCGCTCGAGATCGCCGAGGAGCTCAAAAACCTCTACCGCACCGGCGAGGCGGACGAGATCCACCTCGTCTACCAGCACTTTGACTCCGTGCTGCACCAGACGCCGACGCACCGGCAGCTGCTGCCCGCCGCGCCGGAGGCCGACGCGCCCGCCGCGAACAACAACTACCTGTTCGTGCCGGACGCGCAGACCGTGCTCGACAACGTGCTCGAGCTGTACCTGAACAACACGGTCTACGCCGTGATGCTCGAGGCCCGCGTGGGCGAGCACGCCGCGCGCATGACCGCGATGACCGCCGCCACGGACTCGACGGCGGAGCTCATCGAGGACCTGAATCTGGAGTTCAACCGCGCGCGTCAGGCCGCGATCACGACGGAGATCTCCGAGATCGTCGGCGGCAGCGCCGCGCTGAAAAAATCGGACAAATCGGACTAACACCGCGGCGGCAGCGCCGCGTCCCACGAAGGGAGAACGTATGGAAAACGGTATCGTCAAAAGGGTCATCGGCCCGGTGGTGGACGTGCAGTTCCCGGCCGGAAAGCTGCCGGAGATCAACAACGCCATCGAGGTGCACGCCGGTAAGCGCCGCATCGTCATGGAGGCGGTGCAGCAGCTCGGCGACAACGCGGTTCGCTGCATCTCGCTCTTTTCCACCGACGGGCTGCAGCGCGGCTGCGTCGCCGTGGACACCGGCACGAGCGTGAAAATGCCCGTCGGCGAGGCGACGCTCGGCCGCATGTTCAATGTCATCGGTGAGCCGATCGACGGCAAAGGCCCGGTCAACGCCGCGGAATATCTGCCCATCCACCGTGAGGCCCCGGCCTTCACGGATATTGCCCCCGCGACCGAGCTGCTCGAGACCGGCATCAAGGTCGTCGACCTGCTCGCGCCCTACGCCAAGGGCGGCAAGATCGGCCTGTTCGGCGGCGCGGGCGTAGGCAAGACCGTGCTCATCATGGAGCTCATCCGCAACATTGCCTACGAGCACGGCGGCTACTCCGTCTTTGCCGGCGTGGGCGAGCGCTCGCGCGAGGGCAACGACCTCTGGAACGAAATGAACGAGTCCGGCGTCATCAACAAGACCGCGCTCGTCTTCGGTCAGATGAACGAGCCGCCCGGAGCGCGTCTGCGCGTGCCGCTGTCGGGTCTGACGATCGCGGAAAACTTCCGCGACGAGTCCGGACAGGACGTGCTGCTGTTCATCGACAACATCTTCCGCTTCACGCAGGCGGGCAGCGAGGTGTCGGCCCTGCTCGGGCGCATGCCCTCCGCCGTCGGCTATCAGCCCACGCTCGCCACCGAGATGGGCAAGCTGCAGGAGCGCATCACCTCCACGCGCAACGGCTCGGTCACGAGTGTGCAGGCGATCTACGTCCCCGCCGACGACCTGACCGACCCTGCCCCGGCCACGACCTTTGCCCACCTCGACGCCACGACCGTGCTCGACCGCAGCATCTCGGAGCTGGGCATCTACCCGGCCGTCGATCCGCTCGGCTCGACCTCGCGCATCCTCGAGCCGGACATTCTCGGCCGCCGGCACTATGACACCGCGCGCGCCGTGCAGCGCGTGCTGCAAAAGTATAAGGATCTGCAGGACATCATCGCCGTGCTCGGCATGGACGAGCTGAGCGTGGAGGACAAGGCCGCCGTCAACCGCGCGCGGCGCATCCAGCGCTTTTTGTCGCAGCCGTTCCACGTGGCGGAAAACTTCACCGGCATGGCCGGAAAGTACGTCCCGCTCTCGGAGACCATCCGCGGCTTTGAGGCCATCCTCGGCGGCGAGTGCGACGACATTCCCGAGCAGGCGTTTTTGTTCTGCGGCTCGATCGACGACGTGCTGCGTAAGCGCGACGCGCTGCAGTGAGGTGCGCCATGGTGGACACACTGCATCTGGAGATCGTCACGGCCGGCGGCGCGGCCGTGGACACGCAGGCCCAGCAGGTCACGCTCCCCCTCGCCGACGGGGAGGCCGGCATCCTGCCGGGCCACGCGCCGCTGCTCGGCGCGCTCGTGAGCGGCGTCGTGCGCTATACTTCCGGCGGCGCGGAGCACTACTGCGCCGTGAGCCCCGGCACGGTGAACGTCGCCGCCAACACCGTGACCGTGCTCGCCCGCACGGCCGAGCCCGCACCGGACATTGACCTGCCCCGCGCCGAGGCGGCGCTGCGCCGGGCCGAGTCGGATCTGGAGGTGCGCGGCATGGAGATGAACGTCTCCACGGCCGAGGCGGCCCGCGCGCGCGCCCACGCGCGCATCCGCGCGGTAAAACTCTGGCGCGAAAACGGATAAAAAACCGGCCGGAAGCCCCCGCACTGTCCCATGCAGCGGACAGCCGCGGGGTTGCAATTTCACCTGGGATATGAGAAAATGTCTGCGTATTCGCTTACGCAGACATTTTTGCGTTCCCCGCCCTGCGCAACGGGGAAAACGCACTGATTGAGCGCGGAGGGTAGCTGGTATACAGCCAGAGCACAACGCACGCCGCCGCAGGTGCGCGCAGTCCTGGCCTCCCCTGTGTAAGGGGAGGTGGCGCGGCGCTGTGCGCCGTGACGGAGGGGTTGCAGACACCCCCACGCTTTTATCATCAAACAGGAGATGTGACCCATGGCCCAACCCACTCGCGGCCGCAATTCGCAGGCCAAAAATCATCTGATCACCATCGTGCTCGCGCTCATCATCGCGGTCCTCGCCACGTGGTTCGGCTACGGCCGCGACCACGCAGCCGCCGACCCGAGCGCCACGGCTGCGCCCGGCGTCACCGCGACGGCCATGCCCGGCGGCGGACTGACCGTAACGTATCTCGATGTCGGCCAGGGCGACTGTACGCTGCTGCAGTGCGACGGGCAGGTCATGCTCATCGACGCGGCCGAGGGCAACCAGGCCAACAAGATCACGGCCTACCTCAAGCAGCACGGCGTGACGGCCATCGACTACCTCGTCTGCACGCACGCGCATGCCGACCACTGCGGCGGCATGAAGGCCGTCATCGCGGCCTTCCCGGTGCGCACGCTCTACAGCTCCGTCACCTCGAGCAGCAACGGCGCGTTCCAGCGCGTCATGCGCGCGGCCGAAACGGCAAACCTCGCCATCACCGTGCCGAACGTGGGCGACACGTTCTCCCTCGGCAGCGCGACCGTGACCGTCCTCGGCCCGCAAAAGCACTACAGCGACGTCAATAACCAGAGCCTCATCCTGCGCGTGGACTACGGCAGCAACGCCTTCCTCTTCACCGGCGACGCCGAGTACGAGAGCGAGACGGACGTGCTCGACGCGGGCGAGGACGTCCGCTGCGACGTCATCAAGGCCGGCCACCACGGCAGCCGCACCTCCACGGGCTACCGCCTGCTGTACGAGGCGCAGCCGAAGTACGCCGTCATCAGCTGCGGCGCAGGGAACGAATACGGCCACCCGCACGACGACACGCTCAGCCGCCTGCGCGACGCGGACGTGACCGTCTACCGCACGGACCTTAACGGCACGATCGTCTGCCGCTCCGACGGGGTCAACCTCACCTTCACCACCGAGAAAGAAGGCTGATCCCCTTGCACCGCACCCTCTCGGCGGCGGGCGCGTTCTGGCTCGCCGCGTTCACGTATTTCATCTGGGGCTTCACGTTCCTCGCCTCGCGCATCGCGCAGGACTACGGCACGCCGTTCGTGCTGCTGTTCTGGCGCTTCGCACTGGCATTCCTGCTGCTGAACCTGCTGCGCCTGACGGGGCGCTTCCCCGTGCGCTTTCGCTCTCGGAAGCTCTGGCCCGTGCTGCTGGCGGGCCTGTTTGAGCCCGTGCTCTACTTCCCCTGCGAGCAGTATGGCCTCAAGCTCACGAGCACGTCGTTTTCCGGCGTCATGGTCGCGCTCATCCCGCTGTGCTCGCTCGTCTACGGGGCGGTCTTCCTGCACGAAAAGGCCACATGGCGGCAGGTCGTGTTCTCGGTTCTCTCCGTCGCGGGGGTGATCGTGCTGGCCGTCTATGCCACCGGCATCGGCGCGGGCAGCTTTCTCGGCTTTCTCATCCTGCTCGGCACGGTCTTTGCCGGCGCGGGCTACATAGTGGCCTGCCGCGCCTGTTCCGGCAGCTTCACCGCCTTTGAGCGCACGTACATCACCTGCGGCATGGGCGCCGCCGCGTTCGGGGTGCTGTCCGTGCTCGAGCACCGGCACGACCTGAGCGCCGTCGTGCTGCCGATGACGCACGCGCCGTTTGCGCTGGCCATCGTGTTTTTGAGCGTCGTGGCCTCGGTGCTGTCCTACCTCGCGCTCAACCGGGCACTGGAGGTGCTGCCCGTCGCACGCACCGCAGCGCTCATCAACTTCTCGACCGTCGTGTCCGTGCTCGCCGGAGTGCTCCTCCTGCGCGAGCCGTTCGGCTGGGTCAGCGCCGTGGCCTCGGCCGCCATCCTCGTCGGCATCTGGGGCGTGCAGCGCTTCGCCGCGCCGGCACTGCCGGACGCTGACAAGCGCACCGAGCCGCTGCCCCCGTCGTGAGCAGGCCGGTCGTTTGCCCCACTTCCAGTCTAGTATGCTTTTGCATTACTTGTCAAGCGAGAATTGCTGATTTTGCATAATTCTAGTTTTCCGCAATCTTTCCACACAGTTTTCCACATTTTCGCCGGTTTCCCACAGCGGCTTTCTTTCCCCCTGGCTTTCTTTGAGAGAGACAGGGTAAGATATGCTTTGCCGTGTGTTCCTGCTGCAGGGTAAGACACGGTGTGGTACGGTACGGTACTGTACGGTATGGTACGGTGCCACGTGACGTACACACACCGTACCCGTGACACAAGCGCCCCGCCGCGCCGGGCATTTCCGGCCGCAAACCCGATAAATATTCATTTCAAAGGATGACCCCTATGCAATCTACCGAACAAAAGATCGAACGCGCCGCGCTGGCTGGTCTCGCCGCGGCGAACATGGACGAACGCGAGCGCTCGACGGACATTTCCCTTGCCGAGCTGGCCGCGCTCGTGGAGACAGCCGGCGGCCAGCCCGTCGTGACGCTGCTGCAGAACAAGCCCACGCCCGACCCGCGCACCTTCCTCGGCGAGGGCAAGGTGGCGGAGCTGCGCGAACTCATCGTCGCCAACGACTGCGACCTCGCGGTGTTTGACAATGAGCTCTCCCCGTCGCAGATGCGCGTGCTAGAGGAGGAACTCGGCGTGCGCGTGCTCGACCGCTCGGGCCTGATCCTCGACATCTTCGCCCAGCGCGCCCAGACGCGCGAGGGCCAGCTGCAGGTGGAGCTGGCGCAGTACCAGTACCTTCTGCCGCGCCTGACCGGTATGTGGACGCACCTCGTGCGGCAGACGGCCTCCGGCGGCTCGTCGCCGATCGGCACGCGCGGCCCGGGCGAAACGCAGCTTGAGACCGACCGCCGCCACATCCGCCGCAAGATCCAGAAGCTGCAGGCCGAACTCGAGGACGTGCGCAAGATCCGCCGCACGCAGCGCCGCCGCCGCGAGAAAAACGCTCTGCCGGTCGTGGCCCTCGTCGGCTACACGAACGCCGGAAAATCCACACTGCTCAACTGCCTGACGGGGTCGGACATCCCGGCCAACGACCGCCTGTTCGACACGCTCGACACCACGACCCGCCGCTGGCGCATCGACGCCGCGCAGGAGGTGCTGCTCTCGGACACGGTCGGCTTCATCCGCAAGCTGCCGACGCACCTGGTCGAGGCGTTCAAGGCCACGCTCGAGGAGCTGACGTATGCCGACGTGCTCCTGCACGTGATCGACCTCTCGAACCCCGAGTGGGAGGCGCAGGCGGAGGTCGTCGACCGGCTCATCGACCAGCTCGGCGCGGCGCACACGCCGTGCATCCGCGTGTTCAATAAGTGCGATGCCTATCTCGGCATCCTGCCGCATGGGGAGAATATCGTGTGCATCTCGGCCCGCAGCGGTGAGGGCGCGGCGGAGCTGACCGAGTGCGTGCGCGCCATCCTCGGCCGGGCCGACCACCATGTGACGCTGCTGCTGCCGTATGCGCAGGGCGCGCTGCTCGAAACGCTGCACCGCGACTGTGCCGTGCTGCACACCGACTACCGCGACGACGGCATCGCGCTCGAGGTCATCATCCACCCGGAGCAGTGGACGCGGCTCGAGCCGTTCGTCATCGCGGGCGAGGAGGGGTAATATGGACAGCTACCGCATTCCCACGAAATCCGGCGCGTCGGAGTACGTGGACAAACGCTCGCGCTTTCTGGGCCTCGTGCGGCCGGTCGGCTCCGAGGACGAGGCGCGTACAATCATCGCCGCGTGCAAAAAGCAGTATCACGACGCGCGGCACAACTGCTGGTGCTACCTGCTGCGCGACGGCACCGAACGCTACTCCGACGACGGCGAGCCGCAGGGCACGGCCGGCATCCCGATGCTGGAGGTGTTTCGCCGCGCAGGCGTGACGAATGTCGTCTGCGTCGTCACGCGCTATTTCGGCGGCGTGCTGCTCGGCACGGGCGGTCTGCTGCGGGCATATACCGCCGCCGCTGCCGATGCGCTCGCAGACGCCGGGATCTCCGTGGTGCGCCGCTGGCTCGCGTGCGAGGTCAGCATGCCCTACGCGCTCTACGAGCCGGTGCGCGCGGCCGTTGCCGCGCTCGGCGGCGTCGTGCAGGAGACGCAGTATGCCGCCGCCGTGACGCTCTGCGCCCTGCTGCCGGAGGAAGCCGGCGAAGCCTTTGCCGCGCAGGTGCGCGACCTGACGGCCGGCCGCTGCGCCGTGCGCCCCGTCGGTGAGACGGAGCGTGCCGTCCCCCTCGCAGACGCCGGTCTGTGAGCGGCGCAAAAGCGATCTTTCACCCCGATCAGGAGGTATTTTGATATGGATCTGACCCTTTCCGATTTCACCGCGCAGCTTTCCTCCGCGCAGCCCGCACCGGGCGGCGGAGGCGCTGCCGCGCTCACCGGGGCACTGGCGGCAAGCCTGACCGCGATGGCCGCAAACGTCACGGCGGCAAATCCCCGCTATGCCGAGCGCAGTGACGCGCTGCGCTCGCTCATCGACGCCTGTGAGACGCAGCGCACGACGCTGCTCGCGCTCATCGAGGCGGACGCAGCGGGCTTTTTGCCGCTGCAAAAGGCCTACGCCATCCCCAGGACCGACGCCGACCGCGCAGCGAAGCTCGCGGCGGCAGCGCAGACGGCCTGTCTCGCGCCGCTGGCAATGCTGGAGCACTGCGCGCAGACCGCGCTGCTGCTGACCGCCGCGCTCGAGACGGCAAGTCCCCTCCTGCGCTCGGACGTCGGCTGCGCCGCCGCTTTGTGCCGCGCCGCGGCGGAGGCTGCGGCCATGAACGTATTTGTCAACACCGGCCTGCTCACGCCGGACGAGCGCACCGTGACCGAGGCGCGCGCCGAGCATCTGCGCGCGACCGTGGTACAAAGCTGCGCACAGACCGCGGACGCGGTGTTTGCCGCGCTGCGCGGGGAGGGCTGAGCGATGGCAACACGTCTGACCGGCGCGCCGGTCGCAAAGGAGATCTATGCGCAGGTGCGCGAAAAGGCAGCCGCGCTCGGCACACAGCCGTGTCTTGCGGCGGTGTCCGTGGGCGCGCAGCCGGATGACCGCGCCTACCTGCGTAGCATCGCGCGCTCGGCGGACGGGTGCGGCGTGGCCGTGCGCCCGGTCGAGCTGCCGGCAGACTGCACGGCGGATGCCCTGACCGGCACGCTGCGCGCCCTGAGCGCGGACGACACCGTGCACGGCGTGCTGCTGCTGCGGCCGCTGCCGAAGGCGCTGCGCGCACAGCACCTGCTCGACGCGCTCGACCCACGCAAGGATGTCGACGGCATGACGACGGCATCGCTCGGCGCACTGCTGACGGGCGCGGCGGGCTTTGCCCCCTGCACGGCCGAGGCGTGCCTGCACCTGCTGCGCGCATATGGCTTCGACCCAGCGGGCCGGCGCGTGACCGTCGTCGGACGCAGTCTCGTCATCGGACGACCGGCGGCGCTGCTGCTCACGCGCGCGGACGCGACCGTGACGCTCTGCCACCGGAAAACGCCCGACCTCGCCGCGCGCTGCCGCGAGGCCGACATACTCCTCGCCGCGGCGGGCGCACCGGGGCTCATCACGCCTGCGTGCGTGCATCCGGAGCAGATCGTGCTCGACGCGGGCGTGACCGCCCTGCCCGACGGCACGCTGCTCGGCGACGTGGCGGCCGAGGTGGCCGGGACCGTCGCCGCCTGCACGCCCGTTCCCGGGGGCATCGGCAGCGTGACGACCGCGCTGCTGCTGTTACACACCGTGCAGAGTGCCGAAATTTTTCGGCAATTTTAAGCTATTATTCACAAACTGTTGTTCTTTTCCGCAGCGAATGCCGCTATAATATTCGGTATACTCATTTTGGAGGCAGACCTTTGGCCAAGCTGATCGAAAAAATAAAAGACAAACGCGCGCCCGAGCCCGAGACGCCGGCGCGGCGCGACATTCCGGTCGTTCACCCCGCTCCGGAGCAGGGACTCACGAGCGCGCAGGTGCGCGAGCGCACGGACGCCGGCTGGACGAATGCGCCCGTTGACCCGCCGGGCAAGACGGTCAAGCAGATCGTCCTGAGCAATATCTTTACCTATTTCAATATGCTGTTTTTCCTGCTGGCGCTGTGCGTGATCGCGGTGCAGCAGTGGCTGAACCTGACGTTCATGGGCGTCATCATCGTCAACACCGCCATCGGCATCGTGCAGGAGCTGCGCTCGAAGAAAACGCTCGACAAGCTGAGCATCCTCGCATCGCCCAAGGCCGTCGCCGTGCGCGACGGCAGGCGCGTGACCGTGGACACCGCGCAGCTCGTGCGCGACGACATCGTCGTCTTCGCCGCCGGCAACCAGATCTATGCCGACGCCGTCGTCGCGCAAGATAGCTGCTACGTCAACGAGGCGCTCATCACGGGTGAGTCGGACGAAATTAAGAAAAACCCCGGCGACAAGCTCCTGTCGGGCAGCTTCGTCGTCAGCGGCATGTGCCGCGCGCAGCTGACGGACGTCGGCGCGGACTCCTATGTCTCGCGCCTGACGCAGGAAGCCAAGCGCGCCAAGAAGCCGCAGCAGTCGGAGATGATGCGCTCGCTGCAAAACCTCGTCAAGTGGATCGGCATCCTCGTCATCCCGCTCGGCGTGGTGATGTTCGTCAAGGAATACGTGTGGCTCGGCCGCGCCGTGCCCATCGCCGTGACGAGCACGGTCGGCTCGATCATCGGCATGATCCCTGAGGGGCTGTATCTGCTCACCAGCCTTGCGCTCGTGGCCGGCGTCGTGCGTCTGGCCCAGCGCAAGACCCTCGTGCACGAGCTCGGCTGCATCGAGACGCTCGCGCGCGTGGACACGCTGTGCGTGGACAAGACCGGCACGGTGACGGAAAACAAGATGATCGTCGAGGACGTCTGCCCCCTGTGCGACGACCGCTTCACGCTCGACGACATCCGCATGATCATGGCAGACTACGTCTACGCCATGCAGGCGGACAATGACACGATGGCGGCGCTGCGGCGCTATTTCACCGGCGAAAAGACGCAGGACGCGACGGCGACGCTGCCGTTCTCGTCGGCGAAGAAATACGGCGGCGTGTCGTTCCACGACGAGGAGACGTATCTGCTCGGTGCGCCGGATGTGCTGCTCGCCGGGCGGGAAAACCCCTATCAGGAGCAGATCGAGGGCTACTCCGCCAAGGGCTGCCGCGTGCTGCTGCTGGGCATGTATGACGGCGCGCTCACGGACGAGACGCTCAGCGCCGGCTTTCTGCCCATCGCGCTGATCCTGCTCTCAAACAAGATCCGCGCCGAGGCGCCGGAGACGTTCGGCTACTTTGCCAGCCAGGGCGTGGCCGTGAAGGTCATCTCCGGCGACAACGCGCGCACCGTGTCCGAGGTGGCCAAGCGCGCCGGCATCGAAAACGCCGACCAATTCGTAGATGCCCGCACGCTCACGAGCGAGGAAGCCATCCGCGAAGCGGCTGGCAGGTACACGGTCTTCGGCCGCGTGACCCCCGCGCAGAAGCGCAGCCTCGTGCAGGCGCTCAAGGCCGACGGCCACACCGTGGCCATGACGGGCGACGGCGTCAACGACGTGCTCGCGCTCAAGGAGGCCGACTGCTCCATCGCCATGGCCTCGGGCAGCGACGTGGCGTGTCAGGTGTCGCACATCGTGCTGCTCGACTCCAACTTTGCCTCCATGCCGTCGGTCGTGGCGGAGGGCCGCCGCGTCATCAACAACATCGAGCGCAGCGCGTCGCTGTATCTGGTCAAGAACATTTTCTCGTTCTGCCTCGCGTTTTTCACGCTCTTTGCCACGCTGCCGTACCCGTTCAGCCCCGCGCAGCTCACGCTCGTGAGCGCCGTGACCATCGGCATCCCGTCGTTCATCCTCGCCATGGAGCCGAACGAGAGCCTCGTCAAGGGAAAATTCCTGCGCAACGTGCTCTTCCGCGCGCTGCCGGCCGCAATGACGGATCTGGCAATGGTCGTGGGCATCCTGCTGTTTTATATCGCCTTCCACCTCGACGATACGGCCATGATCACGATCTGCACCGGCGTCATGGGCATTGTCGGCCTCATGATGGTGCACCGCACGTGCCAGCCATACAACACCATCCGCAAGGTGATGATCGTCGTGCTCGGCGTGCTGTTCGTGATCGCGTATTTCGGCTTCCCGACGCTCTTCAGCCTGCAGAAGCTCAATCTGCAGAGCGCGCTCATCCTCATCGTGTTCGGCCTGCTGTCGTGGCCGGTGATGAAGGCGTTCTGCCGCCTGAACGACCATATGCGCACCCGGTTCGAGGCGTGGCGCGCGGGCAAGACCGCGAAGGCCGCGTGAGAAAGGCTGCACGGTGGCCGCAGGCACATAGGAACGGCTGCGAAAAGGCAGCCGCGCAGGATAGCCAGCAGAAAGGCAGCCGCGCAGGCGCGGCTGCTGTCACAAAACTCCGCCCAGCATCGGTTCGATGCGGGGCGGAGTTTTTCGTCTCCGTTTTGCGGAGGGCAGCGCCGGAAAGGCGCGCGTCGAACGCGCAGCGCATGACCGAAGTCGCCGCGGCGGATGAGGTGGACGTGGGATGCGCGCTGCATGACCGGCGGTGCGGGTGATGCCGAAGTCCGTCTCCGGCCGCCGCCTGCGTGATCCCCTGTTTCCAGTTTAGTATGCTTTTGCATAACTTGTCAAGCATTTTTTCTCTCGGCAAGAAAACCAACCAGCGCGCCCCGCGCTGCACCCGCGTCCCGCACCGCACGGCCGCCACAACGCGCCAGCCAAAAGCGTCCACCACACCCGCACCGGCCGAAAGCACGCTCCAGACTGGGCCCGACCAAAAGCCCCTGCCGCACCCGCACGTCCCCCCTGTCGGCACTGCCCCATGCTCCGCCGCGCCCGCACCGGACCACGCCCGGCCTGAGCGCCTTGAAGCAAGTTTTCCACACGTTTTCCACATTTTCGCTGGTTTCCCACAGCGGCTTTCTTTCCCCCTGGCTTTCTTTGAGAGAGACAGGGTAA
>OLGH01002595.1_pt1 | contig 13988 bp, 11 predicted proteins | sample 1604851 | NCBI WGS metagenome assembly OLGH01 (sample SAMEA3888894, study PRJEB22519) | human gut metagenome | biome: human gut; feature: human-associated habitat; material: faeces | place: Denmark | collected 2010 | reverse complement strand
CCTGGAGATGCTGTAATAATAAGATACGAAGGTCCTAAGGGAAGTGGTATGCCAGAAATGTTCTACACAACAGAAGCAATAGCATCTGATGCAGAATTAGGTGCATCAATAGCACTTTTAACTGACGGTAGATTTTCCGGAGCATCTAAAGGCCCTGCTATTGGACACATTTCTCCAGAAGCTGCTGAAGGTGGTCCTATCGCCCTTGTAGAAGAAAATGATTTAATTGAAATCAGTATTCCTAATAGAGTTATAAAAGTAGTCGGTATAAATGGAGAAAGAAAAACTGATGAAGAAGTAGAAAAAATTCTTGCCGAAAGAAAAAAGGCTTGGAAACCAAAGGAAAACAAGTACAAGAAAGGTGTTCTTAAACTTTTTGCAGACAAGGCAGTTTCACCTATGAAGGGTGGATATATGGAGTAAAGAATAGCCCACACTTTTAAATGTATATGAATATATGAGTATATAAATATGTGCATAACAAAAGCCACAAATGGAACTCTCTCATTTGTGGCTTTTTACTATTTATTTTCTTCTAATCTTCTATCCTTAATACCCTGTAAAACTATTTTTTTAGCCTCTATTGCCCTTTCTCTAGGCAAAGGCTTTGTGTCCTTCAATGGATAATCTATACCTAAATTTGCGTATTTAATTTTACCCATATCGTGATAAGGCAATACATCAAGGGCTTTTAAATTTTTTAATCCACCAATGTAATAGCCTAAGTCATAAAGGTACTTTTCATTTTCTGTAATATTAGGTACAACAACGTGTCTTATCCAAACAGGAACTTCTTTTTCCTCAAGATATTTTGTAAAATCCAAAATATTATCTAGGGGCTGACTACACAATTTTAAATGTTCCTGTGGGTCAATAACCTTAATATCAAGCATTACAAGGTCAGTTACCTTTACAAGTCTATCAAATTTTTCTGTATTATCTTTTCTAAATGTAACACCTGATGTATCAAGACAGGTATGGATATTTTTCTCCTTAGCCTTTTCAAACAAATCAGTTACAAAATCAATTTGCATTAAAGGTTCTCCACCTGTTACAGTAATTCCACCTGTTTTATAAAATGTTCTGTTTTTTTCGAACTGTTCCAATATTTCTTCACTTGTCATATCTGTACCACCAGACATTTCCCAAGTATCTGGATTATGGCAATACAAACATCTCATAGGACAGCCTTTTGTAAAAACAACCATTCTTACACCAGGGCCGTCAACTGTACCAAAACTTTCTATAGAATGAATATGACCAACCATACTATTCCACCTTTCTCTTGACTTATATAAACTTATAAATGCTAATATACACTAATCTATTTTTACACTTAAAATTTATATTATCAAAAATTCTTACTATTTTCAATTACAAATAGCTAAAAACCCTATGGACAAATATGCCCATAGGGTATAGACAATCTAATTAATTATAAAGACTGGTGGAAAGTTCTTGAAATAACTTCGTCCTGCTGAGCCTTTGTAAGTTTAATAAAGTTTACAGCATAGCCTGAAACTCTTACTGTAAGCTGAGGATACTTTTCAGGGTGTGCCTGTGCGTCCAAAAGAGTTTCTCTGTTAAATACATTTACATTTAAGTGATGACCGTCTTTTTCAACATAACCATCAATTAAAGATACTAAATTATCAATCTGCTGTTCGTTAGCCATTGTATATTACCTCCTATAAATCTTTTTCATCTCTATCCATACCATCAAAAAGTGTAGGAATGTTACAAGCCAAATTTCCCTTTGCACAATCAAGAGAAATTGTTTTATCCACATGTACACTATCCATATCCACCTTACCTGTATCATCAACTGAAACATTAAGGTGACCACCATCTTCTGACATAAATCCGTCAATCATTGCTACAATTTCATCAATTTTAGACTGATTCATAAAATCACTCTTTTCTTATTACTTGTTTAAGTCTAAATCAATGTCAATATCGCCGTGGAAAATCTGGTCTTCCTTACCTAATGCACCAGGAATAATTGAGAATGTATCAGAAATACCGTCCTGAGCATCCTTAAATGGAATCTTAGCTACAGATGCAAGTGAAGCTACTGCACCGTGGCTATCTCTGTGGTGCATTGGGTTAGCACCTGGGGCAAATGGCTGACCAGCCTTTCTACCGTCTGGAGTAGAACCTGTATTCTTACCATAAACTACATTAGATGTAATTGTAAGAACAGAAGTTGTAGGAATACCACCTCTGTAAGTATGGTTCATCTTGATATACTGAAGGAAGAGGTGTACTAAATCTCTTGCAATATTATCAACTCTGTCATCATCGTTACCATACTTAGGGAAATCACCTTCTACTTCGTAATCTACAACGATACCGTTTTCATCTCTTACAGTCTTAACCTTAGCATACTTAATAGCTGAAAGTGAGTCAGCTACTACTGAAAGACCTGCAATACCAGTTGCGAACCAACGAGTAATGTTCTTATCATGTAAAGCCATCTGTAATCTTTCGTAGCTATACTTATCGTGCATATAGTGAATGATGTTAAGAGCATTTACATATACGCCTGCAAGCCACTTCATCATATCCTTGTACTTGTCCATTACTTCATCATAATCAAGGTATTCAGAAGAAATTGGTCTAAACTTAGGACCAACCTGCTTCTTGCTAACTTCATCAATACCGCCGTTGATAGCGTAAAGAAGACACTTAGCAAGGTTAGCTCTTGCACCGAAGAACTGCATTTCCTTACCAATTCTCATAGAAGATACACAACAAGCGATTGTGTAGTCATCACCGTGGTAAACTCTCATTAAGTCATCATTTTCGTACTGAATAGATGAAGACTCAATAGAAGTCTTAGCACAGAATCTCTTGAAGTTCATTGGAAGTCTTGTAGACCAAAGAACTGTAAGGTTTGGTTCTGGAGCAGTACCTAAGTTCTGTAATGTGTGAAGGTATCTGAAGCTCATCTTTGTTACCATATGACGGCCGTCAATACCAACACCACCGATTGATTCTGTTACCCAAGTAGGGTCACCAGAGAAAAGTTCATTGTATTCAGGAGTTCTTGCGAACTTAACAAGTCTTAACTTCATAATGAAGTGGTCAACAAATTCCTGAATTTCTTCTTCTGTAAATGTACCATTTGCTAAATCTCTTTCAGCATAAATGTCAATGAAAGTAGAAGTTCTACCAAGTGACATAGCTGCACCATTCTGTTCCTTAACTGCTGCAAGGTAAGCAAGATAAGTCCACTGAATAGCTTCCTGAACATTAGCAGCTGGTCTTGAAATATCAAAGCCGTAAATTTCGCCAAGCTTGATTAATTCCTTCAAAGCTCTAATCTGTTCAGAGATTTCTTCTCTATTTCTAATAACATCTTCTGTCATAGTCTGACGGCAGAAGGCCTTTTCTACTTCTTTATCTTCAATAAGTCTGTTTACACCGTAAAGAGCAACTCGTCTGTAATCACCTACGATACGTCCACGTCCGTAAGTATCCGGAAGACCTGTAAGGATCTTGTTGTGACGTGCTACTTTCATCTCAGGTGTGTAGATATCAAATACACCCTGGTTGTGAGTTTTAAATTCATAGTTGTGGAAAACATCTTTAATCTTGTCACTTACTTTATATCCGTAAGTTTCACAAGCCTGCTCTGCCATTTTGATACCGCCGTATGGCATGAAAGCACGTTTCAGAGGTTTATCTGTCTGAAGACCAACAACTTTTTCAAGGTCTTTTGTTTCTTCATCAATATATCCGGGACCATATGCTGTCAGAGATGTAACTACCTCTGTCTCCATATCAAGAACTCCGCCTTTGGCACGTTCTTCTTTCTGAAGTGCCTGGAGCTTGCCCCACAGTTTGTTTGTAGCTTCTGTAGGTCCTTCCAGGAAAGAAGCATCACCGTCATATGGTGTATAGTTCATTCCAATAAAGTTACGTACATCGATTTTTTCTTTCCAACGGTTGCCCTTAAAGCCATTCCACTGTTCGAAATTTTTCATTCTTTTACCTCTTTCTCTAAAATATTTCCGCGCATCTCTCACTGGTCTGGAGTGAGATAATAAAATGTAAATTGTACTTATTTAGGACAATTTTCTGTCCATGCTGTCAGTATACGTAAACATGAGTGTTATGTCAATTAATTTCCTTTATGATTTTAATTAAATACAATTCTGATAGCTTTTCATCGGAGTTTGCTTCTTTATTGTACTTTATCGCGTACATTAAGACTTTCTTGTATTTTTATAAATACAAAAAAATACCGGTCAGGAAGTCCTCTGGACAATCTGACCGGTATCTGATTTTTGATATTTTATGTAAACTATATTATCCCCTGCCAAGCGGATATTAGCCTGACCTGCAGAAGTCAAAAAACAGCAGGAAAGAATCGGGCGTGTCGGAACAATCTAACGGTTATTGATCGCTGTTACAAGTGCATCAATAGATGCGCGAATGATATCCGCGTCTACGCCTGCACCCCAGGCAAGCGTTCCATCCGGCTTTTTGATACCGACATAAGCAATAGCTTTGGAACTTGAACTGCGCTCCAGCGCATGCTCCTGATATGTTTCCAGGGAATATTTCAGCTCATATGCCTTCTTCAGTGCATTGCTGACTGCATCAAGACGTCCGTTACCGGATGCCTCTGTAGTGATTGTCTTTCCGCGGAAAGTAGAGGTAACTTTTGTTACAATACCACCATCTTTCTGCTGGAAATGTACTTCATTGATGCTGTACGGTTCTGTGATATTCTCAAAGGTCTGTTTAAACAGATTGAAAATTTCGTCAGGATGAAGCTCTTTATGTTTGTGGTCTGAAACAGCTTTTGTGGCATATCCCATTGCCTCACGCATTTTCGGAGGAAGGTTAAGACCGAATTTGGTCTCAAGGATATATCCCACGCCACCTTTACCAGACTGGCTGTTGATGCGGATAACATCTGCGTCATAATTTCTTCCCACATCTGTCGGATCGATCGGAAGATACGGAACATTCCAGTGATCCGGATCCTTGTCATCTCTCCAGTGCATACCCTTGGCAATTGCATCCTGATGAGAGCCGGAAAATGCGGCAAATACAAGTGCACCACTGTACGGACTTCTTTCGCCTACTTTCATTCCGGTACATTCTTCATATATTTCACAGATATGTGGCATATCAGAGAAATCAAGTTTTGGATCTACACCCTGAGAATACATATTCATACCAAGTGTAACAATATCTACATTTCCGGTACGCTCACCGTTTCCGAACAGAGTACCCTCGATTCTGTCTGCACCTGCAAGTAATCCCATTTCAGAATCTGCAACACCGCATCCTCTGTCATTGTGCGGATGGAGAGATACGATTACATTCTCGCGGTATTTCAGATTTTCACACATATATTCTACCTGGCTTGCATATACATGCGGCATGGAATGCTGTACAGTTACAGGCAGATTGATGATGCATTTGTTATCTGCTGTAGGCTGCCATACATCAAGAACTGCATTGCATACTTCCAGAGCGTATTCCGGTTCTGTGCCTGTAAAGCTTTCAGGGCTGTACTCAAACTGGAAATTTCCTTCTGTTTCATCAGCCAGTTTCTTTAATAATGCGGCACCATCCACTGCAATCTTTAAGATTTCTTCTTTGGATTTCTTAAATACCTGTTCTCTCTGAGCTACAGAGGTGGAATTGTATACATGTACAATTGCCTTCGGTGCGCCTTTGACAGCTTCAAAAGTTTTGCGGATGATATGCTCTCTGGCCTGAGTCAGAACCTGAATAGTTACATCCTGTGGGATCAGATTCTGCTCGATCAGGGTACGCAGAAATTCATATTCTGTTTCAGAAGCAGCCGGGAAACCTACTTCAATTTCTTTGAAACCGATTTTTACAAGAAGTTTAAAGAATTCAATTTTCTGTTCCAGACTCATCGGAATCACCAGTGCCTGATTACCGTCACGAAGGTCTACAGAACACCAGACAGGTGCTTTGTCCACATATTCTTTTTCTGCCCATTTCATGCATTTAACAGGCGGCATAAAATACTGTCTCTGATATTTGCTTGGATTCATCATTTTTTCTTCCTCCGTTATGTAAATATTATGTTTGGACTGTGGGGATTGACTGTAAAAAGACATAAAAAAATCTTCCATCTCCACAGACTTATCTGCAAGAGACGAAAGATATTATCATCTTACGCGGTACCACTCTTATTTATGAACAATGTCATACACTCATGGGATACGGAATCTCCGGATATCCGGTATTCTTATATCCTCTCCATATAACGGTGGAAACCGTCTGCACCTACTCTTGTATAATTTCAGGCAGCTGCTCAAAGGCGAGTTCCACAATTTCCTTCCACTGCTTCTCAGCAAACAGCAGTTCTCTGTGCTCCGGTCCGGGTGTACTATTCCTTATCATTGCATTTTACTTATAACTTTATTTGGCTTTTTTGAAATGAAATGAACATACGTCTGAATCATTCATTGTAAATATACTACAAACGATTTAACCATATGTCAGTCGGGGCAACAGGATTTGAACCTGCGACCTCACGGCCCCCAGCCGTGCGCGCTACCAAGCTACGCCATACCCCGTAACGCAAGTTAGTATAACAAATTATTTCTGTGATTTCAACTGTTTTTTGAAAAATTTACAAAAATTATACAAATTTAGCAGGAAGAAATTTCATGTACTTTTTTATGTTATAAAATTTCTTCCTGTTTATCCTATGTACAAGCCTTACAATCATCTGTTACAGTTACGCTGGCATGATGGCTTTTTCCAAATTGTCTACACGCATATCCAGTTCAAAAACTTTCTCTCGAGTTTCCTTATTCTCCTTTCTATAGCGAAGCTCATCCATACGTGCATCAAATAGGGCAGATATTTTTCTGCCAATTTCATTTTCCAGTTTAAGTTCTATAGTTTTTACGCTTCCCTTGAGTTGCACAATATCTGATTTCATGTTCGTGATATCTGCCTTCATGTTCGTGATATCCGTCTTCATGTTTGTGATATCCGTCTTCATGTTCGCAATATCTGTCTTCATGTTTGTGATATCTGCCTTTATGTTCGTGATATCCGTCTTCATGTTCGTGATATCCGTCTTCATGTTCGTGATATCTGTCTTCATATCTGCGATATCGTTTTTTACATCGGACATATCATTTTGAAAACCGGCAATGCTTCCCTGTATAGAAAAAAGGATATTTCTCAATTCCGCATCTTCCACATTCTTCCCTCCTTTCGTTATAGTACGTTTCGTTCTCTTTTGTATAGAACCAATTGTACCATTGAAGGAAGAAAAAGTCTACAGCGAAATTATTATAATATTTTTATAAGACATCTTCGGCAAATTATAACTTATGTATAAACAGCCCACTCCGAAGCTTTGGCTCAAACCAGGTGGATTTTGGGGGCATTAATTTGTTCTCGTCTGCAATCTTCATCAGGTCTTCCATAGATGTCGGGTACATGACAAAGGCTACACCGCCGGTTCTGTCCGCAATCTCTGCCAGCTCTGCTGCCTTATGGCTTCCGCCCACAAAGGAGATTCTCTGGTCTGTGCGCGGATCTTCGATTCCCAGGACTGGTCTGAGGACTTTTTCCTGAAGAATGGATACATCCAGCTGTCCGACCACGTCCTTCTTCTCATAGATATCCGGCCATGCTTTCAGGTGATACCACTGTCCGTCCACATACATTCCCATACAATGCTTCTCTACAGGCCTGCATGGAAATCCCGGCATCAGCATCAGTTCAAAGTTGAACTTCAGGGCGCCCAGAAATGCCTTTACAGTCAGGCCGTTCAAATCTTTTACAATCCTGTTATAAGGAAGAATGCAGAGCTGGTCATAGGGAAATACAACAGACAGGAAATAATTAAACTCTTCCTTCCCTGTATATCCCGGATTCTGTTCTCTTCTCTTTAAACCTACTTTTACAGCGGAAGCTGCGCGGTGATGTCCATCTGCGATGTACAGAGAATCAACCCCTGCAAATTCCTTATTTATTTCAGAAATGACCTCATCTTCATCAATCACCCATACTCTGTGTGTAATCTGATCCTCTTCTGTAAAATCATATGCTGCTTCATGATGATCTTTCCAGTTATTCATCAGTGTAAGCAGAGAATCCGGATATCTGCATGCCAGAAAAATAGGACCGGTATTTGCATTACAGGAATCTACATGGTGGATTCTGTCCTGTTCCTTATCTTCTCTGGTAAGCTCATGTTTCTTCACTACACCATTCATATAATCATCAATGGAACTGCATCCTACGATACCGGTCTGTGTCTTTCCTTTTCTTACAAGTTCATATATATAGTAACAGGCCTTCTGATCCTGAACAAGAATTCCCTTTTCTTCCATATTGTCAAGATTTTCTTTTGCTTTTTCATAAACCCGATCATCATACAGATCTGTCTCAGGTTCCAGATCCATTTCCGGTCTGTCAATATGAAGAAAGGACAGGGGATTCTCATCTCCGATTGATTTTGCTTCTTCACGGTTTACCACATCATATGGAAGTGCTGCCACATCAGCAGCCTTTTCCGGTGTAGGTCGAAGTGCCCGGAATGCATGAAATACTGCCATAATATTTTCTCCTCTTCTGTATCTTTTGTATTGCTCTTTTATACCCACTTTACTGTCTATCCTGTAAAAATAAAACGAACATTACTCATTATTTTATCATATCCAAATCCTTATATCAATGTACAAATTATGAAACCTAATTTTTTTTTGAAAAACCTAAAAATTTTTGTATTTTTCTATTGCAATTTTTAAAATATATGGTATGATAGAATCACAAGTTAAGGAAACCAAATGATAATTTTTAAGGGAGGTCATTTTATGACAGAAGGATTAAAATGGACTGTAAACGAGGTTCCGAAATCAGATGATAAACACCTGGAACTGATGTCCGAAGAAAATGTAAAGAAAGCAAATGAGTTCCACAGAAGTTTCCCACAGTACAGTGTGACGCCTCTTCAGAACCTTTCATCCCTTGCGAAATATTTAGGAGTAAAAAATATTTTCTGTAAGGATGAATCCTATCGCTTTGGCTTAAATGCTTTCAAAGTACTTGGAGGTTCTTATGCAATGGGCCGCTATATCGCAAAAGAACTTGGACGTGATATCAGCGAGCTGCCATACAATGTTCTCTCTTCTGATAAATTAAGAGAAGAATTCGGACAGGCTACATTCTTTACTGCAACAGACGGTAATCATGGACGTGGAGTTGCATGGGCAGCTAACCGCCTTGGACAGAAAGCAGTTGTAAGAATGCCTAAGGGAACAACAAAGACTCGTTTCGATAACATTGCCAAAGAAGGTGCTACTGTTACGATCGAAGAAGTAAACTATGATGACTGCGTAAGAATGGCTGCAGCAGAAGCTGCCAAAACAGAACATGGTATCATCGTTCAGGATACCGCATGGGACGGATATGAAGAAATTCCATCCTGGATCATGCAGGGATACGGAACACTGGTTCTTGAGGCTGACCAGCAGTTAAAAGAAATGGGTGTTGAACGTCCAACACATGTATTTGTTCAGGCCGGTGTTGGTTCTTTAGCAGGTGCCGTAGTCGGTTATTTCGCTCATAAATATAAAGATAACCCGCCGGTTATGGCTGTCTGTGAAGCAAGTGCTGCTGACTGCCTGTACCGCTCCGCTGTTGCAAAGACAGGAAATCTGGTAAATGTTACAGGTGATCTTCAGACAATTATGGCCGGTCTTGCATGCGGTGAGGGAAATACGATCGGATGGGATATCCTGAAAAATCACGTAGATGTATTTGCATCCTGTCCTGACTGGATGAGCGCAAAGGCAACACGTATCTACGCTAATCCACTGGGAGATGATCCACGCGTTGTCTCCGGTGAATCCGGTTCCGTTCCGCTTGGTTTCTGCTTCACTGCTCTTCACGATGAAGATGCAAAAGACTTAAAAGAAGCGCTGAAACTGGATGAGAATTCCGTAGTACTTGTTATTTCCACAGAAGGTGACACTGATCCTGTTCGCTACCGCGAGATCGTATGGGACGGATTATACGGAACAGACGAATCTTTAAGTAAATGATGTTTTTGGTGAACACAGACAGGTAAGTGGTATGGTTATCTCGAAAATGATATACCAGTAACTAATAATATGATATCAGATTAGGGGCAAAATACCTTTTGACCCTAACATCATAATATTTTATACATATTGGGAGGGTAAAAAAATGGATTACGCAAAAATTAACGAAGCTGCAATGGGTTATAAGGATGATATGACTAAGTTCCTTCGCGATCTGGTTCGCATTCCTGGCGAAAGCTGCGGAGAAAAAGGACATATCATGAGAATCAAAGAGGAAATGGAAAAAGTCGGATTCGACAAAGTTCAGATCGATCCGATGGGCAATATCCTCGGCTACATGGGAACAGGTAAAACTCTCATTGGTTTTGACGCTCATATTGATACAGTCGGTATCGGTAATATCAAGAACTGGGAATTTGATCCATACGAAGGTTTCGAATCTGATGAAGAAATCGGCGGACGTGGAACATCTGACCAGATGGGCGGTATTGTTTCTGCAGTATACGGTGCTAAGATCATGAAAGACCTTGGTCTTTTAAACGATAAATATCAGGTACTTGTGACAGGTACTGTACAGGAAGAAGACTGTGACGGTCTCTGCTGGCAGTACATCATCCATGAAGATGGTGTTCGTCCTGAATTCGTTGTTTCCACAGAACCAACAGACGGCGGTATCTACAGAGGACAGCGTGGACGTATGGAAATCCGCGTAGATGTAAAGGGTGTTTCCTGCCATGGTTCCGCTCCGGAACGTGGTGACAATGCAATCTACAAAATGGCTGATATTCTCCAGGATATCCGCGCATTAAACGAAAACGATGCTGCTGATACCACAGAGATCAAAGGTCTTGTAAAAATGCTTGATGAGAAATACAACCCTGAATGGGAAGAAGCACGTTTCCTTGGACGTGGCACTGTTACTACTTCCGAAATCTTCTTCACATCTCCAAGCCGCTGTGCAGTAGCTGACTCCTGCTCTGTATCTCTTGACCGTCGTATGACAGCAGGCGAAACATGGGAAAGCTGCCTGGATGAGATCCGTGCTCTTCCGGCTGTACAGAAATATGGCGACGACGTAACAGTATCCATGTATGAATACAACCGTCCGTCCTATACAGACCTTGTATATCCGATCGAGTGCTACTTCCCGACATGGGTAATCCCGAAAGATCACAAAGTAACACAGGCTCTGGAAGAAGCATATAAAGGACTGTACGGCGAAGAGCGTCTCGGAAATGCTGAGACAGAAGGCATGAGAAAAGCTCGTCCGCTTACAGACAAATGGACATTCTCTACTAACGGTGTAACAATCATGGGACGTAACAGCATTCCTTGTATCGGATTCGGACCTGGTGCAGAAGCACAGGCTCATGCTCCGAACGAAAAAACATGGAAGATCGACCTTGTAAGATGCGCTGCTGTATACGCTGCTCTTCCAACTGCATACTGCAAATAATAAATAAATTTTCAAATTTTTTTAGGCGACGGATTTCCTATCATCCTAAAGGCTTAATATGTGTCCGGACAGAATCCCTGCTGTAACAGGCAGGGACACAAGATAAACAGATACAGCCGGATAACCGGTGTTCTGCCAAACGCAGAAATTCAATTATTTCATATCAGGAAAGGATAAGCTATCAAAGCATAGCAGGTATTGATTTTATGAAAACATTACAGGATTACATTGATAAATTAAACAGCTTAAACTTCAAAGAAATGTACAACAACGATTTCTTCTGGACATGGGACAAAACAGATGATGAACTGGAAGCTGTTTTCACAGTTGCTGATGCTCTCCGTTTCATGAGAGAGAACAATATCTCCACAAAAGTATTCGAGAGTGGTCTTGGAATCTCTATCTTCCGTGATAACTCCACACGTACACGTTTCTCTTTTGCTTCCGCATGTAACCTTCTTGGTCTGGAAGTACAGGATCTTGATGAAAAGAAATCTCAAATCGCTCATGGTGAAACTGTTCGCGAAACAGCAAACATGGTATCTTTCATGGCTGATGTGATCGGTATCCGTGATGATATGTACATCGGAAAAGGACATGCTTACCAGAAAGAATTCATGGAAGCTGTTACAGAAGGAAACAAAGACGGTATCCTTGAGCAGAGACCTACTCTTGTAAACCTTCAGTGCGACGTTGACCATCCGACACAGTGTATGGCAGATATGCTCCACATCATCCATGAATTCGGCGGTGTTGAGAATCTGAAAGGCAAAAAGATCGCTATGACATGGGCTTACTCTCCATCCTATGGTAAACCACTCTCCGTTCCGCAGGGCGTTATCGGTCTGATGACACGTTTCGGCATGGACGTTGTTCTTGCTCATCCGGAAGGATATGATGTAATGCCGGAAGTTGAAGAGATCGCCAAAAAGAATGCTGAGAAAAACGGCGGATCCTTCACAAAGACAAACGATATGGCTGAAGCTTTCAAAGATGCTGATATCGTATATCCAAAGAGCTGGGCTCCATTTGCAGCTATGGAAAAACGTACAGAGCTTTATGGAAACGGAGATACAGAAGGTATCAAAGCTCTTGAGAAAGAACTTCTTGCTCAGAATGCAGAGCACAAAGACTGGGCTTGTACAGAAGAGCTCATGGCTACAACAAAAGACGGAAAAGCTCTTTACATGCACTGTCTGCCAGCTGACATCACAGGCGTAAGCTGTGAAGAAGGTGAAGTTGACGCTTCCGTATTCGATCGTTACAGAGATCCACTTTACAAAGAAGCCAGCTTCAAACCATACATCATCGCAGCTATGATCTTCCTTGCTAAATTCGAGAACCCACAGGAAATCCTGAAGAAGCTCGAAGAAAGAGGAATGTCTAGAATTTTTGAGTAAGTTTAAATTTCTCAGACAAAAATAGTTTCACAGTTACCTTAATTAGTAACTTATTGTACAGGCCTGAATCTTTCAGACCTGTACAATACCTTTACAGTAAATACGGAGGATCCTAAGATGGAAAAGAAAAAACGTATTGTCATTGCCCTCGGCGGAAATGCCCTTGGCAATACTCTTCCTGAGCAGATGGCTGCTGTTAAGATTACAGCACGCGCGATCGTAGAACTGATTCAGGAAGGCTGCGAAGTAGTCGTAGCACACGGCAATGGTCCTCAGGTTGGTATGATCAACAACGCTATGATCGCATTAACACATGAGGATGAGAAACAGCCAAACACACCACTTTCTGTATGTGTTGCAATGAGCCAGGCTTACATCGGATATGACCTGCAGAATGCCCTGAGAGAAGAATTGTTCAACAGAGGAATTCATGATATCCCAGTTGCTACAATGATCACTCAGGTTCGTGTAGATGCTGATGATCCGGCTTTCGAGACACCATCCAAGCCAATCGGTAAATTCCTTTCTAAGGAAGAAGCTGATGTTATGGCTGAGAAATATGATTATATCATGAAAGAAGATGCAGGACGCGGATACCGTCGTGTTGTAGCTTCTCCAAAACCGCAGGAGATCGTTGAGATCGGTACAATCCGTACAATGGTTGACTCCGGTGACCTTGTAATTGCCTGTGGCGGCGGTGGAATCCCGGTTATGCGCCAGGGCAACCACCTGAAAGGTGCAAGTGCAGTTATTGATAAAGACTTTGCCAGTGCTCTCCTTGCCAAAGAGCTCGACGCAGACTTCCTTATCATTCTGACTGCTGTAGAGAAAGTTGCACTGAACTACGGAAAGCCGGATGAAAAATGGCTTGACGATGTGACAGTTGATGAAGCGAAACAGTATGTAGAAGAAGGACATTTTGCTCCTGGTTCTATGCTTCCTAAGGTACAGGCAGCTCTTGACTTTGCTGAATCCAAACCTGGAAGACAGTCACTGATCACACTGCTTGAGAAAGCAAAAGACGGAATTCTTGGTGATACTGGAACAAGAATCCACCTTTAATAT
>OLGH01002583.1_pt1 | contig 14020 bp, 13 predicted proteins | sample 1604851 | NCBI WGS metagenome assembly OLGH01 (sample SAMEA3888894, study PRJEB22519) | human gut metagenome | biome: human gut; feature: human-associated habitat; material: faeces | place: Denmark | collected 2010 | reverse complement strand
CGTTCAAATCCGCCATGACGTATGAGATTCTGCTCATCGTCGTCATCGGCGGCATCGGCTCCATCTCCGGCAGCTGCATCGGCTCGTTTTTGTTCATCGCGTGCTCGGAGTGGTGGCTGCGGTTCCTCGATAACGAGACCTATATCGAGACCAATATCGGCATATTCAAGGTTCCGCTGCTGCGCACGGGCTTCCGGATGGTCGTGTTCTCGGTCGTTATCATGATCGTGGTGCTCTTCTTCCGCAAGGGCATCATGGGTACCCGTGAACTTTCGCTGGCGGGACTGGCCGATAGGCTGCGGAAAAAATCCGCGAAGGGAGGGAAACAGGCATGAGCACACCCGTCCTTCATGTGGAGCATATCACCATGCAGTTTGGCGGCGTCGTCGCCGTCAACGACCTGTCCATGGATATCTATCCCGGCGAGATCGTCGCCCTCATTGGCCCGAACGGTGCAGGCAAGACCACAGCCTTTAACTGCATCACCGGCGTCTATGAGCCGACAAACGGCCGCGTGGACTTCATGGGTGAACCAATCGTCTGTAACCATCCGCGCGGCAAGATGAAAAAGAGCTATGCGGGAGCGGAGTCGGAGCGGTATCTGTCCCTGCCGACCGTCTCCTACACGCCCGACAAGATTACAAAGCGCGGCATCGCACGCACCTTTCAGAACATCCGACTGTTCAAATCCATGACTGTCTTTGAAAACGTTCTGACGGCCATGCACCTGCGCCGCACATCCAATGTTTTCTCCGCAACCTTCCGCGCTAACCGCAGAGAAGAGGCCGCGCAGCGCGAAAAGGCGTTGGAACTTCTGAAAATCGTCGGACTCGACGATGTGAAGGATGAACTCGCTACAGCCCTGCCCTACGGCAAGCAGCGCAGGCTTGAGATTGCCCGTGCGCTGGCGACCAACCCGAAGCTGCTGCTGCTCGATGAGCCTGCTGCGGGCATGAATCCGCAGGAAACGCTTGAACTGACCGCTTTCATCCGCAGCATCCGCGACCGGTTCGGCCTTACGATCTTCCTCATTGAGCATCATATGAATCTTGTTATGGACATCTCCGACCGCATCTATGTCATCGACTTCGGCAAGCAGATCGCGGCCGGCGTTCCGGCAGAGATTCAAAACGATCCGCGCGTCATCGACGCGTATCTGGGGGTGGACGAGGATGCGTAACATTCTGGAAATCAAAAATCTGGTCGTCTCCTATGGCGGCATTGAGGCCGTCAAAGGTATTGATTTGAAGGTCGAAGAAGGCAAAATTGTCCCCCTCATCGGCTCGAACGGTGCAGGCAAATCGACCACCCTGAAGGCAGTTGCCGGACTGGTCAAGCCGAAATCGGGTGAAATTCTCCTGAACGGTGCGAATCTGGTTGGAAAATCGACCGATCAGATCGTCTCGAGCGGTGTCACGCTTGTGCCGGAGGGCCGCCGTGTATTTGAAAACCTGACTGTGGCAGAAAACCTGCGCATCGGCGCATATCTGCGCAAGGACTCCCTCGCAGACGATCTGGCCCGCGTATATGACCTGTTCCCGCGGCTGAAAGAGCGCGAGTGGCAGCAGGCCGGGACACTCTCGGGCGGTGAACAGCAGATGCTGGCCGTTGGCCGCGCGCTTATGGCCAAGCCGAAGCTGATCATGATGGACGAGCCCTCCCTGGGCCTTGCCCCCATCGTCGTCCGGGGCATTTTCGAGATCATCCGCGAAATTAACCGCCAGGGCATCACGGTTTTGCTCATTGAGCAGAACGCAAATATGGCGCTGAAAATCGCTGACTGGGCCTACGTCATGCAGACCGGGTCCATTCTCATGCAGGGTCCCGGCGAAGAACTGGCCGCCAACGAGGAGGTCAAAGCCGCATATCTCGGAACCGCAAAGTAATACTCCCCCGGTGGTCCGCATGCCACGGACTGCCGGGATTTTTTTGACTTCTGCGGCGGACGGCGCATAAAAAGTCTCTATTTTTTGAAAAGTCCGCAATTTTTTTGCATATCGTTTATAAATGCTTTACAAATCACCCGAATAAAGGCGCTATAATCAGCATAATCGAAACAAAGAGGAAGTGAACTGCATGGGAACAGATCCGTATCAGGTGCTGGGCGTGTCTCCGAACGCATCGGAGGACGAAATCCGGCAGGCATACCGCAGGCTGGCAAAGAAATACCATCCCGATCTGAATCCCGGCGACAAAACTGCTGCGCAGAAAATGAACGAGATCAACGCGGCCTATGACGCGATCAAGAATCCGCAGGCCTATCGTCAGCAGCAGGCGCAGCAGCAAGCCCAGCAGCAGGCCCGGCAGCAATATAACCAATCCAGTCAGCAATATTACGATCCGTTCTCGGATCCGTTCGGCTTCTGGGGCTCGCAAAACGACAGTCAGCAGAGCGACTGGCAGCAGACAAACCAGAATGGCTGGCAGACATGGTACACCTACCGTTCTTCTGACGAGGAGCAGGACGGCAGTGACGCCCCAGGCGGCTACCGCTGGACGTACCACCGCACCCGCCGGCGCGGAAATTTTCTTGTGCGGCTGCTGGGCATTTATCTACTGATCCAGATTGTCGCCATGCTGTTCGGCAGCTGCGGCTATCGCGGCGCGTATTATGACCCATATTATTACCGCAATTACAGCTACAGCGATTCGGGAATCTATTCCGGCCAGAGCCAGTCGCAGACCGACTCCGTCACGGATTCCGGAAGCTGGTATTGAGCGTACCTATCTCACAGGAGGAACTCCGTATGTCCAGAACAATCGGTATTGATCTCGGCACAACCAACAGCTGCGTGGCGGTGATGGAGGGCGGCGAACCCGTTATCATCCCCAACGCCGAAGGCGGACGCACAACGCCGTCTGTCGTTGCGTTTTCCAAGACCGGAGAACGCATGGTCGGCCAGATTGCAAAGCGGCAGGCTGTCACAAACCATGACCGCACCATTTCTTCCATTAAGCGCCAGATGGGTACCAACTACAAGGTTTCCATCGACGGGCATAAATACACGCCGCAGGAAATTTCCGCGATGATCCTGCAAAAACTCAAAGCGGATGCCGAGGCCTTCCTCGGCGAACCTGTGACCGACGCCGTCATCACCGTCCCGGCCTATTTTACCGACGCACAGCGTCAGGCAACGAAGGACGCAGGCAAGATCGCGGGCCTCAACGTCCAGCGCATCATCAACGAGCCGACGGCAGCCGCCCTTGCCTACGGCATTGATAAAGAGCAGTCGCAGAAGATCATGGTTTACGACCTGGGCGGCGGTACGTTCGACGTGTCCATTCTGGATATCTCGTCCGGCGTGATCGAAGTGCTTGCCACGGCAGGCAACAATCATCTGGGCGGCGACGATTTTGACCAGTGCATCGTCGATTATCTCGTCTCCGAATTCAAGAAGCAGACGAAAATCGACCTGACGCGGGATCCCGCCGCCATGCAGCGCGTGCGCGAGGCCGCTGAAAAGGCCAAGATCGAACTTTCGTCCATGACCCAGACGACCGTTGAGCAGCCGTATATCGCCGTCGGCAAGCAGGGGCCGCTGCACATGGAGATCCCGCTCACGCGGGCAAAGTTCAACGACCTGACCTATCATCTCGTGCAGGCCACCCGCGAGCCAGTCAATCAGGCCATCAACGATTCCGGCGTTTCCATCTCACGGATCAGCAAGGTCCTCATGGTCGGCGGCTCAAGCCGCATCCCGGCTGTGCAGGATCTGGTGCAGTCCATGACAGGCTCTCTGCCGTTCAAGGGCATCAACCCTGACGAATGTGTCGCCATGGGCGCATGTTTGCAGGCGGGCGTCCTGTCCGGCAGCGTAAAAGGACTTCTGCTGCTCGATGTCACGCCGCTGTCGCTCGGCATCGAGACGCTGGGCGGCGTGTGCACGCGTATCATTGAGCGCAACACAACGCTCCCCATCCGCAAGAGCCAGATCTTCACAACGGCCTCCAGCTTTCAGTCGTCCGTCGATATCCACGTTTTACAGGGCGAGCGCCCCATGGCGCACCAGAATAAGGAACTTGGCCGCTTCCAGCTGACCGGCATCCGCCGTGCGCCCAGAGGCGTCCCGCAGATCGAGGTCACGTTCTCTATCGACGCCAACGGCATCGTGAACGTCTCGGCCAAGGATCTGGGCACCGGCAAGGAGCAGCACATCACCATCACCTCCTCCACCAACATGTCCAAGGAGGACGTGGAGAAGGCCGTCCGTGAGGCGGAGCAGTACGCCGCCGAGGACGCCAAGCGCAAGGAAGAGATCGACACCCGCAACCAGGGCGACCAGATGGTCTACCAGACCGAGCGCACGCTCGAAGAGCTGGGCGACAAGGTCGACGCGGCCGAGAAGGCCGAGGTCGAGAGCAAGCTCAACGAGCTCAAGGAGACCCTCAAGGGCAGCGACACCGCAGCCATCAAGGCCGCGACCGAGGCGCTGACGCAGGTGTTCTACAAGCTCAGCGAGAAGATGTACCAGCAGGCCAACCCGCAGGGCGGCCAGCCGGGCGCAAACCCGGGCTGTGACCCGAACTGCCAGAGCGGCGACTGCTCCAAGGGCGGCGACGGCCAGCAGTACTACGACGCGGACTACACCGTCGTCGACGACGACAAGAAGTAAACACCCCGCCCCCGTCACGGGCAAAGCAAAGCGGGCGCGCCGAACAAGCGCGCCCGCATTTGGAGCTTTCTGACCCCCGCGCGGGGGGAATCCATAGACAGTTGAGGTTCATGTATGGCTGAAAAACGAGATTATTATGAAGTGCTCGGCGTCGAAAAAGGCGCATCCGAGGACGAGATCAAAAAAGCCTACCGCAAGCTGGCCAAGGCCAACCACCCGGACCTGCATCCGGGCGATAAGGAATGCGAGGAGCGCTTCAAGGAGATCAACGAGGCCTACGAGGTGCTGTCCGATCCCGACAAGCGCGCGAAGTATGACCAGTTCGGCCATGCGGCGTTCGACCCGTCCGCCGGCGGCCCCGGCGGCGCCGGTTTCGGTGGCTTCGGCGGTTTTGGCGACATTTTCGGCGGCGGCTTCGGGGATATCTTCGGCGATATCTTCGGCGGCGGCTTCGGCGGCGGGCAGACCCAGCGCAGCGGCCCGCGCCGGGGCGAAAACCTGCGCGTGCGCCTGAACATCACCTTTGAAGAGGCGGCGTTCGGCTGCGAGAAGGAGATCAACGTCGGCCGCGTCGAGCAGTGCCCGGACTGCAAGGGCACCGGCTGCGCCCCCGGCACGACGCCGGAGGTCTGCCCGGACTGCAAGGGCACCGGCAGCGTGCGCACCACGCAGCGCACCCCGTTCGGCGTGGTGCAGACCAGCGGCGCGTGCAAGAAGTGCGGCGGCCGCGGCAAGATCATCCACCAGCCGTGTCCGCGCTGCGGCGGCCGCGGCGCCGTGCGCAAGAATCAGACCATCAAGGTCAAGATCCCGGCCGGCATCGACGACGGGCAGGCGCTGAATCTGCGCGGCAAGGGCAACGCCGGGCTGGACGGCGGGCCGGCGGGCGATCTGCTCATCACGGTCTTTGTCAAGCCGCACCCGCTCTTCGAGCGCGACGGCAACTCCGTGCTCATGGAGATGCCGGTGTCGTTCGCGCAGGCCGCGCTCGGCGCTGAGATCGAGGTGCCGACCATCGACGGCCGCGTCAAGCTCACCATCCCCGAGGGGACGCAGCCGGGCAGTGTGTTCCGTCTGCGCGGCAAGGGCATCCCGTACCTGCAGAGCAAGGGCGGCGGCCGCGGCGATCAGTTCGTCACGATCACGGTCACCGTGCCGAAGAACATGACATCCGAGCAGAAGGAGCGCCTGCGCGCCTATGCCGAGGCGATGAACGAATCGGTCAGCGAGGGACGCAGCGGCATCTTCGGCAATAAGAAAAAACGCTGAGCAGAAAACATAGAAAGCCGGCCGCAGTGCACACTGCGGCCGGTTTTTTGCGCACCACTGGGGCAATGCGGCGGGCAAATACGGGCTTTGCGCGCCGCGGGATTTCTGCTATAATGGGCGCAGACTTTTTTCGGGAGGTGCAGCCATGGACACGCACAGACTTTCCCAGGCGGTGCAGCCGCTGCTCGGCTGGTTTCAGGCGCACGCGCGCGCGCTGCCCTGGCGCGCCGACCGCGAACCGTACCACGTGTGGCTCTCGGAGATCATGCTGCAGCAGACGCGCGTCGAGGCCGTGCGCGGGTATTACGCGCGCTTTCTCGCGGCCGCGCCGGATGTGTTCGCGCTTGCGGCGCTGCCGGAGGCGCAGCTGCTCAAGCTCTGGGAGGGGCTGGGGTACTACAACCGTGCGCGCAAGGCGCAGGAATGCGCCCGCGTGATCGCGGCACGCGGCGGTGTCTGGCCCGACACGGTCGAGGGGCTGCTGGCGCTGCCGGGCATCGGACCGTACACCGCCGGGGCGATCGCCTCGATCTGCTTCGAGCGCCCGGCCGCCGCCGTGGACGGCAACGTGCTGCGCGTGTGCGCGCGCGTGCTCGACGACGCGACGCCCATCGACAACGCCGCGCACAAGACGGCGCTCACCGCGGCGCTGAGCGCGTGCTACCCCGCCGGGCACTGCGGCGATTTCACGCAGGCACTCATGGAGCTCGGCGCGACCGTCTGCGGCCCGAACCGCGCGCCGCAGTGCGCGGACTGCCCGATCGCGGCGCTGTGTCTCGCGCGCGCACACGGTACGGCCTCCGCTCTGCCGGTCAAGGCGCCAAAGCGCGCCAAGCGCGCCGAGGAGCACACCGTATTCTGCCTGCGCTGCGGCGACCGGCTCGCCGTCGAGCGGCGGCCGGACAGCGGATTGCTTGCCGGACTCTGGCAGCTGCCGAACACGCCGGGGCTGCTCGACGAGCAGCAGGCGGGCGCCTTTGCCAGCGGACAGGGGCTCGGCGACGTGCGGCTGCGCAGCGCGCGCGACGGCAGGCACATCTTCACACACATCGTCTGGACGATGCGCTGCTACACGCTCGAGTGCTCGGCCATGCCGCCGCAATACCGCTGGGCAGCGCCGGACGAGCTGCGCACGGAGATCTCCCTGCCGACTGCGTTCCGGCAGTTTCTGGAGGATACATACTGAAGATCCGGCAGCGGCGGCGCGCAGTGCGCGGCCGCTGCCCGCTTTTGCGCAGCCGAGAATAAAAGCGTGAAAAAAAATCGGAAACGGAGCAAAAACTTATTCTTTTCATAGTTTTTCGCGCTATTCTGTCAGGGAATACAGACATCGAAGGGAGCCGCACATGAGACTACTGGTAGCAGAGGACGAAAAGCGCCTCAACAAGATCATCTGCGAAGCGCTGGAGGACGAGGGCTACAGCGTCGACGCCTGCTTTGACGGCGAGCAGGCGCTGGAATACGCCCGCGCCGCCGAATACGACGCGATGGTCATGGACATCATGATGCCGCGTCTGGACGGACTCGAGGCGGTGCGGCAGATGCGCCGCGAGCGCATCTGTGCGCCGGTGCTGTTTCTCACCGCGCGCGACAGCATTGCCGACCGTGTGGAGGGGCTCGAGAGCGGCGGGGACTATTATCTCGTAAAGCCGTTTCATTTTCCGGAGCTGCTGGCCGTCGTCCGCGCCATCACCCGCAAGTACACCGGCAACCGCTCCAACATTTTCACAGCCGCCGACCTCACGATGGACACCTCGGCCAAAACCGTGACGCGCGCGGGCAAAAACATTGACCTGACGGCGCGGGAGTTTGCGCTGCTGGAGTATATGCTGCGCAACAAGGGCATCGTCCTCACGCGCGAAATGATCGAAAACAACCTCTGGAACTTTGACTACGAGGGCGGAACGAATGTCGTGGACGTGTACATCGGCTATCTGCGCAAAAAAATGGACACCGGATTTGACGCCAAGCTGATCCGCACCGTCTGGGGCAGCGGCTGGACACTGAGGGAGGATTGACATGTCGATCAAGGTCAGGATCACGGCGTGGATCACGCTCATGGTGCTGCTGCTGGCAGCAATGACTCTGGTGTTCGTGCTTGTGATCAATCATAACGCCATCACGGACGACCCCGCCGGGCGGCTGGTCAACGTCGTACAGGAGAATGTGAAGGACGTGGAATTCGACCGCGGGAAATTCGAGTGGGACGACCTGTCCATGTACAGCGGCGGCGTTTACAGCCAGTTTTATAGCACGGACGGCGCGCTTCTGCACGGCGCGCTGCCGGAGGATTTCGATCCGGACCTGGCGTTTTCCCCAAACATCGTGCGCACAGTCAGCAGCGGCGGCAGGAATTACTTCGTCTATGACAGCTATGTCGACATGGACGTGACCGGCCTCTGGGTGCGCGGCATCATCTCCTCCGACGACCGGTCGGGCGTGATGCACACGATCACCGTCCTCACGGCGACACTGCTGCCCATCCTGCTCGCCGTCACCATCGGCGGCGGCTGGCTCATCGCGTGGTCGGCCATGCGCCCGGTGGAAAAGATCCTCGCGGCGGTGGACGGCATCTCTGCCGGCGAGGATCTGAGCGCACGGCTGAATATGCAGCGCGGCCCGCGCGAAATGCGCCGGCTCAGCGCGGCGTTTGACCGGATGTTCGCGCGGCTGGAAAAGGCCTTCGACACCGAGTGGCAGTTCACATCCGACGCCTCGCACGAGCTGCGCACGCCCATCACGGTCATTCTGGCCGAGTGCGACCGCGCAAAACGCAAGGCATACACACGCGACGACTTTCTGGAGTCCGTCGGCGTCATCGAGCAGCAGAGCGAGCATATGTCGCAGCTCGTGCAGGCGCTGCTCGGGCTGACGCGCATGGAGCACGGGACGGACAAATACCCGATCAAGCGCATGGATCTGAGCGCGCTGGTCTGCTCCTGCTGTGAGGAATGCCCTCCGCCGCCGGGCTCACACGCAGAAGTGGAGCTGGACATCCAGCCCGATATTCAGGCGGCGTGCAACGCGGGACTGATGTCGCGCGTGGTCGTCAATCTGCTGCAAAACGCCTATAAATACGGCGGGGAGCAGGTGCGGGTGCGCGTCTCGCTGCACGAAAACGCGGACGGCAAAGCCGTGCTCCGCGTTGCGGACGACGGTCCCGGCATCGCACCGGAGGATCAGGACAAGGTCTGGCAGCGCTTCTGGCAGGCGGATCCCTCGCGCGGGGAGGACGGCGGCAGCGGGCTCGGACTCGCCATGGTCAAGGAGATCGTGCAGCTGCACGGCGGCTCCGTTGGCCTGGAGAGCACGCCCGGAAAAGGAAGCATATTTTCCGTGACCCTGTGAGCGATCAACGGCGCGGGCAACATTTCTGTTGCCCGCGCCGTTCAAAATTTCTTTTCTTTTGTCTCATTTCTTTCTTAGAATTTGCCCGTATCATGGGCACATAAGGTCAAGAGAGCAAAAACCTCCCACAATTCAAGAAAGGATGACAACATCATGAAAGATATCATCAATACCATCAACACCGCCGGCGCATACCAGACCATTCTCGCCGAGCTGCACCTCAACGACAGCGATGTAGAGTTTTCCAGCATCACCATGCACGACGGCCTGTATGAGGCCAACCTGTTCACCGCGTGGATGCACTACGAGTGCTACGTGGACGCCGCGACGAGCGAGGTACTCGGCCTCAACGCCGAGCCGATGCTGCTCTACTCCACGGACAAGCACGACGGCAAATTCGAACACCTGAGCAGCACGCTCCGCCACAGCGCATAACCCGCATGCCCCCGCCTGCAAGCAGGCGCGCAGATGAAAAGCCCCCGCCGGCTTTCCTGACCAACGGCGGGAACAACAGACCGCAAAAGGGATGCTGTCCTAAGGCAGCATCCCTTTTGTATCGGTATGGATCGCCCGCTCCGGCCGCCGCTCAGCGCCAGAAATCGTCGTTCCGGTCGCGGTACTGCGGCGGCACCGGGTACTGCATGCGCCGGAAGTAGTCAAACACCGTCTCGCGCGTGACGCGGCGGTCGTCGCGTGACGAGCGGTTCACGCGCCGGATGCCGAACACGTACAGCGCGATCAGATACGCATAAAACAGCAGCGTGAAGCGGCTGTTGCCCTCCTGCGCGAAGGCCAGAAAGTCGTAGCACCCGTGCAGCAGTATCGGCACGACGACGCTCAGCGCAAGGTAGGCCTTCCGGTCCTCATCGCGCCCCCAGTAGTCGGAGAGCTTGGCATAGCCGTAGAAATAACCCATAAACACGCCGAAGATCGCGTGGCCGGGCACGGCCGTGACCGCGCGCACGAGGCCGGTGGCGAAGCCATAGCTGTAGACGTACTTCACGTTCTCGAACGCGGCGAAACCGAGCGCGACCATGACGGCGTAGACAATGGCGTCAAACTGATAGTCGAACGCCGGGCTGCGCCACGTCGTGCGCAGGAAGAGGAACTTGCACGTCTCCTCCGTCAGGCCCGCGACGACGAACGCCTCGAGAAAATAGCCGAGGCAGACATTACGCACGTTCAGCCGTTCGATGACGGCGCTGAGGATGAGCTCGACCACGATGGCCGGCAGGCACGAGAGCGCGCCGTAGCCCAGGAGCTTGGCGAGCAGGGCCGGCGGCTCTTTGTCCGTGCGGTCCTTTCGGTAGATATACACCACCAGCACAACGGCCGGCAGCAGCGCAATGAACATCAAAGGATCGATCATGGGGAAAACCTCCGATCAGGAATATGCGGGAGTAGGATTCTACATTGCCGTTCGGCAATGCCTCCCCTGTGTAAGGGGAGGTGGCAAAATCTCCGATTTTTGACGGAGGGGTTGTAAATACAAATCCATGCAAGGGCCGATTTATCAATCCCTCAGTCAGTCTGACGGCTGCCAGCTCCCTTTACACAAGGGAGTCAAGGGGCACAATACCAGCGAAAAAAGCACCCACGCGCCGGTCAGAACAGCAGCCAGATCAGCAGCGGGATCGTCACGGCGGACAGGATCGTATTGAGAAAAATGCACTTGGACGCGAACGCATCCGACCGGTCATACTGCAGACACAGCGCCGTGACGACCATGGCCGACGGGCACGCCGCGAGCAGCACCGGAATGCCGAGCAGCGCGCCGCTGACAAACGGCCGCAGCACCAACCACGTCAGCAGTGGGCACACGAGCAGCCGCACCGCCGACACCACGTAGACCCGCCAGTCGGCGAGCGCGGCGCGCACGGAGATCGCGCCGAGCGACGTGCCGATGATGAGCATCGACAGCGGGATCGTCGCGCCCGCGAGCGTGGAGATCGTGTCGGCAATGACGGCGGGCACATGGATGCGCGAGAGCAGCAGCACGACCGACAGCAGCGTCGCAATGACGGGCATATTGAGCACCTTGCGCCAGTCGAAGCGCGCGCCCGCGCTGCCAGAGAGCTGCGCCGCGCCGATGGAATAGAGCGCGAGGTTGAACGGGATGTTCGCCAGCGAGGCGAAAAAGACCATCTCGTCGCCAAAGATCGCCGCGACGACGGGCAGGCCCACAAAGCCCACGTTGCCAAACGCCGTCACGAGCCGCGTCGCGCCCACGTCCTCGCCGCGCGTGCGCAGCAGCCGCGGCAGAAACCACGCCGCGGCGATCTGCAAAACGGTCGCAGCCGTCAGCACGAGGACGTAATCGACAATGTCGCGGCCGGTGAAATCCGGCACGCTCAGCACGGAATTGAGGATCGTCGCCGTGAGCAGGACGTTCATCACCAGCGGCGTCACGCGCTTATTAAACTCCGGCCCCGTGATGCCGATGCGCGCACAAAGGTAGCCAAGCAGCATGATGAGCACCAGCATGGCCATCTTGGCAAAAACTACGGACAGATTCATATTTGGTTTTCTCTCTCTTCTCAGATTCTCTCGCCGGGCGGCGCATGGTGCTGCCTACCCAGTGTAGAATAGTATAAGCGCGGCATTGCACCTTGTAAAGAAGCAATTTTCCGATTTCTTATCGCACCAATTTTCGCCGATTTTCGAAAGTGCGGTGCGTGGTACTTGCCAAATGCCGCCCGGCCTGTTACACTGGCAAGAAAGGGGGTGTGCGCATGAAGAAAACCGTCATCACCGTTATCCGCATCATCGTCATCGTCGCCATTCTGGGTCTGCTGACCTACGGCGGCTTCGTGGGGATGAACCGCGTGTCCGGCACTGGGGACTACACCATCGACCAGTACGCCGCGACCGACGACGGCGGTCTGCTGACCGTGACGAAGGGCGGCACGGCGCTGCACGTCAAGTGCTCGGCCGACCAGCTCGCCGTCGTTGAGACGCAGCCGGACGGCACGTTCCACCTGTCGTTCTCCTACAGCCAGATCACGAACAAAGGCACGCTCAAAGACATCACGCCCGCCGGGTAACAACCGGCCGGGCGCGATCCTTAACAATTCTGAATTTTACGCGCACGCTTGCAAAATGCCCGCCGGAGCGCGTATAGTAAAGGCAGTAATTAACAGATTTTCGGAAACCGAATGGTCTCCCGGAGGTGACTTCGTATGCAGACACCCGCCCCCCGCCGCACCCCGCGGCCCGACAGCGATGCACACACGCCGAAGCCGGACGCGGCCGACCGGCCGCGCCCGGCCAGACGCCGCGCGCCGCAGCGCCGCGGCCCGAGCCAGTCGACGCTGGTGTTCGCGGCCGTGCTGGTCGTGATCGTGCTGGTGGCCGTGCTGGTGCTCGTGCTCGTGAGCCGGCATGACCGCGCGCCCAAAAACGATCCCGCCGCGCAGGCCACGCCCACCGCGCAGGTCACGGAGCAGGACACCGTGCTCGCGGAGGCGAAGCACCTCGCCGCGCAGTATGACTATGACAAGGCCATCGCCGCCGTGACGGGCTTTGCCGGGTGGGAGAACGTGCCGGAGCTGCAGCAGGCCAAGGCCGATTTTGAGGCGCAGAAGGCGCAGGCCGTGCGCTACGCCGACCCCACGACCATTCCGCACATCTTTTTCCACACGCTCATCGCGGACACTGCCCGCGCCTTTGACGGCGACCCCGAGCAGGGCGGCTACAACCAGTTCATGGCCACGATCAAGGAGTTCAACGCCGTGCTGCAGAGCCTGTACGAGCGGGGCTTCGTGCTCGTGGACATCCACGACGTCGCCGGGCCGCAGCAGCAGGCCGACGGTTCGACGAAATACGTCGCAGGCGACATCTACCTCCCCGCCGGGAAAAAGCCCATCGTCCTATCGCAGGACGACGTGTGCTACTACGAATATATGACCGACAGCGACAGCGACGGCAAGCCCGACAAAGGCGGCGACGGCTTTGCCTCGCGCCTGCTGGTGAAAGACGGCAAGCTCACGTGTGAATACGTGGACGCCGACGGCCAGACGCTCTACGGCAGCTACGACCTCGTGCCGCTGCTGGATGATTTCCTGGACCAGCACCCGGACTTTTCCTATCGCGGCGCGCGCGCGACCATCGCCGTGACCGGGTATCAGGGTGCGTTCGGCTACCGCATCAGCAATGATTATAAGGAAAAGCTCGGCGACGAGGCCTTTGCGCAGGCGTGCACGGACGCGCGCGCCGTGGCCGACGCCCTGCGCGCCGAGGGCTACACGATCGCCAGCCACAGCTACGGCCACCTGACCTACGGCGACATTTCGCCCGAGCGTCTGGCCAGCGACGCGCAGAAGTGGAACGATCAGATTGCGGCCGTCATCGGCGAGACCGACGTGCTGCTCTACCCCTTCGGCAGCGACATTGCCGGCGTGGAGGCCTACAAGGGCGCGAAGTTTGACACGCTCTACGGCCTGGGCTTCCGCTATTTCTGCAACGTGGACTCGGCCGAGCACTGGGTGCAGATCCACGACGGGTATGTCCGTCAGGGCCGGCGCAACATCGACGGCTACCGGATGTACTACCAGTCGAATCTGCTCGACGACCTGTTCGATACCAAGACCGTCTGGGACAATGCCCGCCCGACGCCCGTGCCGAAGATCTGACCGGCAGCGCCGCAAGTTCCAGCCCAAACACGACAAAATCCCCTGACCGTTTGGTCAGGGGATTTTGTTTGGGATGGGGAAATAAAGGGGGGAATTTATCGACCAATCAGTCCTTGCGCTCGTCGCCCCAGAAGAACAGGGCCACGGTGCCCGGGCCGG
>OLGH01002579.1_pt1 | contig 14024 bp, 12 predicted proteins | sample 1604851 | NCBI WGS metagenome assembly OLGH01 (sample SAMEA3888894, study PRJEB22519) | human gut metagenome | biome: human gut; feature: human-associated habitat; material: faeces | place: Denmark | collected 2010 | reverse complement strand
GTAGTTCTTCTGGATGAAGTCTCGGACGTCAACCTCTCCCGTCCAGATACCTTCCTTGAAGCCTTCCCATGCCTCCTGCATTGTGTAACCACGCTCCTAGTTACGTATAATGCGGCGCTCTCTCACACCGCTGCTTATTGAATTCTTGAATTTTCGGCTTGCACTACCGGCTTCTTCCGTTCTTCACCACACGCTGGTGCAGGAAAAACGTTTGTCCACCTTGGAACTACAACCCAAAACCCAAGATTTCACCCGTCTGAGAAGGATAACATAGCGACCCTCTCCATCTGGGCTGTTATATGTTTCTTTTTTTATATCATAAGGGCGTTTTTTACAAACCCGCAGGAAATGAGAGCGTGAACAACTACCGTTCACCGATTTGTTTGGTATTTTTGCTTGCCTTTGTACGACGTTCACTCTAGCTGTTATGCCAGCTTTAGCAGGGTAAAGTGCCTCAGAGACCCTACAGAAACTGCAGGGCGGCCACGGGATCCCCCGTGGCCGCCCTGTGGCGTAGCTAGTTTTTAGCTTTGATTGCCGCTTGGCATTAGGCGGCTGCGGCGGCCTTGTCGGTCGTTGCCTTGCTATTGCCGTTGCCCTGGCCCTCAAAATGCTTGTAGCACCAGCTGGTGACCAGCGGGGTCAAAATAGCCGTCACGATTGCGCAGGCTGCAACCTGTGCCGTAGCCGTCGCGAGCACGGCGCCGCCGTACATGGCCCCGTTGACGCTTGCCATGGCAGCAGGCGTGGCCACATTGGCTCCGGCGCAGCTCGAAATGGCCGCACCTGCGACACCCGTACCACCCGTGAGCTTATCGACCGCGATGACGGGAATTGCAAAGACCACCGAGCAGATCACGCCGAGCAGAATACCGGGGAGACCGCCATTAATGAGCTGGCCAAAGGTCATGGTCGAGCCCATGGCAAAGAAGACGAGCACGATGATGGCGGAAAGTGCCGGTGCCATCATCTTCTTAAAGCTGGGGAACAGGTTACCCAGAATAATGCCGATGACGATCGGCAGAATGGCACCCACGAGCGACCAGCCGATCGGAGCCTGACCGGCAGCGCCGAGCACGATCATCGTGACCGGAGGGCCGACAACGAGCGTGGTGATGGCGACGGCGCCACGCTCGGCCTCGTTGCCCATGGTGCCCATCAGACCAGCGTACATAGCGTTGTTGGCGCCGGTGCAAGCCGCCAGCATCACCATGGCAGAGATGCCAAACAGGTTGTCGTTGAACACATAAAGGATGAGCAGCGACACGGCAACGACCACGATCTGCTTGACAGCGATGATGATGGCGCCGCGTGCAGCGGCGGCGGGAGCACTCTTAAACGAAATCGTCGTACCGACGATGAGCAAAAAGGCGCCAACGAGCGGGCCTGCACCCTGCTGGGTCATGCCAAGCGTAAAGCTACCGAGCGTTTTAAACAGGTCGGGGAATAGCGTGTTGAGCAGGCAGCCCAACAGAAGCGGCACCAAGATATTGGCGCCCGGGATGGAGGACATCTTAAAGAACGGCTCCTTTGCCGCCGGCGCCTCCACCGCAGTCGATTCACTCATATATATCTCCTTTGGATGCATGCGAATCGTAGCCGCACGCGCCTATGTCAGAAAGAAGGCGACAACCCCGAGTCGCCAGGGTCGCCGCCAAACGATCACCGCGGGGTATTACCCGTCCAGGACGATGCCGCCGTCGCAGTCACCAATCTCGCCGTTCACGAAGCTGGCGAGGTCGGAAGCGAAGAACAGCACCATCTGCGCAGGCTCGCTGGCCTGGGCGGCGCGGCCCAGAGGAATACCGTTGATGATGCGCTGAGAGTTCTCGTCAGAGAGAATCGAGGTCATATCGGTCAACGTGAGCGACGGGCACACGGCGTTGCAGCGAACGCCAAACTTGCCGCCCTCCTTGGCGACCGCCTTGGTAAGGCCGTTGACACCGGCCTTGGAGCTCGCGTAGGCAGCGGTGCCAAGCAGGCCGCCGCCGATCTTGCCAGCAACGGAGCTCACGTTGACGATAGTGCCGGCATGCGCCGCCTTAAAGTGCGGGTACACGGCGTTCATCATAGTGAAGGTACCGTTGAGGTTGATATCGATAGTGCGGCGCCACTCGGTGTCATCGATCTCGTCGAACTTCTTGGTGCTGATGACGCCAGCGCAGTTAATCAAGATGTTGGTTTGCGGCAGGTCCGTAAAAATCTGCTCGACGGTCTCGCGCGCCTTGGGCGCATCGGCGACATCGAGCTGATAGAACTTGTTGCCCTCGCCAAGCTCGGCCACTGCGGCCTCGCCCTTAGCAGCGTTCCTTGCGATGAGCGCGACATGTCCGCCGCCCGCGACGATGCCCTTGGCGATCTCGAGGCCAATGCCCTGAGTGCCGCCCGTGACAATCGCGGTCTTGCCCGTGAAGTCAAATGCCATGACTCCATCCCCCTTTATGTAAGGTGTCTCCTTGCGGGAAGTTGGAGCATCGCACGTGGCGATTATATGAGTCCCAGTCGTCATGGTGGTGACAACCCCTCGCCTAACCGCGTGCATAATAGTTCTTTGAAACGCTTCAGCAATTGAATGATTTTAAGTCTTAATGCACTCTTAATATTGCCTACTGTATGAGGCCCGCGTATGGGGGTATCATCTTCCACCGAAAATAGTTTCTAGTGTTAGGGGTTTTCGGTGGAAGATACCGATTTCCATGAGCTTGGGCGTCAGCTCTTTACCGAGTTTGGCAGCATGCACCAGCGCGTTTCGCGCTTTGCCGACCAGGCTCTGGGTGGCGAGATGGCCGTCATGCGCGCCCTCATGCGCGCCGGCGGCTCGCTCACGCCGAGCGAACTCGCTGATCGCGCCTGGGTCTCGAGCGCCCGCATCGCCAATATCCTGCGCGCCCTCGAGGCCAAGGGCTGGGTCGAGCGCGAGCACTCAAAGACCGACCGTCGTCGCGTACACGTCACGGTGACCGACAAAGGATTCCAGGTTATCGAAATCAAACGTCGGGAATTCGAGGACCGCACCGCGGCCTTCCTCGAGCAGCTTGGCGAAACAGATACCCAAGAGATGGTGCGCCTTCTTAGACGTGCCAACGAAATTATCGACCGCAATCAAGAAAGGAGAGATGCCGAGTGAGGATTCTCAAGCTCTTTAAAAAACATATCCTGGCACTGTTCGCAGCTATCGTACTTATCGTAATCAGCTGCAACGCCGATCTGGCGCTGCCTACCTATATGAGCGACATCGTCGACGTGGGTGTGCAGCAAGGCGGCATCGCGTCGCCCGTACCCGACACCATCCGCGCCGAATCGCTCGACGACCTCGAACTCTTTATGAGCGCCAAGGACGCCAAGGCTGTGGAGGCCGTGTTTAGCAAGGCTGACAAAAACGACATTCGAACGTACGAGGGCACCGAGGAAGAGCGTGCCGATGGGGGCAAGATTGCCGACATTATGAGCCTGCCCGAGACTGTTGTCCTTTCGCTCAACCAGGGCATCGACGCCAACTCCATGGGCGACATGATGGGCTCGTCCAGCGAGAAAGACGACAACGCTGCCCAGGCCATGCCCACCCCCGAGCAAATGGCAGCGATGACGCCCGAGCAGCTCGCCGAGATGCAGCAGAAGGCCGCAGCGGCGCAGAACATGCAAAAGCAGATTGATGCCGACGGCGGCAAGATCACCATGAAGAGCCTGCGTCTGGGCGTTGAAGGCGGCCTAATCGACCAGGACAAGCTCGTCGAGGGCGCCAACCAAATGGCGGACAAAATGGGCTCCATGTCGGGCTCCATCGTCACCCAGCGCGCCGTGAGCTATGTACAGGACGAGTACAAGGCACAGGGCATCGACCCCGCCGACGTGCAGAACGCCTACCTGAGCCGCATGGCGACCACGATGTTCGGCCTGTGTCTGGTGTCGCTCGTCGCCACCATCCTGACCGGTGCCGTGGCGTCGCGCACCGCCTGCTCCATCGCCCGCGACCTGCGCCGCGAGACCTTCAACAAGGTTATGCACTTCTCGCCGGCCGAGGTGGGCAAGTTTAGCCAGGCCTCGCTCATCACCCGCTGCACCAACGACATTCAGCAGATCCAGATGGCCGCAACGCTGTTTATCCGCATGTGCCTGATGGCCCCCGTCATGGGCATCGTCGCTGTCATGCGTGTCCTGGCCAACCACACCGGCCTGGAGTGGACCATCGCCGTGGCCATCATCGCGGTCTCGGCCGTTGTCGGCGTGCTCATGGGCCTCACCATGCCCAAGTTCAAAAAGATGCAGAGCTTTGTGGACCGCGTGAACCTTACCGCCCGCGAGCTGCTCGACGGCCTTATGCCCATCCGCTCGTTCAACCGCGAGGAACATGAGCTCGAGCGCTTTGACAAGGCTTCGCTCGACCTAATGACCACGCAGCTCTACACCAACCGCGCCATGAGCTTTATGATGCCGCTCATGATGCTCGTCATGAACTGCATCACCGTGCTTATCGTCTGGTTTGGCGCGCAGGGCGTGTCCGACGGCGTGATGCAGGTCGGCAACATGATGGCGTTTATCTCCTACACCATGCAGATCGTCATGGCGTTTATGATCCTCACCATGGTTTCGGTTATCCTGCCCCGCGCCGAGGTCGCAGCCGAGCGCGTGGAAGAGGTCATCACCTGCCCCACGAGCATCAACGACCCCGCCTCGCCCAAGCTGCCCGCTGCCAGCGCGCCGCGCGGCGAGCTCACCTTCCGTGACGTGAGCTTCCAGTATCCCGATGCCCGCGCCGACGTCATTAGCGGCGTAAACTTCACCACGCACGCCGGCCAGATGCTCGGCATCATTGGCTCCACGGGCTCGGGCAAGTCCACGCTTGTGCAGCTCATCCCGCGCCTGTACGACGTCACGGGCGGCAGCATTTCGCTCGACGGCATCGACGTGCGCGATATGACCCTTTCCGAGCTGCGCCGCCGCATTGGTTACATCCCGCAGCAGGGACGCCTGTTCTCGGGCACCGTCGAGAGCAACCTCAAGTTTGCCGGCGACATGGCAAGCGATGATGACATGCACCAGGCAGCGCGCATCGCACAGGCCGAGGACTTTATCGCCGAGCGTGAGGGCGGTTACGACTCCCCCATCAGCCAGGGCGGCTCCAATGTCTCGGGCGGCCAGCGTCAGCGCCTGGCCATCGCCCGCGCCTTGGCCAAGAAGCCCGAGGTCGTAGTTTTCGATGACTCGTTTAGCGCCCTCGACTACAAGACCGACGCGCGTCTGCGTGAAGAGCTGGCTAAAAACGTTACCGACGCCGCGCTCGTGGTCGTGGCCCAGCGCATCGCGACCATCATGCACGCCGACCAGATCATCGTGCTCGACGACGGTCACGTGGTGGGCACCGGCACGCACGAGGCGCTGCTGCACAACTGCCCGGCGTACCTGGAGATTGCACAGTCGCAGCTTTCCGCCGAGGAGCTGGGACTTACCCAAGAAGAGATTGCAGCCGTTATGGAAGGAGGCGAGCGTTAATGGCAGACGAGACCAAGACTCAAATTCCCAAGCCCACTCGTCAGCGTGGTCCCATGGGCCGCATGGGTGGCATGCGTCGCGGCGAAAAGGCCAAGGACTTTAAGGGCACCATGAGGCAGCTGCTCGGCTATATCGGCCAGCACAAGATTGCCGTGTTTGCCGCCGTCGCCTTTGCCGTGTGCTCGGTCATCTTTAACATTGTGGGGCCCAAGGTGCTCGGCCAGGTTACGACCAAGCTGTTTGAGGGCCTGGTTGCCAAGGTCAACGGTACCGGCGATGTCGACTTTAACTGGATCGCCAAGACGCTCGGCTTTTTGCTCTGCCTGTATCTGGCGAGCTCTGCCTGCAGCCTGATCCAGGGCTGGCTCATGACCGGTGTCACGCAAAAGATCTGCTACCGCATGCGCAAGGAGATCGCCGCCAAGATCGCCGTCGTGCCGATGAGCTACTTTAACGGACACAGCAAGGGCGACGTGCTCAGCCGCATCACCAACGACGTCGATACGCTCGGCCAGTCGCTCAACCAGAGCGTGACACAGCTTATTACGTCCGTCACGCAGATTATCGGCGTGCTCGTCATGATGCTGTCGATCAGCCTGCCGCTCACCGGCGTCACCGTGCTCACGCTGCCGGCCGCCGCGATTATCTTAATGGTGATGATTCACTTCTCGCAGCCGTACTTCCGCGAGCAGCAGCAGGTCCTAGGCACCGTCAACGGCATTATCGAGGAGGATTTTGCCGGCCAGAACGTCATTCAGGTGTTCGACCGCGCCGAGGCTTCGATCGAGGAGTTCGACCGTCAAAACGACCGCCTCTTTATTAGTGGCTGGCGCTCGCAGTTCCTGTCGGGCCTGATGATGCCGCTTATGAGCTTGGTGGGCAACATGGGCTACGTGGGCGTCGTCGTGGTGGGTGCGCAGCTCGCGCTGACCGGCAATGCCACGCCCGGCGACATCCAGAGCTTTATCCAGTACGTTCGCAACTTTACGCAGCCCGTGCAGCAGCTGGGCAACGTGAGCAACACGATGCAGTCGATGGCCGCCGCCACCGAGCGCGTGTTTGAGTTCCTGGCCGCGCCCGAAGAGGAGCAGAAGGCCGACGCGCAGATTCCCGAAAAGCGCCCCGGCCACGTGGAGTTTGACCATGTCAAGTTTGGCTACACGCCCGACAAGACCATCATCCACGACTTTAGCTGCGAGGCGCAGCCCGGCCAGACCATCGCCATCGTCGGTCCCACCGGCGCTGGCAAGACCACGCTCATCAAGCTGCTGCAGCGCTTCTACGATGTGGACGGCGGTTCGCTGCGCGTCGAGGGCATCGACGTGCGCGACTGGGACCGCGCGGCACTTCGCGGCGAGTTTGCCATGGTGCTGCAGGATACCTGGCTGTTTAACGGCACGATCCGCGAGAACATCCGCTACGGACGCCCCGATGCAAGCGATGCCGAGGTCGAAGCCGCTGCACGTGCCGCACGCTGCGACCACTTTATCCATACGCTCGCCGGCGGTTACGACTTTATGATCAACGAGGAGGGCACTAACCTGTCGCAGGGTCAGCGCCAGCTCGTGACCATCGCCCGCGCCATTTTGGCCGACCGCCCGGCGCTGATTCTGGACGAGGCAACCTCCAACGTTGACACTCGTACCGAGGAGCTTATTCAGCGTGCCATGGATGCGCTGATGCAGGGCCGTACCAGCTTTGTCATCGCGCACCGCCTGTCCACGATCCGCAACGCCGACGTGATCTTGGTAATTCGCGACGGCGATATCGTCGAGAAGGGCACGCACGACGAGTTGCTCGCCCAGGGCGGCTTCTACGCCGATCTGTACAACTCGCAGTTCGACGAGGCGGCGTAAATTCTGCCGCAGGGAACGAATAACGCCCGAGAACGGGGGCGCAGGACAACCTGCGCCCCCGTTTTTGTTCTACGGCCCTTGAGCCGCCTCCCCTGGGACCTGATTGACAGCCCCTTCGAAGCCCTGTGGGCAAAAAATGGCAAATATGAGTACTGTTACCTTTTTGGTAACAGCCAAAACCGCCTCAAACGACCTCCTTGCGGCCTCTATACGCCTTCAAATTAATCAAAACGCCCGTTAGCGGGCTTCTGTGTGCCAACGTTAATGAACATATTTTTCACTTTGTCTATTATCTTGCTAGACTGATATGTTACTAGGTTAGCAACCGTACTCATATTTGGCATTTTTTGCCCACAGGGTGTTTCCTGGGGAACCGACAACAGCCTTAGGGTCGCCCGCGGTGCCACTCCCTCCCGACATCCGCCGACGTTTACCCAGATAAAACCTGCCAAAATAAACCTGTCCCTTTTGGCAGGTTTCGGGGTGGCAAGGGCTTGCACTTTAGCGTGCGACAGCGGATAATGCCGAACACTCGACAATACGTTTATTGCTCTTTCTATAGATTGAGGAGGCCCCTATGGCCATGGAATTCAAACGCAGGCTGCCGATCCCCATGGAGATCCGCGAGGAAATGCCGCTTTCTGCCGAGCTTACCGCCAAAAAGCAGGCATTTGACGCCGAGGTCGCCAAGGTCTTTACCGGCGAGGACGCACGCAAGGTGCTCATCATCGGCCCGTGCTCTGCCGACCGCGAGGATTCGGTGCTTGAGTACATGAACCGACTGGCCAAGACCGCCGAAGAGGTCAAGGACAAGCTCATCATCATTCCGCGCGTCTACACCAACAAGCCGCGCACCAAGGGCACCGGCTACAAGGGCCTGCTGCACAACCCCAACCCCGAGGCTCCCGACGACCTGCTCGAGGGCGTCAAGGCCATCCGCCATATGCACCTGCGCGTTATTAAGGAAACGGGCTTCTTCACCGCCGACGAGATGCTCTATCCGTCCAACTACCAGTACCTCGTTGACCTGCTGAGCTATGTTGCCGTGGGTGCGCGTTCGGTCGAAAACCAGGAGCATCGCCTGGTGTCGAGCGGTATTTCGGTGCCTGTGGGCATGAAGAACCCCACCGCCGGTTCCACCACCGTCATGCTCAACTCTATTTACGCTGCCCAGGCCCACCAGAGCTTTATCTTCCGTAACTGGGAAGTCGAGTGCGATGGTAACCCGCTTGCGCACGCTGTCATGCGCGGCTACATCGGCCTCGATGGCCGCACCTACCCCAACTACCACTACGAGCACCTGGAGCGCCTGGCCGAGCGCTATACCGAGCACGCCGGCTACGCCAACCCGGCGGCGGTCATCGACTGCAACCACGACAACTCGGGTAAGCGTCCGCTGGAGCAGTATCGCATTTGCAAGGAAGTGCTCGACAGCTGCCGCCGCAACGAGTCCATCTCCAAGCTGGTCAAGGGCTTTATGATCGAGTCTTACCTGGAGGACGGCAACCAGCCGGTCGACGGCGGCGTCTTTGGTAAATCGATCACCGACCCGTGCCTGGGCTGGGAAAAGACCGACTACCTCATCCACGAGATCGCGGAGCGGGTGTAGGTTACGGCGTTTTACCAAACGCCGTAACCGGCCGACGCTGCGCTGGTCGCATTTGGACAATCTGACGTTCAACTTCAAGGGCGCGACCAGGAGGTCAGCGCCCTTTCGTTTGATGTGGCAGTTAGGGACGCTCCTTTTCTGCCGGCAGTTTGGGACACTCCTTGGGTAGTCATTGGGGACGTTCTTGCTTGACTAGTCAAACAAGAACGTCCCCAACGGCTAGTCGTTTAAGAACGTCCCCAACGACTACCCAAGGCGGCCTGTCCCCATTGCACCGAGTGGCGTGTGCCGTTAAGCGGAGGGGCGTATTGCCGACCTATCGTTTGGGCATACAATTGCTATTGGCTTGCTGCGGTGAAGGCTCGTCCGCTCCGCAGTTATTTCTACAGTTAAAGGAGAATGTATGTCCGTTGAGGTCATGAGGTCTGTGATCGAGGCTGCCGAGGGTCGCGTGCCCGTCGACACGCTGTTTACCAATGCGCAGATTGTCGACGTGTACGGTCAGCGCGTGGTGCCCGGTAGCGTTGCCGTCAAGGACGGCGTAATCGTCGGCGTGCTCTACGACGGTCGCGACGATGCCGCCGGCACCTACGAGGCGACCGAGGTCATTGACTGCCAGGGTCGCTATCTCGCCCCCGGTTTTATCGACGGACATCTGCACATTGAGTCCTCGAACATCCGCCCCGCCGAGTATGCGCGCATGGCGGCAACGCGCGGCACCACCACTGCCATTGCCGACAGCCACGAGATCGCCAACGTAGCGGGGCTCGACGGCCTGCGCTTTATGATCGAGGACGGTCGTCGCGCGCCCATTTCCATCAAGTACATGATGCCCTCGTGCGTGCCCGCGCTGCCCGATGAGCAAGCGGGCGCCGTCATTACCGCCGCCGATATGCAAGCGTTTTTTGCCGAGCATCCGGGCGACGTCTTTGGTCTGGGCGAAATGATGAACCTGCCGGGCGTCTTTATGGCCGATTCCGAGACCTGTGCTCGCATCGACGCCGCTAACCAGACGCCGTCCAAGCAGGTCGACGGCCATGCGCCACTTGTTGCCGGTAAGGACCTCAATGCCTATGCCGCAGCGGGTATTATCGCCGACCACGAGTCGACGATTTCCGAGGAGGCGCTCGACAAGCTGTCCCGCGGCATGTATGTGATGCTGCGTGAGGGTACGTGTAGCCACGACCTGGCCAACTTGTCGCCGATGCTGCTGGAGAATCCCGCGCGCGCTCGCCGCTGCTGCTTTGCGACTGACGACCGCGCTCCCTCAGATGCGCTTTCGACCGGTATGATCGACAATGCCTGCCGCGTGGCTATCGAGGCCGGTATTGACCCCGTGGTTGCCATCTCTATGGCGTCCCTGTCCACGGCCGAGGCGTTTGGCCTGGACCACGGTTGCCGCGACCCGCACGAGCTGCGTGGCGCCATCGCCCCGGGCAAGCGTGCCGACCTGCTGGTGCTCAACGACCTGACGTTTGCCACGGCTCCGCATCGCGTGTATGCCGCCGGTGCTCTGGTGGCGCAGGACGGCACCTTTGTGGGCGAGATCGCACCCGAGATGGTCGAGGTTGCGGCCCTTGCCGATGAGCTGCGTGCTTCCGTTAAGCTGCCGAAGCTATCGCTCGATGTGTTCGACTATGCCTTTAAGCCGGGCGAGGCCGTGATCGATGTGATCCCGGGCATGGCTATCACGGGCATGGTTCGTCCCGAGACTGACGAACGCCGAGGGCCTGCGCCGCATTATGCTGATCGAGCGTCACGGTCGCGGCGTGTCGCTGCAGGCCGAGGGCGCCGATGGCGACGGTCCCGCCGGCATGGGGCTCGTTGGCAAGCATATCGGCCGTGGCTGGGTGCGCGGCTTTACCATCACGGGCGGTGCCATCGCCTCGACGATCGGCCACGATTCGCACAACGTGTGCGTGGTGGGCGACAACGCGGCCGATATGATGGCTGCCGTCGAGGCTGTTGGCCAGGGCGGCCACGTGCTGGTGCGCAACGGCGAGGTCGTGGCGCGTATTCCGCTGGCGCTTGGTGGTCTGATGAGCGAGGGCACGGCCGAGGATGTCGCCGCGCAGCACGATGACTTTATGGTCAAGGCGCGCGCCATGGGCATCGAGCCGCCGCTCGACCCCATCATGGGCATCATCTTCCTGCCCCTGCCGGTGATCCCGACGCTCCGCATCCGCCCCGAGGGCATGTTCGACGTCACCACCTTCACCTACGCCGACTAGTCATTGGGGACGTTCTTAAACGACTAGTCGTTGGGGACACTCTTTGGCGTGTTGCTTGGCGCTGCGACCGTGGGGCTTCTGGTGAGCGTGAGCTATTTGCTAGGTCCTTGTAACGTTTGCGCCCGCGGAGTCTTATCTGAGCTCCCTTTGGGTGCGTTGGAATCGGATACACGTTCGATTCCAACAAGCCCGAAGGGAGCTTTTCTATGTTTAAACTGATTGCATCCGATATGGACGGCACGCTGCTTGACGAAAACGGCCAGGTGCCTCCCGAGACCTACGAACTGATTTTGGCGCTACGCGAGCATGGCGTGCATTTTGCCGCATCGTCAGGTCGCCGCTACGATCGTCTGTGCGAGTTCTTTGCGCCCGTTCGCGACAAGATGGACTTTGTCGCAGCTAACGGTGCCCAGGTCTACGCCGACGGCAAAATGGTAGACCGCGAGGTGTATTCGCACCTGGCGATTCGAAAGCTCGCCCAGGCCGTCGCGACGTTTCCCAATCTGCATCTTGCGCTCTTCGACCGAACCAAGTCCTTTTTGCTCGATGACGAGTGCAAGTTCGTGCGCGAGGTCGATAAGGACCTTCCCAATGCCGAGCGCATTTGGGAGCTGCCCGATCCCAGCGTAAATATCATCAAAGCGAGTATCTTTTGCGACGACGGTGCCGTTATGGACAGTGCGTACGTGCTGCAGCGCGAACTCGGTCAGCTCTTTACTTTTGCGCCTTCGGGCAACGCGTGGATCGATGCCATGCAGCCCGGTGTGTCGAAGGCCTCGGGTATTGCACAGCTCGCGGAGCATTATGGCATTGGGCGCGACGAGGTTATGGCGTTTGGCGACTCGATGAACGATTACGAGATCATTCGCTTTGTCGGCACGGGCTGCGCGATGGAAAACGCGCGTCCTGCACTCAAGGCCGTTGCCGATCGCGTGGTGGGGCGCAACCGCGACCACGCCGTCCAGCAGGAACTTCGCCGTGTTCTGGAGAGCCTCGCCTAATCCGGCAGTTAGGGACGTTCCTTTTCTGCCGGCAGCCGGGGACAGTCCTTGCGGCGTCCCGCGAAGAGTGTCCCCAACGACCAGTCATTTAAGAACGTCCCCAATGACTGGCCAATGACTAGGCGAGGGCGGCCATGATGGTGCGGGCGACGCCGTCGTGGTCGTTGTCGTATTCGGTGATGGCGTCGGCGGCCTCGCGATCCTCGGGCTCGGCGTTGATCATGGCCATGCCATGGCCCGCTGCCTGCAGCATGGGGATGTCGTTGATGTTGTCGCCGAACGCCCAGGCGTCGGCGAGACGCTCGCCCAGGTGCTCGCATAGCCACGTGAGGGCCGTTCCCTTGGTGGCGCCCTCGCCCATGACCTCGATATTCATGGCGTACGAACGCGTGACCTCAATGCCTCCGAGCGTGTCGAGCTCCGCCGCGATGGCGTCGCGATCGGCCGGGTCGTGCCAGTACATGGCGATGCGTTCGAGCGTCTCGACCTCGTCGATCTTGCTGTCGATATCCATGTCGATCGGTGTTCGTGTGCGCTTGAGCGAAGCTGCGATGTGGGGGTCGCCGCCGCAGAACTCATCCAGGCGCGTGTAGAGCGAGCGGGGGAGGAAGCACCGCCCGTCCGCGAAGATATCGAAGGTCACATCGTGACCGGCGGCAATGCTATGGACGCGGTGGGCGATGGCGCGGTCGAGCGGTCGGCTCAAAATGCGCGTAGCACGTGAGGTATCGGTGGGCGTACCGTCGTCGAGCTGCCAGACGCTGGCGCCGTTGGCGCAGACCGCGTAGTGTACGGCGGGGTGGGCGAGGATGGGCTCAAAGATGCCCGACAGCGGGCGCCCCGTGCAAGGCACAAACTCAATACCGCGGCGCGCGAGCTCGTCGAGCATTGCCCAGGTGGCGTCGCTCATCTGCTTATCGCTCGTCAGCAGCGTTCCATCCATATCAAAAAGGGCCACTCCCCTTCCGCTCAAATCATCCGTCATACCCCCATCCTATACTCTCAACCCTCAACTCTCAACCCTCAACTCTCCATCCTCTTCCCTTAAACGCCCAAAACCCCGGCCGCCAAAAGGCAACCGGGGTTTTGAAGCAAATCCAGAAGGAAATAAGATTAACGGGAGTAGAATTCCACGATGAGCTGCTCGTTGACGATGGGAGCAATCTCTTCCTTGGAAGGTACGCGAGCAATCTTGCCCGTGAGCTTGTCACGGTCGCATTCCAGCCAATCCGGAACCACGGTGGCCTGGGTCAGGTCAAGGAAACGGGTAGCCAGCTGCTGGGAGGAGGCCTTTCCACCGACGGCGATCACATCGCCAGGGCGGCAGGAGTAGGAAGCAACGTTCGTCTTTTTGCCGTTCACGGTGATATGGCCGTGGGAAACGAGCTGACGGGCGCCGGCGCGGGTGTTGCTGAAACCGAGACGGTACACAACATTGTCCAGACGGAGTTCAAGGAGCTGAAGCAGGATGTCGCCGGTAATGCCGCGGCGGCGGGCGGCTTCTGCATAATACTTGCGGAACTGGCCTTCAAGCACACCGTACTGGAAACGCAGCTTCTGCTTTTCAGCAAGCATCACGCCATAGTCGGACTTCTTCTTGCGGCCGGCGCGCATGCCATGCTGGCCGGGGGGGAAGGGGCGCTTTTCAAGAGCCTTGGTGGAACCGAAAAGAGCAACGCCAAAACGGCGGGACACTTTATCGCGGGGACCGGTATAACGAGCCATGATATATTTGATCTATAGGTAAAAGGATTCAATTAGACGCGGCGGGCCTTCGGGGGACGGCAGCCGTTGTGGGGAATGGGAGTCACGTCCTTGATCAGGGTGACTTCCAGGC
>OLGH01002576.1_pt1 | contig 14042 bp, 10 predicted proteins | sample 1604851 | NCBI WGS metagenome assembly OLGH01 (sample SAMEA3888894, study PRJEB22519) | human gut metagenome | biome: human gut; feature: human-associated habitat; material: faeces | place: Denmark | collected 2010 | reverse complement strand
CATTGCCGCAGGCAATCTGGAATGAATTTTGGCTACGTTACTGTGAACAGTAACGTGTGTTTTATATTTCAGAGCAGTAAATAATTGTAGACATGAAAGTATATGAAATGTATAATCTGTATCAGAAGTTTTGTTGATAGATTTATAGGAAGATCAGTCAAAAAACTGAGATGATTATGAAAAAAGTTCCTGTAAAAGTTTTTTACGTGGGACTTTTTTTGCACCGTTTTGATGTTTACCCGAATTGGATAAGCCCTCTGTTTTAATTGGGAAAACAAGGTCACTGACACGCAGGTTATGAAACAGTAATAAATGGAAAGGAACTGGATATGAGAAAAAATCGAAAGAATGACTCCCATACCCGCAGAAAAAGAATTTGTATTGCAGCACTTCTTCTGGCAGGCAGCCTTATACCGGGAGGATGTGGAATAAAGAAAGAGAAAACATCGGACAGTGAATTGCCGGAGATTGTTATCGGAATAGATTATTTTGAACCTTACAGCTATCAGACGAGTGATGGCGAGTATAAAGGTATTGATGTGGAACTTGCAGAGGAAGCCTTTCAGAGGCTGGGTTATCAGCCTGAATTTGAGAAGGTTGTCTGGGAAGATAAAGAGAAACTTTTGTCAGATGGAACAATAGACTGTCTGTGGAGCTGCTATTCCATGAATGAAAGAGAAAACAAATATCAGTGGGCAGGACCGTATATGTACAGTCGTCAGATGGTGGTTGTAAGAGCCGAGAGTGAAATCCGGACACTTCAGGATCTGAAAGGGAAGAGGATTGCAGTTCAGGCGACTACAAAAGCAGAAGATCTCTTTCTTCATAATATAAAATCAGATCTTCCGCATGCAGAACAGGTGAACTGTTTTTCTTCGTCGAATGAGCTTTATGCTGCACTTAGAAAAAATTATGCAGATGCGATTGCGGGACATGAGGCAATGCTTGGCAGTCTGATACAGGATGGCAAGGGCGTTTACCGTATGCTGGAGGAAAGTCCTTATAAATCAGAACTTGGAATTGCTTTCAAAAAAGGAACTCACGAAGAATTGGCAGAAAAGCTTACAGAAACGCTTACAGAGATGCAAAGCGAAGGGATTACAGAAAAAATAGTTACAAAATACGGATTGGATGCGGACGAAACTCTGCCGGGAGGAGAAAGTAAATGAGCAGACAGATAAGAAGGCAGATACCGCAGAAACAGAAGAAAAAGAGGGTCGACAGAAATGCGTGTTTGCTTGTGTTTATTCTGATTTTTTCCGGAATACTGACTTTTCTTCTGCTGACAGCGAGAGATAATAGCAAGCTGAACAGTACTCTGGATGAGACCTTTGATTTTGTAAAAAACCGAATTGAAAGTTATGAGATTTATAACACCAATGATCAGGTGAAAAGCCTGGTACGTCTTTTGGACAAAACAACAGAATTAAGCAGAGTCATAGAACAGGAAGGAAATCTCAGTACAGAAATGCTAGACGAATATGCCAGGGAACAGCGCCTGACAGGAATCCTTGTACTGGATCAGAATCTGAAGGTGACAGAACAGAGTGCAAAAGATGGAGATACTATGTCGCTGTGGCAGAAGCTGATCAAAAGTGATTATGTACGTGATATTGCAGAGCATCCGGAAAAGACTTATACCACTCGTCTGAGAAATAAAGGAAAGATCTATGATTTTGCGGCAGTGGCAAGACAGGATGCAGCAGGTATCCTGATCACATATGCGCAGAAGGAGGAAGTAAATGAGCTTAACGGAGATCTGACGATGGCATCGTTATTTTCTGACTTTCCTTTTGAGATGAATGGAAGTGTTGTGATCTGTGATGATGATAAGGTTGTCAGTACAAACAGACAGGAGCTGACTGCCCGCTCTATAGAAGAAGCAAAAAGTCAGTATAAAAATAAATTTGAGGTAGATGAGAATGGAATTGTCCATCTTCGTTCAGAGACAGGAAACTGGTTCGGACGTCGGGAGAAGATCAAAGACTACGATGCATATATCTTTTTCCCGGAAAGTCAGGTGTACATCACACGAAATATTATATGTGTGATTTATGTGCTGCTTGCACTGCTCCTTTTCTTACTTTATCGGGTGAACAGGAGCAGAACAGAAAAGAGAAGTATCCTTCAGGACCAGAAAAGACTTCGGGTGATCAATGCACTGGGGCATGCATATGCCTCTATTTCTCTTGTGAATCTAAAAACAGAGGAAATCGAAATCCTGAAATCTTCAGGAAATATGAAGCCAGATCAGAAAGGGGATATGCTTTTCAAAGCGCATCAGGAAGAACTTATAAGGCAGGTGATTGCAGAGCCATTTCAGAAGGCATACTGGGAATTTGTCGATATAAGTACGGTGGCAAAACGTCTGGAAGAACGTGAAACGCTGAGTTTTACAGCTCGGACAGTGGATGAAAGATGGATGACAATGATCATTGTGCCACAGGGATATGATAAAGATGGGAAATTGTGTACAGTTCTGGTTGCAATCCGTGATGCGACAGAAGAAAAAGAACGTGAGATTGCGCAGGATAGGAATCTGAGAAATGCACTTGCGGCTGCAGAACATGCGAACAGGGCGAAGACTGTGTTTCTGAATAATATGTCTCATGATATCCGCACGCCGATGAATGCGGTCATTGGATTTACTGCGCTTGCGACAACACATATTGACAATAAGGAGCTTGTTCTGGATTATCTGAAAAAAATCCATATATCCGGTCAGCATCTGCTCAGCCTAATCAATGATGTGCTGGATATGAGCAGAATCGAGAACGGTTCCGTACGGATTGAATATACAGTTGTACACCTGCCGGATATCTTGCATGACTTAAATACAATTATACAGGAATCTGTACATTCTAAACAGCAGGAGCTGTATATTGATACACAGGATGTACTCCATGAAGATATCATTACCGACAAGTTGCGCCTGACGCAGGTGCTTCTGAATATCAGCAGTAATGCTGTGAAATTTACACCGGTCGGGGGTACGGTTAACATTCGTGTTTCTGAGAAACCATGCAGAAGAGACGGATGTACAACAGTGGTATTCAGTGTGAAGGATAATGGAATTGGGATGTCGCCGGAGTTCAGGGAGCAGGTGTTTGACTCATTTACAAGAGAACATACCGTTACGGAGAATGGAATAGGAGGAACCGGTCTCGGAATGGCAATCACCAAAAACATTGTGGATATGCTGGGCGGTACGATTCAGGTTGAAAGCGAAGTAGGAAGGGGAACGGAGTTTACGGTTATGCTTGAATGTGAAATATCAGGGACGACTGTGAAGGAGGAACCTGATTCGGAGCAAAGAGAGCCCCTTAAGAATGAGAAGCAGAAAATCCGGGCAGAAATCCAGAGGCGTTATGAAGGGAAGAAAGTTCTTCTTGTAGAGGATAATGAGCTGAACCGGGAGATCGCAACAGCGATCATGGAGGAAATTGGTCTGGATGTGGATTGCGTTGAGGATGGTACAGATGCTGTGAATATCATGTCATCTGCAGAAGGCAGAAAATATGATCTGATCTTCATGGATATTCAGATGCCGAAGATGGATGGATACACCGCAACCCGGGAAATCCGTACATTGAATGATCCGAAATGCGCAAATATACCAATCATTGCGATGACTGCCAATGCTTTTGAAGAAGACCGTAAAAAGGCAATCAAAGCGGGTATGAACGCTCATATTGCCAAACCAATCAGCGCAGATATAATTCTGGAAAATCTGGAGAGAATGCGCTAAAACAGAAAGTATTTTAATGAACCTGCTGAGAAAAGTTAAAAACTTTTCAGCAGGTTTTAATTTATCCAAAAAATTACATGCATACTGTCAGAAGTGCTAGTGTAAATATCTGAGCGTTCACGTATAATGTAGATAAACAAAAAATCTTCTCACAAAATTAAGTAAAAAAGAGTCCGAGGAGTACATTAAAAAAGAAAGGAGATGTTTGTATGAGTAAAAAAATGAGGTTGTGGATGGCAGGAACAGTAGGAGTCTTAATGGCAGGCTTTATGAGCGTAAGTGTTTATGCCCTTGAAGAAAAGGATGTTATTGGAACCTGGTATGTAAATGAGCTTTCTATGGGCGAAGGTGCATCCTTTCATCCGGGGGCAATGGGAATGGAAGTGACCGTGGACATTAAAGAAGACGGTAAAATGGAAACAACAAGTTCTGTTTATGGGGAAGAGCCTGAAGTAGATGAATCAGAGTGGAAAATAGAAAATGATAAAATTTTGATGACTCATAATGATCAGACAGAAGAATGTGAGTACAAGGACGGTAAGATAACCTTAACAGCAGATGGAACGACAATGATCCTGAGTCAGGAAAAGGAAGAGTATGAGCCTTATGTACCGGGCAAACCGGTAGAAAATCCAACCATGAAGGATTTTGAAGGAGAATGGAGCTGTACTCTGATGGAAGCATTTGGAATGCAGATGCCGGTTAATGCTGACTTTACAGGATTTGAAATGAGTATGTCTGTGGAAGACGGAAAGGCTGAAATTATCTTAATAGAGAGCGGAGAAGAGACAAAAGTAGAACTTCAGGGCGACGTGGAAGGAAACGCACTGGTATTAAAGGCTGTAACAGAGGATGCGGCAGGAACTATGTTTTTCAGTCTTGATAATATGAAGTTCAATTTACTGGATGATGGAAAACTGTGTTTGATAGCAGAAGACGATGCAGAGGAATCTGATGACGGCGAAGAAGCAGACGATTCTGAAACAGATGAAGTTGATTTTTCCGTAAAGACATATTTTGAAAAAATAATTGTTACAGAATAAGGTAAAATATTGCCGCACCATTCCGGTGAGGCAGTATGGGTTTTCAGATAAAAAAGGAGGATAGGGTATGGGATTATTTGATAAGAAAATCTGTGACATCTGCGGAGAGAAAATTGGGTTATTGGGAAATCGAAAACTGGATGACGGAAATCTGTGTAAGGATTGTGCGAAAAAATTATCACCATGGTTTGAGGAGCGGCGGCATAGTACGGTAGAGGATATCAAACGCCAACTGGAATATCGTGAAAAAAACAAAAAAGCGGTAATGGACTTTTGTATAACCCGTCAGATCAATACCAGAAATTACAATGTTTTTATTGATGATAATAAAGGAAATTTTACTGTTGCACGGAAACTGGATGTCAATGAAAACCCGGACATAGTTCCTTTATCAGCCATTGTACAGTGCAGAGTTGATGTAGATCAACAGCAGCATGAGGAAACATATACAAAGGATGGAGAAACTGTAAGTTATCAGCCACCGGTATATAAATATGAATTTGATTATACTATGCGTATTAAAGTGAGAACCCAGTGGTTTGATGATATGGATTTTCGCTTGAATACTTTCTCTATAAGCAGTGATAACAGAAGGGAATTGATGGAAGTGGAGCAGACCGCATATCAGATTATTGCGGCACTGACACCAAATGCAGCGGGAATGCAGCCCGGAATGCCAGGAATGAACATGAATGGAGGGATGCAGCCCGGAATGCCGGGAATGAACATGAACGGAGGAATGCAGCCTGGGATGCCAGGAATGAACATGAACGGAGGGATGCAGTCTGGGATGTCCGGGATGAATATGAATGCGGGAATGCAGCCCGGGATGTCAGGAATGAACATGAATGCGGGAATGCAGCCTGGAATGCCCGGGATGAACATGAACGGAGGGATGCAGTCTGGGATGCCCGGGATGAACATGAATGTGGGAATGCAGCCCGGGATGCCCGGAATGAATATGAACGGAGGGATGCAGTCTGGGATGCCGGGAATGAACATGAACGGAGGAATGCAGCCCGGAATGTCCGGAATGAACATGAACGGAGGAATGCAGCAGACGGGAATGTCAGAAACGAACATGATTGGAGGAATGCAACAGAATAACAGTTCGTGGAAATGCCAGTGCGGTGCAGAGAATACCGGAAAGTTTTGTGAATACTGTGGTCAGCCAAGACCGTTTTAAGCAATGGGAAACAGAGTGGACAGGATTGTTCACTCTGTTTGTGATAAAAACTCTGAAAATAGATGATTCTTCTGAAAACTATATGATAAAATGGTACTTTATAGTATAATTATTACAAAAATCGGTTGGGTGTGTTTGAAAAATCATTCCCGCAAATTGTGACGCACATCTTGCGTAAAGCATTTTTCAAACCCGCTCCGGTAAGAGAGGAACTTTCATGACATACAGTAAAAAGAGGACTCTGTCATATGGAGTGATTCTGATAAGTGTGTTGCTGGCTTATTTCTGCAGGCAGGTGAGAACGGAAAATGTTTTTATGAGAAATCTGGCAGATCAGTGTCGTAGCTGTATTTATCTGGGAATGTACTGTGCCTGGGTGATTTATCTGGGAAAGCATGTAGTACATAAAAAAACGCGCAGATGCCTGACTGCAATTGGCTGTCTGATGGTATTCTGGTTCTTTGTGCGGACAGTAAAATTTCATATTTTTCATGATCCTCTTGGAGAACATATCTGCTGGTATCTATATTATATTCCCATGATTCTGATTCCGGTTCTGGGTTTGGCAGCAGCAATGTTTTTGGGCGAAAAGGAGGAAGAGAAAACGATCAGAAAGATTATAATTTTGCTGACCGTTGCAGCGATATTGATCGTAAGTGTTTTTACAAATGATTTGCATCAGCTGGTATTTCGTTTTTCCAAACAGCCCCCATTTTCGGATAAAGATTACAGTTATGGTATTGTTTTTATGGTGATTCAGGGATGGATCTTGATCTGTCTGACAGGGATGGAAATCATTCTGATCAGAAAAAGCAGAATTCCGGGAAAGAAACAGTTCTGGCTGCCGGTGATTCCGGGAATATTACTTCTGGGATGGAATATCGGAAATATACTCCGCCTGCCTTTCATCAAAATCATTGCAGGGGATATGACGGCAGTGTGCTGCCTTTTAATGGCAGCAATTTTTCAGGGTTGTATATTATGTGGATTGATACAGACCAATAATCGATATTTTGAATTATTCCAGACTTCCGGAGGACTGGATGCAGAGATTACAGATCATTCTTTTCAGCGCTATTATCATTCCGGTGATTTTCCTGAGCTGTCGCCTGAACTGCGTAGAATCATAATAGACAGATCATCAGTACAGGAACAGGGAATCCGGATCAACCATATTCCTATAAGGGGAGGACATTTGTTTTGGTCAGAGGATATTTCGGTACTGCTGGATCAGTATCAGGATATTCGGGAACAGCAGGAGGAACTGACTGCCAGAAACCGTCTGTTACAGAAAGCTTATCAGAAAGAGGCTGAGCGGAGAAAGACAGAAGAACAGAACCGTCTGTTAAATATGATACAGAATCAGACTGCCGGTCAGCTGGAATTGCTGTCACAGTTTATGGATGAGCTGGAACGGACAGAATCAAGGGAACAATATGATTGGATTCTCGGTAAAATTGTAGTTGTTGGTACGTATTTGAAGCGGAAAAAGAATCTGGTGCTGACACAATATGCATCAGATGGAAATTTGCTTACAATGGAAGATCTCAGACAAAGCTTGGCGGAATCCTGTGACAGCTTAAAATTATGCAGAATCCGGGCTGCTTACTACGTGGAAAATGTGGATGTGCAGATGAATGCAGATGATATACTAAAATGCTATGACACCTTTGAATGGCTTGTGGAACGATTGGTTGATACCATGCAGTCTGTTTTTTACCGTGTGTCGCAGATTGATGATGCTCTGCGGATTTCAGTTCATATTGTATCAGAGGCGGATCTGCGTGGATTCATGTCGGAAAGGCCGGAATTAAAAGTGCAGCAGGAAGATGAAAACGAATGGTTTATCAGATGTATCGTCTTCAGAAAGAGAGGCGGAAGATGATCAGTTTTGTGGAATGCAGTATGGCAATGCAGGATTTTCTGATGATTCTTCTTGAAATCTGTATGATTCTGGAATTAATTCTCCTGCTGGTAAGAATCACCTGTTTTTCCGGGAAAAAGAAAATCGTAACGGCAGTGGCTGTCTTTGCTGTTTCTTTTGTATTTATGGGCGTTCTGATGAATGATCACAGATATTGCCTGGGAGAAAGTTCCTATCAGCCAATGCTTCAGGGTTATCCGGTCAGTGTTTTAATGACGGTGGTTATAGGATTATTGCTTTATCTTTGCTGGGCAATCCGGAGCGAGAGACGCAGATATTATCATTCTCTGTCTTACTGGTCTGTGAACGAGGCTGTGAATGACGTTCCCTGTGGGGTCTGTTTTTCGGATCCTCTTGGAAGGATTGTTTTGTGTAATACCAAGATGCAGGAGCTGAGCAGAATCATGACAGGTTCTTATCTGCAGGATTATGACGCATTAAGGAAAGCAATGAGTGGGGAACCTGAATCGGAAGGTCTTTGCAGATTGAGCAAAGACAGTAATGTGTTTTATTTTCCTGATGGTTCCGTCTGGATGTTTCAGGAATATAGTCTGCAGGAGCCGGATTGTGCAGGATATCTGCAGACAGTGGCAGTTAATGTATCAGAAATTTATTACAATGGTGAAAAAATCAGGGCAAACAATGAAAAGCTGGAAATCCTGAATCATAAGCTGGAGGAAATGTACGAAAAAATCGGAGATAAAATCAGAGAGCAGGAGACGCTTGTCATGAAAATGCAGGTTCATGACAATTTTGGACGAAGCCTTCTGTCAATACGAAGAATACTGGAAAGAAAAGAAGACCCGGATAAAATGGATAAACAGTTGTCTGTATTGAAACATCTGGTTTATATTCTTACCGATTCTGCTGTTGAGAGTATGGAAGAAGTATATAAGGATACGATCAGACATGCAGAAGAGCTTGGAATTTTAGTTCAGATCAGTGGGAACTTTCCCATGCATCCATCTTACAGGCTGCTGACAGACAGGGCAATCCGCGAATGTGTGACAAATTGTGCCAGACATGCCCATGGCAGTACTGTTTGGGTGAAGATAGACAAAAATGCAGATGAATATACTGTTCAGATTACCAATGATGGAGAGGTGCCTGACAAAAATGCGGAAGAAGGCGGTGGTTTATCTGCACTGAGAAAGGCAGCTGAATCAGGAAAATGCAGGATGCAGGTTTCTTTTTCCCCTGAGTTTTGTCTGATATTGAAAATGCCACTGACAGAAAGGATGGGATTCGATGGTACGGATACTGATAGTAGAAGATCAGAAGATCATGCAGAAGTATTTTGAATATATTATTATGCAGGAGCCGGAATTCCGACATGTCCAGACAGTTTCAGATGCACGTGAAGCTGTAAAAATCTGTGATTATTCGGTAATTGATCTTGTGATTATGGATGTGCAGACGTTTCATAATCATGATGGACTCAGTGCCGGAAAAGTGATCAGGGAGAAGTATCCCTATACAAAGGTATTAATCGTTACTTCCCTGATCGATCCCAAGGTGCTGGAAAGGGCAAAAAGTGGATGTGCAGACAGTCTCTGGTATAAGGATCACGGGGAAGAGGAAATACGGAGTGTGATCCACAGAACCTTAAATGGTGAGCATGTATTTCCGGATATGACGCCGAAGGTGGAGCTTAACTGGATCACAAGCGGCGATATCAGTCCCAGGCAGCTTGAGATGCTTCGCCTGTATATCCGTGGAATGTCATATTCAGAGATTGCGCGGGAAATGAAATGCTCTACCTCCGGGGTGAGATGGAATTTTCAGGAAATGATCGCCAGGGCAGGATACAGCTGTAAAGAAGATTTGATAGCGGCTGCACTGGAAAGTAAGCTAATCGTAACTACGTTAAAATAGCAAGCTGATAAACTACGAAGTTATTCTATTATGAGCAGAAAGCGAAGCGGAGTGCAAATATCCGTTTGATAAGAAGGGAGATGAGAGTATGAAAAAATATTCGATTGCTGTATGTGTTTGTGCGGTACTGTTTTCTGTTGGTATCCATGGCGGAGGTATGAGAGAAGTATTTGCCAGAGCACCTGGGGCAGATGAGAATCTGGCAATTCTGCAGGACATTATCAGGGAAAATGAATGTCAGGCCGGAATGGCATTTCTGGGATATACCTATGAAGGTGCAGAGGCAGCAGAGATACTTGAATATACCAGACAGGGAGAAGTGGCAGCTGCGTATCCTTTTTTACAGGATGGAACAGTGGTTGATGCAGGGGGATATGAAATTTATGCTGTTGTCCCGGGGGATGATTGCAGGGTCAGTGTTTATCCGGCTCAGCCTACGGAAGAAGGGGAATATCTGGATGATCTGAACGCCCCATATTATACAGGGAAGGAGAATGAAATCATTATCCTGCGCTGCAATGTGAGTGAGATTCATTCCAATGTGATGGTTTCTGTACAGAAGCAGAATATGAGTATACAATACCATCCTATGGTGTCGTTAAAGGATGGACATCTTGCAGCAGAAACCCACTGCTATGATTTCTCCATATATTATAATTGGGATGAGTATGATCCGGAATATAATCCGGTGTATGAGTCAGAGTACGATCCAGAGTGTAATCCGGAGCATGATTCAGCATTGAATATAAAGATTGCCAGAGAACAGCTTTCTGAGACAGATGAAGTCAGCTATTACCTTGGTCTTGGGATGTCTCTGTGGTATACAGGCACTGAGGAGTACATTGAAGGAAGAAATTGTCCGGTATTTGTTCTGGGAACGGATCATGAGGATCATTTTACAAAAGAACATTATTATGCAGTAGGAGACAATGTGGTTTATTATTATGATCCGTCAGGTGACGCATGGCTTCTGCTGGGGGCAGGCTGACAGAAGCTTCACCAATATATCATAGAATTTTGATTAATCAGCGAAAGAGGAAACAGACATGAATGATTTTTTGACAGAAAAAAATAAAAAAGCAGGGGTGTTGGGAAAACTGAAGTGGGTTCTTTGTGGCTTCTGCATGCTTTTATCCCTGGGAGCTATTGGTGCATCGGAGAAGTATATTGGTGAAGGACGCTGGGGAATGGCAGCAACAGAGATCCTGCTCTGTCTGTTATTTTTATATCCGACTTTCAGGGAAGTTCAGAAAACATTACGGAAGAAAAAAGCCAGGGAAATTGCCTGCTGGTTTGAATCTTATGCCCAGAATACGGTCTCATTTGAGAAACTTGAGCAGGAGCTGGGAAAAGGTGCAGTAAAAAAACTGGAAAAATTTATTGCCAGGGGATATATCCGGAATATCCAGATAGACAGAGAAGGAAATTATATTATGATTACTGCACCAAACAGACGTGTAAATGACAAGATTTATATTACAGTTACCTGTACCAGTTGCGGTGCAAAGAATCAGGTAATAAAAGGACGTCTGAGCAATTGTGAATATTGCGGACAGCGTCTTAACTCATGATACAAGTACTGAGAGAGGATTATCAGAAGTGTTCATAAAAAGGAGAATAAAAGAAACAGATGTGCTCAATCAAAAATAGCGGCAGTGTTGCCGCTATTTTTATGAGCTGTAATCTAGGAATACTTCAGTATTTTACCATTTTTTATATTAAAAACTATTTTATGAGTTTTTTCTGATGAATCATCATTATTATTCATTTCATACAGGATGGTCATCTGATTACCGGAAATGTTTATTTTATATGGCCAGTAATTATTGGCTTTGGATGTGTTTGTTTTCCAGAGAATCTTTCCTTTTGTGGATATTTTGTAAACATAGTTATCGTAGTATCCGGTTACATATAGATTGTCATTTTTGTCAAATTTGCAAAGGTGTCCTGCAGGACTGACTTTTTTTGCAGTCCATAACTGTTTTCCGTCTTTTTTTCGAAGTACGACGATTTTTGAGCTTTCAAAAACATAAACCTTATCCTTGCGGACAATACATTTTGTCCTTGGAAGCTCTGTAGCAGTATATTTCTTTGTAACGTATTTCCAGACTACTGTTTTCTTTGCATCCAGTCCTCTTACAGTCATGGATTCTTTGGAATTGGAATAGGAAGTTTTGGATTTAACGGTTGTAGCTGCAGGTTTGGCAGCCTGAGTCGGGATTGATATGATCAGTATTGAGAATACAAACAACAGTGACGTCAACAGGATTTGTTGGATTTTCTTCTTCATGTAAACACGCTCCTTTCTGATAAATGAGTGGTTGGGGGATATTGCAAATATTTTCTTTAATTATATCATATCTTTTTGAAGCCTGCATTAGTATTTACTTGTATGGAGAGTAATTATTCCATCACCGAAGGCGATTTCTAAAGATTTGAGTTTGAGAGCGTAACTGTGTGAAGGTGCTGAATCGTCATAGTTGCTATAGAATGTGGTATATTGTATACAATTTACTGATTCCACATCCTTTACAGTACAAATATCTGCACTTCATAGAAATTTTGGATGAAATCATAGAAGAAATTTATAAAATTTGCTAATAAAACTGGATAAAATGTGCATTTTATGTTACATTTAATAAGGTATATGTATTGAACTTATTTATCTGGTTTTATTAGCCCTTTTTTGAGTGCAGAGATGGAGGGAACGGATAAGAACAGATATCATAAGGATAAAATTTTATCGTGAGGAAGGTGAGCAATTGGAAAACTATACTAAGTACAAACTGAAAAGCAGTGATGAACTTACATCAGTGCTTGACGGTAAGGACAACCTGTTTGTGATTGCCTGCAACAAATGTTTCAAAGAATTTGAAACTGTTGACGAACCGGATTGTGACGAATTTCTGAAATTCGCTGCAGATCAGGGAAAGAATGTTACAGGCAGTGCAAAATTTGATTTCTTATGCAACAAGATGCACACAGAAAGAAAATTACAGGATCTGATTCCGGAAGGTACAGAGAATGTAGTAGTAATTTCCTGTGGCCTTGGTATTCAGACCGTTGCGGATCTGGCAGGTAAGCCGGTAGTTGCTGCAAGCAACACCCTTAACTACAGAGGTCATCATGGCATGGCACTTACCAAGAAGAGCTGTGACGCATGTGCGCAGTGTTATCTGAACATTACCGGAGGTGTCTGTCCGATCGTTGACTGTTCAAAGAGTCTTGTCAATGGGCAGTGCGGTGGAGCAAAGAATGGAAAATGCGAAGTAGATCCGAACAAAGACTGTGCATGGGAGAAGATTTACCAGAGACTTGCAAAACAGGGACGTCTGGAAGAATTCTTAAACCAGCCTGTACAGGTTCGTGATTTCTCCAAAGTTAATTTCAAAGTGATCAACGACTATGTGAAGTCCATCAGAGAAGACAGACTGGACGGATATTACGGCGGTGTTCATCCGTCAGAACGCAAGGAATTCAGTGAGCACATCGCTCTGAAGAAATTCCCGGATCCGAAGACAGTTGTAATCTCCATGTCACAGCATCTGGGCGCACCGGCCAATCCGATCGTTCAGGTTGGTGACACTGTAAAAGTTGGTCAGAAGATCGGTGAAGCTGCCGGATTTATCAGTGCTCCGGTACATTCCAGCGTAAGCGGAACCGTAGTTGCTGTTGAACCGCGTATGCATGGCACACGCGGAAGCGAAGTGATGGCTGTTGTTATTGAATCGGATGGAAAAAATACTCTGCACGAATCCGTACAGCCACATGGTGATCTTGACAATCTTACTCCGGATGAGATCATTGATATCATTCGTGAAGCCGGAATCGTTGGTATGGGCGGTGCAGGTTTCCCGACCTGTGTCAAACTTAAACCTGCAAAACCGGTAGATACCATCCTTCTCAACGGATGTGAATGTGAGCCTCTGTTAACAGCAGACCACAGAGTACTCCTTGAGTATGCAGATGACATTATTTTTGGCCTGAAAGCAGTCCTTAAGACAACAGGTGCCGAGAAGGGTATCATCGTTATCGAGGACAATAAGCCGGATGCCATTGAATTAATGCAGAAAAAAGTTGCTGACATCGGAAACATGGAAGTATTTGTTGCAAAAACCAAATACCCGCAGGGTGCTGAGAAAACTCTCATCAAGCGCGTTATGGGAAGAATTGTTCCAAGCGGCGGTCTTCCGGCAGATGTCGGCGTTGTTGTAGATAATATCAGTACAGTAAAAGCAATCTCCGATGCGATCCAGACAGGAATGC
>OLGH01002574.1_pt1 | contig 14061 bp, 9 predicted proteins | sample 1604851 | NCBI WGS metagenome assembly OLGH01 (sample SAMEA3888894, study PRJEB22519) | human gut metagenome | biome: human gut; feature: human-associated habitat; material: faeces | place: Denmark | collected 2010 | reverse complement strand
CCGCCCCGAGGGTATCTGATGGATCGATTCAACCCACACATACCCCCGAAGAGCCGAATGTTTTTGACGGTCTTGTTCCAGTAACGGACAGAACGCTCATTCGTCAACCTGGGGGCAGTCGCTTCAAGAAGCCTTCGAAGCGGTCAAGCGACGGTAAGGCAAGCCAGGCGCGTTCGACGTCTTCATCCGTGACGGGCGAGGCTTTGTCGACACCGTCGGTCGGGGCGGTATCCTCCATGGCTGCCCGGAAGAATCGGGCGAGCGGATCGATGTCGGGCGAGTGCATGATCGACTTGCGTACGGTTTCGAGTGCGAGTCCTCCGTGCCAACTGAAAAACGACGGCTTCTCCCACTCAAACTGCAGATGCATCTTCTTCGGAGGATCGAAGCGCCGGATGCGCAGTTCCTTCGGAAACCGGGCCGCAAGCGACGCAAGACAACGCACCGTTGCGGAGCTCTCACCCCCGCAGACAAAGAGCGTCTTTTCTTCTGGGAGCGTCAACGTGTGAAGGCGCATAATGCGGCAAAGCTTCTTGAGCCCCGAGAGCCACCTTTCGGCATACGTGGCCGTAACCGTGATCTTCCAAACTTCTCCCTTCGGCGTTTCCGTCATTTCCATATCTTGATCTCCTTTTGCGGGACATCTTCATTGTGCATTCCGGATGCGTCAATTTCTGACGTGTTCGGCAATGTCTCCGGGAGATCGCGAATAGAGTTCCCGTACGGGTGTTTTGCGTTGGTCCTCGGCTTCCTTTTTGGCGCGGCCGGGCGGTCTGGTTCGATGCCGTAGGGTGGCTCAGTTTCGGTGTCGCCGAGCCGGGCTTGGTTTCCGTGTCGCTTGCCGGACCGGTTTGATGTCATCCGGCTGCGGGAGAAGAAAATCGCTCCTCACGAAACCGTCATGATGTCCGCCCATCTCGTGAGATAGGCGGGCGTCAGACGGTCGCGCTTCATCTGCCAGCCGTCGGCGAGGCCGGAGCTTCCGATCTTCCAGGCACCCTTGCCGAAGCGTCGCGTAAGATCGTCGAGGCATTCCATGAGGCGGCGCCTCGCTGCGTCCCGTTCTTCATCGGGGAGGTCAAAGAGCGACCCCGTCACCGAACAGGATCCTTCCGGAATCAGGTCCGTCACGAAGGCGCCCGCCTTGCAGTAGCGAAAGCCCGGGCGCCAGTGCGCCTCAACGAGCCGGCAGGCGACTTCGACGAGACGCATCGTGTCGGACGTAGGAAGCGTGAGCTCCGTGACGGGTTCGGCTGCGTGCCAGGGTTCGTTTTCCTTGAAGGGGCTCGTCAGGAAAAAGACGCCCGCCTTCTTTGCTTCCGCCTTCTCGCGCCGCAGCTGTCTCGCCACCTCCGTCATGTGGGTGGAAACGGAGGAGAGAAGAACGGAGCGGTCGTTCGTCGCGTGCGAGAAGGAACGCGAACGAAGGATCTGTTCCTTGGGCTTCGGAACGGACTCGACGGGGAGACAGGAGACGCCCTGAATCTCCCGGAGCGTTCTCTCGAGCACGACGCCGTATCTGCGGCGAAGCGTGAAGACGTCCGCCTGCGAGAACTGCCAGACGTTCTCGATCCCTTCGCGAAGGAGCTTTTCCTCCGTCTTGCGCCCGATCCCCCAGACTTCGCCGATCGGCGTGATGGAGAGCGCTTTTTTGCGGCGCTCGGGCGAAAGGTCGAACCAGTTGACGACGCCTCCGTAGACGGGATAGGTCTTCGCAAAATGGTCGCAGAGCTTCGCCAGCGTCTTGGTGGGAGCGATCCCGACGCAGACGGGCAGACCGATCCACTTCCAGAGGCGCGCCTTCAGCGCTCGGCCGAGTTCCGTGAAGGACTCCGTTTCCACGCCCGTCAGGTCGAGAAAGGCCTCGTCGATCGAATACGCTTCGTGCACCGGTCCGAATCCCGCGACGATTTTGTGAAAGCGCGAGGACATGGCGTCGTAGAGCTCGTAGTTGGACGAGAGGACGGCGACGCCGTGCTTCTCACAGAGATCCCGAACCTTGAAGTAGGGCGTTCCCCGTTTGATGCCGAGCGCCTTTGCGTCCTTCGTGAGCGCGACGATGCAGCCGTCGTTGTTCGAGAGAATGCACACGGGTTTGTCGCGCAGTTTCGGGTTGAATACCCGCTCCATGTTGGCGTAGGCCGAATTGACGTCGGTGTGCAGAATGACGCGGCGCGATGGCGGAAGATCCATGACCGTTTCCTTTCAGCGGCGGAATTTGCGGCAGATCCCGGTCAGGACGCCTTCGATGCTGAAGTTGTCGCCTTCGCCGGGGCAGATGACGGGATAGTCGGCCGCGGCGTTTTCGGGACAGAGTTCGATTTTGCCGTCGCGGATGCGAAGGCGTTTCAGAGTGAAGTCCCCGTGCAGAAAGGCGAGCACGATGTCGCCGCTTCGGGGTTCGAGCGAGCGGTCGAGAATGAGGGTGTCTCCATCGCAGATGCCGGCGTCCACCATCGAGTCGCCCGTCGCCTCCGCGAAGAAGGTCGAGAGTTCGTTGCGGATCATGAGTTCGGAGAGCGAGAGCTGGTCGGTCGCATAATCCATGGCGGGCGACGGAAAGCCGCAGGCGACCGTCATGTCCACGCGGGCGATTCTGGGTTCCGGTTCGCAAGAGGGTAGGCGGAACGTGCGGCCGTTGAGCGGGTCGGAAACGTTGTTCGTTGCGGACGAGGTGTTCCGGATGATCTCAAGGATGCGGGGGCGAAGGAAGTCGCTCCCGCCCAATTCCTTGAAACGGGCGGCCACGTCTTCCGGAACACGAACGGAAATGAGTGCGCGCCTGGCGTTTTCTTCCTTGGGTCGGCCGGCGCCGTCGCGGCGGCCGCCCCAGTTGGGGGAGTTCTTTGGGCTCATGTTGGATTTGCGGACTTCATTGAAGTGACAAGAAGATTCTACAAAGAGCGTAAACGTAAATCAACATGAAAACCGTAAACGATCGGAATGATCGAAGGAAGACGAAGATCGGAGGAGATTTTCCGAATGAGCGGCATCCGAAGAACACGGATACATCGATCGGTCGCACTGTGTATGATGGATTTTGAAGGCGGACACGGCAAAACGCCGTTTGTTCGTCCCGTTCCCCCTCGCTTTTCTCCCGTTGAGCTCTCTGCGAACGTTTTCGGACAGTCTTATGAAAATTCCTTTCCTCGGTGCTTTCGGCAGCATGACGCTTCTCGCATCGGCGGTCGTCCTCGCCGCGGAGAACATCACGGTCAACACGCCGAACGGCGACCCGTTTTTGACCGTGAAGGTGTTCGACGTAGGCGAAACATCGTCCGACTGGGACGGAGAGCGGTTTACGGCCGAGCGTGAGCTCACCGACAGGGAAGTCGGACTGATTGCGTCGGGATTGAGATATTGGGGGACCGTTTTCCAGGATGCGCTCAAGAACACCGCCCCGGCGGTTGTCGAGTTTGTTCCGTACAGCAATCACTCCGGCAACGCGGCGGCGTTCTCCCTACTCGCGGGAACGGACGGAAACACCTGGCTTTCTGCGGCGCTTCTTCGGAACGAATTTTCGTATTCCGAAAACGGCGGGAGCGCGGTCATCCTGTTGGAGTTGCCGTTGGACCCCGAGGACGACTGGTACGCAGGGTCTTTGCACACGCTCGCTCAAAACGGCGACGAGCCGCATCTCGCCAGTTTTTTGATTCACGAGCTCACCCATGCACTCGGCGTGATGGCCCTTCTGTCGTCGGAGGAGACGATTTCTGACGAGGGGATTTGGTATGGAAGTCAGTTCATTCCTTTTTTGGACACGCGGTTCAACGAGGCTCCCTCCGTCTGGATCGACGGATTGCGCGACGTCGACGGCGACCGTGCCCGGCCGGGGATGATCATTTCATGGGAGGACACGGGCAGCCGCGACGAGTTCAACATGCCGATAATGTCCGGAGGTGCGGAAGGCGCGAACGGCGTGTACTTTACGGGCGAGCACGTGAGCGAAGTGATCCAGGACGCCGAGATTGCGTATCCGAACAACAGCTCCGACTACCGCGTGAACGGTATTCCCGTCGTCGGTTGGGAGATGATGCCGAATCATGATGAATGGATCCTCTATCCGGAACTCAGTCACCTTGAACTGCAGAACAGCCTGCTGAGCCATCAGAACTGGCGCAATTGGACCGTGCCGATGGAGGCGGAGCTCGCCGTCATGCAGGATCTGGGGTTTGCGATCGATCGACGAGACTGGTTCGGGTACTCGATCTATCAAAGCGGCGAATCGGAAGAGAATCGGCGGGTCTTCCTCAATGCCAATCCCTACTACGACCGAACCGATGCGGGCGACGGCTGGAGGGTCGGAAAACCCAACGACAACGCCTGGGGGATCGGTCGTCACGTCTACGGAAGCTACAACGACGTAACGCAGGCGGCCGACCTTCTGACGACGGGCGCCTACGGAACGGGCATTCGTTTGGAAGGCACGGGAAACGTGCTGAGAATCGCGTCCGACACCGTGATTTCCGCGGACGGAGAGGAGGGCTTGGGCATTCTCGTCTCCTACGGAAAAGACCACAGGATTGAGCATCGCGGCACCGTCACGGCGCTCGGTTCGAAGGGCGTGGCCGCCCGTTTCGATTTCGGCTCCAACATTCTGGGAGACGGCATCGAAAAGCGGGGGAGCTACATTTCCGTTCTCGACCCCGACTACTCGTACGGTACGCCGGAAGAAAGGCTTGCGCAGTCCGGTTTGGACGGCGCACTCGTGAAGAACTTCGACGTCGCCGGAACGCTCGTCGGAGGATTCGCGTCGATCTACGTCGGGGAGAGCGCCTTCGTGGAGCGCATCAACGTGCTTCAAGGCGCAAGCCTTTCCGGCGACATCCTCTCCTATTGGGATCCGAACTCCGAAGACGTTACGCTCCCCGAAGGCGCGAATCCGGACGACTACGTCACGACGCTCAACTTCGGGGTGAAGCACGTCTCGGGGGACGTGACGACGGACGATTACGCGGCCGACGCGGACTTTTCCCTCCGTTACGACGGCCGCATCTTCGGCGGATGGAATGAAACGACGGGGGAAACCGAGCAGGCGTCGATCGTGATGAACGTGGAGGGCGGGACGCTCTCCTTCAACGGCGTTGCCGACATTCTTCGCCTCACGGTCGCGGAAAACGCGGTCCTCGGGGGAAACGCCGTCTACAAACTCAAGACGTTCACGAACAACGGGACCTTGTCGCCGGGCAACAGCATCGGAACGATGGTGATTCAAGGCGACTACGTCGAGGGCGAGAACGGGCGACTTGCGCTCGAATTCGACGGTTCGGGGCAGACCGACAAAATCGTGATCGAAGGAGCCGCACGAAAGGAAGGAGGCCCGGATCCCACCTTTGCGGCCGATCTCGCGCCGGCGGAGGGGTACTTCACCGGCAACGTCAAGGCGGATTTTTCCGAGGCCGTGACGATCGTGGAGAAGGACGGGGAAGGAAACGAATCGACTTCCTTCGGAAAGATCAGCGTTGAAAATACGGGATCTCCGCAGACACTTGCCGTGTCGTCTCCAACGCTCTCGATGAAGGGCATTTTCGACAAATCGGGCGTTCTGACGGTGGAGGTGAAGCGGGATGCGGATGCCTACGGCCGTTACGCCTCGACGGGGGAAGCCCGTCGGGTGGCGGCCGCCTTTGACCGTTACGCCTTCATCGCCGAGGGCGGCATGCGAAATCTCGTTGCGGCGCTCGACTTCTCGAGCGAAGACGGAAGCGATCTGCAGAGCGCGTACGAGTCCCTGATGCCGGACGTCTTCAGTCGGGCGGGCGCGGCTTCGCTCAACGTCTTCCGGCACGTGTCGAACGCACTGCAGAACGTCGCGTCTTCCCATCTCACGGCCGGAATTGACGGCCCCAACGCGTACGCCGTTCCCTTGGGCGGGTATCTGCACGACGGTCAAAGCGACGCGCGCTCCACTTACGGCGGCGTTCTCGTGGGACTGCAGACGGAGGCGAGGCTCGAGGACGGGACGCTCCGTTCAGGCGGGCATGTTGCGGTGGTGAAGCGCAAAGACGTTTTCTCGGGGAACGATAAAAGCCGCCTCGACGCCGAGACGCTCGCCGCGGGCGCGAATCTTCGTTACGATCCCGACGCACTCCCCGGTCTGAGTTTCTTTGGTCTGGCGCAGATGTTCGTCGAAAATGCGGACCTTGAGCGCGGCGCCGCATTCGGCACTTGGCGCGATCGGGCGGAGAGCGACTGGACGGCCTGGGGCGGCAACCTTCTCTTCGGGGCGGAGCAAAGTTTCACCGCGGCGCCGGGCATCACCCTGGGTCCGACGGCGTGGCTCGACTACGCCTTTACGCATCGCCCCGACGTGACGGAAGACAGCACCAACGGTGCCGCATTGCACGTTCGCTCGGAAACCTATCAATCGCTTCGTTCTTCGCTTGGCGTGAAGGGAACTTTTGCGCTTCCCGACGCGTCCGCACGGGCGTGGGATGCGAAGGTGACGGTCTCCGTACTTTGGCATCACGAGTTCATCGACGACGCGGGCGACGCGACCGCCTCTTTTGCCGACTGGCGCGGCGTCTCCTTTACAGCCGACGACGCGGACCGCGCCCGCGACACGGGAAGCGTATCCGTGTCGATCGAAGGAAAAATCGACGAAACCTTCAGCGCCGCGCTCACCGCGGGCGGCGTCTTCGGAGGCGGCGTGACGGGCGGCTGGGGCGCTGCGCACCTTCTGTGGAAGTTCTGAATACCGCCGATTGACAGGAAATTGAGAAAATTTGGGCCGCTCGGCATGAGCCGAACGGCCCTTTGCGGGACGGCGTCTTGATTTGTCGAGTCAGGCCGCCGTCATGCTATCCGAGAGCTTCGTCAGCTTCGGACTTCCTCGGGTGCGTCGTAGACGGAGACGCGGGGAAGGTCGCCCTTCCACTTTGTGACCTCCACGAGCGCGGTGGAGGCGATGTTGCCGCAGGCGAGATTTGACGTCGGCTCGTCCATCGTCAGCGTGTTGGAGTTGCCGTGGACGTCGATCCAGCCTTCATGCGTCTTCTGAGGATCGTACCAAGCGCCGTGGTGGACCACGACGACGCCAGGCATGATTCGTTCGGTGACGTAGGCGCCCGCGAGAATCGCGCCGCGCTTGTTTTTCACCAGGACGATGTCTCCGTTCGCAATGCCGCGGGCCTTGGCGTCGACGGGGTTGATCCAACAGGGTTCGCGTTTTTCGATGTTCGCGAAATCATGACTCATGGTGCCGTCGAGCTGCGAGTGCATGCGGTAGCGGCTCTTGCAGGCCATGAGAGCGAGCGGCGTTTCCTTGGTTCGGGTGTTGACGCCTTCCGTCGGCTCGATGTAGCTCGGATAGCCCAGGCAGTCCTTGTAGCCGTAACCGGCGATCTTCGGCGAGTAGAGCTGAATGAGGCCGCTTTCGGTCGTAAGGGCGTTGGCCTTCGGATCCTTGCGGAAATCTTCGAAGGCGACGAAGTTGCGGTCCTTGGCCCGAACGTCGTAGAGGACGTAGCCCTTTTTCCAGAAGTCATCGAATTCGGGAAGCTTCACGCCGATGCGCTCGCCCATGGCTTTCGATTCCGCGTAGAGGCGCTTGATCCAACCCATTTCGTCGAGCCCTTCGGTGAATTCCTTGCCGCAGCCCATGCGCTTGGCGAGCTCGGAGAAGATCCAGTAGTCGGGCTTCGATTCCCACTGCGGTTTGATGGCCTGCTGCATCGCGACGAGACCGTCGTTCGAGTACGTTCCGATGTTGGTGATGTCGTTGTGCTCAAAGACCGTGGCGGCCGGAAGAACAATGTCGGCGTGACGGGCCGTGGCGGTCCAGACGGTGTCCGTCACGATCACCGTGTCGGGCTTCTTCCAGGCGCGGGCAAGCTTGTTCGTGTCGGGCTGGTGGGTAAAGGGATTGCCGCCCGCCCACATGACGAGCTTCACTTCCGGGTAGGTGACCTTGCGGCCGTTGAAGTCGATGGTCTTTCCCGGGTTCAGGAAGCATTCGACGAAGCGGGCGACCGGAATCACTTGACTGCCCTTCCACGGGAGAGTGGAGGGCTTCAGAGGCTTGACGGCGCCCGAAATGCCGCCGAGGAAGGGGCCGTAGGCCGTGGGAGAGCCGCCGCTCGAGTACTGATAGTTCGTGCCGATGCCGCCGCCCGGAAGTCCGATCTGGCCGAGAGCTGCGGCAAGCGCAAAGCCCATCCAGTGGGGTTGTTCGCCGTACTGTGTGCGCTGAATCCCCCAGCCCATCATGATCATGGTGCGGTGTTCGCGGAAGTCGTGGGCGAGCTTGCGGATGACGTCGGCCTTGACGCCGGTTTTTCCTTCGGCCCATTCGGGCGTCTTTTCGACGCCGTCCGTGCGGCCCATGACGTAGTCCAGGAATTCCTTGTGACCGGATGTGTACTTTTCAAGGAAAGCCATATCGGCTTTGCCGGATTTCACGAGTTCCTGAATCATGCCGAGCATCATGGCGCAGTCCGTGCCCGGACGGGGCGCAATCCATTCGGATCCAAGGTATTCGCCCGTGTCGGTGGCAACCGGATTGATCGAATAGGTCTTCGTGCCTTTAGCTTTGAGGGCTCGAACGTAACCCGTACCGTTGTGAAGCGTCGTGAGCCAGTCGATGTCGTTCGTGACGATGGGATCGGCGCCCCAGAAGACGACGCGATCGGCGTGCTCGATGACGACGTCCCAGGAGGTGGAGCGGGGGTCGCCCGAGCCAACGACGTAGGGGAGAATCTTGGAGATGGCCGCGGTCGAATAGCTGTTCTCACAGCCGATGAAGCCGCCGCAGAAATTCAAAAGACGCTGTTGCAGATTGATGGAGGCGTTCACCTTGCCAGTCGACATCCATCCGTAGGAGCGGCCGAACACGGCGGACGGGCCGTACTCGCCATATACGCGCTTCATTTCGGAAGCGACGAGGTCCAAGGCCTTGTCCCAGGAAACGCGGACGAACTTTTCGGAGCCGCGTCCTTCGCGGGACTTGGGGCCGTTCTTAAGGTAGCCTTCGCGTACCATGGGATAGCGGATGCGCGAGGAAGTGTAGGGAAGCTGAGCGAGCCCGCTGATGTTCGGGGTCGGCGCGTAGTCGTGTTCGAAGGGCGTGAGATGCGTCAGTTTGCCGCCCTGAACATGGGCACGGAAGATGCCCCAACGGGCGGCGGTGATGACTTCGCCCGTGTCGATCGTGGATTTTCCCAGATTGAAGGTGTCGGTGAGTTCGAGGTCGTGCGCGGCGACGGAATGGTCGAATTGAGCGGAACTACCTTTTGCAGCCGGATTGTCCGTAAGTTTGTCCGAAGTTTTTGCCTTCGCGTTGGTCAAAGTCGGGGCGGCGACAGCCGCCGCTGCCGCGGCTCCGATGAAGCCGCGTCGGTTCAGATTGATAGCCATGAGTCTTTCCTTCCAAAATAAGAGTTCAGGCGTTTTGGTAATGAGAATAATTCTAAATAAGAAAATTGGTTTGCGTTTGAAAGTTTCAGTGGGGTTTGATGGTCCTCAACCTAATTAACCTTCTGCCGAGAAGCAAGTAAGGGAAGAGCCGGCCGAGACTTCGACGATCTAAGGATCGACGCCGGAGAGGGTGTCGGTTTCCGAGGATTTTCGCCCGATGGCGTGCATCACCGCGCGACGCATGAAAGCGAGAAGGCAAAGCACGTTGTCTTCCTGATCGTCCCAACGGTCGGAGCGGTTGCCGAGATAGGCATCCCGGGCGAGACGCAAAAGCCAAGCGTGTTCGGCGGGGACCTTCCCTTCGGCCCAGAGCGTCGCCTGATCTTTGGATGCGAACTTGCCGGTGTCAAGTGTGTACCACATCCGGGAGAGAGTCAGCAGCACATTCCGCTCGTCTCCTTTGTAGGAGGCAAGGACATTCGGCAAAGCATCGCTGATGGCCCGGCGGATCTCGGGGAATGGTATTGGCGGGATGAGCGATTCGATGGTGGGACTTCCATCGGTCAACGGAATGGCATGCAGACGAGCCTGCCAAAGGAGGACGACGTTGTCCGGATCCGCGAAGGGTTGCGGCACGAACCCCTTTTCCATGTCGTCGCGAAGCCATTCGCCGTACATGTATTCGAAACGCGGCGGGAAATTCCATGGCACGACGTCGTTGCGGTTGACGATGCTGAGCTCGACGGGACGTTTGTCCGAATGCGGGCGCCCGGAAAGGCGCAGCAGCTCACGGGTGAGTCGTTCGCGACAAGAGGGCGTCAGCGGGTGATCCGTGAAAATCAAAAGATCCAGGTCACTCTCCGGACGCAGTGCACTCAAGACGGCGGAGCCGTACAAATAGACGCCGATCGATTCGGGGAGGATCCGAGAGATCGCCTCCAGGATGGAGTTGATTTGATTTTCACGGGTAAGAATGCCGGATGATATTTTCATGAACAAACGCTGACTCCTCGTTGCGGAAGGAAAAATGGTTCCGCACGACCGTTGTCGATCGTACGGAACCAAAACCTAGGCGTAAGGCTTACTTGCCTGAGGTCGAGAGGCCGGCGATGCGGCCGAAGACAAGCGCGTCGGGAACGGCGTTGCAACCGACACGGTTCGTGCCGTGGATGCCTCCCGTCACTTCACCCGCGGCGTAGAGTCCGGGAATCACTTTGCCCTTGGCGTCAAGCACCTGAGCTTTGACGTTGATCTTCACGCCGCCCATCGTGTGGTGCACGGAAGGCGTAAAGACCGTGGCGTAGTAAGGACTCTTGCCGTCAAGACGCACGCCCGGGTCGCAGCTCGGACGTCCGAACGGATCGTTCACGGGGTTCTTGCAGAAGGCGACCCATTCCTCAATGCTCTTCTTCATGTTGACCGGGTTGATGCCCGCCTTTTGAGCGAGTTCATCCCAGGTGTCGGCCTTGAAGACCTTCTTCTGAGCGATCAGGTCGGCCACCTTGATGCCGTACTGGTTGCGGCCTTCCTTGTCGATCATGTTCGCATCGCTCGTGGCGAGGACGAAGAACTTGTGATCGGGCTGCGCGAGAGCCGCCTTGGCGAGTTCGTCGCGACGACCCATTTCGTTCACGAAGCGCTTGCCGTCCTTGTTGAGATAGATCCCGGTCGTAAGCGACACGGCGTGGTTCGTGGCGCCGGTGTAGGGGTCCGTGGTCGGAAGCAACTGGATGTAGCCCATCTGGATCAGATCGGCACCGACCTTTTCCGCCATCTTGATGCCGTCGCCGGTGATGCCCGGGACGTTCGTCGTCATGACCTTATCGTCGAGCTTCTTATCCCAGATCGTGTCGTAGTGCTGACGCATTTCGACGCTCGCACTGAAGCCGCCTGTCGTGAGGACCACGCCGGACTTGCCAGTGATTTCATAGGTCTTGCCGTCGTCCCCCTTGGCGCGAACGCCGACGACGCGGCCGTCACGCACGATCAAGTCGGTGGCACGGGTTTGCATGCGGAAGGTGACGGGAAGCTTTTTGCCGTCGATTTCCGCAAGGAAGGTGTCGATGTAGCCGACGCCCGACTTGTAGTTGAGGGCGCGGTTCGAGCGCGGCCAAAGGGCGCCCACGACCTGTTCGGTGTAGTCCTTCCACTTGAAGCCCATGGAAGCGAGCTCCTTCTGCATGGCGGGCGCTTCCTGCGTGAGCTTGTAGACGAGCTCGAGGTTGCCTTGATAGTCGCCGGCCTTCCAAGTCTGCAGGGCGTGGAGTTCGGGAGAGTCGAATAGGTGCTTGCCCTTCTTGGCGTCGTACTCGGCCATCTGCGCCTTCACTTTTTCAATGAGACTCTTGTGGAGTTCATTGCGGGGCGTTTCCGCGAGGATGCCGTCGATGAGAGCGCGGCGCGAAGCGGACATATCCTGCTTGGCTTCAATGTCAGGCGCGGAGGCGTTGTAGCAGCCGCCTGCAACGCTTGTGTTGCCGCCTGCAAAATGCGTCTTTTCGATCACGATGACGTGCTTGCCCTGTTGCGCCGCGGCCACGGCGGCTGACAAGCCTGCGCCACCGGCTCCGATCACTACGATGTCGGCGGATTCCGTCACCTTTTCCGTGGAGACGGGGGCCTTGGGCATGGGTTTCGCAAAGTTCTTCGGATCAAGCCCCGCCTGCTTGAGGCAGTCGATCACGCCCGCTTTGATGGCGAAGCTTGTGAGCGTTGCGCCCGACACGATGTCGACGTTGGTCGTCTGATACTTGACGATGTTTTCGGGAAGGAGCTTGGCCGGAAGGTCAGCGATCGGGTGGGTTTCCGACCAGTCGCCGAGCGTGACGCTTTTGATCTTGTCGTTCGTAATCGTGACGTTGACGGTCACGTCGCCGTTGCGCCCCTGCGTGACGGCGGTATATGTGCCGTCTTTGGCCTGAGCTGAGAGCCCGGCAAGAGCCAGGGTGAGGACAGTGCAAACTGCGGTTGTTCTGAGAAGCATGGTCTTTCTCCTTTGTGTAGAGGAACTGGCGTTCCCAATTCCTTTGATACGGTACTGGTGGTATAAGTGTTTTGAATAGTGGAAGAAACACGCAAAAGAGAAAAAAGAACCATTGATTGAAGGGGAAAATGTTCTACGCCCGAAGAGATCTGATGGATTGAAATTCAGGGGATAAAAGAAATGCCCGACGACATAGGAAGTCGTCGGGCAGGAAGATTTATATCGGATAAATTAGAAGAGGTAATTCAGACGGCCGGAGATGAGCCAGGTGTCATCAGTTTTACCGCCTGCCACTCGTTCGGCGTCGAATTGGAATTGGAAGCGATCCTTCCAGTTCCAGACGGTGCCGACACCGAAGTTGGTCCAGGTGCCCGTGTCCCCCCAGGTTTCGTCGAAGGTGTGGAGACCGTCCGAAAGAACGGCGTCCTGACCGTCCGTAAACTGATGCAACACGTCGCCGCGGAAGTAGAGTTCTCCCGCGTAGTCGACGCTGCGGAACTCACGACCCGCACGGAAGCCTACGCGACCGATCGCGCTGGTTTCACTGTTGGCTTCCACCTTCATGTCGCGGCTCGTGCGGTAGTCGAAACTGTCGAGGTAGGCCACCTGGAACTGCACTTGCGGTTCTACGAAGACGCCGGTGTCGCTCTTGAGCGTGTAGCCGTATTCAGCCGAAAGAGCGGCGTAGTCCTGATCGTAGTCGCCGTCGGTGGTGTAGGCTTCGTTGCCGACCGTGTACTCGTTCGACACTCGACCGATACGGCCGACGAAATCGAGGTAGTGGTTGCCGTAGGTGAGCGTATTGAAGACCGCGAGTTCGTAGCGCTTCATGTCGCCGTCGCCGCGAACGTCGAGGAACTCGGTGTCACCTTCCGTGTAGGAGAACCAGGCGCCGGCACGGCTCTTTTCCGAGAAAGCTCGGTCAAAGCCGATGGTCACGCCCGTACGATCCCAACGGTATTGGTTTTCGGCGCCGCTACGACCATGGTGGATGCGAACCCACAGGTCATTGTCGGCGCTGCGGACGGTTTCAACGAGGCGACGGTCGCGTCGATCCATCTCGACAGCAGCGTCATAACTCGCATACCCGGCACCCGTCATGCCGAAGGCGGCAGATGATTTGGAGATCTTGATTCTTTCAATGAACCACTTGGTTCCGTCGACATAGTCATTGAGGTCAGGAACCGGATTGATCTCACCCTTGCTGACATCTCCAATGGGATCCATGGCGGCGATAGAAGAAAATTCATCGCGAGTCACATCGTCTTCTGTCAGAGCAGAGTGATTAATCTGCAATTCATAGTCGACGAGACCCTCACCGCGCTCATTCACTTTGTCGACGAACAGCTGGGACGAACTGGTCTTTCCACTGGCCGTTTCACGAGTAACGGCAAAAATCAAGGTGTTGGTCGGAGTGATGGATTCGAGCAAACCGAGATCATGCGCCACCAAGTCGATCTTGTGTTGAACTTCGGTGGAGCCGTCGGTTCCGCTGTAGCTGTCAATGAAGAGAACATCACTGGCAGTTTTATCTTCAGCGTTCAAATCCATTTTGAAAATGCCGCCTGTTCCTTTAAGGTTTTGGATGAGAACGTAATTGTGATTGAAATTTAGAATTTCATCTGAGAGATAACCGCGAAGTTCGCTTGCAGTGTAAAACTGCTGAATATCCTAAATTGGGATACAGGAATACGGAGTCACCCGGAAAATTTTTTAAGATGTCT
>OLGH01002568.1_pt1 | contig 14077 bp, 8 predicted proteins | sample 1604851 | NCBI WGS metagenome assembly OLGH01 (sample SAMEA3888894, study PRJEB22519) | human gut metagenome | biome: human gut; feature: human-associated habitat; material: faeces | place: Denmark | collected 2010 | reverse complement strand
GAATTGCACATTCAGGGAACTTTTTAACCTATTGCGAGTGATGAAAATTGTGATTTTATTTATGCTGATAGGGCTGACCCACCTTTCAGCAGAGGTTCGCAGCCAGAATGCATCGGTTAGTCTGAAGCTGAAAGATGCTACGATTGAACAAGTGATTCTGGAGGTCGAAAAACAGTTAAAACAGGATTTCTTTTTTAGCAAGAAAGAGGTGGATGTGACAAGAAAGATTTCCGTGAATCTGAACCAAGCAACGCTGGACGAGTTGGTACAAGTGATTTTCGGAGAAAGTTTCGGCTACCGCTTGGTTGACAATTTGATCGTGATTACCCCGAAAGCGGTTGTTGCCAAGGAGGAAGAGAAAACGATTCTGATGAAAGGGCAGGTGGTGGATAAAGGAGGAGATCCTTTACCCGGAGTCACCGTTCTTGTTGAAGGTACAACGGTGGGATGCGCCACGGATATTGACGGGAAGTTTAGTCTTCCTTTGCCTAAAGAGCTAAAGGATGTGGTGGTTGTTTTCCGTTTTGTCGGGATGGTGACGCAAAAGGTGAAACTGGCAGATATTAAGGATAAAGAGATTCTGGCCGGTAAGAAGGATTTGAAGGTTGTGATGGAGGAACAAACTGAAAATCTGGAAGACGTGGTGGTGACGGGTATCTTTACTCGTAAGAAAGAAGGGTTCACGGGATCAGCAACACGGGTTTCTAGGGATGAGATTAAACGAATGACTTCCGGTAATGTCTTGAAGGCGTTAGAGATGTTAGATCCCGGTTTTAGGATGAATGCGAGTAATCTGGCCGGTTCGAATCCAAATGCAATACCGGATTTTCAAATGCGAGGGCAAGCTAGCATGGGTAATTACCAGAGTGATGACGTGGTTGTGTTGCGTGGAGATGTAAATACTCGTCCGAATCAACCGTTGTTCGTGTTGGATGGAGTGATTGGCGTGGATGCAACTACGATCATGGATCTTGACCCAGAACAAGTGGAATCAATTACATTGTTGAAGGATGCGGCTGCGACGGTTATTTATGGTTCAGAGGCTGCCAATGGAGTGGTAGTCGTGGAAACAAGAGCCCCGCTACCGGGAAAACTACGCTTCACGTATAATGGTAATTACGAACTGGAATGGCCGGATTTGAATGTTTATGATATGATGAATGCGAAAGAGAAGCTGGAAATAGAGGAGTTGGCGGGGTATTATGATCAAAAGGATAACTTGGGATTGATGAATTATTATAATAATCTTCGCCAGGAGGTGATGCGGGGTGTGAATACCTATTGGTTGGCAGAACCAGTGAAGACTGCTTTTTCTCATAGACATGGTTTGACTGTGGAAGGGGGAGACCATACGTTGCGTTATAAAATTTATCTGGGAGCCAAATGGGCACCCGGTATTATGAAAGAAACGGATTTAAATACTAAAACAGGAAAGATTGATTTGAATTATCGTAATAATAAAATTTTGATTAATAATCAATTGACTGTGGATTATTCAAATGGTACTAGGGTTTCTCCTTATGGAAGTTTTCAAGATTACACGAAAATAAATCCTTATTATCGTAAGACTGATGAACATGGAAATATTAAGCAAGTATTGGATGATCATAGTATTGGTGATAATTATGAATTTGTCGCTTATTATGGTACGCCAACTTTAAATCCTTTGTGGAATGCACAGTTTGATTCAAAGAATGAAAGCCGGAATTTTGAACTTCGGGAGGCTTTAAAATTGGAGTACTTGCCATTTGAGAATTTCCGTTTAAGTTTGGATTTTACGCTAACTCGGAAGGATGGAACGGTAGAGGTGTTTAACTCTGCCCAGCATAATGACTTCTTTCTTGAGGAAGACCCGGCTAAAAAAGGATTGTATGAATGGACTAAAACAGAGGGAACTCAATATAGATTAAGTTTGTCGGGAGCGTATACTAAAGGGTTGGGTGATCATTTGTTGACAGCTTATTTGCGATATAGTGTGAATGAAAATTCTACAAAATCGACTACATTGTCCATGAAGGGATTTCCGAATGATAAGTTGAGTGAAGTGTATATGGGAACGGAATACAAGAACACATCAGGAAGCGAGAGTGTTGCTCGATCTTTAGCTTTCGTGATGACCTTGAATTATGCTTATAAACAACGTTATGCTTTTGATTATAGTATGAGTGTCAATGCATCTTCAGAGTTTGGAAAAAATAACCGTTATGCCCCGTTCTGGTCTGCCGGAGTACGTTGGAATGCAGAAAAAGAACCTTTTATTAATAACTTAGGTATTTTTGATGAATTGGTGGTGAGGGGGACTTACGGTATTACGGGATCTCAGGGATTTACTCCTTATCAGTCTTTACAGATGTATACGTATTCTAATTTGATGAAAACTTACAAGAGTTCGGATGTGGTGGGGACGGAGATATACGGTTTGGGAAATCCGGATTTAAAATGGCAACAGACAGAAAATTATAATGCATCATTGGATTTTACCATGTTTAATAATATTCTGAGTGCAAGATTCGAGTACTACGAGAAATATACGAAAAATACGTTGTTGGATTACACGATGGCTCCGTCTGTCGGATTCCCGACAATGAAAGAGAATTTGGGAAGAATTTCTAATAAGGGATATGAGGTGACGTTACGTTTAATGCCATATAGTGATCCTGCAAGACAAGCTTATTGGAACGTGATTTTTACCGGTTCTCATAATAAATCACGGATAGAGGAAATTTCTAATGCCTTGAAAGTGATGAATGAAAAACAAATGGAAATTGCGGATGAGGTTGAAGACCCGTACGTTACCGGTTTAGAAGATAAACGTAAAAAACGTCCCTTACCCCGTTATGAGAACGGTTATTCTCAAACTACGATTTGGGCGGTTCGCTCGATGGGTATAGATCCACAATCCGGTAGGGAGGTATTTTTGACTAGAGATGGTCAACTGACAAATGAATATTCTGCAATTGACCAAGTCCCGGTTGGAGATACTGAACCTAAATTTCAGGGTTCTGTTTCAACGACATTTACCTATAAAGGGTTTAGTTTAACGCTTGCCGGTCAATATCATTGGGGGGGCCAGACTTTTAACCAGACGCTGATAGATAAGGTGGAAAATGCTAACTTACGAATGAATGCGGATCGGAGAGCTCTGTATAGTCGATGGAAAAATCCTGGGGATCAGGTGTTTTTTAAGGCAATAGATGGAGATATTGCTAAGATGGATACAAAGGAGAGTTCGCGTTTCGTGATGGATGATAATGAATTTTATTTTTCAACTATAAATTTATCCTATCGATTGGACGGGCAGAAATGTGATTGGCTTAAACGGGTAGGGATTAGTGCTGCGACAATTGGAGTGTATATGGAAGATATTTGTCGGTTCTCGTCGATTAAGATGGAACGAGGAATTGACTATCCTTTCTCTCGTCAAGTGTCCATGTCGTTGAATGTAACTTTTTAAATTGATAAACGATGAAAAAGTATATAGTTAGCATTTGTTTAGGAATGTTCTTGTTTGCCTCCTGTTCTAATTGGTTAGATGTAAAACCGAAGACGACGGTGGAAGAAGAAGAGGTTTTTAGCCGGGAATTAGGTTTTAAAGAAGCTTTAACCGGTGCGTATATAAAGATGGCGTCAACTGATTTGTATGCCAGAAATTTGAGTTATGGTTTCTTGGATATATTGGGACAACGTTACCAGATTAATGCAGTGGCAAATTATGAGAATCCCCTGTGGTATACATTTCCATCTACATACACGGAAAGTTACACGGAAGCGATTTGGTCGAAGATGTATAACGTGATCGCTAATTTGAATAATTTGTTGTACTACTGTGATAAAAACAGAGATGTGTTTACCACGGAACATTATTACGAAATTATTAAAGGGGAGGCTTTGGGTTTGAGAGCGTTTTTGCATTTTGATTTGTTACGGATGTTCGGACCGATATATAAAGACAACCCAACAGCAAAACGAATTGCTTATCGGACGGAGTTTAATCAGGAACCGAAGGAAATGCAACCTTCTAATGTAGTGGTGGATAGTGTTATTGCTGATTTGAAAAGAGCTGAAATCTTACTGACAAAAACAGATCCGTTGAATTTTGAATTTCCAAAAACAGAAGATGGGAATGGTGGAACGGGAAAAGATGGCTTTTTGGAGTATCGTCACAAGCGAATGAACTTGTATGCGGTGAAAGCGATGTTGGCGAGAGTCTACTTGTATGCAGGAAATAAGACGGAGGCGGTTAATTATGCGAATCAAGTTATTGACGGGAAGTATTTTGATCTGATCGGGGATGCTACAGATGTTTTACGTTCAAAAGAGATTGTGTTCTCTGTTTACGTGGACAAGTTTGATCAACAAGTGACGGATATAACCAATGGTACATCCTATTTGATCGTTAAGGAGAGTTTCTTGAATGAAATGTTTGATGTGGCTAATGATGGGACAAATGATTTGAGAATCAGAGAGGGTGTTGGATTTGATTACGGAACAAACGGAATCAAAATGCGGAAATATAAGCAAGAAAACTTATGGGCATCCACGGAAGGAACCGTTGTTTTAATACGTTTATCTGAAATGTATTACATTTTGGCGGAATGTGCGGCAACTCCGGGTGAAGCGGCTGAGTTCTTGAATAAAGTACGAAATATACGCGGGGTAGATCCGGTTGTTTGTACGGAAGCTAACAGATTGGATGAGATTGAAAAAGAGTACCGCAAGGAATTTTACGGGGAGGGGCAATTGTTTTTCTTCTACAAGCGTCATGCTTACACGACATTTTTGCATAGCCCCGTGAACCAAATGGCTGAAAGTAATTATATGTTCTCTTGGCCGGATAATGAAACTTTATTTGGTAAAACAAATTAAGACATCGTGAATGTTGTATTTACTGATAAAATGAGAGATTTATGAAAAATATGGCATTATATTACAGGTTTTAATCACGTTACTTTTTCTTCAGAGTTGTGAGGAATACGAGATGGTGCAATATGGAGAGGGAAACGAGATTAATTTTATGGCTGATTATTATTTAGGTAAAGAGAAGAAACCGTATTGGGTGGATGAAACAGAATATTTGCATTATGAGACAAATTTCGGGATTAATCCTCGTGGAGATTCTTTGTTATTGGATACTCTTCTGGTAGGGGTTAAAATAAGTGGAGTTCCTGCAGATCATCCTCGAAAGGTTGCGTTCACCACGAAAAAACTGGGTGATAATACATTGGAGATTGTATGCCCGGAGGAGTATTATGTTCCGGCAGACACGGGTGTTGCCGTGTTTAAAGTTTTGATAAAACGTCCGGAAAAACGAAATACAGAATATTCTGCATACCTGACTTTTGATTACGAGAAATCGGATTTTAAAGCGGGTACTGTTGAAAGACAAACTTTTGAATTGAGGGTAGAAAATTCTGTCAATTTGGAATTGTGGGGATCTTCTCAAGAAGAATGGGATGGATATTACGCGATGTTTTTTGGAGATTATAGCGAGACGAAAGCTCGTTATTTAATCACGAAATACGGGGGAACGGTATTGAATGAATGGACGATGACGAATCAATTTTATGATGTTCTTTACTCGAATGGCTTCTACCTGGATTTTGAAGAGTATAAAGCAGATCCTGATAATGCACCCTTGATAGATGAAAATACGGGTGAATGGATTGAGATTCCTGATATTTCAGAATTACTTTAAAAATAAGAAATTATGAGAAGATTAATTTATATACTGGCTTTGTTACTGTTTGTTTCTTGTTATGATGATAAGGGAAATTATGATTATGAAGATATTAATACGGTAGCAGTTGAATTGGATGAGTTGTATTCCGTGCGTTTGGACAAGGATACCACGCTTACCATTGTACCCCGGCTGTCACAGCTCTTGCAAAAGGACGATGAAAATTTGAGTTATGTTTGGTTATATTCTACTATCAATCATAATTTCTATGGTTTGGCAAGTCGTGAAGGTTTTGACACGGTGAGTATAGAACCTAGTTTACGTTTTCATATAGACCCGGAAGAGAAAAATTTGAAATACGAGCATTTTTTTCGTTTGAATGTGTTTGACAAGGTAACGGGAATTGAATATCCGGTAAATACGACGATCAAGTTGATTAAACCTTATGATGGAACTTGGATGGTTTTACATAGTAAAAACGGACAGACGGAATTGGGGTCGATTGAATATATCGGTGCTGATATCGTGGTGAATGAAGATGCCTATTATAAAGAATCAGGCAAGCGATTGACAGGTAAACCACTTTGTTTGGGACAATATACAACGTCGGTTAAATATTATGGAACTGGGAGTAGCTGGAACATGTTTTATGTGCTTACTGATGTCGCCAAAGAGGCCGGAGTTTATTGTCAATGGAAAAAATTCGAGAAAAAGGATAGTTTGTCTCGAATGGTTGCCCCGATGGCTCAAGCGGGTTTTGATTTCCGACATGTGGAGATGATGGATGGTGATGGAAGTGCCAGTGCTCTTTTGTTGTCCAATGGAGTTCTTTATCAGATCCCTAGGGCCGGTAAAGTGTATAAACCGGGAAGCGGGTTGACCGGGGATGTGAAGATTACCTTGGCATCTAAAGTTATTAACAATGCTTTGTTGTATGATGAGGCCGGACATCGTTTTGCATTCTATTATAATAAAAGTGACGGATTGGGCGTGAAGAAATATGATCCTTTGTACTTTAATGAGAGCGAGGAAAATAGTGATTTGATTCAATCTATTCCGGTTCGAGATGGTAATGCTACGGGTGCGGATCCCAACAAGTTAGCTCCGGATCAAAAAGTGTTGTATGTAGGAACCGGATATCAATTTGATCAAGGTTGGACAAGTATGTATGCTTATGGTTTGGCTAAAAGTGATGACAAATGTTTTGTTTATGAATTTAACCCAAGAGGGTTTACTTATGCTGATTATGCCTCTTTTAATGCTTATTATCAGATAGATTTACCTAAAGGATTAGATGAAAATGCTTGTTTTGCTTCAACGCCACCTTATAGTGGTATTATTTTTTACGCATCGGGTAATACTGTTTATCGTTTAGACTTTAAACAGGCCGGCGGAAAAGCTACTGCAATTTATACTCATACAGGAGGGAAAGCTACGAAAATGAAATTTGCCAAGCGGAAGGCTCCCGGAGCAGGAGAATTTGCAGCCTATGAGTTTGATTTGCAACGTAGTTTAGGTGTTTCGTTTGATATGGGAAATGGCAAGAGTGATTTCGTTATCTTGAATTTGTCATCAACCGGTAGTGTTGGGGCTAATAGTGTAACTTATCCGGCAACACAGGTATATTCTGATTTTGGAGAAATAGCTGATTTTGTATTTATTTAAAAAAGGTATTAAGATGAAGTGGATGATTATTATATGGGGGTTACTGTCATTAGTGGGATGCCAGAGTAAGCCTGAAGGATTCGTGATAAAAGGAGAATTTCAAGGTGCACCGGAAAATGAATGGGTATATTTAATGAATACCGGGCAGACGATGTATTATGATAGTGTGCAGTTGAAAAAAGGAAGATTTGAGTTTAAAGGGAAAGTGGATTACCCGGAATTACGTTGTATTACTTATTTTAACGATCCGTCGCAACGAATTTATGGGTGGGATAAGATCATGGAGTTACCGATATATGTGGAAAATTCTACTATTCGGGTTTCTTTACCTTTTGCAGAGTTACCCTCAAAATTAGAGAAAAAAGTACCGGAAAATTTGCGTGTAGAAGGTTCTTATGCTCATGATTTATATGCGAAATATAAAGAACGGGTAACGCCTTTTGTTGTAAAAAATGATAGTTTGTTTGATGCTTATCGTCGTGCTTATTATTATAAGAAAGGGACGGAGGATGATGTGTTCCGTTGTGTGAGGGGGATGGATGCTATGCGTGATAGTGTTTTTGCCGTGGGGGTTGAATTTATCCGGCAACATCAGGAGTCTCCGGTAGCTTTATATGTGGCAAAAAATCTACGGGTAAGAGCTTACGATAGAGAGAAAGCGAAAGAAGTGGTCGGGTTCTTACCGGAAAACGTGAAAGCCACCCCGATGGGACAGCAAGCTATGAAAGCTTTATTGGAACAGCCGCTTTACGTGGGAGATGTGTTGCCTGATTTTGATGTGTTGGATGTAGATTTGAAAACGGTAAAGTTGTCAACGCTATTGCAAAAGGGACATTACACGTTGGTGGAATTATGGGCATCTTGGTGTGGACCTTGTCGGGCAGATATTCCTCATTTAAAAGAGACTTATCAGTGCTATCATGAAAAAGGTTTTGAAATGGTTAGTATCTCTATCGACGATGATATGGATGCATGGTTGAAAGCTGTAAAAGAAGAAGGTATGCCTTGGACTCAGGTTTGTGGAGCAAACGGGAAAGGTTATAAAAAAGAATGTATGGATTTGTTTGGTGTTAGCGGTGTACCTTCATGTGTTTTGATTGATAAGGAGGGGCGGGTAATTAGTACAAATGCACGCGGGGGATGGTTGAACGAGAAGTTGGCCGCTTTGTTTAAAGAATAAAGATTCGGTTTTATAAAATTTGTATTGTATGAAAAATGTATTGTTAGTCGTATTGTTTATGATCGGCGTTGTCGGTTATAGTGTAGGGAAAAACGTGCGGTTGCACGGTTCTTTGAAAGAGTTTGGTACGAATGTGGTTTCGATGGATTTTGATGGAGCTGCAGGGGAAATTTCCAAAGAGTGGAGTCAGAAGATCATGGTGAATAAAGATGGTAGTTTTGATTTTTCTTTTGACTTGAAAAAGCCGGGATATTATTCGGTGGGGCGGAACACGTTGTATTTAACCCCGGGAGATGATATGGAGGTATATTTAGGGACATCACAACCACAAAGCTGGTTTAAAGGGAAAGGTGCCGACGTGAATAATTACATGAAAGGACGTTTGTTTCCGAAGGCTGGATCATTTTTAGAGGCGGGGAGAAACGTGAAAGGTAGTTTCGAAGAGACGAAAAAATATATTGACGAGCGGGCTGCCCAACGGGAGAAAGAATTGAAGGCTTTGCCGAACGCAAGCAAGGAGTTCGTGGAGTTGGAAATGATGCGTATCAAGGCAGATGTGGCGAATAGTTATATGGCATATTTATGGTATTCTGATCTTTTAAAGGATTGTAAAACAAGGGAAGAGGGAGGAAAGGTTGCGAATGATTTTAACAAATCTATCCGTTGTTAAAAGAGATTTCTGCTAAAGATCAGTATTTGGAAGTTGCCGTGGTGAGAGATGTGTTGTTGAGTTGCTATGATATGGATGCTTCTATTTTTGATTTCCCGAAGTCTCAGCGATTGAAAGAATTGAATGATGCTTACGTGACTGGGGAGCGTATGGATGAGGAAATGACTAAACCTCTCTACGATGAATTGCATGCTTTCGGTTCGAAGTTGAAAAATGCTGATTTCAAGCAGGCGTTTATGGGACGGTTGGAGAAACGGGCGAAATTGATGGAAGGACGTCCGGCTATTGATTTTGCTGTCGTGGATATGAACGGGAAAGAGGGGGAATTGAGTGGTTATAAGGGAAAGGTGTTATTCGTTGATTTTTGGGCGACTTGGTGTATCCCTTGTTTGGGTGAAATGCCTTTCTTTAATGAATTAAGTAAGAAGTACCCGAATGTCCAGTTTGTTGGCGTGTCATTGGATGATAACACGGAAGTTTGGTTGAATAAATTGAAGGGTGATTCGGATCATGGGAAAGTATTGGAGTTATTTTCAAAAGATCCATTGGTGCGGACAGGTTGGGATATTACGGGAATTCCTCGTTTCTTGTTGATCGATAAAGATTTCACGATTATTGCGGCTTCCGCTCCTCGTCCTTCTCAAAAAGATGTGATTACACCGTTGTTGGAAAAGTATAATAAATAAGGAAATTATCATTCTAATTATTGTTTTTGGAGGAGTTATCTCGGTGTTGGGATAACTCCTCTTTTTGTTGAAATATTTGGAAGATTTCTTGAAAAATAAAACAAATAGGTTACTTTTGTGGGGAGGATGTCGTGGATAAAATTGCGTTATGGCAAGAGATCTGTTGGAAAATAAGGCTTTCGAGGAGTTATTTGATTTACATTATGGGAATCTGGTGGGATTCGTGTATGGCTACGTGAGGGATGAAGAGGTGGCCAAAGATATTGTGCATGATGCGTTTTTGACTTTTTGGACGAATCGGAAACATTTGGATTTGTCTTATTCGGCTAAATCTTACCTATTTACATTAGCACAGAATTATGCATTGAACTATTTGAGGCATTTACGGGTCGTGGAGGTGAACGAGCGTGAGGTGACGGCTTTGTTGGAATCGGCTTCAGAGGAATTGGCTGAATACGATGAACGGTTTGCCCGGGTGGAGGAAAAGTTAGCTTTGTTACCGGAGAAGCAGCGGGAAGTTTTTTTGAAATGTGTGGTGGAAGAGAAGAAGTATCAGGAGGTGGCGGATGAGTTGGACGTGAGTATTAACACGATAAAAAAGCATATGACTCGCGCCTTGAAATTTTTGAGAGGGGAATTGCAGGATGAAACTGTGTTACTTTTCGTGTTGAAAAAGAAGTGATTATCTTTTTATTTTCAAATTCTATATAAAAAATTGCTTTTTGTGTCACCCTTTTTTTGAGGGAGCGTGTGATAGATGCAAAATGACGATTTATGAGATACAATGACGAAGATATAGAATTTGCTAATTTGATTCTGACAGACCGGGAGAATTTAGACGATGCGGAGGTGAATGCGTGGATGGAAGATCCGGAGCATGTAAAATTATTGCAGGAGTTTGCTACAGCTTATCAAGTTCGTATGAATAAGAATTTTGACCGAGATAAAGAGAAAGAATTTGCTCGGTTGGAGAGGGATTTTTACGAACGGAAGAGTCGTCGAATGACATTGCGTTGGTCGGTAGCGGCTTCTATAATTTTGTTGGTTGGTTTATTTGTGGGACGTACGGTGACCGAATGGAGGGATTTGGATGATGCTCGAGTGCTGGCAAAAACGGAAAGAAACGTGCCGGGTGCTAAAGCTGAGTTGATTTTGAGTACTGGAGAACGGGTTGTTTTGGATCGAAAGAATGTAGCAATAGAGGGTTTGAACGAGATGGGGATTCGAAATGATTCCGTGACCGGGTTGGATTATGCGACGGCGAAAGTGGAGGGGAAAGAGATCATGTATAACACCATGCGAATCCCGGTGGGAGGATTTTATCAGTTGGCTTTGTCTGACGGGAGTAAAGTGTGGTTGAATTCGATGACGGAACTTCGTTTTCCGGTGACTTTTACGGGGGAACAGCGAAAAGTTTATTTGACAGGAGAGGCTTATTTTGAGGTGACTCACGATTCGGTGCATCCATTTATTGTAGAGACTCCGGACGGAATGGAAGTAAAGGTGTACGGAACAGAATTTAATATGAACACGTACGAGAAAGGTGTTGTACAGACCGTGCTTGTAAAAGGAAAAGTCGGAGTCCGAGGTGGTGTTCTCGGTAAAGAAGTGGTGTTGGCTCCTGAGCAGATGGCTGTGTACCGGGAAAAAACAGGAGAAATTCAAGTTGAAAATGTTGATCCTTATAAGTATGTAGCCTGGAAGGATGGAGAGTTTGTTTTTGAACGGGAGACGATAGAAGAGATCATGGAACGATTGAGTAGATGGTATGATGTAAAAGTTTTCTATTCGAATGAATCTTTGAAACAAAAACGATTTACTGGGGCGATTAGTCGCTATAAGGATATAGAACAGGTTCTTCATTTAATCGAGGGACCGGCGACATTACATTTCGAGATAAAAGGTAACGTAGTTACAGTACAAGGAGGTCAATAATTATGATGTTTAATAAAAACCGTAAGGTGCGTCAACACGCTTACGGTTTGATATAGGATGTTTGCGCATCCGTAAATTCTAATAGTTAATTCACAAATTTATGAAAAAAAACAAGATTAGGTTTGTTTTTTCTGGTTTTTTCGAACGAAAAAGATCAGAACTTTTTCGGGGACTACAATTGTTCCTGCTGATTATGTTTTTGGGTTGTCCTTTGTTTGGTGTAGCTCAACAGCAAAAGGTTTCAATTGACGTGAAACAGGTGGATGTTTCTGTGGTTTTTAGACAAATTAAAGAGCAAACGAAATTGAATTTCGTGTATGATCCAGATCAGTTGGCTTCAATGTCAGAAATTACATTGAGTATGAAGGATGTGACCGTAGATGCCGTGTTATCACGATTATTTGCCAATACACCTTTCGAGTATCGTTTTGAGAGTGGAGCGATATTAATCAAACGTAAGGAAAAACAGGTTGCTACAAAAGGAGAAGTTGTAACGGTGACTGGTTCCGTGAAAGATGCTGGGGGAAATCCTTTGCCCGGAGTGACGATTATGTTGAAGGGACTTAGTTTGGGGGCCGCAACGGATGTGGATGGAAATTATAAGTTGAGTTTTACTAAGGTTGAGAATGTCGTGCTGGTGTTTTCTTTTATCGGGATGGAGACTCAAGAGGTGAAATACACGGGGCAGCAGAAGATTGATGTGGTAATGAAGGAGACTGTGGAGTCCATGGAGGAAGTGGTGGTAACTGGTATTTTTACTCGGAAAAAAGAAGGATTTACAGGTTCTGCAACAAGAGTGTCAGGAGAGGAAATAAAGCGAATGACTTCAGGTAATGTGTTGAAAGCATTACAAATGCTTGATCCGGGTTTTAAGATGAATTCCAGTAATTTGGCCGGTTCTAATCCCAATGCGATACCGGACTTCCAGATGCGCGGGCAGGCAAGTATTGGAAATTATGAAAGTTCAGATGTGGTTGTTTTGCGTGGTGATGTAAATACACGTCCCAATCAGCCGTTATTTGTGTTGGATGGTGTGATTGGGGTAGATGCAACAACGATTATGGACTTAGATCCGGAACAAGTAGAGTCAATCACTTTGTTAAAAGATGCTGCAGCCACGGTGATTTATGGTTCGGAGGCGGCTAATGGCGTGGTTGTGGTTGAAACAAAAGCTCCCGTGTCAGGGAAGTTACGTTTTACTTATAACGGGAATTACGAGTTGGAATGGCCAGACTTGAGTGTGTATGATCTGATGAATGCAGAGGAAAAATTACGAATAGAGGAGTTGGCCGGTTATTATGACAATAAAAATGATGTGAATTTGCGTAATTATTATAACCGTATAAAACAAGAGGTTTTGAGTGGGGTGAATACATATTGGTTGGCTGAACCTGTTCGTACGGCATTTTCTCATCGTCATGGTCTGACGGCAGAAGGTGGAGATAAAACATTACGTTATAAAATTTATTTAGGAGCCCGTTGGGCTCCGGGTGTAATGAAAGAGTCTGATTTGAACACAAAGACTGGAAAAATTGATTTGAATTACCGGGCTAGTAAGATATTAATAAATAATTCATTGTCTGTAGATTATTCTGATGGAGCCCGGACTTCTCCTTATGGAAGTTTTCAAGATTATGCACAAATAAATCCTTATTATCGTAAAACAGATGAGAATGGGAATGTCAAGCAAGTATTGGATGATCATAAAGTGGGGGATTCATATATCGCAGATTATAAGACTCCAACGTTGAATCCATTATGGAATGCTCAATTTGATTCAAAAAATGATAGTCGTAGTTTTAATCTACGAGAGGCTTTGAAGGTTGAATATTTACCATTTGATAATTTGCGGTTAAGCTTGGATTTTACATTATCTCGTACTGATGCCACAGTGGAAACTTTTAAATCAGCCCAGCATAATGATTTTTATTCCGTGGCAGATCCGGCAGAAAAGGGTTCTTATTATTGGTCCAAGTCTGAGGGGTCTAGTTATCGATTGAGTTTGTCTGCCGCTTATAATAAAGCATTCGGATCGGATCATTTGCTGTCTGCTTTTGCTCGTTATAGTATTAATGAGAGTGCGAATAATTTGACTTCTATTTCCATGAAAGGTTTCCCGAATGATAAATTGAGTGAAGTGTACATGGGAACGGAATATCAGACAACAGGTGGTAGTGAGAGTGTTTCCCGTGCTTTAGCTTTTATGATGACATTGAATTATTCTTACAAACAACGTTATGCTTTTGACTATAGTATGAGTATAA
>OLGH01002560.1_pt1 | contig 14112 bp, 9 predicted proteins | sample 1604851 | NCBI WGS metagenome assembly OLGH01 (sample SAMEA3888894, study PRJEB22519) | human gut metagenome | biome: human gut; feature: human-associated habitat; material: faeces | place: Denmark | collected 2010 | reverse complement strand
GCCTGCACGGCGATGGAGTTGTCATGGGTGATGAGGACGACGGTGTTGCCCTGTTTGTGCAGGTTCTGGAGCATCCCCAGAACTTCGCGGCTGGTGTGGCTGTCCAGAGCGCCGGTGGGTTCGTCGGCGAGGATGACCGCCGGGTCCCGGGCCAGCGCACGGGCGATGGACACGCGCTGCTGCTGACCACCGGAAAGCTGATTGGGCTTATTCTTGAGCTTGGTGCCGAGGCCCACCCGCTCGAGGGCAGCTTTCGCTTTCGCGTGGCGCTGAGCGGCGGGGATGCCGGCGTAGACGAGGGGGACTTCCACGTTCTCGAGAAGGGTGAGCTTCGGCAGCAGATTGTACTGCTGGAAGATGAAGCCCAGCTTCTCGTTCCGGATGCTTGCCAGCTCCCGGCGGCTCATCTTGCCGACGTCGCGGCCATCCAGAAGATAAGTACCCTCGGTGGGGACGTCCAGACAGCCGATGATGTTCATGCAGGTGGACTTGCCCGAGCCGGACTGGCCCACGATGGCGACGAACTCGCCCTTGTTGATTTGGAAAGAAACGTGGTCGGCGGCTTTCACGAGGGTGTCGCCCATCTGGTAATATTTGCAGACGGAGTCGAACTCAATGAGTGCGCTCATCAGAAGCCACCTCCCGGCGCTCCGCCGCCTCTGCCGCCAGACATACCCCCGCCTCCGGGCATCCCGCCGCCCGGAAAGCTGTTCTGGTCATCGCTGCTGGACTGGGAGGCCGTACTGGAATCGTAGGCGATGGTGTCGCCCTCCTCGAGGCCGCTGGTGACGGCAATGTAGTCGTCGTCGCTGACGCCGGTGGTCACCTTGACGTAGACATAGCCGTCGGGGGCCTTCATGCTGGAAACAGCGTTGGCGGCAGAGGGGGAAGACTCGGTGACGAGGACGTAATTGCCCCGGACGATGGCCGCGTTGGGGACCGAAAGGGCATCCTCGGCGCTGGCAATGTCGATGACGGCAGTGGCATTCATGCCGGGCATGAGGCTGCCGGTGTCGTCGATGCGGATGGTGACGGGGTAAGTGGTGGTGCCGCCGCTGGTGGTGCCTGCAGAGGAGATGCTGGTGACGACGCCCTCAAAGGTGCGGTCGCTGATGGCGTCGGCGGTGATCTCGGCCTTCTGGCCCACCTGAATGTCGAGAATGTCCAGCTCATCGACGTCCAGCGTCATCTCGAGGCAGCTCAAATCGTAGATGACGCACATCGTCTCGGTAGTGGAGGAGCTGGAGCCTACAGTGTCGCCGACCTTGACGTCTTTTGCGATGATGGTGCCGCTGATGGGGGAGGTGATGGTGTAGTCCTCCATAGAGCGCTGGGTGTCGTCAAGGGAAATCTCGGCGCTGCGCAGGCTGTTGGAAGCCGACTTCACCTGCTTGGAGAGGGAAGAGCTGGAAAGCTGGATGAGGGCGGTGTCCACGCCGACAGTGCTGCCTTCCTTCACGCAGAGGGCGGCCACGGTGCCGCTGGCAGTGGCAGTGATGGTCTGCTCATACTGGCAGGTGAAGTGTGCCGAGCTCATGGCGCTGACGCCGCTGATGGAGGCAGTGCCGGACATGGTGGTGTTCAGGGTGCCGGGGTTCTGCACGGCGATGACCACCGAGCGGACGGCGAGGTTGCCGCTGGTGAGGCTGTCGGCACCGGAGATGGACTGGATGGTGCCGGTGGTCGTCTCAAAGGTGCCGTCGATGATCACGTCCACGCTCTGGCCGACAAAATAAGCGGCGGCGTCGGCGGCGGGAAAGTCCAGCGTCAGCAGCAGGGTGGAGTCATCCCGGACGACGGCCACTTCCTGCCCGGCAGAGACGACGTCGCCCGCCTTGACCTTCAGGGAAGAGACCGTACCCCGGACAGAGCTGCGGATGTACTGGGCATCCACGGCGTCGTCGTAGCTGCTCTGGGCCTGGTCGAGAGAGAGCTGGGCTTTCTCCACGCTGCTGGCCATGTCGGAGCTGTCGATGGTGTAGAGCACATCGCCCTTGTTGACCGTGTCGCCCACCTCAAAGTCGGCGGTCAGGACAGTACCCTTGACCATCGGCTTGACGGTGTAGGTGTCGGCGGCGGTGATGGTGCCGTCGGCGCTGTAGCTGTTGACGATGTTCCGCTTTTCGGGTCTCGTCTCGACATACTGGGCGCTGGCGGCAGCGGGCTTTGCACTGTTCTTCGGGACAAGCACGGCTGCGGCCACCGCAGCCGCGCAGATGGCGGCGGTGATGGGCTTCCAGTGCTTTTTGATAAAGGGCTTCACGCCCGCCGGAGCCGGTTGGGCAGAGGCCGTGTCAAGGCCGACGAGATATTCAGGATCGACCTTGTCCTGTGGTTTCTTTTTTGATAGCATGGTGATTTGCCCCTCCTAAGAGATTTCGCGGGGAGCACTTCTCCCCGTCTGACAGGGAGAAGTATACATTCCAAATCTTAGGAAATGCCCGAGAAATTTATTAAGAAGGACTTAAGAGGTTTGAATTTTTTATGAAAAAACGGCGCAGCCTGTGGCTTTTCCACAAGCTGCGCTGTTTTTGTGCAATGTAAACCTCTCAGTTTGCTTCACAGACAGCTCCCCTATCGAGGGGAGCCTCTGGCGAAGAGATTAAGTTTTCCGGTATGCCAAGGCCTCTCCTCGTTAGGAGCAACAACCCGGGCAGTGGCAGCGCGTCAGCGCTGACGGAGAGGTTATTTCTCTATGGGAAACAGCAGTGTGATGCAAAAGCGTTCGCCGCTCTGCTTGATGCGGCATACTGCGTGCATCTTTTCCATCATGGTCTCGATGCTGGTGAGGCCGACCTTGGTGCTGTCGGTGCGGTGCTGGCCGGGGAGAACGGCATTTTCAAAGGCAAGCCCGGCTTTGCCGTTCTCTTTGACGAAGCGGACGGAAATGTCCTGCGCCGGATCGGCGTATTTGAGCAGGTTCGAGGTGATGTTGTCGAGGATGCGGCGGACGTACTGCTCTTTTACGGTGAGGGTGTCGTCCTCCTCGCCCAGCTCGAGGGCGCAGGCAAAGCCCCGCTCCTGCAGCTCGCCCACCATCTCGGTCAGCGGCTCCTCGAATATCTGGGAGAAGCGGGCCGGCGGGTCGAGGACGGCCACGGTATCCCGGGTGACGAGGGCGTATTCGAAGAGGTTGTCCGACAGCTGCTTGAGCTGGCGGGCCTTGGTGTCTATCTTGGCAAGGTAATCTTCGGCCTGCGCCGTCGTCTCATATTTGCGGTGGCGAAGGATCTCGGTGTAGAGCAGCAGGGTGGTCAGGGGCGTACGGAGGTCGTGGCTCATCTCGGTGATAAGGTTCTTCACCTTGGCGGCGGCGGCCGCCTCGTCCTCGTGCTGCTGGCGGAGGGTGAGACGCATGGAGTCGAGGCTGGACGCCAGCGTCGTCAGCTCGTCGCTGCCCTGCACCGTGATGGGGTGGTCGAGATCGCCGCCCTCCATGGCCTGAATTTCTTCACTGAGCTGGACGATGTACTTCACGATGCCCCGGCTCCCCCAGAGGAAAAAGAGGGGGAAGGATGCGAGGCAGATGATGAGCAGGAGATCACAGCCGGTGCTGTAACAGGCGTCGAAACCGTTGTAGTAGAGCAGGGCCGTGATCTCACCGTCCGAGAAGTTCAGGGTGTAGACGGGTGACCAGTCGTAGAAGGGGCCGTGCTGGTGACTGTCGGTCAGCTCAGGGGCCTCCGGGTCGTTGTTCTTGTAGTAGTGGCGGGGGGCGTAGGACGAATAGATGAGCTTCTGGTCGCGGTAAAGCTCCAACAGGTTATAGCGATGGCTCCGCGTCCAGTCGGTGAGCTTTTTGATGTCTGTGCTGGAAAGGGAATTTTCGGTGATATAGTTCTGCAGCTCGTTGACCTGATACTGGGAAGCTTTGGTCTGAACCTCGGGCTGGTCGAAATAAAGACGGAGGCCCTTGTTCAGCACCACCTGCAGAAAGCCCAGCAGCAGAAAGCTTGCCAGTCCCGACAGGATGATGAGCCGGGTGAACTGTTTCGCCAGACCGTGCTTTTCAGGTGTTGCCATTGCCGTCCTCCTGCGCTGCAAAGCGGTAGCCTTTGCCCCAGACAGTGCAGATGCGCTGAGGATTCTGAGGGTTATGCTCTACTTTCATCCGCAGATTGCGGATATGCACCATGACGGTGCCGTTGGAGACGTAGAAATACGGCTCGCCCCACACGGTCTCGTAGATGACCTGCACCGGGAAGATGCGCTGGGGGCTCTGCATCAGCAGCTTGAGAATCTTGTACTCGGTCTCGGTCAGGTCGGCCTCCTGCTCGTCCACCCAGACCCGGTTGCAGTCCAGCGCGATGCGCACGCCGTGGAGCTCCAGCATCTGGGCGTCGGGCCTGGGGTGGTGAGGTTCGGCCTGGTCTTTGCCCTGATAGACGCAGTAGCGCCGCAGCAGAGCCTTGACCCGGGCGCTCAGCTCCGCGAAGGAGAAGGGCTTGGCCAGATAGTCGTCGCCGCCCGCTGTCAGGCCCAGAAGCTTATCGGATTCCTGCGATTTTGCGGTGAGAAAGAGGATGGGGACGGTGGAGATCTTTCGTATCTCCTCGCAGACCCGCAGGCCGCTCATGCCGGGCATCATGATGTCGAGGATGACCAGATCGACTTCCGGTGTGAGCAGGCTGAGAGCGCGGGGGCCGTTTTCGGCTTCGAGGATGCGGTAGCCCTCCCCGGACAGAAGGATGCGCACGCCGTCCCGGATGTCCGGGTCATCCTCTACGATCATGATGGTCTGCATAGTCTATGATTCCTTTCCTGTATTGCATAGTGTCAGTATAGCAGATTTTCTGCATTGTGGACAGCTTATCACATACTTCTTGGGATTTGTGGGATAAAATCCTAAGGAATTCTTAAGAAAGCGGCCATTTTGCCTCTTGCGGAGCGGGGCGGGGGAGAGTATTCTTATAAAAGAATACACAGGAAGTGAGGGTATCCTTATGCACAAAAAAGTTTTGGTATGTCTGCCCCTGAACGACGCCCACCGCGCCGCGCTGGAGGCATCCGTGCCGGAATTTGAATTCCGTTTCAACGCGCTGGACGATGTCCACGCCGAAGATGTGCTCTGGGCTGATGTCGTGCTGGGCAACGCACCGGTGTCGATGATCCGCCAGAACAAGCACATCGAGTGGTTCCAGTCCAACTCCGCCGGCCCCGACGCCTACCTGAAGCCCGGCGTCCTGCCCGAAAACTGCATGATGACCAACGCCACCGGCGCCTACGGTCTGGCCATCAGCGAGTGGATGCTGGCCATGTGGCTGGGCATCCAGAAGGATATGTTCCTCTACCGCGACCGCCAGAACCAGCGCCAGTGGGCTCCCATTGACCGCCCCGTGAGGGGCATCACCGGGGCGCGGGTGCTCTGCGTCGGCATGGGCGACATCGGCTCCAACTTCGCCCGCCGCGCCCATATGCTGGGCGCTGAGGTGGTGGGCGTCCGCCGCACGGTCCACCCCGACACGCCCTGCCCGGACTACTGCCTGCGTGTGGTGGCCCAGAGCCAGCTGGACGAGGAGCTGCCCGAGGCCGACCTCATCGCCCTGAGCCTGCCCGGCACCCCTGAGACCAACAAGCTGTTCAACGCCGAGCGCTTCGCCCGCTGCAAGGACGGGGCCATCCTCATCAACGTGGGCCGCGGCACCACCGTGGACAGCGACGCCCTCGTGGAGGCCCTGCGCAGCGGCAAAATTTTTGGCGCGGGCCTCGACGTCACCGACCCGGAGCCTCTGCCTGCCGACCACCCGCTGTGGGGTGAGCCGGGCGCTATCATCACGCCCCACAACTCCGGCAAGTTCAGCCTGCCCAAGACGCTGGACAATATCGTGGACATCTTCATCCACAACCTCAAGCGATACGCTGAGGGCCTGCCGCTGGACAATCAGGTCAACCGCACCACCCGCTATGCCGCCGACCAGAACGGCGGCCACCGCCTGCTGAGCACCCTGTAAAACGCTGTAACGATGAAAACGCCATCTGCGCCGAGACGCAGATGGCGTTTTTGCTACTTCACAGAGATGACCGGCGGCGGGAAGCTGTCCAGCGCCGTCCAGTCGGGCTTATAGATGCGGAGGAAAAGGTGGAATTTTTCGTCCGAGACGGGGAGCCAGTTGGTAGTGTCCTCGGGCGCGTCCTTGGAGAGGGTGACGTCCACCGAGCCGTCGGCGTTCCGATGGAGGCCGGAACGATCGTTCACGCAGTAGCGGCTGATGGGGTTGTCGATGAGGAAGTTGTCCTCGCCGTAGGCCGTCACCGACCAGAAGCCGTTGCCCACTGTGGGCGGGAGGGCGTCGAAGTGGAGCGTGTAGGTCTTTTGGCCCGTAAGGTCGGCCCCGGCGCTGTCGGTGGAGGTGCGCGGGTAGATGGCGATGTCGGTGGTGTTGGCCCCGAGGCCCATCAGGGCGACCATCGTCCGGTAGTCGTAGGCGGTGCCGAAATTGCCGATGGGGTCGCCATAGTAGATCCACTGGCCCATCTGGCGGGAATAGCGTGCTGCCTGTGCCCGGAGGCTGCTCTTGAGCTGAAGGAGCAGCCGCTTCCAGCGCAGCCCGCCGAGAGGGCCGAGGGCGGAGGCGTCGAACTGCTGGCCCGGGCCGACGGAAAGGGCCGCGAGGCTGCGGAGAAGAGGCGCGTCCGCCTCGGCGGGCGGGTCTGTCTCCATCAGCCGGTTGGCGGTGTCGAAAAACTCCTGCGGCGTCATGGCGAGTACCTTCTGCACCGGGACGAAATCGTTCTCCGGAGAATAGCTCCCTTCCGGCGCAGCGGCCAGCCCGGCGGGGTAGGCCGAGAGGGGCATCAGCTGCATCCGGCCCTGAAGCGCCGCCACGTTCGGCAGGTCGTCCGGCCCGGAGAGCATGATGCGGGCGATGGTCCAGACCGTCCGGGTGGGAATGTCGATGCGCCGGACGCCCTCGGGCAGCGTGCCCTCCCAGCTCGAGTAGGCGATGGCGTAGGCCCCGGGTGCTTCCAGCACGGCGGCGGTGTTCGTCCATGCGTCCAGTACCTGCACGTTGAAAAAGCGGTCGGCCTCCGGCACGACGTAGATTTGAGGCTCGGCGCTGACGTCCAGCCACGCCTGCGTGTAGATGGTGTCCACATTGGGGCTGACGACCGTGCGGCTGGAAGCGTCCAGCAGCTTCCGGGCGTGGATGAACTGGTTGACGGGGGCGCGGCTGGCGGAAGCGGTCTTCGTGTTGGTGGAGACGGTCTTGGTGGCGTCCACGAGCACCAGCGGGAAGGCGTAGAGATAAGCTTCTTCCAGCAGGGTCTGGATGGCAGAAGCCGCATCGGCTTTCTGGGCCGGCAGCAGCGTGACGCCGCAGGCGGCGGCAGCGGCAGAGGAGAGCTTGAGGAAATCGCGGCGGGTCATTTTCATGGCGGGAGTCCTCCTGCTTTGTCAGATTCAGCGGGCCAGAACGATGGAAAGGGTGACTTCCTTGGCGTCGGGCGAGAGGTCGAAGCTGCCGCCGTCCTGTGCGGTGAGGCAGATCGTGTAGACCTTCTTCGCGCTGAGACGGGCCGGGGCATCGTCGAAGTGCCAGTCGGACACCTCGTGGTAGCGGCCATCCGTGCCGAGGGCGAAGAGCTTATAGTCGGCGGCATTTCCGGTCAGGCCGTTGATGCGGAAAGAAACAGTAGTCGCGGGGTGGAGGTTGTCGAGGGTGGCGGTGTGGAGCCAGCTTGCGGGGGTGCCGGCGCCGCCTGCGGCCTGGAACTCTGCCGCCGAAAGCACCCGGCGGGAGGTCTTGTCCAGATCGACTTTGCGGTAGGGCATCTCGGGCAGGAAGACGAAGCGGTCCTGCAGGCGGAGAAGCTCTTTGTAGCCGGTGGGGCAGTAGAGCTTGTTGCCGTCACGGCCCGCGTACATGCCGATGGCCATGTTGTTGTAGCCGTAGAGGGAGGCGACATCCACGGTGAGGACGGTCTTTCCGGTGTCGAAGTCCAGCACGATGTACTGCCACATGCCGCTGTCCACGTCCTGCACGAAGCCGTAGATATAGCCGGTGGCGGTGGAGAGCTTCATCATGGAAGTGTCGCTGAGGTCGTCACGGCACCAGATGCTCTTCATGGTCCAGCCGTCGGCGGTGCGGATGGTGTCCACCCGTTCGACGCCGGGCATGATCATGCAGTTGCCCTTGAGCAGCCAGTTGCGGTCGTAGATGTTCTCGTAGCTCTGGATGGACGAGTCACTGTCGGGCTTTGCGAGGTTGGGGCTGCCTGCGCCGAACCAGTTGCAGACGATGGTGCTGACCCGGCCATTGCCGTGGTCGTAGACGATGGCCGAATTCTCCACCGACACCGGCATGTTGGCGGGCAGCTCGTCGATGACCGGGTGGCTGGCGGCGACTTCGCCGGTGCGGATGTCCACAGCCATCAGGCTGACGGTCTCGAGGTTGTCGGTGAAGAAGACCAGCTCTTTGCTCAGAGAGGGCGAGCAGCCGCCGCCCCATGCCAGACCGCCGCCGGTGGTGGCAGCGCCTTCGCGGCTGTCTTTTGCGCCCACGCTGTCGTAGGGGGTGCGCCAGACGACTTCAACGCCGCCGTTGGCACGCAGCAGGTAGCAGGCAAGGTTCGTCAGGATGACCGCACCCTCCCGGCAGGAGGCAATGCCGTTTTCAGCACCCTCGCCCGGAGCGGGAGCGTAGACATGGACTTCGTGGTCGAGGTCGGCAGTGCCGCCGGCAAGGATGGCGTCGATGGCATTGTGGGAGATGTAGCCCATCGCGCCCTGCTGGCCGCGGCTGGGGTAGATGCGGAAGCCGCCGGTGACGAACCAGAGGTTGCCGTCGTAGTCAAAGACGATGGAGAGCAGGTTCTGCTCGAGGCTGCGGCCAAGCACCCGCTCGGCAGCCTCTTTGATGTTGATGTCCAGTACCTTTTCAAAAACCGGAAGAGGCGTACCGTTCTCGTCGGTGGCACGAAGCATCAGCACATGGTTGTGGCTGGTGGGGCAGACGATGAGGTTGCGCCCGTCCACAAAGGAATAGGAGCTTTGGATGAGATAGCCGCCACCGTCGTGCTTGGCGGGAGAGAAAAAGCCGATGGTGCGGACTTCTTCGGCGTCGAGGTCGCGGATGGCCAGACCGCCCAGGAACGGGCTGACGGGGTTATCGAAGTTGTCGAAGAAGATGGCCGGGGAGGCGTTGGGGTTCGTCTTTTCCATTGCCACGTTGACCTCGGGGCAGATGCCTACGGGGAGGATGGCGTCAGTGGAGTCAGTGTTGTAGCAGTCGTGGTGGATGTTTGACTCGCTGCGGCCCATAAAGGGGTTGGCATCCACGACTTTTGCCGTCAGAGGCTTCGGCGGCAGGGCGGTGTCTGCGCCGTGGAAAAGGTCGGACAGAAGGCAGTCTGCCCTGGCGGCGGGGGCCAGCTGGCAGGACAGCAGTGTGAGAGCGGAAGCGCTGAGGAAGTTGCGTCGGGTCATTTTCATAGTGGAGTCCTCCTTTAATTAGCTGTGTCAACCTCTCCGTCATTGCTTCGCAATGCCATCTCCCCTCGGTAGGGGAGCTATCGAGCGAATGCGAGACTGAGAGGTTAAAGGTTCAATAAAATATTCACCCGGAACAAACAGTTCTCGGTCTCGACGGTCATAGAACCGCCATATCTGGAAACAGCCGTCTGGATGGAGACGAGGCCGATGCCCATTCCGTCGTGTTTCGTGGAGTGGAGGGTGCCCTGCTGGCGCTTGAGCACGCCGTCATAGCGGTTCTCCACCAGCAGGCCCAGCATGGCGGGGCTCAGCATCCGGGCCATCACCTTCACCTGCCGCTGTTCGGGCGGCAGCTTCTGGCTGGCGTGGAAAGCATTTTCCAACAGATTGCCCAGCATCATGCAGAAGTCGGCCTCCGGGACGGCCAGCTGGCGGGGCAGTTCCAGCCGCCAGTCCACCGGCACGCCGAGGCTGTGGGCCTCGTGGTCGTAGTGACCGGCCAGAGCATCCACGGCAGGATTCGCGCAGAGGGTGGGGCGCTCCTCGCTCAGCTCGGATTCGTACTGGTGCAGGTAGTTTTTCAGCTCATCCACCTGCCCGGCCTCGGTGAGTCCGGCGATGACGTGGAGATGCTGGCGGAAGTCGTGGCGGAGATGCCGCGTCTGCTCCATATAGGCCCGCAGCTCGGTGTAGCGGCGGGATTCCACGGCCAGAAGCTGGTTTTCCCGGTCGAGCTGGGCGCTGCGGGTGTATTCCCGGGCCACCTGATACATCTCGTACAGCAGCAAAAAGATGCCCAGCAGCGAGATGGAGACGGCCAGAACAGAAATGATCATCAGACGGTTGATGAGCACGACGGCCGGGTCCAGCGGCATACAGAAGACGAGGAAAGCCGCGTAGATGGTGGGCAGCGGCCAGGCCGACTGCCAGAAGGCTTCGCCCCGGTACTCTTGCAGCAGCCAGCGGCTCCACTGGACGGCGGTGAACCAGAAGATGATGCAGAGCACTGCCGAGAGTCCCAGCTTGAGCAGAGAGGTGGAGACGAGACAGGCCGGGGCGTCGTTGCCCACCTCAGCCCGGGCATTGAGCACCGCAGAAAGCAGGGTGCAGACTGCCATCATGACGCAGGAGACGGCGAAGAGAAAGGCAGTCTGGCTCACGGAAACTTCCGGACCCACCCGCCAGCGCAGCAGCCAGAACGCCGCCAGCAGGGTGGGCAGAAGCAGGATGTTGCTGTCGAGTTCGAAGATGGCGCAGAGGGCCGCCGCCGCAAGGCAGATGACCGTGACGAGAGCGGCTGTCAGCACAGCGGTGCGCCGGGGGGCCTTCACATGCTCCCACAGGGGCGCGAGACAGAGGAATGCCCCTGGGTAGAAGACGGCGAGGTCCAGAAAATAGCGTCCAAATAAAGAAAAGTCCAAGGTCGGGCCTCCTCTCGGCGTCATAGCTCCCGCCGCATATGGCGGAACTGGTATTGTGTGAACTGGGCGAACAGGGTATTCTTGTCCTTCTGGCGCACGGGCAGGCGGGTGCCGTCCAGCATCTCGAAGCAGTCGCTGTCCAGCCGGAGCACCTTGTCCATATTCAGGATGACGCCCCGGTTGCAGACGATGAAGTTCTCCTGCGCCCGCAGCAGCTGCTCCACCTGGGAGAAGGTGGAGACGGCCCGGCACTCGCCGTCGTCGCTGACGATGCGGACGTAGTGGTTCTGGGCCATGGCGTACTGTATCTTCCGCAGGGGGAGATGTACTTGCTGCCGTGCGATGCGGACTTCCAGCTCCGGTTCGGCCCGGAAGAGCACCCGCCGCAGCTCGTCGGCCAGCTGGAAGAGCTTTTCTTCCCGGTAGGGCTTGAGCAGATAATCGAAGGGGTGGACGGGGAATGCGTCCCATACGTATTCCGGGGACGAGGTCACGAACACCAGCAGCAGGTCGGGGTCGGTCCGGCGCAGGATGCGCGCCGTCTCGATGCCGTTGGTGCCTTCCATGCAGATGTCGAGAAAAACGACCTGATGATTTTTTGAGGGAAACGCCTGCAGAAAGGCGTCACCGCTCTCATAATGGTCACAGACCAATGTATGCCCGCCGCCGAAAGCCAGCCGCAAAAGGCTCTCCAACCGCTGAGCGTCGGGCAGGCGGTCTTCTACGACCGCAAATCGAAGCTCCATCCTCAAGTTCCTCCCTTATGACCATATTATAACATAACCATCGGGGCTTAGACACAGCGATTCACGCAGGAAACGACCCCATTCACGCAGGTTTGACAGCCCCGATGCAGCAAAACAAATCGTTCTGGCTCCATCAAACCACAAAACGAAACCTTTGTAAAATATAGAAATTTTATAGACATCTATTCTTTATAAGGATGGATAGCCCTCTCAGTCTGCTTCGCAGACAGCTCCTCCCAAAAGGGAGATGGAAATTTGTGATAGGGGAATGAAGTTTTGTGTTGTTGAAAACTTTCGGCGGACATAGAAAAGCGCCCCCCTTCTGCTTCTGTGTGGAGAATGGGTGCGCTTCGTTTATACTTCGAGTTCAGGCAAATGCTCTTATTTTTCCCATCTCTTTTCCACTTCTTTGCCAAAAAGTGAGATGAAGCACACAAAAGACAACGAAATGCCCGGCACAGAGTAAGCAAAATATCCTGTGCCGGGCGGAAGGGAAAAAGTTTTCTTAGTGGTTGGCGGCGTGGTAGATGGCGATCATGTCGTCGAGGCTGAGTTTTTTAGCCGAGCCGAGGGCGGAGCCGCAAGCCTCGAGGCAGCGGCGGGCCATCTCGTCGATCTGCGCGTCGGTGGGGTCGATGCCCAGCTCATGGAAGCTGGCGGGCATCCCGATGCTGTGGTAGAAGTCCACCATGGCCTCGATGCCTTTCAGGGCAATTTCCTCGTCGGTGCCGTCGGTGGTCACGCCCATGACGTTCCGGGCAAAGCGGACGAAGCGGGGCAGGCAGTCCTTGTAGACGTACCGCGCCCAGCTGGGCCAGAGGGCGGCGAGGCCCGCGCCATGGGTCACGTCGAACATACCGCCCATCTCGTGCTCGAGTTTGTGGGACATAAAGTCGCCGCTGGCGATGCCGCAGCCGGTCAGGCCATTGTGGGACAGGCTGCCCGCCCACATCACCTCGGCCCGGGCCTCGTAGTTGGCCGGGTCGGTGTGGAGGATGACCGCGTTCTTCATCACGGTGCGCAGCAGGCCCTCGGCCAGCGCGTCGGTCAACTCCATATTGCCGCCATTGGTGAAATAGCGCTCCATGGTGTGCATCATGATGTCGGCGCAGCCGGACTCGGTCTGATAGTCGGGCAGGGTCTTGGTGAGCTCGGGGTCCATGAGGGCGAACTTCGGGCGGCTGATGTCGTCGTTGTAGGCCCGCTTCTGGTGGGTGTCCACCCGAGTGATGACGCTGCTGTTGGACGTTTCGCTGCCCGCCGCCGCGATGGTCAGGATGCTGGCCACCGGCAGGCACTTCCTGGCCGTGCGGGTGTGCTCGTACAGCTCCCAGACGTCCTTTTCCGGCTCGGCCAGGCCGTAGGCGATGGCCTTGGCCGTGTCGATGACGCTGCCACCGCCCACGGCCAGCAGGAAGTCGATGCTATTCTCTTTGCCGATGCGGATGCCCTCGTAGACCTTGTCGAGGTGGGGGTTCGGCACGACGCCGCCCAGCGTCCAGCTGGAAATGCCGGCCTCGGCCAGCGACTTTTCAGCTCGGTCCAGCACACCGGAGCGGACGGCGCTCTTGCCGCCGTAGACAATGAGGACACGGGTGCCGCCGTATTCGCGCACCAGCGCGCCCACGCGCTGTTCGGTGCCTTTGCCGAAGATGACCCGGGTGGGGGAATAGAACTCGAAATTGCTTGCCATAGTGGTTTGCCTCCTTGTAAGTGCTGCTTTCTGAGCAAAAGTATACACGAAATAGATTCGAAAGTCTACAGGCTCTGCGCCTGCCGCCGCAAAATATTCGGGACAAAACAAAACCTGCATCCTCCCGGCAGGAAAACGGGAGGATGCAGGCTTCATTGGAAAACATCAGACAAAAAACCTGCCGACTTGAGGCGGTTGCAAGCCCTCAGTCGGCAGGATGCTTACTTCTTCGGAGTCATAGCCTCTTGACCTCGATTTCTTCATTTTTCGGTCTGTACCGGACGTTTCATAGAAGATTCTCCTTTGAAACGGTGAAGAACGATTGGCAGGGGAATGAATTTCTTAGTACATTGGAATGACCCTTTTCTTAACTGTTGGAGTGCGGGATACGAATCACAGAGATGAATTTCATATTACCACATTCTTTCGAGTTAGATTTGCGAAGGGAGTGTCATTACTTAGTACATCGGAGTTTCTCCTTTAGAGTTATTCAAATAAGACGTTCCGTACAAAAGCTTTCTTCATTGGGATCACCTTCGGCGGATCTATTTGAACGCGAGGGATTTTATTTCACAGACTGTTCTGTTATTCGCTTTATTGATGCTCAAGAACGGCTCTTGTTGTTGTGTTTTTATACGGGGGAAGCATCCCGTTTGTGGTGAGCCTCTGTTTTGCTTCTCAGCGAACCCCGACAGTCTGTGCATACTGTGCGGGTTCCATATCGACCATCGGTCTTCGCTCCTTTCTGCTTAAAGTCAGCGGGGTTAGCTCTCATTTGAGCTTCTGCTGTACTTCTCTGGTTTCTGGCTTTATTATACA